>JADHED010000319.1_pt1 | contig 64132 bp, 50 predicted proteins | sample 8952041 | NCBI WGS metagenome assembly JADHED01 (sample SAMN16124423, study PRJNA663239) | bioreactor sludge metagenome | isolation source: sludge (control) | place: India:Bengaluru | collected 2018-09-08 | reverse complement strand
AAGTACTGGTGCTTGTTTTTAAAAGCGGGATGTTGCTGAAAGAGCATAAAGCACATCTGCCATCTAAGCTGACGGTACTGGAAGGTATTGTAGAATACAAACAGGGAGAAGCCGTAACGGTGTTTAATAAACACGACAGTTTTGATATACCCGTAGACATAGTACATAGTGTACTGGCAAAAGCAGATAGCCTTTGCTTGCTGACGCAAGGGTAGGGGGTACTACTCGCGTCATTGCGAGGGACGAAGCAACCTCGCGAAATGAGTATCGTATTTTGCAGCGCTCCTTGCTAGGCTTCCTTTCTTTCTTTTGACAGCAAAAGAAAGAAACAAAGACCGCGAAGCAGCATGAATACAATTAAAATACAAACATGAAATGAATAAAAGCTGCCGACTTAAAAAACTGCCTTTAAGTCGGTTGTTACCTTGATGTAACTGCATTACTACTGTGCTGCCAAGCTTTGTGCCTTGATGGTTTGTGTTATAGTATAGAACTTTTATTTCGCGTCATTGTGATACATCCCGACACTTTGGGGTGAGGAACGAAGCAATCTGGTCTCGTATTTGATTTACTCACTAATGAGCCAACCACCCCGATTGGCAACGACATGCGAAGCATGTCTCTGCCAATATCCCCTCCTAAAAACAGGAGGGGAGTTTTTGTGCTGTTGGCGAAGAACTCGAGCAAAGATGTTAGAATCTTTGATAATTGTATTCAATAATATAGTCGCCAACATTTATTATATCTACATCTGTATTTTGATATATTTTTTCCGGACTGCTACCCAATTTTAATTTAATGTTGATTGTAGAATCTAACGATGCTTGTAAAGTATAATCTGACTCATACACTCTAAAGTCTCTTGAGGAAAAACGAGTACCACTTAACTCGAAGTATTTGTTTAGATTATTGTGGTCGAATAAATACCCATATTTATAAAGTGTACCCTGAAATAGATGAGTATTGATATTAAGTTGGGGTGATACTAATACGAATATTGCATTAGAAGTTTTTGTTAGTGTAATATATGGCGAACAAGTTCCTATGCTAGGGTCATTGCAACCTATTGCTATGTTATTTACAACCCCTAAAGAGCTATCTCTGGGAATGCCAAATACACCTTTGATGTTACGCTCTAAATCTATTGATTCATAGGGAAGACGGATATCGACATATTTTTTTAATGCTTGCCATTTATTGTCACCATGTTTTACGTTCACCTCCCTCAATAAGGACAGAGAGTCATATTTGTATTCATATAAATCAGCAAAACCTAACTTCAAATAAACTTGCTTTCCTGAAATCTTACCTTTATTATAAGAATATACTATTCGTGTGCATTCAGTGACGTCATTATACGGGGGCACATTAGTATATACAGCTTCTATTATTTTACCATGTTTTGTATAATTATATACGACCTGATGTGCGTGATTATTTTTTTCTGAAACTGTTTTATATGTCTGTAGCCGTCCTTTCTTATCGTATGTAAAATATTCAACTGCCTCATCTTGCAGCATATATAAATTGAATACTATTCCCCGTTTACGAATGCGTCTTTCGATAGTTTTAATGTGATTTTTTCTTGCATATTCACTAATGAAAGCAGAAATATGCGTAGGCGCAGTAAAGTCCAAGTTTTCGCGGCTCATGGTGTTCGGAGCCGGCCTGTATAGCATGTTGTGTATAGCATATGCTTTGTTGAAGTCTGGTTCGAACCAGAAAGTTTCTTTTTGGGCATATACCGAGAGGCATCCAAGAGCAATAAACAGCGTAATCATTATTCTCATAGAAGGAGTGAAGTATAGGTATAATCAATAATGTTTATTATTGAAAGTTAGGATGAGAATGGAATATATAATGCAATATTATTGTAATGTTTTTTTGCCAGCGATTCTCGCAGCTCCACCATGTTGGTAAAGAACATTTGTGTGGACTTAAATTATAAAATAACCATCAAATCCTAATCAGCGCCTTTTTATCCACAAAACGCCCCTGTTTCACAAAATACGGTCGTGGAACATTATTTTTGTAGAGTAACCCCAAGAGAGGATTTTTCATGCAGTTTACATATTACGGACATGCTTGTTTTATGGTGGAAACAGTAGGCAAAAAGCTGCTGTTCGACCCGTTTATCAATGGCAATCCACTGATGGAGGGCTTTGATATCAATACAATTCAGGCCGATTATATACTTGTTTCTCACGCACATGGCGACCACATCGGCGACCTGATGGCGATTGCCAGAAACACAGGTGCCAAAGTGATAGCGATGGCAGAAATAGCTGACTGGATAGGCAAGCAAGGCTATAGCAATGTTCATGCTATGAACTACGGACCGGCAGAGCTTGATTTTGGTAAGGTACGTATGGTGCCTGCCATGCACAGTAGCAGCTTCCCCGATGGTACGTACGGCGGCAACCCTGCCGGCTTTGTCGTAACCACCGAAGACGGCAGCTTTTACTATAGCGGTGATACCTGCCTGACAATGGATATGAAGCTGATACCTGATTATGCAGGCCTGTATGCAGCCATTCTGCCGATAGGGGGTAACTATACGATGGATGTGGAAGATGCGCTGAAAGCAAGTGATTTTGTGCAGTGCGATAAAGTGATAGGTGTACACTTTGACACCTGGCCGCCTATTTCTATAGACAGAGAAAGAGCCGAACGCCTGTTTGAAGCTGCGGGCAAGCAGTTGATACTGCCACCGCTGAAGGAAACGATAACATTATAACTATCAATAAAATGCGTACCTTTTGGAGTATAAAGAAGGGTACTAAACGATAAGACATGGCTAAAGTAATAGCGATAGCAAACCAAAAGGGTGGTGTAGGAAAGACGACGACGGCCATTAACCTGGCTGCAAGCCTTGCGGTTTTGGAGTATAAGACGCTGCTGGTAGATGCCGACCCGCAGGCAAACAGCACAACGGGCAATGGCTTTGACCTGAAGAATATTCAGCTAAGCCTGTACGATTGCATGGTGAATGACACACCGGCATCGCAGGTGATACTGGAAACAGAAACACCTAACCTGTACCTGTTGCCGAGCCATCTGGATTTGGTGGGTGCGGAGATAGAGTTGATTCACCATCCGAACCGTGAGCATGTAATGCGCAACGCGTTGGAAGAGCAAAGCAAAAAGTTCGATTTCATCATCATAGACTGTTCACCGTCGCTGGGTTTGATAACGGTAAATGCGCTGACGGCTGCCGATAGCGTTGCCATACCTGTACAGTGCGAATACTTTGCCCTGGAAGGTTTGGGCAAATTGCTGAACACTATAAAAATAGTGCAGACACGCATCAATACTGAATTGCAGATTGAGGGTATCCTGATGACGATGTATGACGGTCGCCTGCGTCTGAGCAATCAGGTAGTGGAAGAGATTAAAAACCACTTTGGTGAGTTGGTATTCAATACTATTGTACACCGCAATACAAGGCTGGGCGAGGCACCGAGCTTTGGTACACCTGCATTGATGTATGATGCGGAAAGTACAGGTGCCATCAACTACCTGAATCTGGCAAAAGAGATTTTGCAGAAGAACAACATGACGAAAATAAAGAACGAGGACAGAATATTTGAAACAGGAGACCATGTCACAGATCAATAAGAAACAGGCTTTGGGCAAGGGTATCCGCGCATTGCTCAATACGATAGACGAGGAAATGAAGACACCCGCAGAGGGTAGTGGTGGTAATGCGCCTGTGCCTCCTGCTGTCAGCGGACAAACACCTGCGGGTGCGGGTTCTATCATCCGCATACCTGTAGAGCAGATAGACGTAAACCCTAAGCAGCCCCGCCGCGATTTTGACGAGCAGGCACTGAAGGAACTTTCTGAAAGCATTAAACTGCACGACATCATACAGCCTATCACGGTTGTAAAACTGGGGCCTACACAGTATCAACTGATATCGGGTGAGCGCCGTTTGCGTGCATCGAAACTGGCAGGGCTGAAAGATATACCTGCGTATATACGTACAGCAGACGATCAGCAATTGCTGGAAATGGCATTGCTGGAAAACCTGCAACGCGAAGACCTGAATGCGATAGAAATATCGCTGAGCTATAAAAGGCTGATGGATGAATGTGAACTGACACAGGAACAAGTGGCAGAACGCATGAAGAAAGACCGTAGTACAGTAACCAACTATCTGCGCTTGCTGAAGCTGCCGCCTGATATACAAAAAAGTGTACGCGATGGCCACCTGAGCATGGGGCATGCACGCGCCATCATAGGCCTTGATAAGGTTGACGAGCAACTGTATGTGTATCGCGAAACGTTGGAGAAAGGATTGTCTGTGCGCCAGGTAGAACAATTGGTGAAGAATATGCTGAGTGGTGGCAAAACAATGCCTGTAGCCGCAAATGCCGCCAGCAATAAGTTGCCGCCTGCGTATAAGCGTATTGAAGACAATATGGCTTCACACTTCAGCACGAAGGTGAAACTGGATAGGAAGAAAAATGGTAAGGGACAGATTGTGATTGAGTTTTATAACGACAACGATCTGGAACGCATCATGGAGAAGATGAGCATCTGATAGTTGATTGATTGAATAGTTGATTCGTTAATCTGTAAGATATATTCGGGGCTGTTTTACAGCCCCTTTTTTATAAAGCAGTGTTGGTATGATAACAGAAAACTGGGAAAAATCTGCGAAGGATAATCAGAAGGCATACAAGCGTGTGCTGGAAAAGGGCAATAAGAATAAGATACTGAAAGCCCTGCCCGACCTGCATGAGGAAGCCTTCAGCAAAATAGACTGCCTGCAATGTGCCAACTGTTGCAAGAACTATTCTCCGCGTTTTAAAACACCTGACATAAAACGCATAGCAAAACTGCTGCGCATGCGCGAGGGCGATTTTATAGAAACGTATTTAAGACTGGATGAGGACAACGACTATGTGGTAAAGCAATCGCCATGTCCTTTTTTGGATGATGATAATACTTGTAAAATATACGACGACAGGCCGAGTGACTGTCGTCGTTATCCGTATACCGATGAAGATGTATTAATAAAGCGTATTCAGCTGACGCTGAAGAATACTACCGTTTGCCCTGCAACCCATTATGTAATGGAAAAGTTGTTGCAGATGGAGGGCAAGTAATTATTGCTTTGCAGCCATGATTTCAGTTTCGCCTGCAAGATTGCAATTGTACATAGTTGCAGATATACCATTGCCGCTTTTGCAAGCTGCTTCTGCTCTTTTTTCAGAAGTACTGGTTACAATGTTGTTAACAGTATCTGTTGAATAATACTTATGAATACACTGACAAGCATATTCTTTTTTGCATGAAGAATATGCAATCAAAGAAAGTATACCAGTCATTATAAGTAGCGTATTTTTCATTGTATTTAGTGTTTGCATAAATTTATAAAAAACTTTCAATCTCACCCCATACTTCGCCCATATTATTAATAATGTCTCCGGCGATTAATCCTTGTTTCCCTTGTTTAGTAGCAGCCAGGTCTCCTGCACGGGCATGAAGGTAAACACTAAATATGGCTGCGTCATAGCTTTTGTAGCCCTGTGCCAGCAAGCCTGTAATGATGCCTGTCAGTACATCTCCACTACCACCTGTAGCCATGCCAGCGTTGCCATCAGTGCTGTACCAACATTCACCCTCGGGCGTACAGATGGCAGTGTGGTGAGCTTTAAGTACTATGAAAATATTGTAACGCATAGCCTGTGTACGGGCGAGCTCTAATTGCTGCATGCTGTTAGCGGCTGTCCCAAACACTCTTTCGAATTCTTTAGGATGAGGTGTGAGGATGCTATCTGCAGGGATTTTATTAATTAATTCAGGATGTTTGCCAAGTATATTCAATGCATCAGCATCCAGTACTACGGGTTGTTTTACAGACTCCATAAAATCGGTAAAGGCTTTTATTGTATACTCATGTGTGCCTAAACCCGGACCTATGCCTACGCTTTTACAGTCTGCCCAATGTGATATTTTAGTAATATAATTTTCTCCGCTCACTGCGCACATGGCTTCTGGTACTGCGGTTTGAATGATGTTGTACCCAATTTGCGGTACAAGTGTTTTTACTTTTCCGGCACCGCTGCGCAGTGCTGCTTTGGTAGCAAGCACTGCTGCACCCATCATGCCATAGCTGCCCGCTACAATAAGTGCGGTGCCATAGTCTCCTTTATGGCTGAACGGGTTACGAGCTTTGTAAAGCGTATTGATAATGCTGCTATCTATGGTTTGGTAGTTGGTATGGGTAGATTCAATGAATATTGGGTGCAGTTCTATGTCCAGCAGCTCTATATTGCCTGCGTATTTGCCCGTTTCGGGGTGCAGGAAGGCACGTTTGTAGAACTGAAAACTAAGTGTATGGTCAGCTTTCAGTATTTCTGCTTCTTGTGCAGGTATATTGTCAGCAGGCATGCCGCTTGGTATATCTATTGCAATTTTTGTATTGTCTACATCATTAATGTGATTAATAAAATCTGCCAGCCATCCTTCTACAGCTCTGTTTAGCCCTGTACCTAGGATAGCATCGATTATTATAATGTGTTTTGGGATGTCTGTAATAAATGTTCCGTTTTGCAGTATTTCAACCATTGACTTATCGATAGCCAGCAAGCGGTCCAGATTGATTTGGCAATCGTCCGAAAGATTATCTGAAAATTGCAGCAGAAAAGCTTTTGCACCGTACCCTATATTGTGCAGCATGCGTGTAATAGCGAGTCCGTCGCCACCATTGTTGCCGGTGCCACATAGTACAATGAACACACTGTCTTTGGGCATATTGGCGTTTATCCATTCAGTGCATCTTGCAGCGGCACGTTCCATAAGGTCGGTACTACTGATATTTGATGCGTGAATGGTGTATGCATCACAAGCTTTTATTTGAGCGGCTGTGAATATTTTCATATTGACAATATTACAAAAACATTATAGTAGTATAGGTAGAGATATGGCATATATCGTCATGTGTGGTTGTTGATAACCCCTTTTGGTCACTATAGTGTAATTCCTATCTTTGCTAAGCCCTAAATATGCAGGAATAGCTTATTTTTCGGGCGATTTTTAATAAATATTTAATGAAAACCTTTTTTGTACAACAACGTATTGCCCTGATAGCAGCCTTGCTGTTGGTGGTATTTTCTAAAACCCATGCTCAGACAGGTAGTACTGCTATCATTAAAGGCTTTGTTTATGATAAAGCATCTGGTGAGCCGGTAATATTTACCAATGTATTGCTGGAAGGAACAAAGATAGGTGTACAGACAGATGTGAACGGCTACTTTACTTTTACTCAATTGAAGCCGGGTACCTATACTTTGATGACCAGTTTGATTGGTTATGATACAGTTAAGTCAACCGTTGTACTAAAAGCTGGGGATGTAGTAACCAAGAAACTATTTCTGGGGCAACGTCGCCAAGAACTAACAAGTGTAGAAGTATCGGCAAGGAAGACAGAAAAAGTAACACAGATTAATGCAGGTTCAATAACTGTAACACCCCGAGAAATGAAGTTGTTGCCAAGTGCCGGTGGTGAGCCTGATATAGCACAGTATTTGCAGGTAGTACCGGGTGTAGTATTTACAGGTGATCAGGGAGGACAATTATATATACGCGGTGGTGCACCATCACAAACAGGTATATTGTTGGATGGCATTACAATATATAATCCATTCCACTCAATAGGTTTATATTCTGTATTTGAAACTGACGCGATAAGAAATGTTGAGGTTCAAACAGCAGGTTTTAGTGCTCAATATGGAAACCGCACATCTGCCATATTGGATGTACGCACAAAAGACGGTAATAAAAATCGCTTGTCGGGTAAGTTATCTGCATCTCCTATCATGGCTCGTGCTATGCTTGAAGGACCATTATCTAAACCTAAAACAGAAGGCGGGCCATCAACAACTTTCTTATTATCTATTAAGCATAGTTACCTCAACTCTACATCAAAATCATTGTACAGCGGTTTCGGAGAGCCATTCAATAATGGTCTGCCTTATAGCTTTACGGATTTGTATGGTAAGTTAACCTTTAATGGAGATAACGGCAGCAAACTGAACTTATTTGGTTTCAATTTTGATGATAAAGCAAGTGTGTTCAAACCAGGTACATCTGTAGCTAATGCTGATTTTCACTGGAAGGCTTCAGGTGCAGGTGCATCTTTTGTAGTAACGCCCGGTACCAGTGCTGCATTGATTAACGGACGATTTGCTTATTCAAGGTATAATATAGAATATACCAATTTCAATGATGTACCTGTTACACCTCAGACAAGTGGTATAGAAGGTTTTGAGGGTGCTATAGACTTTACGTACTATTTTAAGGGATATAGTCAATTAAAATATGGTGTTGAAGTAAGTGGTTTTCATACAAATCTGAACTTCAGAGATAATACAGGTGCTACAACAAGCCTGGACAGAAGAAATACGCTTGCTGCATTATATGTATTATACAGAAAAAACTTTAACGAAAAACTTGTTTTCGAGCCAAGTTTCAGGGTTCAATACTATGCAGGCTTAGCTAAATTTTCGCCAGAGCCACGTTTAGGTTTGAAATATAATGTGACAAGTACTGTTCGCCTGAAAGCGGCCACTGGTATGTATTCACAAAATATTATCAGTACCAAGAGTGATAGAGATATCGTGAATTTCTTTACTGGCTTTATTTTAAGCCCGGATCAGCAAATAGTTAATACAAATCAAACTGTTGTTGCAAGTAATCTGCAAACGGCATACCATGTCTTGGGCGGTATAGAGGTAGATGTAAGGAATGTTGAGTTTAATCTGGAGCCATGGTACAAGAACTTTACACAGAGTGTAGAGATTAGCAGGATAAAGTATAATGCATCTGATCCGGATTTTATTGCCGGCAATGGTAAGGCTTATGGTGTAGACCTCTCGTCAAAATACAGTAAAGGGCGTTGGTATCTTTGGGGGGTAATTTCTTATCAGCAAGTAATATATGAGACACTCGTTTTGAAAAACAATAAAGTATCAGCCGATCCTTCAAATCCTACAAAGCTGGTTGCTGAAGTTGAAAAGCAAACATATGCTCCTCCATTCGACAGAAGGTTAAACTTAAACTTGCTGGCATCTTATACATTCGGCAAAAAGCGTGATTTGGAAGTTTCCGGAAGGTTCAACTATGGTTCTGCGTTTCCATTTACCCAAACACAGGGTTTTTATGAAAACCTGAGTCCAACTGCAAATAGTACAAGTACGAATATCAACCAACAAAACGGAACAATTGGCATACTATATGCTAATGACATTAATGGTGGCAGATTATCTCCATACCATCGTTTTGATGTTTCGGTTAAAAAACGTTTTTCTCTGAGCAAGTTTTCTAATATAGAAACACAGTTGAGTATTACAAATGTCTACAACAGGAATAATATTTTCTATGTGGATCGAAAAGATAATATCCGTGTATATCAATTGCCGATATTCCCAAGCATTGGTGCTACTTGGAATTTTTAACGAAAAGAATTGAATGAATAATACTAAGGGATTGTTACATAAACGAAGCCTGATGTGTTTAGCAACTGCTATGTTGCTGAGCCATCAGGCTTCGGCTCAATTACATACTGTCAATACTCCGCCCGAAAGTATGCTTGTACTGGCTACAGAACAGTTTGAGCAGGGAGCATACAAGAATGCAGCACAGAGTGCAGAGAAGTACATGTCTGCAATGCACTACACAATGCGGACAATTAATACAGATGCTGCAGATAAGGCAGGTTATGTATTAGTGACATCGAAACTGAAAATTGATGAACAGGGTAGTGATGTAACTGCGATTGAGTATATTAATAAAACAGCTAATCCTGCATACAAACAACGTGCTGCATTTGCATTGGCACAGTACTATTTCAGGCACAATCAATTGGTGAGTGCCATTTATTATTATGAGCTGGCAGGTATTGCTAACCTTACTAATAATGAAATAGCAGATACTAAGTTTGAATTGGCGTATTGTTACTTCAACAGTAAGCAGTTTGATAAAGCTACACCACTATTTCAAGCTATAAAAGAGCTGGAGGGCAAATACTTTCTGGCAGGTAATTATTACTACGGGTTGTTGGCATACAATCAGGGTAACTATGAGGATGCACTCAAGTCGTTTGACCGTATAGCGAATGACAAGAGTTATAAATCTATTGTGCCGTATTATGTAGCAGAGATATACTACTTCATAGGTAATAAGGATAAAGCACTGAAAGAAGCAAAGCGATTGATGGCATTGCCTGAAAAGCTTTACTACGACAACGAACTGCATTTGCTAGCTGCACAAGTATTGTTTGAAGAAAAACGATACAATGAAGCATTGCCATACTTTGAACACTATTACAGTCTTGTAGATCAGATACGTAAAGAAGACCTGTATGAAATGGCATATTGCTATTATCATCAGCAGGAGTGGGAGAAGGCGATTGATAAGTTTTCGCAACTAAGCGATACCCGCGATTCGCTTGCTCAGACGGCTATGTATTTGCTCGGCGATTGTCATTTGAAAACAGGTGATAATAAGAGTGCTCGTCATGCATTTATAATATGTGCAGAGATGCCTTTCAATCAATCACAAAGAGAGGCAGCATTGTTATTGTCAGCTAAGTTGTCTTACGCTATGGGATATAATAGTGAGGCACTTACACAGATCGATGAATTGTTGTCATCATATCCCAACAGCGAGTATAAAGATGAAGCTAAAACAATGCAGTCTGACCTGCTAATAAAAACAAATCAATATGCCGCAGCTTATAATACCCTGCTTGATGTAAAAGATAAAGACGCAGCCTATTGGCAAGTGCGTCAGAAAGTGATGTATGGCTTTGCGATGGTGCAGTTGCAGAAAGGTGACATGCAGTTTGCAGACAGTTTGTTGTCTATGTCGCTACAACGCAGCAGCGATGAGAAATATGAACAAGCTGCTGACTTCTGGAAGAGTGAGTTGGCATATAAAACAAGACGTTTTGAAGATGCTATAACATATGGAGAGCAATATGTAAGCAGAGCTGCTATACGAAACAAAGCAGAAGTGCTTGCGCAAAATGCAAATTTACAGAATGCTTATACAACCATGGGCTATGCAGCTATGGAATTGCAACGCTTTGATGTAGCACAACAACACTTCAGCACTGCGCAGATGAAAGCTACAGATGCAGGCAGTACACTGGATGCGGTGTTGAGAGAAGCAGATGCAGTATTTATGCAGAAAGGCTACATGAAAGCCATAGCGCTGTATGATAAAGTAATAGCTGCCAAAGGCGAAGATGCAGACTATGCAAGGTATCAAAAAGGTATAGTACTGGGTGTGATAGGTAAGCGTGCAGATAAGGCAGCAATTATGACGATGTTAATGAATGCAAAGCCGGTATCTAAATACGCAAACGAAGCACGTTATGAACTGGCACTGGTGCAGATAGAAGAAGATAAGTATCAAGCGGCTATCAATACATTGATGCCATTGACGACGGTTACGGATAAAGGGAATTTTGCAGTGAAGTCGCTGATGAAAACAGCCTTCTGTTATCAGCAGATGAATGCTGATGATAAGGCGATAGAAACGTTGAAGAAAGTCGTAGCTGATTATCCGGCGGCAGAAGAAAGAACTGCGGCATTGGATGCATTGAGGGGATTGTACATCGATAATAATCAGCCACAGGCATTTGCACAATTGCTGAAAGAAAATAACATCAGGCTGACGGATGATAAGAGTATGGATAGTACTTACTATGGTGCTGCCGAAATACAATATGCCGCAGGCAACTGGGCAAAAGCAAAACAATCTTTGGGTACGTATTTGCAACAATATCCTGACGGGGTGTTTGCAACCAAAGCAGCTTTCTACAAAGCGGAAGCAAGCTATCAGCTGAATGATATGAAAGAAGCACTGATTGGTTATGATGCTGTATTGCAGAAAGGCTGGAGTGATTTTGCAGAACGTAGTGCGTTGAAAGCGGCCACCATCAGTGCTGTAAATAATGATAATGCAGCTGCATTGAAGTATTATAATATGTTGCGCAACTATGCAATGAGCAAAGAAAACCTGAAGGAAGCGTATACAGGTATGATGCGAAGCACATACCACCAAAATCAATATATAGATGCGGCATTGTATGCAGATACGTTGCAATCTATGCAAGGGATTAATGAAGGGCAACAAACAGAACTGTTGTATATCAAAGCAAAATCGTTGTACGAAACAGGTAAGCAAGACGAAGCATATACCTTGTTTGCAAAGCTGACGAATAACAAAAAGTCGATTATTGCTGCAGAAGCTAGCTATTATGTTGCAGAGTCTTTAGTGAAAAACGGTAAGTTTAAAGAAGCGGAAGAACAGGCAAACAAAGCAGTGAAGCTGGCGGGTGGTAATGACGTGCTTACTGTGAAGTCTTACTTGCTGATTGCAGAAGTGTTGATAAAGCAGGATGACTATTTCAATGCAAAAGCATTGTTGCAAAGTATTGTGAAGAATGCTAAAGTGCCTGCGCTGAAAGAAGAAGCGGCTAAGAAGCTGGAAGAAGCAAAAGCTACTGAAACTAAAAAAGGTAAACTGAAGCAAGAATAACAACAGTGCACAACATGAAGCTAAGAATAACATACATATTGATATTGCTGCTGGCACTGACGTTGAATGCGGATGCACAGCGCAAGAAAGGTGGCGCCAAGAAACCTGCAAAAACTTCTGTAAAGAAAGCTGCAAAGAAAGAGAAGGGCAAAAAACAGCCTGCCAAGAAGGGCAAACAAGTTGCAACACCCAAAACTAAAGTAGTAGTAAAAGATACAGCAGATTTGAAGTCTGCAACAATAGAAATAGTACAATCTTACAAGCCGGAAGTAAAACAGGCTGTAAAGCCTGAACTGCATGCAGACCTGCCACCTGTAGATACTTCGCTGGTGGCGATGAATTATGATGTGCCACCGCAGAGTTTGTACTACTCTTACAATGCACTGCCTTTGAGACCGCTTGCATTGGACAAGGATACAGTTACCGAAAAACTGGTAAACTATGTGAAATTGGGTGGTGGTAATCTGTCTACGATATTGTTGGATGCAGGAATTACTGCATTGAAAGGACACAATTACTATTCTGTATTAAACATTCGCCACCTATCGCAGGCGGGTAGCTTGAAATACCAGAAGTCTTCACTGACAGGTATGGATGCAGATGCATACATAAAAGGTGACAACCTGCTGTGGCATGCAGGACTTGGCTTGCAGTATAATAAGTTCTACCTGTATGGCTACGACCATAATGTGCTGAATTATACCACAGACCAGACAGCCAGAACACTATGGGGTGCTAATGTGACGATAGATGCAAAGAACAGAAACGAGGACAAAGCACTCAGCTATCATCCTTACATCAACCTAAGAACTTATTATCTGAATACACCTACAGGTTTTGATGCATCTGAATATAATGTTACTGCAAAACTGCCTTTTACCTATACAGTAGATACCGCGTTGAAACTTGGCATAGCACTGAATGGTGCGTTTTCTAAAATGGAGAACTCACTGGCAAATGCGAACCAACCTAATAACTATGTACAGGTAGCACCTACTATAGATTTCAGGAAAGGTGTATTTGCAACACGCATAGGTTTATCGCCTACATTGGGAGCGATGAATACATTTTATGTGCTGCCTGATATGTTTGTAAGCTTCAGGCTGATACGTAAATCGCAAATGCTGTTTTCACTGGGTTGGGATGGCAAGTTGAGGCAAAATACATTTGAGCAGCTTTCTGCCATCAATCCGTATATGACTGTTGCTAAAGGCTTGGCACAAACCCATACCGACGAGGTGTATGGTAGCCTGCAAACGAATGTAGGCAGGCACATAACGGTAAGTGGCAGAGTGTCTTGGTGGCAATATGGCAACATGCCACTATTCATAAACGATACTGCAACAGATAAAAAGCTGCTGAATGTTGTATATGATAAAGTGAATGCGGTTTCGATACAAGGCGGGCTACGCTATACGGTAGGGCAGACAGTGTCTGTAGGGGGTAGCATCATATATACTACCTACGATGCCGATATGAACAGGTATGTATGGCATGAACCAACGCTAAGACTGAATGCAGACCTGTCTGTAAGACCTATACCGCAGTTGCTTATTACAGGTTACCTGACGGTAATGGACGGAATGTATGCATTGGACAATGGCAACCGCAGTATTAAGCTGCCAACCGTGTTTGACATGGGGGCAGGGGCAGAATATAGTTTTACGCCCAGGTTGAGTGCTTCTGCCCAGGTAAATAATATATTTAATAATCAATATGAGCGTTGGTACGGCTACAAGGCATACGGGTTTAATATATTCGGTGGGGTGCGCCTTAAATTTTAAACCTATTTAGTTATTTTACAGCCGATTTCGGAACATCATCAATGGATATTGCAAAATACATAGGGCTATACTTACTCAAAAACCAGAGCTGTTATATACACGGGCTGGGCAGTATTGAGATGAGGCGCAAGCCTGCATCTTACGACGGGCGCAATCTTGTACCCGGTGTAAGTGAAGTAGTTGTAGTACCCGTGAATACCGTTGATGACTCCTTATCGAACTTTATTGCCACCAACGAGCAGATAAGTATATCGAAAGCAGGCAGTGCACTGAAAGACTATGTTGCTGCTGCCATGGCCGATATACAGGCAGGCAAAGAGGTATTGATACCTGCAATAGGCAGCTTTTTTGAAGTGAACGGCAAACTGCAGTTTGCAACAGCACCGCAGTTGTTGCTTGCACCACCACCAATACCTGCAGAAAAAAACCTGCCACGCCGTACAGCTAATACCGCGGGAATGGCACAACAGGGTGGATATACAGAACAACCACAACATGCACCTGCATACACTGCACCTGTACAAGCTGAACCGCAAATGCCACAGCAGGCACCGGCTTATCCACCATATCCTGAAGAGGAGAAGAAAGGTGGTATGAACTGGGGTAGGGTCATACTGTTTGTACTTATACTCCTTGCATTGATAGCCGGTGTGGTATATGTAGCTAAAAACATATTGAAAGTAGGTGTAAATACACCAACGCCTGTGCAACAGCCGATGACAGTGCCTGCACCGGCAGATACAATATCTCAACAAGCTGCACCGGTGATTGATACTGCGGGTAGTGTAATAGACAGCACAGAAACAATGACTGTTGACCCAGTACCAATGGCACCGGCACCACAAACCGCAGATAAAGGGCCGGCATCAATTTTTAAAGTTATCATCAATACATACGATGAACGTGCTCGCGCTGAAAAGCGTATGAACAGGTTGAGGGGCTACGGACACAAGGCAGAATTAGTGGCTGAAGATTCGAGCACGTACTACATCCTGATACCTGTATCTACACGCAGGGCAGACTCTGCAAGGGTTATAGATTCTTTGAGAAGAACCTACAACCCTGACGGAGTAATGGTTTATTAATACCTGATTTTATTATTTGAATTCGTAACCGATATCACGGCGATAGTATTTGCCTGCGTATTCTATGCATTCTGCATTCTGATAGCTTGTAGCCAAAGCTTCCTGTATCGTATTGCCGTAAGATGTGATGGCTATAACACGGCCGCCGCTTGTTACAATCTCGCCATCTTTATTGGCTGTGCCTGCATGGAAGAGAGTAGAGCCTTGTACTTTATCAAAGCCTGTCATTACCCTGCCCTTAGGGTAAGAACCCGGGTAGCCTTCTGATACCAGCATTACCGTACATACAGCACGTTTATCGTGCTGCACTGTAATTTCATTCAGTTTGCCTTCGCCCATTTTCACAAGCATCTCCACGAAATCGTTTTCCAGACGTGGCATTACAACTTCGGTTTCGGGGTCGCCCATGCGACAGTTGTATTCTATTACATAAGGGTCGCCGCCAACATTAATAAGTCCAAAGAACACGAAGCCATTGTAAACAATGTTTTCAGCAGCCAGCCCGTTGATGGTTGGGTTCACAATGCGTTCTACTACTTTGTGCATAAAATCGCTTTGTGCAAATGGTACCGGAGATACAGCACCCATACCGCCTGTGTTTAGTCCTGTATCGCCTTCGCCAATACGTTTGTAATCTTTTGCTTCGGGCAGTAACACATAGTTTTTACCATCGGTGAATGCAAACACAGACAATTCTATACCCGTCAGGAATTGTTCTACCACAACCTTCTTACTTGCATCGCCAAACTGTGCTTCTTTTATCATGACAGTGAAAGCATCTACAGCCTCGTCGTGGCTTTGTGCTATCACTACACCTTTACCTGCGGCAAGTCCATCGGCCTTCAATACGATAGGTAGTGTATGTTGGTGCAGGTAGGCAACACCTTCATCAAAGTTATCTTCAGTAAACTCTCTGTATGCAGCCGTAGGGATATTGTGGCGCTCCATGAATTTTTTAGAGAAAGCCTTGCTGCCTTCCAATTGAGCACCTTCTTTTGATGGGCCTGCAACAATGATGTGTTTCAGCGCATCGTCGCCCTTAAAGAAATCGTAAATACCATTCACCAATGGGTCTTCCGGGCCGGGAACAAGGATGTCGATATTGTTTTCGATACATGCCTGTTTAATGCCTTCAAAATCAGACGCTGGTATATTAAGATTGCTGCCCAATTGCGCAGTACCCGGGTTGCCGGGAGCAATAAACAGTTCTTTGCAAAGCTTACTTTGACGCATTTTCCATGCAAGTGCATTTTCGCGTCCGCCGGAACCTAAAAGCAGTATATTGTAAGATGACATTGTGATGTATTGTTATTTACTATCTTGAGACCGCAAAAGTATTGAAACTTAATGGAACAGACGAATGAGAAAAAGCACCCAAAGGGGTTGCCGTTTTTGTTTTTTACAGAAATGTGGGAGCGATTTGGCTACTACCTGATGTTGGGCATTTTCGTGCTCTACATGATAGATGTTCAAAATGGCCTTGCCATTCCCGATAAAATGGCCGATGATGTATTCGGTACATTTATAGCATTCACCTACCTGACGCCGTTTCTTGGTGGTTTTCTGGCAGACAGGAAATTCGGGTACATAAAATCTGTATATGTGGGTGGGTTGCTCATGGCATTAGGCTATCTGGGGCTTGCACTGCACAATATCAATACATTCTACATATCGGTAGCCATTATTATAATAGGTAACGGGTTCTTCAAACCAAATATATCGACCTTGTTAGGTAATCTTTACTCTACAGATGAATATAAAGCAAGAAAAGACAGCGGGTATAATCTGTTCTATATGGGTATCAACATAGGTGCGTTTCTGGGACCTATCATTGCAGCCTTTATGCGCAATAAATATAGCTGGTCGGCGGCCTTTGCAACGGCAGGTATAGGTATGCTGATAGGTTTGGTAGTATTCTCATTTGGCCTCAAGCATATAAAACATGCAGACGTACTGAAGCCTGTTGAAAAAGGTGATGCCAGTATGGGGCAAGTGTTTGGTGTTGTGTTTTTGCCTGCTATTATTGCCGGTGTGCTTGGGTGGATGATACCTGGGAATATATTGGGCAGCGATAGTACCGATGGTTTTATAGCTGCGGCTATTCCCGTTGTAATATTCTACGTGTCGCTCTGGGTAAGAGCGAATAAAGTAGACAAGCGTCCGATAGCGGCATTGTTGGTGATATTTGCATTGAGTGCAGCTTTCTGGGCTGTGTTTAAGCAAAACGGTACGGCACTTACCAGATGGGCAAAATATTATACTGACCGTGAAGTGCCGGCGATGGTTGAGAAACCTGCACGCGCACTGTATCAGGTGGAAACAATGCCGAGTAAACTTGATTCTGTTACGAAATATGATGTGCAATATCAGGCAGTAAAAGTAGATGGTAAAGTGCAGAAAGAATGGGGTAGGGATGTGTACTTCCGCAATCAGCCACCGGATAAAATGCCAAAGGACGAGGAACCTGTTTATCTGGCGAGTACAGAGTTGTTCCAATCCATCAACCCGGCGTGGGTGGTGCTGCTGACACCTGTAGTTGTGGGTTTCTTTGCCATGCTGAACAGGCGAAAGAAAGAGCCATCTACCGCTACGAAGATTGCATTTGGTCTTTTGATATCTGCACTATCTACCCTTGTAATGGTGTGGGCTGTGGGTGTTGGAAGCAATGGTGCAGTGAAGGTATCGCCAATATGGCTGGTGGGCTGTTATGGGGTGATAACGGTAGGTGAACTGTTGCTAAGCCCGATGGGATTATCGCTGGTATCAAAACTGAGCCCGCCAAGGTTGACGGCACTGATGATGGGCGGCTTCTTCCTGTCTACTTCGATAGGTAATAAGATGTCGGGCGTGTTGGCAAGTAAGTGGTATGACTATACAGATAAGGGCGATTTCTTCCTCTTTAACTGTATGCTGCTGATGATTGCAACCGTACTTGCTTTTATTGTGTTGAAGTGGCTGAACAGCATCATGAAAGAGAAAAACCTGCATTAAGATTAATTGTCAGATAAATAGAAAATACCGCTTCATGCGGTATTTTTCGTTTCAGGGGCTTTCAGCACTGGCAAATTTTACTATCTTTCGTGACTAATCTATTTTTAAAACGATAATTATGAGTGAACAAAAAGGCCACCCTAAGGGGCTGTATGTACTCTTTTTTACAGAAATGTGGGAGCGCTTCAGCTATTACGGCATGCGCGCTATCCTTATCCTGTTTATGACCAAGATGCTTGCATTTGATTCCAAAATGGCTTCAGGCATTTATGGGAACTTTACCGCAGTGGTTTACCTTACCCCACTGATAGGTGGTTTTATATCTGATAGGTATTGGGGTAATCGCCGTTCAATTCTTGTTGGTGGTCTTGCAATGGCCATAGGGCAGTTTATTTTGTTTTTCTGTGCATCGCTTATATCCAGCAATATTGATTTAGCCAAGATACTGTTCGTAACAGGTCTTACTGCATTGGTTGTTGGTAATGGTTTGTTCAAACCGAACATCTCTACGATGGTGAACCAGTTGTATGCACCCGGCGATAAAAGGGTGGATGCAGCATTCTCTATCTTCTATATGGGTATCAACCTCGGTGCGTTCTTCTCTCCGCTGATATGTGGTGCATTGGCAGAAAAAGTAGATTATAAATGGGGCTTCTTTGCAGCCGGTGTTGGTATGGTGCTTGGCGTAGTGGTATTCCAGTTGCTGAAGGACAAGTATATACTAAGTGCAGACGGGCAGAAAATAGGTGGTAAGCCCAATAAAGCCATCGATGAGCCTGCTGTTGTAGAACGTGAAGGTGATTTGTCTCATGCTGGCGATGTTGCAAAAGCTGACAAAAAAGCTGAGTTTACACCTGCGCGTATCGGCACATGGCTTGCAATATATGCGGCACTTTGGCTGGTATTTATGTATGGTGTAGGTTTTAACTGGATCAGTACATTGGTGTTTGCTACATCGCTTACGGCCTCAGGCTTTATCATATCAGATCCTAACCTTACTAAAATTGAACGTGACCGTATTATAGTAGTATACATAGCTGCGTTCTTCGTTATCTTCTTCTGGAGTGCATTTGAACAAGCAGGTGCATCGCTTACATTGTTTGCAGATCAGCAAACAGACCGTACTATATTTGGTTGGGAAATGCCTGCAAGTTGGTTCCAGTCAGTGAACCCTCTGGCAATTATCATCTTTGCGCCAATATTTGCAAGTCTGTGGACAGGCCTTGGCAAACGTAATCGTGAGCCGGCATCTCCATTAAAACAAGCTATTGGTTTGTTCCTGTTGGCTTTGGGCTATTGGGTAATCGCAATTGGCGTTGACGGGGTTGATTCTACAATGAAAGCTTCAATGTTTTGGTTATTAGGTATGTATATCCTGCATACATGGGGCGAACTTTGTTTGTCTCCTATTGGTCTTTCAATGGTGGCCCGTTTGGCACCTAAACGCCTTGCATCTTTGCTGATGGGTGTTTGGTTTCTGGCAAACGCTATGGCGAACGACTTTGCCGGCATGTTGTCTCAGTTATATCCGGAAGGTGGTAAAGCAACACACCTGTTTGGTTATCAGATTCAGACATTGAACGACTTCTTTATGATATTCGTTGTACTGTCTGGTGTTGCAGCATTGGTACTCTTCCTATTGTCTAAGAAGATGCTAAAGATGATGCATGGTCTCAGATAATATTGAACAGATATTTATAACAACGCCTCCGAATTCGGGGGCGTTGTTTTTTTGTTGATAGGGGGTAGAAAAAGCGTTAATCAGAAATAAAGTTTATTTTGGGGCGTTAATAACAATAACTAAAACGAGTATATGTCTGAAAACCTGACATTAGAAGAGATACAGGATTTTAAGGGTAAGTACCCCAAACAGATTTGGTACCTATTCCTTACCGAAATGTGGGAACGATTTTGTTTCTACGGCCTCCGCGGTATGCTTACCGTATTCATGGTTACCCAACTGATGATTGACGAGAAAGCCGCCAACCTTCAATATGGTGCTATTCAGGCATTTATCTACGCATTTACTTTTATAGGTGGTTTGTTTGCAGATAAAATACTAGGTTTCCGCAAGTCGCTTTTTTGGGGGGGCATACTGATGATAGCAGGTAGCTTTATTATAGCAGCCAATCCTACTGAATTCTTTTATATAGGTACTTGTTTTACCATTGTTGGTACGGGCTTCTTCAAGCCGAATATTTCTACCATGGTGGGAGAACTGTATCGTGCTGGTGACACTCGCAGGGATGCAGGTTTCGGTCTGTTCTATTCGGGTATCAATATAGGTGCATTCTTTGGTGGTATGGTGTGTGTGTATCTGGGCAAATACCATTCGTGGAATCTGGCATTTGCATCTGCAGGTGTTGTTATGATGATAGGCTTGCTGACGTTTGTATTTACACAAAAAAGCATGGGGCCGATAGGCTTGTCTCCGTTGAGGGATTATGTGCCAGGGAAAAGAAAAGCGTATGAGATAGCTACATTCATAGGTTCGCTGGCGGTTATGCCACTGATATTGATAATGGTAAGTAAGACAGAATATACAGACTATTTCATGTACACAATCGGACCGTTGACGCTGTTGTATCTGGTATATGAAATGACAAAGCTTACTGGTGCAGAAAGAAAGAAAATGATTGCTGCATTGGTGTTCATTGTGTTCTCTGTTTTCTTCTGGGCGTTTTTTGAGCAGAGTGGGGGTTCACTAAGCCTGTTTGCCTTGTACAACCTGAATGACAAACTGCTGGGTGTAGCAGGGATAGACCCTAACGTAGTAAACAATAGTGCTAACTCAGTTTTTGTAATTGTTTTTAGTATAGTAGTTGGTTTGCTGTGGGTGTGGATGGCGAAGAAAAAAATAGAGCCAAACTCTGTAGTGAAATTTGGTCTGGGCTTTTTATTCCTTGCTGCAGCATTTTATACGTTCTATGCAACTCGTTTCTTTGCTGGGCATGATGGTAAAACGTCGTTAGATATATTTACACTGGCTTATCTGATCATCACATTTGGTGAATTGTGTCTTTCTCCGATAGGCTTGTCGCTGATGACGAAGCTGGCACCTAAAAAACTCTGGGGTGTTATGATGGGTATGTGGTTCCTTGCCAGTGCATACGGACAGTATGCAGCAGGTTTGCTGGGTGCAGGTATGGCAACTACCAACGAAAATGCCAGCCTTACAGAAAAACTGATTTCTTATACAGACGGTTACAAGCAATTGGGTATATACGCGCTGATAGCAGGTATATTGCTGATTGTAATATCTCCGATTGTAAGGAAGCTGATGCAGGAAGTGAAATAAGTAATGCTTTTATAATACGAAGCCCCGCATTGCGGGGCTTTTTCTTTGTTGTATAAATTATATACTGTTTTTTTGTAGCTGTATCTATGAAGAAATATGCTGTAATAGTAGCGGGTGGTAAAGGTGTACGCATGGGCAGTGCTTTGCCGAAACAGTTTTTGCCGCTGAACGGGCATCCGATTTTGTATCATACCATCAAAGCATTTGCAGATGCGTATGCCGATATGCAATTGGTACTTGTATTGCCGAAAGACCAGCTTAGCTATGCACAGATGGTGCTGCAATCTTTCCCTGAAAGGATAGATATAACAATAGTGGCAGGTGGCGAAACCCGCTATCATAGTGTGCAGAACGGACTGAAGGTGGTAGATGAAAACAGCATTGTGTTTGTACACGATGGTGTGCGCCCGTTGGTATCTACGGCATTAATACAACGTTGCTATGAACAGGCTGTAGATAAAGGCAGTGCAATACCTGTTATACCTGTAGCAGATAGTATGCGCATATTGGAAGACGAAGACAGCCGCCCGATAGACAGGGAGCAAATGCGTATTATACAAACGCCGCAGACATTTAAGGCGGAAGTGATATTGCCTGCATTTCAACAGGAGTATCAGGTAGCATTTACAGATGAGGCTACAGTTGTGGAGGCATATGGAGATAATGTGTATCTGGTAGATGGAGAGAAGCGTAATATAAAAGTGACCACACCCGAGGATATGATAGTAGCAGAGGCTTTACTGAATGCAAGAGAAAATGCGTAGTGTTTTTACCCTTATATTGATTGTTTGCAGTAGCGTGTCTTTTGCACAAAAGGATACGAGCATTTTCAAGCTACCCATCAAGATGGATGATGTGGTTGTGAAGGCAGTGCGCAGGGGGTGGGATGTGCAGGGATTTATCAAAAGAGTAAAAACAGATACTACATTTTACAAAGCCTTTCGCAGCCTGCATGTACTGACATGGAATGCAACGAACGATATCCGCGTGTACAATAATAAGAATGGCATACAGGCATCGCTCTACAGCAAAACAAAACAGATACGTGCCAATGGATGCCGTACTATGCAAGTGCTGGAAGAAAAGATCACAGGCGATTTTTATAACAGAAAGCGACAATACAATTATTATACAGCCGAGCTATACGCATACCTTTTCTTTACACAAGGGCGCAAGTGTGGAGAGGATGATTATGTAACCGGTGGCATACATAAAGTGGGTAACAGCAAAAATGAAAGTAATAGCTATAAGCTGAAGCAATTGATGTTTAACCCAGGCAGCAAAGTGACAGGTATACCACTGATGGGTGATAAGAGTGCCATTTTTGAACCTGATGTGGCGAAGATGTACGAGTTTAAACTATCATCTCAAGAGCATGATGGAGAGGATTGTTATGTGTTTCGTGCAGTGCCTAAAAAGGGATATGAGAAAGATGTAGTGTATGACGACTTGACGACATGGTTTCGCAAATCGGACTACAGCATTGTGGCGCGCGATTATTCATTGTCTTACAAGGCAGGGGTGTATGATTTCATCGTACGTATGAAAGTGCGTATGACACATGCACATGGCAAAATGGTGCCATCGTATATAGAATATGACGGAAACTGGCATGTGTTTACCAAGAAGCGCGAAAGGGTGAAGTTTACTACCAGTTTGACGTATACCCCCTAACCCCCTTAAGGGGGAATTATTTTTGTAAGAAGCGTTTTAAAGAACTTAAATAGTCGTCAAATCCTAAATGATATTCACAAGTATCATCCTGATTAATTCTCTCACTACCAGAAAGCTGAAGAATAGTAATAGCACTTTCAAATAGATTATTGACGATTGAGAAATAATCGAAACTAAAGCAGATTGATTCAGTTAGAAAGTCATAATGGGCATATTCTTTGTCTCGCAGGTTCTGGATAACTAATATTTCTTCTTTGTGCTTTTCTAAAATGCCTTCTATAAAACTGATAGCTTCTGGTTTTAATATTTCAGTTGTTGAAGTATCATATAGCAAGTGAAAATTATTTTTCTCAGTCTTCCTATTGACAAACAACGAGCATAAATCAACTACGATACTCCTGTAATAAATGTGTGCTGTGAATAGTAAAAGCTGATTATTTAATGAGTTACTTTCAAATTCCTTTCTAATCGTATTAACAATATCCATTTTCTCCTTTATATAAGAGATAATCAGATGTTGTCGTGTAACTAATTGCTTGAAATTGATGGCCATAATTAAAGTTAAACTTATTCCCCCTTTAGGGGGTTAGGGGGTAGTTTTTTTCTACCTTTACAGCATGATTTCTCCCGCATCCATAAAGGAAGTGATGAACCGAGCCGACGTCGTAGAGGTAATCGGCCAGTTTTTGCGTTTGAAGAAACGCGGGATAAATTATATAGCCAACTGTCCTTTTCACAATGAAAAGACACCATCATTTACCGTCTCGGGTACCAAAGGATTGTACAAATGCTTCGGTTGTGGTAAGGGAGGCAACGTGGTAAGTTTTGTGCAGGAGCATGAAAAACTTACCTACCCCGAAGCCATCCGCTGGCTGGCAGATTACTACAAGATAAAGCTGGAAGAAACAGAGCGTTCGCCCGAACAGCAGCAAATGCAACTGGCAGAGGAAGCACTGCGCATATTGAATGAATATGCGGCACAGTATTTCAACGATACCTTGCTGCAATCGGAAGAGGGGCAAATGGTAGGTGGCAGTTACTTTAAGCAACGTGGTTTTACCAAAGAGATAATAGAAAAATTCAGGCTCGGTTATAACCCTGAAGGTGGCGAAGTATTTTATCAGGCTGCGCAGAAGAAAGGCTATAATGCCGAACTACTGGAGAAAGCAGGACTGGTAAAAAACAGTAGTCGCGGTTTCTACGATATTTATCGCGGAAGGGTGATATTCCCTATACAGAGTATGACGGGCCGTGTACTTGGTTTTGGTGCAAGGATACTGAAGACCAACGACCGTGCGCCTAAGTATATTAATACACCTGAGAATGAACTGTATAACAAAAGCCGTGTTTTGTATGGCATGTACCAGAGTCGTAACGCCATCAGCAAACAGGATGAGTGTTTTCTGGTAGAGGGTTATACAGACGTTATATCGCTGCATCAGGGTGGTGTAGAGAATGTGGTGGCAAGTAGCGGTACATCACTTACCGAAGGACAACTCAGGTTGATAGGTCAGCTGACGCACAATCTTACGATACTATATGATGGTGATGCTGCAGGTGTTAAAGCCGCACTGCGTGGGCTGGATATGGCGTTGGGGCAAAGCTTTAATGTAAAACTGGTACTGCTGCCCGAAGGTGAGGACCCCGATAGCTTTATACAGAAGAATGGTGAGCATGGTTTTCGCGACTATGTAAAAGCGCATAAGCAGGATGTTATCAACTTCCGTATGGAAGTAGGTATGAAAGAAGTGGGCGACGACCCCGTACGCAAATCGAAACTGGTAAATGAGATTGCGGAAAGCGTTGCGCGAATAGATAAAGCAGAAGATTTTTCCCTACAGGATTATTACATACGTGAGGCAGCAAGGCGACTACAAGTAGACGAAACCAAGCTGGTAAACCTTGTAAACAAATACATACGCGAGCGTGTAGAGAACGACCAGAAACAAAAAGAGCGTAGCAAAGCTGCGGCAGCACCAACTACAGATCCTGAACAGATAAGTACAGAGAATGAGCCTGTAGATTATGTGCAGAAGGTGAAAGCCAATGTGCAGCAGGAGTGGGAGCTGATAAGGGTATTGCTGGAGCATGGAGCAAAAGAAATTCCTGACTTTAACAATGTAGCAGACAAAGTACACCAGACGGTAGATCCCGACCTGATAGAAAATGAACTGGCACGCAGGATATTTGATGATTACTACAAGTATCTGAATACACATGGCCATCCGCCAGATGTGCAGTATGTGGTAAATAATACTGGGAAGGATGTACTCGATATCATATCGAGTGTGTTATATGTTCGTACAGACATCAGCCACAACTGGAAAGATATTTATGGCATAGAGGCAGTGCATGGAGAAATGAACTACATCAATGAAGTGGACAGCTCGCTTGCATACTTTGAAGTGAAGAACCTGAAAATGATGCAGGCACAATTGCTCAACAGGCTTGCAACAGAAACAGAACAGCCACGCATCATGGCATTGGTAAAAAAACAAATGGAACTGAAGCGTACGGAAGCAGAGATTATGAAGCGTATGGGTACCGTTATCCTGAAAATCTGGAAGAATCAAATATAATTATGGGCAGGATAGTAGCATTGGATTATGGGAAGAAGCGCACAGGTGTAGCAGCTACAGACCCTTTACAAATAATAGCCACGGCTGTTGATACAGTAGAAACAGGTGAGCTGATAGGTTGGCTGAAAAAGTACATTGCTGCCGAACCTGTTGAAATGATAGTGATTGGCTACCCCCTGAATTTTGATGATACACCTACAGATGCTACCCCTTTGGTAGAAAAATTTATAGGTAAGTTTAAAAATGTGTTCCCCGATATGCCTGTTGTAACATGGGATGAGCGTATGACATCTAAGATGGCATCGCAGGCAATTGCAGAAATGGGGCTGAAAAAGAAAATCCGAGAGCGCAAAGAACTCGTAGATAGTATCGCTGCGGTCATCATTTTGCGTGAATATCTTGAAAGCCGCGGCTAACTTCGTACTTTTGCGGCTTATAATTTAAAAATCGATATGGTTTTACCGATTGTAGCATACGGGCATCCTGTTTTGAGGAAGGTATGTGATGATATAACGGCTGAGTACCCTGAGTTGAAAAAACTGATTGCAGATATGTGGGAGAGCATGTACCATACCAATGGTGTGGGTCTTGCCGCTCCGCAAATCAATCGCCCTATACGTTTGTTTGTAGTAGATACAGAACAAATAGTTGAGAATTTTGACGAAGAAGACAAGAAAGAATACCCGAATGAAAAACCGATAAAAAGGGTTTTCATCAATGCACATAAAGTAGAAGAGAGCGGTGAGCCGTGGGCATATAACGAAGGCTGCCTGAGTATTCCGAAAGTACGTGAAGATGTAATGCGTCAACCAAAAGTGAAGATGCGATACATGGACGAGAACTTTCAGGAGCATGAAGAAGAATTTGATGGTATTACCGCACGTGTTATACAACACGAGTACGACCACATAGAGGGTAAGCTGTTTATAGACTATCTGCCGATGCTGAAGCGCCGTTTGATAAAGAAAAAACTGGACGATATCAGCGCGGGCAAGATAAGAACAGACTACCGCATGGTTTTTAGTAAATAATCGATACTTTTAGATATCTGAAACTGATTGGCACCTGCACTAACATATAGCGAAGAAGAACTGGTTGTGTTGCTGAAGCAACAAAGTCAGGACGCTTTCAACTACCTGTATAAAAACTATGCAGGGGTGTTGTATGGTGTTATTCGCAAAGTAGTGGCAGATGAACAAACAGCACAGGACGTATTGCAGGATGTGTTTGTAAAAGTGTGGAACAACATAGGACAGTACAGTACAGAGAAGGGAAGGATTTATACTTGGATGATTAACATAGCCCGTAATGCAGCGATAGATAAGCTGCGCTCAAAGGGTGAAATTATGAAATCTAAAATCCAAACAGGGGAAGATGCCGTATATAATGTACAGAAGGGGATGAAAACGGAGCAGGCTACGGATACTATAGGATTGAAGGAAGCGGTGGCGGCATTAAAGCCTGAACACCAGACAATTGTCAGTCTTGCTTACTTCAAAGGTTTCACAATGGATGAGATTGCAAGAACCCTTGAAATACCGTTGGGAACGGTAAAAACCCGCATGCGTGCTGCTATGCAGTCGTTAAGAGAATATTATAATAGTAATTAGTAAAAGTGAATATAAAGGAATACATAGAATCGGGCATCTTAGAAGCTTATGTGCTGGGCGCACTCACAGAGGGTGAGCGTGCTGCGGTAGAGGCTGATATGGTGATGTATCCTGAGCTGGCGCAAGAGATAGCTGCTATTGAAGCGGCTATGCAATCTTTTGCCGAAGCTAATGCCGAGGAGCCACCTGCACACATGCAGCAGCAGATATGGAATGCAATACAGCAACAATCTGCTCCTCAATTGGTACCCGAGCCACAACAACCTGTAGCGGAAGCGAAACCACAACCTAATGTGGTAGAATTTGCACCGCCTGCAACACCTGCGCGTCCATCTTGGCAGCGCGCGGCAGTATGGGCGGCTGTAGCTGTGAGTGTGCTTACCAACTTTATGCTGCTATCGCAACGCAATAAGACGAAAGATGAGATTGCACAGATGACATCGCAGATGGATTCGCTGAAAGCATCTCAACAGCAAGTATTGGCCGAATACAAGAAAGGCCGTGATATGCTGGTAGATACCGCCATGAAGACGGTAGTGATGCGCAGTATGCAACCCGGCAAAGAAATGACGGGTATGATGTTCTGGAGCAAAGTGACAGGAGAATCTTACCTGACTATACATACCATGCCAATGCCTGAAAAAGGTAAGCAATACCAACTGTGGGTGATACAGGATGGCAAGCCGGTGAGCATGGGTGTGATAGATAATAAACTTGTAGCCAATGCAGGTATGATGTATAAAATACCAATGCAGGTAAAAGGCGGGCAGGCATTTGCCATATCGCTAGAAAAAGAAGGGGGCAACCCGACGCCTACAGAAGTAATGGCGGTAGGTGCTATATAACTCAGATGTTTTTCTTCATCAACACCACACTCGCGCTATTCAGTGTGTAGTGATTTACAATCAGGATATTATTTATTGTGGGGTTGATGCCTTTCTTTTGAATCAACACTTCAGGTGTTGATTGTTCTTGAAAGAGTTTTGTAGCCAACCACATAGCAAAGCCTGTGCTGGTATCGTATTCGCCACACAGGTGCTTGAATGCTGCTACTGTAGTATGTGCTGTTGTGTTTTCAAGTATAGGTGTATACAGCGGTTGGAAGCGATTATCGCCACTCATACCACAGAGTACTACATCTATATCTTTTAGCTTCATGCTATTTGCAGCAAGTAGCTTATCTATGCTTTCCTGCAATGATGTGGCTGTAGGTCTTTGTAACATTTTCAATTGCTCTACACTGCAAATGCTATTGGCTTTTGTGTTGGTTACCGTAAAGAACGCAGCGCCCTCGCCGCCAATGCTACCTTGTGTATGGCTTTGCTGTAAGAGTTGCAGGCTGTTTGGTATTTCTTTCTTCCAGTAGCCTATTTTACTCTTAACTATGAAATAGTCGTCAGTCATTTCATCCAGACAACCTACAAGGTATGTTTGCGGTTCTGTAGCATCGTGTAGTAGCATCTTTGCATCCAGTAAAGACATCTCGAAAGAATGCCCGCGATGTACATAGGTCTGGTTGTAGCCTGTGCATTTTGTTTGCATAGCCAGCCAACCGTTTACACTGTTATAAGTGCTCTGTATAAAGTAAGTAGGGTTCAGCGCTTCTTCTTTCAGACGTATCATATCGCCGAGAAAGAGTTCCATATCACGCATGCTACCACGTCCCGTACCAGTTATAATGCCATTCAGTTTTTCGACACCGGAAAGTTGTACCGCCTTCATACCTGTGCTGATGCCGATTTTCAGCATGCGGCTCATGCGGCGGATAGCTACGGGACTTATGAACTTTGAATAGTCTGTGTCTTTTACAAACAGCTTACCATTATCGCTACTGATAACATCGGGCAATAGTGTATCTGCATCAAAACTATTTTGAGGAGATAATGCCGCAGCCGCTGATATGTAAACAGGTTTCATCATGCCTTGCTGAATAATAATGAAACGTTATTGCCACCAAAGCCAAAAGAGTTGCTGATAACATGGTTGATAGCAGCGTCTGTAAGTGTTGTAATAGGACGAATGCTTACATCTTCCATTGGTGTAGTGAAATTGAGGTTAGGCCATGCTTTTTGTTGTTGCAATGCCCATATACTGAAGATGGCTTCTATACTGCCTGCTGCTGCCAACGTGTGTCCTGTGTAAGGTTTTGTAGAGCTGAACAGTGGGATGTTATTTTCGAACAAACGCTCTATGGCTTTGCCTTCTGCAGCATCGTTGTTGATGGTTGCAGTACCATGTGCGTTGATATAACTAATGTCTTGTGGTTGCAAGCCAGCTTTTGAAAGCGCAAGCTGCATAGTATTATATGCGCCGTCGCCGTTAGGAGATGGGGCTGTAGGATGGTAAGCATCGTTGGTATTGCCATATCCCGATAACACAGCCAGTATTTCTGCGCCACGTTCTTTGGCAGATTTCTCTGTTTCCAGCAGCAGGTAGCCTGCGGCTTCTCCCAGATTTAGGCCAAAGCGGGTATTATCAAACGGGCGGCAAGGTTGTTTGTCAACATTCTTTAAGGAGTGAAAGCCATTGAGTGTGAAACGACTCAAGGCATCGCAACCACCGCAAATGGCGCGTTTTACAATGCCGTGCTGTATCATCCTTGCTCCGAGTATTATGGCATTTGCAGATGATGAACAAGCTGTACTGATAGTAGCAGTAAACGGATGAATGTTGAAATAATCGACCACGTTTTGTGTGCTCTCTGCACAGTCAAGTGTGTCGATGTATTTCAGGAAGTCACCTTCCATTTCATCACCTATAAATTCGGGGTATAAATCTTCTACAGCACACATACCGCCCACTGTATTGGCATTGATGTAGGCAAAGCCTTCGTTTTGCAACAAGTCTTTATCTATGCCTTTCATTACCTCCTGCATAGCAACCAATGCCAGCAGAGTAGTACGTGTGTAGCCGTTGCTACCCGTAGGCAGCCCCAGCATAGCAGATAGCGCATCGTTGCTATAAGCAACCTCGCCCATGAGAAACTCATGGGCGTGAATGCTTTGCAATAATTCGGGAGTATGCACGCCGCTTTTGAGGGATAACAGTGATTGCAGATTTTCATCCGCACCGTTTCCCAAAGCAGACAGGATTCCCAGCGATGTAACTACTATTTTTTCCGCCATGCGGTGCGGCTGTTATATTTTGCGGTTTTGCTCTATGTATGCAGCCATAGAAGCTACAGATTCCAGCACTTTACGGCCCTCGCGTGCGTCTTCTATTTTGATGCCGTAGTTACGCTCAAGCAATACCATCATTTCCAGAGAGTCGATGCTGTCCAGTCCCAGACCATCGCCAAACAATGGTGCATTATCGTCAATATCTGCTGGCGTCATACCTTGCAGGTTCAGCGATTCGATGATTTGTTGCTTAAGCGTTAATTTCAAGTCTTCCATATCAATATCAGGTGTGCGGCAAAAATAATATAAAAGGGGCTATTTTACATAGAATGTTGTTTGATTGATAGTTATAATCTTTAGTTGGCACTTTTCAATCATATTTGATATTAGATTTGCGCTTGAAAGACCTAATAACCAGACAGATGAGAGTATTCTTTTCCCTATTATTATTTTTCTCCTGTACTAAGCCGGCATTTTCTCAACAGAAATGGCATTTTTCAAATCCTGAAAAAAGTAAAATCAAAGGCGCTGCTATTGAAGATGCTTATTCAATCTTGCCCAAGACCAATAAGAAAGTGGTAGTAGCAGTAATTGATATAGGTACTGATATCAATCATGAAGGGTTGAAAAAATATATATGGAATAACCCCAAAGAAATACCAGATAATGATATAGATGACGATAACAACGGTTATATAGATGATTTACACGGGTGGAATTTTTTAGGTGGTAAATCTGAGGTTAACTATGAGGCGGAAGAAGAAACCCGTGAGTACCAGCAATTGAAAAAACAATTTGCAAATGCAGACACCGTAGGAAAAGACTCTATGTACATTGCTGCTTATAAACAATACCTGAAGAAAAAGAAAGCCTATGATAGAGATCAGATGTATAGAGGTTTTGTAGCAAAAGGTTCAGTGACAATGTACAGAATGTATCGAGGACACATGCTGGTACGCCTTGTTGGTGTTTTAACAACAGGGAAAAAATTGAAAAAGGATTTGGAATTGGCTGCAAGGGTTAGTGAGATGCAGGTAGAATATAACAAGATGAATTCGGACTCTATGAGGCATGCTGTGGTTGGCGATAATCCTGATAATCTCTCCGAAAAGCTATATGGCAATAATAATGTAGTAGGTCCGGATCCTATGCACGGCACGCATGTGGCAGGTATTATTGCCGGTATTGCAAAAGGTACTGCTGATAGCGGAAAATGGTTGCAGATAATGGTTTTGAGGGTAGTGCCAAATGGCGATGAAAGAGATAAGGATATTGCAAATGCGATAAGGTATGCTACAGATAATGGTGCGTCTGTAATAAATATGAGTTTTGGCAAAGAATTATCGATGCACAAGGCTGTAGTGGACGAGGCCGTAAAGTATGCACAATCAAAAGATGTATTGCTGGTGCATTCCGCAGGTAATAATTCGAAACGTATTGACAGTGTCTATTCTGCAAATTTCCCTAATCCCTACATTGACAGCAGCTATGCAAGTAATTGGATAGAAGTAGGTGCAAGTGGCAAGCGAATGAAAAAGCTTGCGGCATCATTTTCAAACTATGGAATACAATCAGCAGACTTGTTTGCGCCAGGCGTAAAGATATACTCTACAATGCCGAACGACGAATACGACTATGAGTCTGGCACCAGCATGGCAGCGCCTGTTGTCAGCGGTATTGCTGCGTTACTTCGCAGTCATTATCCAAAACTGAGTGCCACTCAAGTGAAAGAGGTATTGATGAAAAGTGTTACAAAATACAATCACTATACTGATATGCCCGGTAATAGTAGGATGCTGATGTTGTTTAATGTAATGTCGAAATCAGGTGGTGTGGTAAATGCAGCTGCGGCAGCGAAACTTGCAAACACATTATAAAGTAAAAAGGCAAAGCGTGAGCTTTGCCTTTTTCCATGTTCTTATATCAGCTTTAGATGTCGAATGCTTTGTCAATGAGTGCTTGTTGCTCTTTAGCGTGCATTTTGCTGTAGCCTGTAGCACTTGCAGCACCCGCAGGGCGGCTGAAGTATTTAGTCACCGCTACTTCCTCCTGCATTTTCAGGAAGCCGAGTGCGCCCATGTTATATGGTTCTTCTTGCAGCCAAACCCATTCTGCTTTTTTGTACTTAGCGCGCAGTTCTGCCAATTGTTTGGCAGGGAAAGGATATATCTGCTCCAGACGAACGATAGCAACATCCTGTCTGTTATCAGCCATTTGTTTTTCGCTGAGGTCGAAGTAAACTTTGCCGCTACACAGCACCACACGTTTTACCTTGCTTGCTGTTTTGATGTTTGCGTCATCGATTACTTCTTTGAAACCACCTGTAGTGAAGTCTTCTACAGCAGAGTATGCACGTACGTGGCGCAGGTTTGCTTTAGGAGAGAAGTTGATAAGTGGTTTGCGGAAATCCCATTTCAACTGGCGGCGGAACATGTGGAACAGGTTGGCAGCCGTTGTAATGTTTGTAACGATAATATTGTTCTCAGCACATAGTTGCAGGAAGCGTTCCAGACGAGCTGAAGAGTGTTCAGGCCCCTGACCTTCGTAACCGTGCGGCAGCAGCATAACGAGGCCGCTCATTTTTTGCCACTTCGTTTCCGCAGATGCTATGTATTGGTCTATTACTGTTTGTGCGCCATTTGCAAAGTCGCCAAACTGTGCTTCCCATATAGTAAGCGCATTTGGATTGGCGATAGAATAACCATACTCAAAGCCAAGTACTGCAAACTCGCTCAGCAGTGAATTGTATATCTGAAATTGAGCTTGATTATCGCTCAGGTTGCTAAGACGGCTGTATTCTGCATTAGTACTTTCATCGTGCAATACGGCATGACGGTGAGAGAATGTACCACGCTCTACGTCTTGTCCGCTGAGGCGAACAGGAATACCATCTGTCAGTAAACTTGCATAAGCCAGCAGTTCGCCTGTAGACCAGTCGAGCTGTCCTTTTTCCTGATACAGTTTTACTTTTTCTTCTATCAGCTTCTGAATCTTGCGCAGCGGCTTGAAATCTGCAGGGATATTCATCACCGCAGCAAACAATTGTTCCACACGTTCTTTGCTGATAGCAGTTTCAGGGGATTTGTCAAAGTCTTCGAAAGTAGAGCGGCGCAGTTCTGACCATGCTTTTTCAGGTGCCTGCATTTGGTAAGGAACTGTTTTCTGTTTTACCTCGTCAAGCCTTTGTTGTAGGTCGTCCCAGAAACGTTTTTCCATTTCTGTAGCCAATTGCTTAGCATCAGCAGTGCCGTTTTTCAACAAGTACTCAGTATATACTTCGCGAGGGTTCTGATGTTTCTTAATCAGATCGTACAACTGTGGTTGTGTGAAGCTCGGATCATCGCCTTCGTTGTGGCCATGTTTACGATAACACACCATATCGATGAAGATATCCTGATTGAATTGCTGACGATACATAACCGCCAGTTTTGCAGCTTTTACAACAGCTTCAGGGTCATCACCATTTACGTGCAATACAGGTGCTTGTACCATTGACGCTACGCTTGTACAATAGTCTGCCGAGCGAGCTTCATCAAAGTCTGTAGTAAAGCCTATTTGGTTATTAATAACGAAGTGGATGGTGCCACCTGTTTTATAACCCGGCAGTTTGCTCATCTGCAACAGTTCGTACACAACACCCTGACCTGCAACGGCGCTATCGCCATGTATCAGAATAGGTAGAACTTCGTCGTATGCACTACTATAAAGTATATCTGCTTTGGCACGAGAAAAACCTGCAACAACAGGGTCTACCACTTCCAGATGCGAAGGGTTAGGCGTCAGTTGTACATTAATCTCTTTACCATCAGGTGTTTGAATATTGCTGCGGAAACCGAGGTGGTATTTTACGTCGCCGCTACCCATGGTAGTATCAGGCGGCATATTACCTTCAAATTCAGAGAATACCTGTTCGTATGTTTTGCGCAGTGTATTTGTCAATACATTCAGACGGCCACGGTGTGCCATACCTATTACTACTTCCTTCACACCACTATTGGCAGCACTGTTAATCAGTGTATCTAATGCAGGTATAGTGCTTTCGCCACCTTCAAGGCTGAAGCGCTTTTGGCCTATGTATTTTGTATGCAGGAATTTTTCGAAGATTACGCCTTCGTTGAGTTTTTCGAGAATGCGTTTCTTTTCATCCAACGTCAATTCCTGCTCTTGCATTTTTTCGTAGGCATCCTGTACCCACATGCAGGTGTCGTAATTGTTGATGTATGTGTACTCTATACCAACATTGCCGGCATATAGTTTTTTGAGGCGCGCGATGATATCGCTCAATTTGGCTTTACCCAAACCTGCGAAAGAGCCTGCATGAAATTCTGTATTCAGGTCGGCATCAGACAAACCGAAATCTGACAATGCCAGAAACGGCTTGCGGTCTTTACGAGGACGGATAGGATTGGTTGTTGCCACTAAGTGTCCGCGTTTCCAGTAGCTGCGGATGAGGCGGTAAACACTCAATTCTTTAGATACCTGCTCATTGCTGACAGGTGTTTTATCGATTGTGATGGTAGCAACAGCGGTACCGCCATTGCCATTGCCTTTTGAGACTGCAAAATCGAAGCCTTCAAAAAACTTCTTCCACTCAGGGTCTACAGTTGTAGAATCTTTTACATAGTCATTGTACATAGACTCTATGTAAGAAGGGTGTGAACTCATCACGTACGAAAAATCTTTCATCGTAAGAAACCTATATTTTGCTAGTGTTTTACCAATAAAATACTCAAAGTTGCCGATAACAGGAGGCTAGCAAAGTTAATAGAATTTAAGCGAGAGAAAAAGCAATTAAAGGTAGCATTCATGGTGTTTGGGTATATATGAAAAATGCAGGTATAAAACCTGCATTTTGGGGGGTATTGTAGAAGGGGGGGATTACTGTATGATAAACCTGACATGTTTTATTTCATTAGTTGTATTAATTGAGATATAATATGTTCCTGCAGTGAGGGCACCTATATTAATTGGTGTATTGCAGGAATCAATTGTTCCTTTCATCACCACCGAAGCTGATAGCGAAGCAATAGTATAGCTGAATGGCTGGTTGTTATTTATGTTGTTTACTATTATATAATCGTTGGCGGGATTGGGGCTGATAGTGATTTGCTCCTGACCGTATATATTATTAATTCCGGTAGTTGGTTTGCAAACCAGTGCAGAGCGTTGTGTACAGCCTGTGTTGTTTGTTACCATCACCTGATAACAATCGCTGCTGCCAGGCGTTATTGTATATGTATTGGTAGTAGTAGTGGCTAACAGTGTGTTATTTTTAAACCATTGGTATTTGGTAAAACCTATAGGTGCCGTAAGCATAGAGCCTATGTAAGTAAGGGTGGGTATGAAGCTGCTAAGCTTGGTAGTCTTTATGCTGTCTGATACTGTTTCATATGCTACGCGACGCAGCTTGCGTGCTATTGCAGTATCCATACCATTATTAAATAATACATTTTCAGTATTCATTCTGAAGATATTGGTGAATATTACAGCTGCAGTTATATAACTGCCTTCCATAGACTGGTGAGCCTCATCAGGCCCCCAAAGGTCTATTGATGGCACTTGTGTAATAGCACGCAACCAAGCAGCACCAATAGGTGATATTATTTCCTGTGCACTTGTATTTAATACCTGATAGTTTTCATAAATATTAGTAATCAGTTTTTTGCCATCGCCAAGACCAGGATAGCCTGATTTCCATGCCCAGCCTGAGAATAGCAACATACGTGAACAGGCATTATTGGCACGCATAGAATCCCTGATTTTGATATGCCCTGCTATCACAGGGCTTTGTGCAGGATTTGGGAAAATGCCACCACCATCAACAAAGCGGCCTTGATTGTCCTGTAGTACCACATAGTCCCAGTTATTGCTACGTATCAGGTCGAAGACCAATGGGTTGTTCATATGTGCCATGGTACCTTGTGATACATCTGCAACACTAATACCACCCGGCATATGCGATGCGATAACTATTGGTAGGCCGGCAGCATCTGCAAATCCTTTTACAAGTTGCGGTACATCGAAGGTGGCCGTGAAGCTATTGCCAATGAATAATACTTTGGTAGTATCTGCTGCGTAGGTAAATACATATGCTATTGATATTAGCGTAGATAGTAATAGTCTCTTCATTCTTTTTGTTTGAATGTTAGACATGCTTTACTTACAAAAAGTTAGACCTTTTAGACTTATATAAGTGAAAAAAGTAAAACAGTTAATAAACTATACTAGTTTATCATCACCCAGTTGAAACCGAAGCGTATCATGAAATTCTGCGCGGCATAGCCAGGAGCAACAATTGCATTGCGGCTGAATAGCTGCTGCAATTGGTCGGCCATCAGGTATGCACGGAAACGTTTCACCTTGAAATTGAAGTAGAAACTTAGCTCCGGTGTATTTGTAGCAGTATATGTATTCTGATAATAGAAGCGATTGAAGTATGGGCTATAACCTGCAGGGGTGTAGGCACTATGGTAGCGGGCTTCGACCCCGGTAGCTGCAAGCATCGACTTTTTGAAAATGTATTTTTCTATACCCAGCCTGTGCCTGCCAAGCAGTTGCGGTATATTAACAGGCGCTGTAGCGTCTGTTTGCTGATAGGTGATTTCATTGTCCAACACCCATGCACCGAGACGGAATTCCTTTCTCAGCCAAACCTGTGCAATATTGAATGTATTGGCGTATTGTGAAGGCAACTGCAGGCTGTTGAGGTAAATATAATTACTAATGATATAGTCTCTGGCGCCGATACTCAGGTTCCAGCGATCTATAGTCCATTGCCCGTTTATCTGCGATACACTTTCTTTATTGAAAGACGTAAGAATGGTATCGTATTGGTTGTAGTATGTTGTGTAGTTGTACGGGGCAGCATTGATGTTTTGTGCTGCGCCGACAGACAGGCTTCCCCATTTGCCCATATCCTTGCCCAGCAAAGCATTGATGGCAGAAGAGCCTGCAGCATTGCCCGTTACATAACTCAGTAAATGTGCTTCATAAAACCATTTGCCCGAAAGCAGCGCTTCTTTCTTGAGTGATGCAATTATATAGTTGTGCAACTGCTTGTCTTTACTGGTGCTGACAAGATATGTACTGCTGAAATTATCGGTACGTATACCCAATCCTGCATTGAATTGTAATTGGTTTTCCTGCTTACCGATAAAACCATTCAGCATAAAACGGTTGTCTATAAACATCCATTCCTGGCGGCTGAATATTGAGTCTGTAGACCTGAGGCTGCGCTTGAAGAACTGACTGTAACGTGCTGAGTCTGCCGCAAGGTCTTTATATAAATGTCTTTCACCACTTACTTCTATGCGATGCGTAATGCTGAAACGCGGTGTAAGCGAAAGATTGAATTTTGTACTATCTGCATTGTAGACTGTATCTGTTTTGCCCCAAGTGTAGCCATGCTGCAACATTACGGAATAGTCGCGCAGCATATTTGATACAGAAGAGCGGCGAAAGTTGCCAACATTGCCAAAAGCATCGTTCTGGAAACCTACACGAACAGTGCGTCTGTCATTATATGCACTGCTGTCCAGTTGCTTTTCGTCAACTATTCCACCGTTTTCATCTTGCTGCATTTTGTTGTACACAATACCACCATATAATTCGTAGTGCAGTTTCTTGCTTTGATAATGCGTGCTCAAGTACGCCATATCATTATTGGTACGTTGTATGTTGTAATGTCCCGGAGCGTTTATTTTACGATAGCCTACTGCAAAGTTCCAGTTGGGTTTGATGTTTTGTGTATGCATCAAGGTTGCCATCTGTTCTTGTTTACTACCCAACTGATAGCAGAAAACAGAGTACGGGCGATTGGTATTGTAATAGTTAAGGCTGTCAACATCGTATCTGTAAACATCGTATGCACGATAACCGAAACTAGGGCCTGTACGGTCTTCAGCAGTAAATAGCAAATTGCGTGTGGCACTGCCATTATTGCCAAGGTCTCTGTAAGGATAGTTGACTAATCTGCGATGTATGGTGCCAATGGAAGAATCAGGAAGATATACTTTGTCTGAATAAAGCTTTCTATAGAAAATACGATAGCTCTCGTCTTTCCAGTCGGTAGTATTTGTTTTGCCAAACTGGGTGCTGTCTTTCTTATTCTGGTCGAAAACAGAGCGTCCCTGCCCCGGAGGCTGAATCTGGGCGTAGCCATTGAAATTGGTTGATGCCCATAGGACAAAAAACAATACAACTATTCGTATATATATGTGGTTCTTCAAAAAGCAGCTATAAAACTTCGCAAAGATAACAGAATTAGTACCTACATTCTTTTAATAATCCCCTCAACCAATGCTGCGAGTTTAGGAGCAGCTGCATTTGCTGCTGCCAATACCTCCTCGTGAGATACCTTATGAACTATACCTGGTACACCCAAGTCTGTAATAATACTTGCGGCAAATACTTGCATACCTCCATGTTTTGCAACTATATTTTCGGGTACAGTACTCATACCTACAGCATCGCCACCTATTACATGCAGCCATTTATATTCAGCAGGAGTTTCGAAAGTAGGGCCTTGCAAGCCTATATATGTACCTTCTTTTACATCCAGATTTTGAGAGGTGGCAACTTCCTTAGCCATCGCAAGCAGCTTTTGGTCGTAAGGTTCGCTCATATCCGGAAAACGCATACCGAGTCGTTCATCATTTGGCCCGCGAAGCGGATGTTCTGGGAACAGATTGATATGGTCGTTAATGAGCATAATATCCCCAACCTTGAAAGAGGCATTCATACCGCCTGCAGCATTGCTAAGAAACAAGGTTTCAACGCCCAGTGCTTTCATAACACGTACAGGAAAAGTAACATCTTCCATCGTATAGCCTTCATAATAATGGAAACGCCCTGCCATCATTACTACTTCTTTGCCACCCAATGTGCCCAACAGCATATTGCCAGCATGGCCTTCAACCGTCCTTTGCGGAAAGTCAGGGATGTCTTTGTATGATATCTCTTTTGTTACCTCCATAGCATCTACCAATCCGCCTAAACCACTGCCCAGTATTATTCCAATGGTGGGTTGTGCATTGGTTTGTTGCCTGATGTATGATGCTGTTTGTTGTATCCTGTCGTATAAACTCATAATGGTAAAGGTAATAACTAGTTACATTTCATAACTGTTACTTTAGGTATATACATATTGTTATACTATCTGCAAGTTGTGTTTATCAATGCGTCTACTGTTTGGTCGCCATACAACTTGGCATTCTGGAAATCGCTGCATGCCTGTGCTTTTCTGTTTGTATTCATGTAGAGTATGCCTCTGTTTTTATAAGCATCAGAAAAGTCTTTCTTCAAGCTTAGTGCTTTGTCAAGGTCTTTTTCTGCACCTTGTAAGTTATTGACAGAGAAGTAAACTGCAGCACGAATATTATACACCTCAGCAAGTTGTGGGTTGATGGTAATACACTTATTAGCAGCTTCAAGCGCACCGTTATAATCTTTAAGATTGTATTTTATGAATGCCATGTTTGAGTATGACAACCCAAATTTAGGATTGTACGTTATAGAAGAATCAAGGTCAGCAAGTGCCTCCTGCCAACGGCTTACTTTTACATAGGTAATAGCCCTGTTGTAGTATGATTGTCCGTCATCGGGTTTTACTTTCAGTGCCGAAGTAAAATCTGCAATAGCTTCGTTTATCATGCCATTATTCAGAAAGTAATTGCCTCTGTTGCCATAAGCACGAGATATATATGGTACAGGTTCGTTTTTCTCAATAATGTCTGTCAGGAAATCGTAGTCGTTATTCCAGGTCTTATTGCGCTCCCATATTGCATAGCAATACACAAGCCCGGCACCAATTAACACGATGCTGAATGGTTGTACATATTTTTTAGCTAATGCTTCGTTATGTTGCAGTTGATTGTAGATATAACCTATGATAAAGAACAAGCCTATATAAGGAAAGTATGCATAGCGGTCTGTTGTAATGAACAGGCGCGAAGGTATCAACTGGATATTTATAGAGATAGTGATGAAGAATAATGCAGCACCAAATATTACAGTCCTGTTTTTGCGGAAGCGATATAGCAGGAATAGGATTACTAAAAGCAAAACAGGTGATGCGTAATATTCCCACGGAAGTGATCCGCCCGTTTTAGGCGGGTAAACATATATACCGCAAAGGTTGGCAGGCACTATCAGTTTTACAAAATAGAATGCAAATGAATAGCAAACCATGAAGAACAGGTCTATTGCATTATAAGATATGAGCATGCCATCTTTCAGGTTGCCCTGTGTATCACTATCCATTACAGTTATCAGGCCGAATATTACGCTAAGTGTAAAAAACGGAATCTTCTCCAGTATCAATCTTGCATTTAGCTTGCGGTTGTAGTAATAGTCTACAGCAAACAATAGTACAGGTAAAGTAACTGCTTGCGCCTTGCTGAAAAGCGATACAATAAAGTATAGTGCGGCAATTATCAGGTGCTTTGCCTGGAAATTTGTTTTGTGATACCTGACATAGCTGCGAAGCGCCAAAAGGTAGAACAGCACATACATGCTACTGCTGCGGGCAGACATCCACGACACGGCTTCTACATTCATAGGATGTAATGCAAAAAGGAATGCGACGATTAGTGCTATGTTCTTTTTGTCTGTTAACTCGCAAATGAATTTGAATACCAGCCAGATGTTTATCAGGTGCATGGCAACATTCACCAGATGTATGGGCATTGGCTCCATGCCTGTCATTGCATAGTTGATGGCAAATGTCAGTACAGGTAGTGGCTGATACATGATAAGGTAGTAGCTGGTAAATATTTTCTTTACACTAGCCCATGAGAGGTCTACAACTTCCGGGTACATATTATAGTACTCCAAATCGTCAAAGTTCAGGATAGCATTATTGAGACAACCGGAGTAAACAATGCCTGTAATGGCAATGATTATCCATATCAGCAGGTTGTAATTGGTTTCCTTGGGTGTATCAACTATTTGCTTTGCAGCTTGTTGGGTAGCTTTTTTTGCCATATCAGTATATCTAAGCCGAGGCTTAAAACTAATATAGGTATTTCAAAAAAACTAAAGATGGTTATTATGCTTTTCCACCTTCGTATCCCGGATTGAGCACTTCATTTACTTTGGCAGGAATAACTACACCTTCTTCCTGAAGGTCAGGCAGTTCTAAAAAGTGGCGTTGCTCTATAGCATCTATAGCTGCTTTGCGCCTCAGATGCTGGCCTACAAGATTTTTGATGTCTTTGCCCGCCTGGCTCAAGATGTTATTCTTCAGCCTTATTTGCCTGAGCGATGTGCCCAGAAAATAGAGCAGCAGTGAAATAATGCCTATCAAACCATAAATAGCAAACGTAAACATGCGCACATTTATGAAGCCCAGTTTGGCATAGTCGCCTTTGTATTGCAGCTCAGCAAGGATATAGAAAGGATAAATTTTTGTCAGGAAGAACGCAAAAACAAGCATACCCAATGCCAACAGATAGCAAAGTATTTCAGAAACAACAAGAATGCCTGTACTTACCAAACGCTGAGCTGCAGGCTTACTAAGCTGTGTGCCCAACGGATCGAATACTTCGAGTTGGTTGTAAATCAGTGCTTTTTGTTCCTTGAAATCATTTAATAAATCGTCATTCAGCCTTGGCATGTATCTCACTCAGTTTTCTGAAAACAAAAGTAAAATATTGACAGAAAGCCACAAGAGACAAGGACTGTAATGTGGAAATTGTGGGTGAAATGTGGATTTTTAAGCTCATTTGGTTAAAGGTAGATAGTATAATATCATCGCTATTTTTCAATTGTCTGACCCTAAAGTCGCCCAAAAAATGCAACTTTGCGCTTCAAATTCAGGAAACGGATACCATTATCCCGTGTATTATGATTGGATTTGAACTATAGCAATGAAATACGAAAAGGAAATTAACTGCAGGCGCACATTTGCCATTATATCTCACCCGGATGCCGGTAAAACAACACTAACGGAGAAGCTGTTGTTGTTTGGTGGTGCCATACAGGTGGCAGGTGCGGTAAAGAGCAATAAGATAAAGAAACACGCAACGAGCGACTTTATGGAGATAGAGCGCCAGCGCGGTATCTCTGTGGCTACCTCTGTTATGAGCTTTGAGTATAAAAATACACTCATCAACCTGTTGGATACACCCGGTCACAAGGACTTTGCCGAAGACACCTACCGTACACTGACAGCTGTCGATAGCGTAATATTGGTAATAGATAGTGTGAATGGTGTTGAAGAACAAACCCGCCGCCTGATGGAAGTGTGTCGCATGCGCGATACGCCGGTAATTGTGTTTGTTAACAAGATGGACCGTGATGGTAAGTTCCCGTTCGACCTGCTGGACGAGATAGAAAAAGAACTGAACATATCGCTGCACCCACTTTCATGGCCTATTAATATGGGTAAGGAGTTTAAAGGTGTATATAACCTGTATGATAAGAGCTTGAACCTTTTTACTGCAAGTCAGAAAGCTACAGACGAAAACTCAGTACCGATACCAGATTTGAAAGATGTCCTGCTGGATGAAAAGATAGGTGAACGTGATGCAAACCAACTGCGTGAAGATGTAGACTTGCTTGATGGTGTATATGGCGAATTGGATACGGAAGCATACCTGAAAGGTAAAGTAGCGCCGGTGTTCTTTGGTTCTGCTGTAAATAACTTTGGTGTAAAGGAATTGCTGGATACATTTATTCGTATTGCTCCACACCCATTGGGCAGGGCTACAGACAAGCGTTATGTAGAGCCGGGTGAAGATAAGTTTACCGGGTTCATATTTAAGATACATGCCAATCTGGACCCTCGCCATCGTGACCGTATAGCCTTCCTGCGTGTATGTAGCGGTAAGTTTGAGCGTAACAAATATTACAAACACACACGTATAGAAAAAGATGTTCGCTTCAGTAACCCTTACTCATTCCTTGCGCGTGAAAAAGACGTGATTGAAGAAGCATTCCCGGGTGATGTAGTTGGTCTGTTTGATACCGGCAACTTCAAAATAGGTGATACACTGACAGAGGGCGAAAAAATGCAGTTCACAGGTATTCCTACATTCTCTCCCGAGATATTTAAAGAGCTGGTGAATAAAGACCCGATGAAGACCAAGCAATTGGAGAAAGGTATTAATCAGTTGACAGACGAAGGCGTTGCGCAGCTCTTTACACAGCATGGGGGCAACCGCAAAGTGATTGGTTGTGTGGGCGAACTGCAATTTGAAGTTATACAATACCGCCTACTGCAGGAATATGGTGCATCTTGCGCCTTCGTGCCACTGAACTTCTACAAAGCTTGCTGGATAACAGGCGATAAGAAAAAGCTGGAAGACTTTATCCGCTTCAAGCAGGCAAACGTGATGGAAGACAAAGATGGCAACCTTGTATACCTTGCACAGAGTGAATGGTTCTTAAACACAGAACGCCAAAACAATCCTGATATAGAATTCCACTTTACGAGCGAGTTTAAAACACAGATGGCATAAAATAATAAAGGCGGCATTTGCCGCCTTATTATTTTATTGTTGTACTTACTCTTTGAGTAATTTGCCGATAAATACGTCCTCCTCCTCTCCGGCAGATATTGTATATAAATAAATGCCGCCAGGTAAAGAACTGATATCCATTTTTACTTCACGTTGATTTGTTGATTGATGAATGACCATGTATCCTGTGAGGTTGTAAATACAGATATCTTTAATGGTATAATTGCCCGATTGTATTGTTAATGTATTAGATGCAGGATTAGGAAATACTTTAATGTTGCCTTTGTTCTCAATATTGCCAATCTCGGTAGGATAGTTTACTGTAGTGTCTGGGATTGTCAGGCTGCTTGCACAACCGGAATCAGACGCTTGTAGGAAAGGCATAAATTTAGCCTCGCCGCTTACAAAGTCGTCCCAATAGTCATTTATTGTAGCAGCTATTTTTACAGAATCGGTTTCGCCCCAATAGTTGTCAGCAACATTTACAATGACCCTCAGATGATCCATGTTTATATTATTGTGAGCAATACAATTGTTATGAATATGGTGAGAGCTGTCTATAGAGAAAATGCCGGTTTTGTTGTATTCGATACTGTTTTGATACAAGTACATTGTAACACCCCAATCATTAATAACACCGTATCCATTATTCCAAATCTGATTATTTGACACATAGGTACATAATGATATTCCATAGTTTTTATTATAGCTAATTACATTATTGGTAACATTAGTACATTTAGTAATGGCTTTTTCTGAATTGTAAAATACATTGTTATTGCAAGTGTTGTTAACGTTCCATGTATTTGCATAATATCCATAAGACTTCCCATTAGTAACAATATTATTAGTGAATACTGTTGCTCCATTAGTGAAAGTAGCTGCATTGCAATAATTGAATCTACAATTGCTTATGTGGGTATAAGACCTTGCACCTTTCCCATTGTAAATACCTTCACTGCAATATTCAAACAAACAGTTAGAAACTACTGCGGCCATACCTTCAACACTTACACCACTACCTATATATTTGAAATGGCAATATTCATATCGTAAAGTATCGGTTGATTTATTATTACGTACAGCAAATCCTGACGTAACAGCTCTCGGATATTTCGCATTGGTTGTTACGAATATATTGTCTGTGGCAGTGCCTTGCATTTTTAGCATACCATCTACATACACCATTTTGTATTCATCGAATTTTATAATCGTGCCAGGTTCTATGGTAAGTGTCGCGTTGGAGTCTATGAGTGTATTGCCGGTAATGATATATGGACTATTGGCTTTTGTCCAAGTTGTGTTTTGATTTATGTAACCGGAAACATTAATGGCAAATGATTGTATAAATGCTAATACGAAGAATGAGGTTAATAAGGATTTTTTCATATTTGAAAGTTTAGAAGCTAGCAGTCGGTAGTTATATGTGTTTTTATTGTTTAATGAATTTGCCGAAGGCGATATTGTTATCCATAATTACTTTGTATGTAAATACGCCTGTTGAAAAAGACGTAGTATTTACATTGACTTTTTTATTATCGCATTGCTGTTTATATACTTCTTTGCCTGTAATGTCATACACAATAATCATGTCAATGCGTTTATTGCAATTGAAATTCACATTGTCTGTTGCAGGATTCGGATAAACAATTAGGTTGCTATTCAACGTGTTGATAGTTTCATTTACACCTGTAGTAATTGGTACAGGAAGCGATATTGTATCAATACAGCTCAGGTCTTTATCTTGAAGAGGTGGCATGAAGGTCGATTTACCAGAAGTGAGATTGTCGTAAAAGTCGTATATCTTATTTGATAAAATAGTAGAGTCTGTAGCACCCCAATAGTTTTCTGAAATATCTGCCGGAAAGATGGTGTAGTTGACATAATCGTAAGATGTGCTGTTTCTGATGCAATTGTGTATCAGGTTATGTCCCGGATTTACGGAATAGTTACCGTTAATTGCAATGTTATTATAGTTGAATCCATTGTTCTCTACCAGTCCGCCGCCTCTGTGTATCAATCCTGTTTTATTGTACCATATCTGGTTGTCTTTTACCATGCCACTGCCGTCAATTCCGATAGAGCTGCTATATGCCACCGTATTACCTCCTATGTATATAGCGCCCGCTATGCCGATATTGTTATAGTAGACTTTATTATTTACAACAATGCAGTTAGGACCTGTGCTGTATATGCCCATATCATTATAACCGACATTGTTATTCTCTATATAAGCTTGTCCTCCCAGGTGAATGCCTGTTCCGTTGCGCTCAAAAGTGCAATTATTAATATAAGCGTAGGCTGCAGGCCAAGATAAATTTTTGAAACCTGTTTTATTGTTAGTAAAAACGCAATTAGTCAGCTTTATGCTGAAAGCTCTTACATATAATGTAGCATCACCGCCGTATTTAAAGTTGCAATAATCGAACACCAATGTGTCGTTCGGTACATTGTAGAAGAGTTCTATACCTGCCCAGTCTCCTGCCTTAGGGGATGTTTTATTTGATGTAAACATAATAGAATCTGCTGCTGTTCCATCGGCCATGATTCTACCGTATACATACATCTTATATCCTGCGTCAAATCGTACTGTAACTCCAGGCTCTATAGTTAAGGTCGCCGGGGTATCGATAGCTATGTTTCCTGTTACAATGTAAGGGCTATTGGCCTTTGTCCATGTAGTGTTTGCAGAAATCAGACCCGATACATTGGTTGCGTAGCCTTGCAGAAATAGGAGTAAAAAAACAAGGGTTAAAAAGGTTCTTGTCATAAGGGAAGGTTTTATATAACAAAAGTATACAAAAATCGTTCCTAAAACCTTTTAAGTGTTTTTTTGATATTAAAATGACAGTGTCATCTCATATTGGCTGATTAAATGCTTTAAGCCTGTTTTCTGTATGAATTTATCAGCTTCAGAAGCATCTTCAACATTCACTACCAGAATAGGAGTAGCGCAGTTTTGGGCTAAGTATTGAAACAAAGCAGTTGCCATCCCTTTTCTCCTGTGGCTTTCCGCAGTGCCAAATTGATGAACCCTGCTAGCCTTGGCATCAAAATGCATATATGCTACAATCTTGTTATTGTCTTTTATGCCTATTGTAGTAATGATGTCGGCACGATTCTGAATGCGTTTATCCATTTGCTGCCATGCAAATTTGAAACCACCTATTTTAGATAACATTCCGTAATCTGATTCAGTTAATACTTCAATATAGTAGTTGTTAGTTTTGTCAATGCTAATTTGCCCTTTGTAGCCATGCAGCTTTCTGGTGATGCTAAAGCCTGCATGTTCATATATACTACGTGCACCAACATTGTTTTCAAGTACCTCAAGCAACACATGGTTAATGCCCTGTGCTTTCAGGATAGGGAAGCTGTATTCAAGCATTCTTTGTGTTAGCTTTTGTCCCCTGTATGCAGGAATTACACCTGTGCCGCCATCCCAGGAAGTTGTGCCGTGTATACCAAAGAATATAAAACCAACCAGTTTATCGTTGTCAAATGCACCAACAGAATACCGGAGGTCTATATCTTCAAAGAGTATTTTTTGCTGCATTGTTTCGGTGGTGAACTGGAAAGGCAGTTCATAGTCTGCAAAAGACTGGTTGAAAGCAATTACAATATCAACTATCGATGTGTTTTCTAAAGACTTCAGAAGCATAGGCAAAGCTACAGGTTGCAATATTTACAATATCACCCGTTTGCGGGTATTTTTTACAGCCAAAACAAGCTACTTTCGCAGTTCAAACTCTCTAATTGTATGAATAAGAAGCTGATAGGGGCACTGGCTCTTTCAACAGTTTTCGTAGCCTGCAAAAACGAAGGCAAGCAGGAAGCTGCCAAAGGCGATATACTTATTGCCAATATGGATACAACAGTCAATCCTGCAGACGATTTTTTTGAATATGCCAACGGTGGCTGGATAAAAGCAAACCCTATACCGGGCGATGAAACCGGTTGGGGCATAGCCAACCTTGTACAAGAGGAACTGTACAAACGCCTATTGCACATCAACGAAGAAGCACTGAAGAAAAATGCAAAGTCGGGCACAGACCAGCAGATAGGCGATTTCTGGTTCAGCGCTATGGATACAGTGAGTATAGAGAAAGAAGGCATCAACCCACTAAAGCCGGAGCTGGATAAAATCTATGCATTGGCAGATGCGAAGGCATTGATGGCATATGTAGCTTATGCACACGAAAATGGTATCGGCCTGTTCTTTGGCGAAGGTGTATCGCAAGATGCGATGAACAGCGAAGTGATGGCATACTACCTGAGCCAGGGTGGCTTGGGTCTGCCTAATCGCGACTATTACTTTAATACAGATGAGCGTACAACTAAAATACGCAATGTGTATCCTGCATATGTAGCTAAGATGATGGCGCTGATGGGTAATGATACCGCTACTGCAAAAACAAAAGCAGCTGCTATTATTGCTATAGAAACAAAGCTGGCACAGGCTTCTCGTAAACTGGAAGACCTGCGCGACCCATATAAGAACTATAATAAGATGGCCATCAGCCAGCTTAAAACAATGTCGCCTACTATAGACTGGACAAGTACGTTGGCACAAATGGGTGTAAAGAGTGTAGATAGTGTAATTGTAGGACAGCCTGAGTTTTACAAGCAATTAGATAAAGTAGTATCAACAGAAAATATTCAGAACCTGAAAGATTACATGGCGTTCCACTTGGTGCGCTCTATGGCAGGTTACCTGAGTAAGCCATTTGTAGATGCAAACTTCGATTTCTATAGCAAAATGATACGTGGAGCACAAGCACAAAAACCACGTTGGAAGCGCGCATTGTCTGCAGAAGAAGGTGCAATGGGCGAAGCACTCGGTCAGCTGTTTGCCAAAGAGTACTTCAACGAGAAGGCTAAGAAGCGCTACGAAGACATGGTTGAAAATGTACGTAACGCTTATAAAGCACGCATCGAAAAGCTGGATTGGATGACAGACAGCACGAAGAAGAAAGCCTTGGCTAAACTGGCTACTATTACCAAGAAAGTGGGCTATCCTGATAAATGGAAAGATTTCTCAAGTCTGAAAGTAGACCGTGGTCCGTATGTGCTGAATGCCATGCGTGCCAATAAGTGGTGGAATGACTACTACATGAACAAACTGGGTAAACCTGTTGACCGTACAGAATGGGAAATGACACCACAGACATATAATGCATACTACAATCCATCGAACAACGAAATCGTACTGCCTGCGGGTATCTTCACAGTGCCGGGTTATCGCGATGAAGAATTGGATGATGCACTGGTATATGGTTATGCAGGTGCGTCAACCATTGGTCACGAAATAACACATGGTTTTGATGATGAAGGCCGTCAGTTTGATGATAAGGGTAACCTGAAAAACTGGTGGAGCAAAACAGACGAAGAACAGTTTACTGCTCGTGCTGAAGTATTGGTACAACAGTTCAATAAAATGACACCTGTAGATACCATGCACATCAACGGTAAAGCTACACTGGGTGAAAATCTTGCTGACCTTGGTGGTATACTGATAGGTCTGGATGCCTTCAAACAAACAGAAGCATATAAGAAAGGTGAAAAAATAAACGGCCTTACACCACTGCAACGCTATTTTATGGGCTATGCACTGGGATGGATGTATCAAACGCGTAAGGAAGAACTGGCTAACCGTCTGCTGACAGACGTACACTCTCCTGCTAAAGAACGTGTAAACGGTCCATTTCCCAACGTGCCTGAATTCTACGAAGCATTCAACGTGAAGCCTGGCGATAAAATGTATATACCTGATAGCCTGCGTGTACGATTGTGGTAAACATTGCACATGACTAATAATATATTGAGCACCGACTTTACATCGGTGCTTTTTTTATGTTCAATCTTATTTTTTAGTTAAGCCCAAGTAGCGGCAACAGTTGCTAATGCTTCACTGTTTTCTGTCAGTTCAGCCAGCCTTTCCATTACACGTTCTACCAATGCATCGGGGCAAGAAGCACCGGATGTGATCATTACACGTAATGGTTGTTTGCTTGGCAGATAATTATTTGTTTCAATCTCTGTATGCGTATGCAGGTCGAAGTGTTTGATGAGTGTATCAGATATCAGACAATGCTCATCTTTAATAAAGAAGGTCGGTAGTTTCAGTTCGCAAAGCTCTACAAGGTGAGATGTGTTTGAACTATTGTAGCCGCCGATAACTATTGCGAGGTCTGCATCTATTTCCAACATGCCTTGTACAGCACTTTGGTTGTCATTTGTTGCATAGCAAAGTGTATCTCGCGTATCGGCAACATAGTCGCTGACGTTTTCCGCAGTAGGTTGATGATGGTTTATCATCACTTGCCTCAAATAGTCTGCAATGCCCTGTGTTTCACTGGCAAGCATAGTAGTCTGATTTACCACGCCAATGCGCCGGAAGTCTTTTGCTACATCAAAGCCCCCGGAGTATTGTCCTTTGAAGTCTGTATAAAACTGTTCTGCAGGCAATTCTCCCGTTATGTATTTAGCCAGCAGTTGTGTTTGCTCCATGTCTTTTACAACAATGGTATGCGTATTGGCTTGGCTGTGTGAAAAAGTAGCGCGTGTCTCTTCGTGGTTGGGCTTGCCGTGCACTATAATGGTATAGCCATCTTTGCCAATCTTCTCAGCACGGTTCCATACTTTTTCTACAAACGGGCATGTGGTTTCGTATCTACTCGGTTCTATGCCTTTATCGCGGAGTGTTTTCTCCAGTTCCAGTGTGGTTCCGAATGCAGGGATGATAACAATGTCATCTGAAGTTAACTCATCCCAACCCATCAGCATATTGCCTTTGGTATCCATGATGAATTTCACACCTAGATTTTGCAGGTCTGCATTCACACCGGGATTGTGTATCATTTCACTCAGCAGGAAAACTCGTTTGCCGGGGTTTTCTGCAATGGCACGGAACGCTATTTCAATTGCATTCTCTACGCCATAACAAAATCCAAAATGGCGTGCCAATATCAGATGCAACGAACCAGCCTCCAAAATGGTTGGGCTGAAGTCTTTTTTCATCTTATCAGCAGCTTTGCGCTTTTGCTTAATTGCAGTAACGAGTGTACTGCGATAATGTACCGGAACGTCGAACGATTTCATTGCGGTGCAAAGGTACGCTTTAGGCTGTTATGAAATGTATAATGTGTAAGCAGTATTAGCTGCGGAGCTTGCTGACTTTCACATCCATACCCGGCTTGGCTTGCATCAGCCCTGTCAGGATGATGGTGTCACCCGCAGACAGACCTTGCAGTATTTCTACCTTATCGCTGGTGCGTTGTCCCAGTTTTACAACCGTCAGGTCTATTTTGCCATCTTTTATGCGGGCTACTTTCTTGTCTTTAGTAGTAGGGATAATAGCTTGAGATGGAATCAGTATTGCATTATTCTCGCTGTTCAGCGGTAGTTTGATGTTAGCATAAGAGCCTGCTATCAGTTTGCCATCGGTATTGGCTACTGTGGCACGCACTTTTACTGTGCGTGTACCTGCTTCAGCACCTGCGTCAATTGCAGCTATCTTGCCACTTAATGTATCCATCCTGCCTGCAACCGAAAAATATATAGTATTCCCAACAGCTATAGATTTCAAATATTGCTCAGGTACGTTGAAGTCCATTTTCAGTTGATGAGTTTGTTGCAGTGTAGAGATAACTGTAGTAGGAGATACTACTGCACCGATACTTATAGAGCGTATGCCTATTGTACCATCAAATGGAGCTACTATACGTGTAGATCTTAATTGGGCTTCTGCATAAGCAATGTCTGCATTAATAGAAGCTATCTGTGCTTCAGTAGTTTCATAGTCCTGCTTACTGATGCCGCCAATTTTCAACAATTCTTCTTGACGCTTCAAAATGTTTTGTTGTAGCTTAAGTTGTGAGCGTTGTTTTTGCAATTGTGCTTTTATCTCGCCATCGTATAGCTGCACCAGCGTTTGTCCTTTATGTACTTTACTGCCTTCTTTAAAGTTGATTTCCGTAACACGGCCTGCAATTTCAGGGTGTATTTCAATTTCTTCATTTGCTAACAGCGAACCGCTTGCTTCAAACTCGCTACTGAAAGATTGCGGAGTAGCAACATAGGCCTCGGCATTCAATCCCTTAGGTTTGTTTTTGGCTGCATTTTCATCCTCGCCACTGCTACATGCACCTGCAAGTGTAGTCAATAGTAATAATGCCGCTGCCTGTTTTTGATATGCCATGCTCGTTCCTTTCATTATTTATTCAGAAATTGTGTAGCAAATATATCGATAACTGAACTTGCAATATGCAGGATACACATCATAAATGGCATTGGCGCTATAGGCAAAAACTAATACAAATAGCTGTAGTTGTGGTCTTATCGGTCATTGGTATATGGTATCTGGCTGATTGTCCGTGTCATGCAGATGCGTATAATTATTATGTATTTCAACCCTATCAGCTGCTAAGAAATCTATTTTTCGGAAAAATTCCTTTCAGTATTGGGGATATTATGTATGTGTTGTGGGGATTGAGTTTAGTAATACTGGTTGTCCGTTGGGTTTATTACCTGTTGAATTTCAAAGACGATGGAGCTACACTCAAATATTCCGTTGTGAAAGGAATAGCATCGTTGGCTGGTATCTATTTTATGTTTATGGTAGGTTGGGGTGGAAATTACTATAAAGAGCCATTGCCCGACTACTGGCATATAGATACTGCACAGTGGAACGATAGCTCCATTATTGAGTTTGATAAGTTTTTGGTGGAGAAATTAAATACTACCGTAGTTGGTTATAAACCTTACAGGTTTAAAGAAATAACTAAAAAAGCTAGGACTTATTACAAGCAACAAACAGATTGCTATCGCAATGGTAAGGGGTTGAATATAAAGCCATCGCTGTTTGGTAACTGGATGCAATACATGGGTGTGCAGGGCTATTATAATCCATTCACAGGAGAGGGGCAGGTAAACAAGGGTGAACCGGACTTTATGCTGCCTTATGTTGTATGTCATGAATTGGCACATCAGGCAGGTGTTGGTGCTGAAGATGATGCAAATTTATTGGCTTATGCACTATCTGTTAATTCGAGAGATACAACATTTATGTATTCAGCCTATTTCAACATTTGGCTATACACACACATGCAACTACGTATGCGCGATACTGTTGCAGCAAATGCAATAAAAGAAACGTTGAATGCTACAACAATAGCACACCTGAAAACACTTAGAGCACAACGCCGTAAATATCGCAGCAAGATAGGGGCATACACAGGTGATGTATATGACCAATACCTAAAACTCAACGGCCAGAAAGATGGTATTGAGAGCTACGATAAAGTAACGGTTAGCGCATGGCTGTGGGAACAGCAACGCAATGGTAAAACAGAGAAATTATATATTCCCTAGCCTTTATACTCGCCCCATACAGCACGTAGTGTATCAGAGATTTCGCCCAGTGTACATAAGTTTTCTACTGCTTCGATAACTGCTGGCATCAGGTTTTCTGTGCCCAATGCTTTTTCGCGAATGTTAGTCAGGCAAGCCTCAGCCTTCGCATTGTCGCGTTTTGCGCGCAGTGCTTTCAGCTTTTCGCTTTGTACTACGCGGATAGAGTCATCTATCTTCAGTAGTGGTGTATCGTTGGTTTCTTTTGTAGTGAACTTGTTTACGCCTACAATTATTTTCTCGCCTGTTTCTATGGCAGTATTGTATTTATAAGCACTGCGGGCTATTTCTTCCTGAATAAATCCTTGTTCTATGGCCTTTACCGGACCACCCATCACATCTATTTTATCTATCAGCTTCCATGCTGCAGCTTCTACTTCGTTTGTCAGTTGCTCTACATAATAAGAACCAGCTAACGGATCTACAGTATCAGTTGCACCGCTTTCAAATGCTATGATCTGTTGTGTGCGGAGTGCAATACTTGCGGCTGCTTCTGTTGGTAATGAGAGGGCCTCGTCATAGCCATTGGTATGCAGTGATTGTGTGCCACCCAATACAGCACTCAGTGCTTGTAGCGATACGCGTACTATATTGTTTTGTGGTTGCTGTGCTGTAAGCGTGCTGCCACCTGTTTGTGTGTGGAAACGTAGCATTTGTGCTTTAGGGTCTGTAGCACCGAGGTCTTTTGTAATCTTTGCCCACATGCGGCGTGCAGCACGGAATTTTGCTACTTCTTCAAATATATTATTGTGTGCGTTGAAGAAGAAAGAAAGGCGTTGTGCAAATACATTGATGTCAAGCCCTTTCTCAATAGCAGCTTGCAGGTATGCTTTACCATTAGCCAATGTAAATGCTAATTCCTGCACAGCGGTAGAACCTGCCTCGCGTATATGATAGCCCGAAATAGAGATAGTATTCCACTTTGGTACCTCCTTGCTACAGTATTCAAATATATCTGTGATGATACGCATAGATGGCGCAGGAGGATATATATATGTACCACGTGCTGCGTATTCTTTCAGTATATCGTTTTGTATAGTGCCTGATATTTTTCTTATATCAGCACCTTGTTTTTTTGCAAGTGCTATATACAATGACAACAGAATAAAACCTGTTGCATTAATGGTCATAGAGGTAGATACATCTTGTAGATTGATGCCTTTAAATAGTATCTCCATGTCTTCCAGCGAATCTATCGCCACACCTACTTTACCTACTTCACCCTCACTCATGGCATGGTCAGAGTCATACCCAATTTGCGTTGGCAAGTCGAAGGCAACAGAAAGGCCCATTACGCCCTGGCTCAATAAAAAGTGATAACGCTTGTTAGATTCTTCGGCAGTACTGAAGCCTGCATACTGGCGCATTGTCCAGAGCCTGTCGCGATACATGGCTGCGTGTACGCCACGGGTAAAAGGAAATTCGCCCGGCTGTTCGGTCATAGGAACCGGTTCGCAATACACTTGTTTTATTTCAATGCCTGAATCGGTAACAATCTTCTTGTCGCTCACGTTTACTTATTTGAGTTTGCTTGCTTATAAAGGAAATTATGCCATTGCGCCACCTGACAGGATGCGTTTAGCTTCTTCGTTAATGATTTGAAGGGCAACAGTTGTTGGTGGTTCGCTAGCATCTGTCAGTACCACATCTACAATGCGCATATGCAGGTCTTTAGCAGATGCATCCGGTTTCAGTTGTTGCGCTATAACACCAATCATATTTATCTCCTGCTCCATCACACCTTTCACCGTATTCCACACATTGCTGGATACATATATCTGTTGAGAAAGATTGTGTTCAAACTCTCCACGAATGGTGAATACTAAAGCCTGTTGCAGGTCAGTCACCGTCATGCCGCTCATGTATACGCGTGGTATCAGCGAACGAGGGTTGATACGTTCTATGTACAATGCCAACCTTTCCAATGCCTGCAGGCGCATACGAACAGTAAATTCCTGATTCTCACGAAGCATGGCAATTTGCTTGCGTTGCATATCCGTAACCAGAAACTTTTGTACGATAGTGTAGCACGCTATCAGTACGATAATGGCAGGGAGGATGTATTTCAGTATCTCTAATACAGTGTTCATATTGAATTATTGCGTCGCAAATTATCGATTTTTTCGGGTAAGGAGTAGTATTTATAACGTTTTCAGTCGTAATTTATAGGGTAAATTGGTTAATACGTATCTATAAAGGTCTTTTGAAAAGGATGTAATAATATTACACCTGCAATGATAGGATTCTATGTATAAGATTTTAGTTGTAGATGATGATAAGGATATGTGCATGCTGCTAGATCGTTTCCTGACAAGGAACGGCTACAGTGTAAAATGCCTGCATACAGGTAAGGATGCTTTACAATACCTACAAAAGAACAAACCCGACATCATTCTCTGCGACTTCAGGTTAGATGATATGACAGGCTCCAAGCTGTTGCAGAAAATCAAAGAAATGATACCTGCGGCATTGGTAATAATTATTACAGGTTACAGCGATGTAAAAGATGCAGTAGAGGTAATGAAGATGGGGGCTTATGACTATGTTACCAAGCCGCTATTTCCTGATGAAATACTGTTGACGATAAAAAAAGCACTGTCTACACAGGGGGCAAAAGAAAAGAAAGAAGAAGTAAAGCCACAGATAGAGACAGCGGAAGAGCATATATATGGTAATAGCCCCGAGTTTCAGAATATCATAAAACAGATAGGGCTTGTAGCACCTACAAACTTCAGCGTAATAATATATGGTGAAAGCGGTAGCGGTAAAGAAGCTATCGCTAAGATGATACATGAAAAGAGCGAACGTGCCAATCAGCCCTTTGTAGCCATTGATTGTGGTGCATTAACTGCTGAGCTTGCAGGTAGTGAATTGTTTGGGCATGAAAAAGGTGCATTTACAGGGGCTGTATCACAAAAAGTGGGTTCGCTGGAAACAGCCAATGGTGGTACCGTGTTTCTGGATGAGGTTGCCAACTTGTCTTACGATATACAAGTATCGCTGCTTCGTGTTGTACAGGAAAGAAAGATAAGACGTGTAGGTGGTGTAAAAGATATTGGACTGGATGTACGCATCATAGTTGCCAGCAATGAGAAGCTGTGGGATGCGGCACTTAGTGGCCGTTTTCGTGAAGATTTGTATCATAGATTTAATGAATTCAGTATAGAAGTGCCCCCATTGCGCAATAGGAAAGATGACATCATGCTCTTTGCAGAACATTTTCTAAAGCGTACGAATGTAGAACTCAAGAAAAATGTCCGTGGCTTCTCGCAAGATGTGAAGGATATTTTTATGGAATATGTATGGCATGGCAATCTACGAGAACTATTGAACGTAGTAAAGCGTGCTACATTATTGACGGATGGTGAATTGGTAGAGGTTACAGCACTGCCTTTTGAAATAAACAATTATAAAAAGCTACAGTTTGATAATGTAAAATCAGATTTACAGGCAGATACTATTGAAAGCCTTGAGAATAAATACAAGACTGTTAATATTAATGCTGAATATGAAGTCATAATGGAGGCGTTGAGGCGTACACAATTCAATAAAACCAAAGCAGCCAAGCTGTTAAACATTGACAGGAAAACGCTGTATAATAAGATTAAACAATACAAAGGGTTGGATTAAGGTATGGTTGAGCAGAACAATATGAACGATGCAAGGCTTGATAAGACAGATACTATGTTTAAGAACGCAGAACTGCTTTCGGGGTCTTATGCAATGTTGGTTGTTGAAACAAACACCAACCGCATATTACACTGTACCAAACACACTGAACAAGTATTGGGTTATAGTCTTGATGAGATAAGACAAAGAGGAGTCACAATTCCTGATATTATTGATGAGCGCCAACAGGACCAGTTTACACATCAGTCAGCAAGAATATTCAATGCTGAGAATGCGGAAAGCCAATACGTAATGTACAGTATCCTGATGAAAGATGGTAGGAAGCAGATGTGTTTTCTGTTTGCTACACCGCCTGCAGGTACTACTGGTATTCAGGATTACTACATTGTTTTGATTATTCCTGATTTGTCGGGGCAGGAACTTCCGTTTACATCATTTGATTCCAGAAGGTTGTTTCTTGAAAAGCTAAGCAATTTCAGTTTTGGTACGTTTGAGTGGATAGTGAGTGAGGATAAAGTATTCTGGTCAGACGGTATTTACAAAGTTTATGAAATAGACAAAACTACTCCCCTTACTTATGATGCAGTAAAAATTTACTCTCATCCAGACGATAGAGAAAAAGCAGGACAGGCTGTAGCAAACGCCCTTAAAATTGGTGAGGATTATGATATTGAGATGCGCATTTTAACTCCTGCAAATAAAGTTAAGATAATAAATGCGTCGGGCAGGGTGCTGAAAGATGAGCAAGGTAATGTAATCAAGATGGTGGGTAGTGTGCTTGATATTACAGGACAGAAACAAATAGAAACTGACCTGAAGAAGTCAGTGGCAGAGTTATATAGATCGAACAAAGAATTGGAAGAATTCGCCTATGTAGCCAGTCATGACTTGCATGAGCCATTAAGGAAGATTACAACTTTTAGCGAAAAACTGTTTGATGAATGCAATCATTTACTGACAGAAGAAGGCCGTCATTATCTGGACAGAATAAAATATTCAGCAGATAATATGACGAAGCTGATAGATAACCTGCTGGAGTTTTCATTGCTCAATCAGTATTCAGACCCCTATGAACAGGAGTCGCTAAACACTGTATTGAAACAAGTGCTTGAAGATTTAGACCTGCTGATAGAGGAAACAGGTGCAGCAGTGCATGTTGGGTATCTACCGCAACTGGAATGTTCGCATTCGCAAATGAAACAGCTTTTTGTAAACCTTATAAACAATGCAATAAAGTTCAGAAAGAATGATATTCCTGTTGTGGTAGATGTTTCAAGTGAAGTGTTGAGGGATGAAGAAAAAGCGGCTTTATACTTGAATCCGACAGTTAAATACTACAAGATAGTAGTAAGTGATAACGGAATAGGGTTTAAACAGGAGTATGCGGATGTTATATTTCAGATTTTTAAAAGATTATATGGCCGTTCTACATATGCGGGGTCGGGTATAGGCTTAGCTATATGCAAGAAGATATGCGACCACCACAAGGGTGTAATATATGCCGAAAGTGAGCCAGGTGTTGGCGCAAAGTTTATCGTAATACTGCCCGAAAAACAAGAGATATAAACGATGCTGTCTTCATTTTTCAGGATATTGATTGTTGATGATGATAAAGATGACTTTTTTATCACAAGTGAGTATATAAAAAAAATACCTCGCATTAATGTGCAAATAGATTGGTGCAATAATTATGATGTAGCACTCAGTTTTATTGCTGAAAGAGCGTATGATATATACTTCGTAGACTATCTGTTAGGTGCCAAGTCTGGGGTAGAGCTATTGCAGGATGCATTGAAGTTGAATTGCGAAGAGCCTATTGTGATGCTTACCGGTAAAGGAAGAAGGTTGTTGGATATTGAGGCAATGGAATCCGGGGCAGTAGACTTTTTAGTGAAATCAGAGATTAATTCTGAGAAGGTAGAGCGGAGTATACGTTATGCATTGTTGCGTTCTCGCAGTATCAAGGCGCTGAAAGCCAGCGAACAAAAATACAGAAGTGTTTTTGAGCAGTTGAAGGATGTGATATTTGTAGCAGATGCGGAGCTGCGGTTGTTAGATATTAATGATGCGGCCATTGCTATGTTTGGCTATGACAAGCAGCAATTACTGGTAATGAAGTTGACAGACTTGTTGGTGCCGTTGCCTGATATGGAAAGCACTGCAATTGCATTGATGCAAGCGAAAGGGGAAGATGTGGAGGTGGTGCTAAAAACTGCAGATGGTGAATGGCGTAATTGCATAGTGTCTGCCACAACACATTTCGATACAAAGGGGAGTGCATATGTACAAGGCATTATACACGATATTACTAAGCTGAAGAAGGCAGAACGGGCAATATTACAATCTGAAAAGCTGGCTGCTACAGGCCGTTTAGTAAGGACATTGGCACACGAGGTACGTAATCCGTTAAATAACATCATTCTGTCAGTAGAGCAAATGAAAGCGGAGGGTGTGGATGAAACAGTTCAATTTTATAGTGATATAGTACTGCGCAATAGCTCAAGGATAAACAGCTTGATTACGGCCCTTTTGTCTACTTCGCGCCCAACTGATATTGTCTTGAAGCCGATTGATATTGCAGTAGTTATTGATACCGTTTTAAGTCGTGCTGCAGATAGTATGCTGCTGAAAGGTGTAGCTTGCAAGAGGACCCAACTAGTTGAAAATATCCAGATAGAGGCAGATGCAGACAAATTACCGATCGCACTATTCAACATCATAATAAATGGTATTGAAGCTGTGGAAGAGAGTAAAGGGCTTATTTGTGTAAATGTTGAAGTAGATGAGGTATATGCTATTATTAAGATAGCGGATAATGGTAGTGGTATCAGCGATGAAAATATAACCCGTCTTTTTGAGCCATATTTCACACAAAAACGCAACGGTCTAGGTTTGGGGCTGGCCGCATCATTCAATATAGTACAGGCACATAAGGGTAGAATAGAAGTTACATCAGAGCCAGGCAATGGTACTGTGTTCTCTGTGTATATACCACTACACAAAGATTAATGCCATGCGCCAATAGCCTCGTCAATATCAGATAGCTTTATTGGCTTTTCTATGATTTTCAGTTTGTGGCTGTTCGTGATATCGATATCATAATCAAATGCACTCATGCAAATGATTTTTAGATTTCGATGTGTTTCGGAAATTTCTATCGCAAACTTCCAACCCAGCCCGTCTGGTAGGTTATTATCTATAAATAAAATATCCGGAGAAATAGAGGCTATAGATTTTCTGCCAACATCTATGTTATTGGCTGTATAGACTGTATATCCCTTTGGTTGCAGGTACATAGTGAATAGTTCACACAAGTCCTGCTCATCATCAATGATGAGAATTGTTTTGTTTAGCATAAGCGCCCCCCGGTGCTATAATGCTATCAAGATAGGCGATTTTTTTCATCTGCAATAGAGTATGGTAGTAATTCTACATAAGCTTTGTCTGGTATCGCATATTCAGGGATGAATAATCTTCGGTATTTTTGCGCATTATGAATATAGAAAACGAATACCTAGAGGTAAACCGAAAACTGTGGAATGCAAAAACACCACATCATGTAACATCAGATTTTTATGACAATGGTTCCTTTATTGCCGGTAAATCAACACTTAAGGAAGTTGAGATTGGCTTGCTTGGCGACATAAAAGGCAAATCTGTATTGCATTTGCAATGCCATTTCGGACAGGATACAATGTCAATGTCTCGTATGGGGGCAAAATGCACAGGCGTAGATTTTTCTGATGTGGCAATGGACAAAGCGAAAGAGCTGAATGCCCAGCTTGGGTTGGATGCGACTTTTATATGCTCTGATGTATACAAACTGCCGGAAATGTTGGATGAAAAATTTGATATTGTATTTACTAGTTATGGTGTATTGGGTTGGTTGCCCGACATGCAGCGATGGGCAAATGTTGTATCACATTTTCTGAAACCGGGAGGGAAGCTGGTGTTGGTAGAACTACATCCTGCTGTATGGATGTTTGATAATGCTTTTACGTATGTGCAATACCCCTATTTTAATAAAGATGCTATTGTAGAAACCCAGCAAGGTACGTATGCAGATAGGGATGCAAAGATAGAATTGAAAGAAATTGGGTGGAATCATCCATTGTCTGAAGTGATGCAGGCTTTAATTAATGCAGGTGTAGATATTAAAGTGTTTAATGAGTACGACTATTCTACCCAAAATTGCTTTGCAAATATGGTGGAAGTAGCACCCGACAGATTTTGTCTGAAAGGCATGGAGGGTAAACTTCCTTTGATGTACGCTGTTGTAGCAGAAAAGGAGTAGTGGCTAAAAAGAAATCAGATACAGTAATTAATGGTTTTGAGGTAATCAGAGAATGGTTGCAAGCTAAAGGCTTGCAGCCATTTCCATTTCAGGAAGAGGCATGGCAGTTGTATGCAGAAGGTCTGAGTGGCATTGTAAATGCCCCAACCGGCTTTGGTAAAACTTTTTCTGTATTTCTGGGTGTGGTTATCGATTGGATAAACAATAACCCCGACTACAAGACCAAAACAAAAAATGGCTTGCAACTATTGTGGGTGTCACCGTTGCGTGCACTGGCAAAAGATGTTGGCAGGGCTATGGAGCAGGCTTTGGCCGAATTAGAAATTCCCTGGAAGGTGGCGGTGCGAAACGGAGATACCTCAACCGCAGAAAGGCAGAAGCAGAAAACAAACATGCCCGAAGTACTCATCATTACTCCGGAAAGCTTACATCTGTTGATTGCCACAAAGAACAACAAAGAAATTTTCAGGTCTCTAAAGTGCATAGCAGTTGATGAATGGCACGAACTATTAGGTTCAAAGCGTGGTGTGCAAATGGAGCTGGCTTTGTCTTATCTCAAAACATTGCCGCAGCAGGATAGCCTGTTGCGTATATGGGGTATATCGGCTACAATTGGCAATTTGGATGAAGCTATGTATGTGTTGCTCGGTGATAATCACAACGGTACTATTGTAAAAGCAGATATCAGAAAAGAAGTAGCTATTCACACTATTTTGCCCGAAACGGTAGAATGCTTCCCATGGGCAGGGCACCTCGGTGTGCGTATGATAGAGCACGTACTACCCGTAATACATAATAATAAATCAACGCTGCTATTTACAAACGTTCGCTCGCAGGCAGAGATATGGTATCAGGCGTTGTTGGATGCAGACCCTGAATTGGCGGGTGTTATTGCACTACATCATAGTGCTATAGATGCAGACGTGCGTGTATGGGTAGAAGAGCAATTGCATGCGGGTACTCTCAAGGTGGTGGTTTGTACTGCCAGTTTAGATTTAGGTGTTGATTTTCGCCCTGTAGATACAGTAATACAGGTTGGAAGTCCTAAAGGTATTGCTCGCTTTTTGCAACGAGCAGGGCGTAGTGGTCATGAGCCGGGTGCAGTGAGTAATATATACTTCGTACCTACACATACACTTGAGATAGTAGAAGCAGCAGCGTTGCAAGAGGCTTACGAGAAGCAATTGGTAGAAAGTCGTAGCCCTGTGGTGCTGGCTTTTGATACATTGGTGCAGTATATGGTTACGCGTGCTACGGGAGATGGTTTTACAAGCGAAGCTTTACTTGCAGAGGTAAGAACAACAAACTGCTATCGAGATATTACAGATGCAGAGTGGCAGTGGTTGCTTGGATTCATTACGCACGGTGGGTCTTTATTGAAAGAATATGATGAATACCACCGTGTAGTAAATATAGACGGTGTGTATCGTGTAGCCAACAGGCGTGTAGCTATGCGGCATCGTTTGCACATAGGTACTATAGTAGGCGATGCATTGTTGCGGGTAAAGTTTATGAGTGGGGGTAATGTAGGTACGATTGAAGAATATTTCATTTCAAAACTCGTACCCGGAGATGTGTTTGTACTGGCTGGCAGAAAGCTGGAACTTGTTATGATACGCGATATGGTAGTATATGTACGCAAGTCGAATGCTAAGAAGGCGCACGTACCTGCATGGGCCGGCGGTCGAATGCCATTGTCTGCTAATCTGGGGAGTGTATTACGCCATACATTTCAGCAGGCTGCATTAGAGCCATATACAAATGAGTTGCTCACTTTTTTGCAACCGCTATTCCTAAAGCAGCAAGAGCTATCTGTAGTGCCTAAAGAAGATGAGTTGTTGGTAGAGTTGATTAATACAAAAGATGGCTACCACTTATTTGTATATCCTTTTGAAGGTAGGTTGGTACATCAGGCAATGGCTTCATTGCTGGCATACAGAATATCACAACTGTTGCCTATTACATTCTCGATTGCCATGAACGACTATGGTTTTGAATTATTGAGTGATCAACCGATACCAGTAAGCGAAGAGAATATAAAACAACTGCTTAGTCCTGATGCATGGTATACAGACCTGCAACGTAGTATTAATGCAGCAGAGATGGGACGCAGAAAGTTTCGCGACATAGCTGTTATATCAGGCCTCGTATTTCAGGGAATGCCCGGCGCATATAAGAAACAGCGCCATCTGCAAAACTCTACATCTCTTATATATGAAGTGATAAGCCAGAACGAACCTGCTAATATCTTATTACAACAAGCGTATACCGAAGTGCTGACGTACGAAGTAGAAGCAACGCGCTTATATAATACATTGCAACGCATTGCTGCTGGTAGTATCATAATATCTCGTCCTGCTAATCTTACACCATTCTGTTTCCCTATTAAAGTCGATTCTTTGCGCGAAGAATTGAGTAGCGAGAAGTTGGAAGATAGAATTCGTAGAATGCAACAATCGGCTCAAAAGCAAACCAGCTAAGTAATAGCGCCGACATATTACAAATGCCGAATAAAAATATGCAGTACAATGTTTGGAAGTAGCACAATCTTGTCTACTTTTGCACTCCCAATCGATACAGAGCGGGTAAGTTCTTAAAGTGATAGTTACAGCAAAATAGTCAGTGAGTGTAGTGGTTGA
>JADHED010000318.1_pt1 | contig 64235 bp, 58 predicted proteins | sample 8952041 | NCBI WGS metagenome assembly JADHED01 (sample SAMN16124423, study PRJNA663239) | bioreactor sludge metagenome | isolation source: sludge (control) | place: India:Bengaluru | collected 2018-09-08 | reverse complement strand
AATGGTCGGCGGTGAATGGCGTATGAGAGTGAGCCGATCACGCCAATGACCGGAACAACCTCTGCCCCCGTGAGTCCCCCAAGGGGCCCCTATTCGCCATTGACCATTCGCCATCCACTTCCTCTCGTTCTCTCTTCTTCACCCCTCTCTCTCCTCCTCCGCCCCGTAGCTTTGCCTCGCCATGAGCATCACCCCACGCCGCATCGGCCGTATCCTGTTGAGCTTCTTCTTCCGGGGCTTGCTGCTCCTGGCCCCGGTCACCATCATCCTCTGGGCCCTGTGGCAATCGCTCCGGTTCCTCGACGGCATCATCCCCTTGGAGATCCCCGGGCTGGGACTGTTGAGCTTGCTGGCGATCATCACCGTGGTAGGCTGGCTGGGCACCACCTTCCTGTACGAGCCGTTGGCAGTGTTCGGTGAGGAACTGTTACAACGCATCCCGTTCGTCAAGACCCTGTACGATGCGATCAAGGACCTGGTCGAGGCCATCGTGGGCAGTAAACGCAAATTCGACCGGCCGGTGCTGGTGAAGCTGGGTGGCGGAAATGAAGTGGAACGCCTGGGATTCATCACACAGACGGACCTGAGCCACATCGGCGTGGGGGAAGCCAAGGTAGCCGTGTACCTGCCGCATGCCTTCAACTGGAGCGGGAATCTGTACATCGTCCCCATGGCGAACGTGACCCCGATCGATGCCCGGGCCGCGGACGTGATGAAGTTCGTGGTGAGCGGTGGTGTATCACACGTGGACGATGATGCGTGACCTTCCGTCATCCGGCACGTCCATTGCATAGTACCGCACCGATGAAAGCACTCGCCAGACTCATCCTGCCCCTCCTCGTTAGCACCTCCCTGTTCGCTCAGACCAGCGTGGAGGTCTCGTCCTTCGCCTTCAGCGATGGTGTGCATCCGACATTCAGCTTCTTCTTCGAAGGCACGGATACGAAATACGTGGAGAGCTACTGGCGCGATGAACTGAAGAAGATCAGCGCCACGGTGAGCACCAAGAAGGAAGTGATCGGGCATGCCGCCCTCGTTCCTCAAGTGTCGGGGGACACGGTGCGCGTGTACGTGAAGGCCGAACAACGCAAGAACAGCCCGAACCTCACTGCGCATGTGGCCATCCTGACCACAGCGGGTTTCGTGGGACCGAACAGTGATCCGCGGGCTTTCGACGGAGCCAAGGGCTTCGTACAGCAGCGCAGCACCGCACTACGCCGTCAACTGGCGGAACAGGAACTAAGCCTGGCCGAACGTGGCCTCTCCCGATTGAAGAAGGAGCTGAGCGACCTGCAGCGCGACAAGGAACGGGACTTGGCCAACATCGAAAAGAGCAAACAAAGAGCGGCGGAAGCCGTACAGGAACAGGAGCGCACCCGGGTCGAAGCAGACCAGCTCGGTCCGCGGATCACGGCATTGCAGGCGGCACTGGGCGAAACCCCGGACAAGGAAGGGGCCAAGGAACTGAGCGCCCTGATCCGCGACAAGGACCGTGCCCAGAGCGACCACAAGAAAGCCCTCGCGCAAGAGGCCGCCATGCGCAAGAAAGAGACCGAACTGATCGAAGCGGTGAAGAAGAACGACGCCGACCAGGAGAAGAAGGCGCAAGCGATCTCCGAACAGGAAACCCTGGTGCAAAGCCTTCGCGCCAAGCTGAGCGCCATCCGATAGCGCGCGTCGCGGTGGTCGGGAAGCGCCGCGATCACGTCGAAGATGGAGATGTACCATTTCTCCTGCTCCACGTCCCATACGGTGCGCACATGTTCCTCCCCGAGGATCTTGGCGATGCTCAGGTCTTCCATGGCAAGCCCATGACAAGGCAGAGGATGGAATGTGGTGCGGTGCTCCGCGCAAGTGGCCCCTTTCTACATTCGGCACCATGCCATCCCTGTTCCAACTTTCTTCCGCACACCGTTTGCTGATCGCTTCCTGCGCCTTCCTGCGCATCGCCACAACGGATGCCTACGCGCAGCGGATCCGGCGGAGGTGACCGAGGCGGTCATGGAAACCACCGCGCCATACTGATCGCAACCCCCAACCAACTTTCGGCACCATGCACGCCCGCCGCAACGCCCTTGTGCTCTTGCACATCACGGTCTTCATCTGGGGCTGGACGGGCATCCTCGGCAAGCTGATCGATCAGGAGGCGCTGCCCTTGGTGTACGTGCGCACGTGGATCGCGGCGGCCGGGCTGGTGGTGGCGGCGCTGGTGATACGCCGGTCGCTGGACCCGCGCACACCCGAGCTGAAGCAATACCTGCTCACCAGCGTGCTGATCGCCGCGCACTGGTACACCTTCTACCACGCGATCAAGATCAGCACGGCGGGCATCGCGGCGGCGTGCCTGGCCACGTCCACGGTGTTCACCGCCCTGCTGGAGCCGTTCTGGTTCAAGCGGCGCATCCGCACCTACGAGATCGTACTGGGTGTGGTGGTGATCGCCGCGCTGCTCATGATCTTCGGGCTGGAAACGAAGCACCGCATGGGCATCGTGATCGGCACGCTCAGCGCCCTGTTCTCGGCGTGGTTCAACGTTGTGAATGGCGTACTGGTACAACGCGACCATGCCATCCGCATCGGCTTTTACGAGATGGTGGGCGCGGCCATGGTGGTGGGCGTGGTGCTGCTCTTCACCGAGAGCCTGCCACCGCCGCTGTGGCACATGCCCGCTACCGACATCTTGTGGCACCTGTTGCTGGGCCTCGTATGCACCAGCTTCGCATTCGTGGCGGGCATCGCGGTGATGCGGCAACTCTCACCCTTCACGGTGGTGCTGGCCGTGAACCTGGAGCCGGTGTACACGATCATCATCGCCCTGTTGATCTGGGGCAGTGAGGAGCGTCTGGATACGGGTTCGTACATCGGCATCGCCCTGATCCTGCTGTGCCTGTTCGGCAACGCATGGTGGCACAAGCGCCGCAGTAAGGCGGAGGCCATCGCGCCCGATCCGCTGGCGCAGGGGTGAGTACAGGCCGCACGGTATCTTCTTCCGTGGCACCCGTACCCGCGACCCAACGATCCTGCGCGGCCTGCCAACGCCCCGATCCCGAACTTTATCCCCGCGCCTTCAACCCAGCGCGCACAACGCATGAACAGGATCAAAGGACTGCTGCTGCTGGTCGGCTTGGGGCTGCTGGTGTTCTTCATCACCCGTGAGGCGTACCGTCCCGAGGCCGCCACCGAACAGGTGAGCAGCACCGTACTGCTGGAACGCATCCGCCCGGTGCTGAAACTCGTTACCGTGGAAGGAGACTTCAGCGAACTGTACACCTACCGCAACGCCGAAGCGCCCATGGACTGGATGAAGAGCTTCTCCCCGTTCCAGAAGAAGGCGATCCTGCGCGTGAAGGGTCGTGCCAGCGTGGGCTACGACCTCGAAGGCATGAAGCTGGAATTCGACGAGGCCCGGAAGGTGGTCCACATGACCGCGATCGGGCCACCGCAGCTGCTCGCGTTGGAACACGATGTGGACTTCTATGACTTGGAGGCAGGCACCTTCGCCAGCTTCAAAGCAGCCGACCACAGCCGCATGCAGGCGCACGCCAAGGACCTGCTACGGGTCAAAGTGGCCGAAAGCGGGTTGTTCCAAGCCGCAGCGGAGCGCAGGCAGGAGATGCGCGTGGTGCTCCGCGCGGTGGTGGAAGATGCAGGCTGGACCTTCGAAGACGGTGGCGCAACACCGTTGAAAGACTGAACCACCGGTAACTTCGCGCAGCATTCCCTTTCCCGTGGCCATCCTTTCCTACCCGTACTGTCCTTCGCTCACGCACTACGAACGCTGGCGCACCCGTGCCGTACGCATCGGTAACATCGGCATCGGGGGCGACCACCCGATCCGGGTGCAGAGCATGACCACCACGGACACCATGGACACGGCCGCCACGGTGGCACAGAGCATCCGGATGATCGAGGCGGGGTGCGAGCTCGTGCGCATCACCGCCCCCAGCAAGAAGGAGGCGGAGAACCTCGCCACCATCAAGAAGCAGTTGCGCGCCGCAGGCTTCGACACGCCATTGGTGGCCGACATCCACTTCACGCCCAACGCCGCCGAAGTGGCCGCACGGATCGTGGAGAAGGTGCGCGTGAATCCCGGCAACTATGCCGACAAGAAGAAGTTCGATGTACGCGAATACACCGATGCACAGTACGATGCCGAACTCGAGCGCATCCGCGAACGCTTCACCCCGCTGGTGCGCATCTGCAAGGAGCATGGTACCGCCATGCGCATCGGCACCAACCACGGCAGCCTCAGCGACCGCATCCTGAACCGCTACGGCGACACGCCGCTGGGCATGGTGGAAAGCGCCTTCGAGTTCCTGCGCGTGTGCCGCGACGAACAGTACCACGACATCGTGCTGAGCATGAAGGCCAGCAATGTGCAGGTGATGGTGCAGGCCTACCGTCTCCTCGTACACCGCATGATGGAGGAAGGATGGGACTATCCGCTGCACCTCGGTGTAACGGAGGCCGGCGATGGTGAGGACGGCCGCGTGAAGAGCGCCGCCGGCATTGGTGCGCTGTTGGAAGATGGCCTCGGCGACACCGTGCGGGTGAGCCTCACGGAGGATCCCGAGTTCGAGATCCCCGTGGCCCGCGCCTTGGTGGATCGTTATGCCACGCGTGGGGGGCACGCCAGCATTCCTACGATCGATACCCCGCCCTACGATCCATTCACCCATGCACGCCGCCACACCCGCGAGGTCCTCAACATCGGCGCCCGCCACGTGCCCGTGGTGATGGCCGACCTCAGTGGCAAGGACAGGATCACGCCCGCCACGTTCTTCGCATGGGGTTACCGTTACAGTGTGCCGCTGGACAAGTGGAACCTCACCGATCAAGCGTGCGATTACGCCTTCATCGGGAAGAACAGCATCGATTTCGAGATACCTGGAACGCTCGGCATCGTGCAGGAGCATGGCATGTGGCTCGCCAACAGGCACAAGGAGCGGCACTACCCGCAGCACACCGCGGCGCAATACCTCGCTGGTGCGGAACGCCACCCCCAGTTGAACATCGTGTATGCGCTGCTGAAGGACCTCGACGGAACCTTCATCACCGCGCTGAAGAACGACCCCACCGCCGTACTGTTGATCGATACCCGGAATGCGCACGGCATGGCCGAACAGCGGCGCATGCTGATGGAGTTGATGCGCCACGGCTGCGAGGTGCCCGTGATCATCGGGCGGGCGTACGACACCGACAACGAAGCGCTCGTATTGCAAAGCAGCACCGACATCGGCCCGTTGTTCATCGATGGCCTGGGCGATGGCATCTTCATCGCCGATGAAAGAGGCGGCCGTGAAGACCTCGTATGCCGCACCGCCTTCGGCATCCTACAGGCCACGCGCACGCGCACCAGCAAGACCGAATACATCAGCTGCCCCAGCTGCGGCCGCACGCTCTTCGACCTGCAGGAGACCACGGCGAGGATCCGGGCGCGTACCAGTCACCTGAAAGGCATCAAGATCGGTATCATGGGCTGCATCGTGAACGGCCCCGGCGAGATGGCCGATGCCGACTACGGCTACGTGGGCACCGGCCCCGGCGTGATCACCCTGTACAAAGAGAAGGAGGTGGTGAAGCGCAACGTGCCCAGCGCCCATGCCGTGGATGAGCTGATCGAGCTGATCCGCAGCCATGGGGACTGGGTGGAAGCGGTACAGGGCTGATCGGATAGGTGATGGAATACTGAGCATCAGTCCATTATCGCCATTTTTACAATTTTGGATTTCAATTCCAATTTTGTAAGATCGTACATGCGTAAGCGCGAAGCGGAACCCGTCCTGCGCACTTTGGCCACACAGTTCAAGGCTGTGGCCGTGGTGGGGCCCCGGCAGTCGGGCAAGACCACCTTGGTGCGGGCGGTCTTCGGGAACAAGCCTTATGTGAGCTTGGAGAACCCCGATGTCCGGGCACTGGCCACCAATGACCCGCGCGCGTTCATTGCCCAGTACCCCGCGGGTGCCATCTTCGATGAAGCGCAGCGCGTACCCCATCTCTTCTCCTACCTCCAACAGATCTTGGACGACAGCCCGGAACGCGGCCGTTTCATCCTTACCGGCTCCAACCACTTCCTGCTTCAGGAGAACATCTCCCAAAGCCTCGCGGGACGCATCGCCTACCTCGATCTGCTGCCCTTCACCCTGAACGAACTGCCCGGCGACGCGGTGACCGGCCCGGACGATTGGATGCTCAAGGGCGGCTACCCACCGGTGCATGACGGCATCACCGACCGCAGCATCTGGTTCAACAACTACATCCGCACGTACGTGGAGCGCGACGTGCGGCAGATCAGGAACATCGCCGATCTGCATGCCTTCGATCGGTTCATGCGGCTCTGTGCCGGCCGCATCGGGCAACTCGTCAATATGAGCAACCTCGCCATCGAGGCCGGGGTGGACAACAAGACGGTGGCCAGCTGGTTGGGCGTGCTGGAAAGCAGCTTCATCATCCGCCTACTGCGCCCCTATCACGTGAACTTCAACAAGCGCGTGGTGAAGATGCCCAAGCTGTACTTCCACGACACCGGCCTTGCCTGCGCGCTGCTGGGGCTGCCGGACAGCCGCACGATCGCACTGCATCATTTCCGGGGCGCGCTGTTCGAGAACCTCGTGGTGTCGGAGATCCAGAAGCGGCTGTGGCATCAGGGCCGTATGGCCAAGCTCCATTTCTGGCGCAACCACACGGGCCACGAGGTGGACCTGCTCGTGGAGGACAACGGTCGCATCACGCCCATCGAGATCAAAAGCGGCCACACCGTGCAGCCCGAGTTCTTCGCCGGGCTGGAGTATTGGACCAAGCTCACCGGCGATCCCGGCGGCATCGTGATCCACGGCGGCGACGCCCGGCAACAACGCAGCAACGGCGTGACGGTGCTACCATGGAACGACTTATACGAAGCGATCATGGCCGGGTGACCCGCTCCGCACCGCCTTCGGCATCCTACAGGCCACGCGCACCAGCAAGACCGGATACTTCAACTGCAGCCTTACGCTCTTCGACCTACAGGAGACCACGGCGCGGATCCGGGCGCGTACCAGTCACCTGAAAGGCATCAAGATCGGCATCATGGGCTGCATCGTGAACGGACCCGGCGAGATGGCCGATGCCGACTACGGCTACGTGGGCACCGGCCCCGGCGTGATCACCCTGTACAAAGAGAAGGAGGTGGTGAAGCGCAACGTGCCCAGCGCCCATGCCGTGGATGAGCTGATCCAGCTGATCCGCAGCCATAGGGACTGGGTAGAGGCGGGAGAATAGCCGCATCCCCTTCCGCATTCAGGTAAAGGCCAGCGATGCGAAAGGATCGTTTCGCAGGACGAGACGGCGGGGTGTTGCCTGACCGGTGCTACGGGCCGATCACGACGAAGTAGTCATCCGGGAATGGACCGAGCAGATCGACCGGCTCCTTGGTGCGAAGTGGTACCAAATGACGACATGGCCCAATGGGCCATGTCACATCTTCGGTCAAGGACCGACAAGCGATGAGGATCGCCCGCTCAGCGGTGCGGTTGGCTTGTCTTCTGGGCCAAGGGCTGCTCGGCCTTATCGTTGTTATGATCGATCACGACCACGGCCAGGGCGATGATCATCACAGCGGCTTGCAAGAGGGTGCGGTACTTGGTTTCCATAGGGATGGGGTTGGTATGGTCTGTCTACGCCGCCTGTTGCTGAAAGTGTCAGGAATTCGACGCACCAGTACAGTGCCATCGACCAATTCCAACGGGTCTTCGACGGATCAATTCGTGCCTCTCCCTCCGGGCAGCCTGGTACGCTTATCCCGGAACACCCCGATCCACTGCAAGCTCACCTCCATGCCGCCCCGGTAGGCCGTCTGGGCACGGAGCCGACTGATGTTGAGGTCGTAGCTGATCGCACCGACCAAACGGCGCTGCCACTCGAACTGGATCGTGGGTACGATCGCATCGCCGACCCGGTAGAACGCGCCCACAAAGAAGGCCGAGGAGTTCTTGTCCGTGGTGTACCGGCTGTCCACGCCCACACGGCGATGCAGCAGACCACCCACATTGATCTCCTGACCGGCCCCTTGCCGGGCCACGAAGAACTTCGGCAACCAGACCCAGCGCTTGGCTTCGATCCACAACTCACCGTGCGCCACGTATCGGCGGAGCAGTCGATCCTCGGCACTACCGAACAAGGACACCGACGGCGTGTTGAGGTGGAAGGCCGCCAGACCGCCCTTCCATCGCATGCCGTTCTTGAATTCGCCCTTGGACATCGCCCCCGCCCCGAGATCCACGAAACGTGCGCTCGCGTTCGGGATGGCCTCATTGGTGGGCAGGTCCGGATCATAGCCCGCACCGTTGTACTGGCTGTCCCAGCGCAGGCCATCGAACGAAGCACTGCGTTGCCCATAGCCACCCTGCACGCCGAACACCAACGAACTGGCGTCGCCACTACGAATGGCATAGGCAAGGCTGATGTTCGCCTGTGTATCGCCGAAACGGGCCGCACCCGCGCGATCGCTGAAGACGTTCATGCCCGCACCGAGGTAGCGTCCGCCGCCCAACTTCCCTCGGAGCAACGGCAGGTCGTAGCTGAAGGCGTCGGTCCGGAAGGGCGCCCCCATGCTCCGCCATTGTTCACGGTGGATCAACGCCGCCCGCTGATCGCCATCGATATCCCCCGCGTTGGCCGGATCGATCACCAATGGTGCGTTGAAGAACTGACCGAAATGAACGTCCTGTGCAAGGCCTCGTGATAGGGTCAGCAACAAACAGCAGGACAGAAATACACCTCGCGCAGGGCGCGGCAGATGACGCCGAACACCGGCAGTGGTGCGGTATGCGCCGCAGGACTCGCGTTGTTCGTACCGCTTCCTCATCGCACCAACGTGATGTTGCCTGACCGTTCGATCCGTGTCCCATCCTCCGCACGCGCCACCAACGTATAGGCGTACACCCCGCTGGCACTGCGCGCGCCGTTCACCGTTCCATCCCACCCGGCGCCCACGTTCCCGGTGGTGAACAGCCGTGTGCCCCACCGATCGTACACCGCGAACTCCACCTCCACCAGCGTCGGGCCGCGCACGTACAGGATGTCGTTGTTCCCATCGCCGTTCGGGCTGAAGACATCGGGGATGAAAACAGCCTCGCTGTCGCGGATGCAGAGGTCCATCGCCATGCTGTCGGTGCAGAAGCCCTCGTTCCACACGACAAGCTGCGTGGTGTAGTACCCGGCGGTGCCCAGATCATAGTGTGGATCCACGCCGAATTCATAGGGGATCGTATCGCCGTTGATCACCCAATGGCCACCCACGGCATTGTTGCTGAGATCGATGAAGGTGACATCGCGTTGAGCGAAGTCGATGCAGGGTTCGTTCGGGTTACTGCTGAAGAGCGCGGTGATGACCGGCCAGCTCGGGATGCGGATCAGGCTGTCCGCGGCACAGCCGGTCTCCACGTGTCGCACCGTGACGAAGGCCAGGCCACCGGCAGGCAGCGCCAGGCTGTCGGCGACCACCGCCGTTCCGTTCAGATCCCAGGTGAAGGTGTAGGTCCCCGCCTCGGCCACGGAACCACGGACGAAACCGGGTTCGCCGAAACACTGCAGTTCGGAGAAGGTGAACTGTGGCTCGAACGGTGGATGAACGACCACGGTGATCGACTCCGTCACCACATCGCTACAACCATCCGAGACCTGCACCGAGTAGGTGGTGCTGGTCAACGGGCTCACGCTGGCGGTGCTCGCCGGGAACAGGCCGTTGTCCCACTGGAAGATCAGGAGCCCGTTGGGATCGCCCCCTTCCGTGGTGACCACCAGGGCCGTTCCCCCGCCGGTGCATACCGGGGAATTGGTGGCGCTGAGCACTGCGCTCAATGCGGGGTGGTCGATGAACCGGACGGTATCGCTGCTTATGCAGTTCCCCGAGCCGTAGGTGTAGATCAAGGTGTACTCTCCGTCCGGCAAGGTGCTCGGGTTGAAGCCCGTCGTGTTCATTCCTTCCAGCACCCCGCCGGGTGGAGCAAGTCCGATGGTCACATCAACGTCGTTGGAGCAATAGCGCGGCTGTACACCCGTGATCGTCGCTTGCTCGAAAGGGATCACCGTCACCGCCACCGAATCGGCACATCCCGCCGGGGCCTGGTAGTGGATCATGTGCGTACCCGCCCCGGCCGCAGCTGGTACGAACAGGCCGCTATCGTCCACCCCGGGACCATCGAAACGCGCTCCCGGCGGCACCATGGCTAAGTGGAAGGGTTCGACCGCCCCACAAACGGTCAGCGCATCGTTAGGCAGCGCGGCCGGATGGATGATCGCGAGCAGGGAATCGCCGCAGGTGTTCGCATCGAAATGCAGGGCGTGCATGCCCACGCCCGCCAGCACTGGATCGAAGAACCAGTCGCCGTCCGCGTTCTGCGAAATGGCGGGTCCCGACCATACACCATCCCAAGGGGTGCGCCCCGTGCTCACCTCATCCAACAGCAAGCGGTCATCACCCGCGCAGAAGAACAGGGTATCCTTCTCCAAAGTGGTGTATCCGACCTTGATGCCGATGGTGTCCACGCATCCGTTCGGTGCGAAATAGAGGACCTCGTCCCAACCGTTCCCAGCCTGTACCGGATCGTAGGTGCCAGCCGTGGCGTCCACGATGCCATTGCCCGACCAATAGCCGCCTGGAGGTATGGCCGCGGGTTGCAACGGGAAGGGTGCGGGCTGTGTCGGGCAGGCGCTCCGGCTCCCGCCGATGTCCACCGGCTTCACGTGGATGGTGAACGCCTGATCGCAGCCATGCAGCGCATAGGTGAGCAGGTGCGTTCCGCCTTCCGCTTCATCCGGATCGAAGGTGCCGTACAGGGAGTCGACGATCCCTGCTCCATACCACCGGCCGCCCCACGGTTGCACGGCGATATCGAACGGATAGGTGCTCTGGCACACGGTATCCAACAGTGTCTGGCCGGTGATCTCGTCCACGTTGATCGTCTTCGTATCCGAACAAGCGCCGGCGGAATAGGTCACGACATAGGAGCCGGTGGCCGCCGGATCGAACAGGCCATCGGGCGTGATGTACGGGCCGCTCCAGGTACCACCCGCTGGTGTGTTGTCCACGATCCAGAACGGCGACGTGCCCGGACATGCGGCCTCGTCCAGGCCCGCATCCATGCTGTCCACGAAGAGCGTGATCGCGGCTTCGCAGCCGCCGGGGATACCGTAGGTGAGCACATGGGCGCCGGGACCCGCGGTGTCCGGATCGAAGGTGCCCGCCAGGCTATCGAGGATCCCATCCCCGCTCCACCAGCCACCGGGCGGAAAGCTGTTGAGGTCGAAGGCATCGGCCGACTGGCATACGGTCGTCGGTGCGTCGGGGATCTGTGGGTCGAGGACGACGATGGTGATCGTATGCGATGCTTGTGCGCCGGTACCGATCTCCGTGGCGGTGACGGAATACGTGGTGGTGGTGGTCGGGCACACGCTCAGTGGGCCACGCACGGCGGGGAGGCCATTGTCCCAGGCGTAGGTGTAGTCGAGGCAGCCGTTCACATCGGCCAGCAAACTGGTGCAGGTGCCTGCACAGATGGTGTCCTGTGTGGCGATGATGGCCACATCGATCGGGCAGGTGGTGATCTGGGTGCTCGCGTGCAGCGTGAAATACCAGAGCGAGTCGCAGCGGTCCAGCAAGCCGATGCGGAAGGAAAGGTCATAGGGGCAGTTCCGATCGAAGGCCGGGGACACCGAGAGCCGCAGGTTCTGGGTGAAGCCGCCCGCGCAGCCCATCGGCGTCACACCGGTCACCTGCGGTGCGCCTTGACCGGTCAGTTGCACCACATCCACCACCATCGAATCGCAGGCCACGGGGTAGCTGAAATGGATGTCCAGGCGCGAACTGCTGCAGGCAGGTGCCGTCGGGATGGTCATCACCGGTGGCACGGGCGGTGCCGCGATGCTGGTCCATTGTGCCTCGAAGCCGCAATAGGCCACGTTGTTATCGCTCACGAAGTGGATGGTGAGCACACCGCTGTTGGCCACGATGGGTGGCGGTGCGGTGGTGCCGGAGTAGGCCGGTCCGATCTGTGGCGCGTTGATCGAAGGGCCATCGTGGAAGGTGAGGAAGTCATAACCCTGCTCCAAGCAGAACACCGGTTGGAAGATCAGGGTGATCTGGCTGCCGGCATCGATGGTGAACGTGAAGTCCTCGTTGTTGCCGTACAGGTTGCCACCTGGGCCGACCTCACTGTCCAACAGGATCCCCTTGCACTCCGTCACCGTGGTATCGCTCATGTTGAACTCCGGGAGCAACTGGGCCCTGCCGACCAGGGACAACAGCGAGGCGACGACCAGGTATGTGGCGCGGCAACGGTCCATGGTTCATTCGTTGTCCGGTGCCGCGATGATCGTGATCGCTGGGGTGGTGATGGTGTTGCTCCGATTCCCGGCACGGTCCACCACGTGGAAGGAATAGGTCATCACCTCTTGGGTGCTGTTCCCCAGAAGGAACAGGGGCCGTAGCTGCACCTCCAGCTCTCCTTGGATCGCGACCTCCGCGTCCGGCGGTGCCAGCGGGATGATGTGGTATCCGTCCGGTGCGTTCAGTCGGCTGTCCTTCACCCAGAGTGAATGGTCGTCGGGATCGGTGCGCCCCAGGTCGCCATCGCCATCCTTGTAGCTGAAGCGCAGGACCACAGCGGTCTGGAACTCCACCACCTGGCCGGGGCCCACACTGATGAGCTCGATGGTCGGCTCCTTCGGCATGAGCTCCACCTGCTCCTTCTTGCAGGCCATCAACACACAAACGGGGATGAGCGCCCAGACCTTTCTCATGATGCGATGCGCAGGGTGAAGAGGTTGGCGATCGTTCCTGGGGTCTCCGCACCGGGGATCCCCACCGGTGCATCGTGGTCCTCGTCCTGGACGTAGACATGCACGTGCAGCACCGTTCCCGGCGCGAACCCGGACAGGTCGGTCCGCATGCGATGGGAGTAGGTCGTCGTCGCGTTCCCGAAGTCCGGGCCGGTCAGGACCGCATCGGTATGCAACGGCGTTTCCGGCACGCTCTCGATGAGGGTGCCTGCGCGCATCCACTTCGCCGTGTTGTGCAACAGCGCATCGCTCGGCGTGCGATCATCGCTGAAGGCGAACCACAGATCCACCTCGGCGGCAGGCACCTCGATGGGCCCGATGCCCGCTCCACCGGCGCGCGGAAAGGCCCCGTACGTGGTCCCCGCAGGCAGTGCCATCATACCGGTCACCTGGGGTTGCAGGCCGTCGTGATCGGGCAGCTGGCCGAACATGTCCGGTGCGCCGGAAGCGATCCATTGGTCGATAGCGGCCTTGAACGCTGCGCTGTTCGCGGGCCATGAACTGTTCTCGGAGAAGCCCAGCGGCATCATGCCCGAGGTGTTCGGGATGAAGATGTTGAGGCGTGCGTGAAGCAGGGATGCCTGGACATTGCCGGGAACCACCCGGTAGGTGTAGCTCTGTTGGGGATCGTTCGTCACCACTGGATGCAACACCAGCGAATTGTACGAACTGCCGATGCTGCGGAACTCCGGTTCGAAGCTCCCATCATGACAGCCGCTCAGCGCGCAGTTGGGCCGCAGGATCTTCTGGTGGATCCACGCGAAGTTCCCTTCGGGGATCGCGTCAACGCTGGAGATCGGCGCATGGCGCTCCAGCTCATCGTAAGGGTTCGGCGTCTCCTTGGTGCATGCGGCGAACAGGCACACGACGGTAGCGATATGGAGCAGTGCGTTCCGCATGATCAGATCCTATCGAGGAGGGAAAGGGTACCCGGGTGGAGAAGGCCGGCCCCCATCACCTCGTTCTTCACCCCCAGCACTTCAGCGATCGTGGGCACCACATCGGTGACGATGCCGACCGGGGCGGTCTCTCCACCGATCGAGAGGTTCGCCGGTACGCTCGGACCGGCCATCATGCCGAACACCCGCATGGCGTTGGCATCACTGTGATCGAAGCTGTACCAGTCGTTCTGGTCGAGGATGGCATTGGGTTCGGCGTTGCGCCCGCACTCCGGCACGGCGATGATCACGGTGTTGTTGGCCATTTCCGGCACCTGGTTCTGGATGAAATCCCAGAGGTGGCCGACCGCGTGGTCCGCGCGGTGCATCGCAGCGAGGTAGCCGGTGAAGTTGCTGTGGCAGCCGTCCACCCCGTCCATGTTCACCACGGTGAGCGCGGGCTTGAACCACCGCATCACTTCGCAGGCATAGCCCACGGTATTGAGGTCGCCGCTATCGTGAACGGGTGGGTGGGCGATGGTGCCGTTCTGCGTGCGGGTGAACATCTCCGCCATGAAGGCCTTGATGTCCTGCTTCTCCTCCGGCGTGTTGCCGATGCTGGTGGGTACCGTGCCGTAGTGTTCGAAGCTGTTGTCGAGGAAGGCCTTCATCTCGTGGATCGGCCGGAGCTGATCCTCGGGGTGGTAGACCTTGGCATTGGCGAGGTACTGGTCACCGGCGGGGCCGAAGGTGATGTTCGGCGCGAAGAAGTTCGCCCCGTAACGCGCACCATAGTTCGGGTGGATGCTGTAGTTGAGCAGCGGCACGCTGTTGCCGATCCCGTTGCCCACGAACCAGGTCTTGGTGGCGGGGAGGCCGGCATGGCGGCGGAGGTACTCGAAGATGGTGGGGTTGATCGGTTTCTGCTGCAGACCTTGTGTAGCTGCGGTCCCGCCCTGGAGGAGCGAGTTCAGACCACCGTAATGGCCGGCGTTCACCGCGCGCATCTCGCGGAAGAGGGTGCCCTGCTGTTGTAGGGTCTGCCCGAGGATCGGCTGGATCGGGTTGATCCCACCGAGGCCGGTGCCGTACACGATCTTCATCGGAGGTGGGGTACCATCCAACATGTTGTAGAGGATGTTCCCTTCCACGCTATCGGTCTGGGCATCGGCCAGGTAACGCTGCATCACGCTCTCCTGCAAGCGCACCCCACCGGCGAACATCACCAGCACCACATGTTCGGCCAGCTGCGAACCCGTGGCCGCGAACAGCCGTCCGCTGGGCAGGATATAGGGCGCAGCGAAGAGGCCGGCGGCCGCCGCACCGGCGCGTGAGATGAAGGTTCTCCGGTCCATGGTCTTCGGTTCAATAGAACTGGTACTCCTCGCACAGGGCGAAGGAGAAGTAGATCAGCTCGGGTGTCACGTTCGGGTCCGCCGCGATATGGTTGCGGAACCAGGTCTTCTCCGCCTCGGTGGGGTTGCGCACGAGGAACCGGTGGTAGGTGGCGGTGATGAACCCATCCACATCGTTGAGCATCTCTTCCGTGGTGGGGATGATCACGCCCGGCTTATTCATGAAGTTGCTGATGATCACCTCCCGCGCCAGTTGCTTATCGCCGATGCTCTGGATGCACTGATCGATCTTGTACAGGTCGCCCGGTGACAACGCCGTTTGGAACAGGTTGGCGTGAAGGATGGACGCATACTCCTGGTTGGTCTTCTCCCGGTCCTTATTGCCATCGTACTGCACCAGGTCCACGGGATCCACCTCGTACACGTACACATCCTTCCGGCACCCGCTGAGGAGCAGGGCGAGGACCAAGGCACGACCGGTCAAGCAGAGGAAGGTGGATCGGCGGATCATGGAGCGATCGGGTTCGGGTTCGCGTGGTGGTCGTTGTGTTGGTCCGTTCCGGCTATTGATCGACAAGGAGACCGGCGTACTCGTCTCCGACCAGGATACGGCGTTGCATGCGGCGCAGGTCGTTGTCCGCCACGAAGCCGGTGGTGAGCTGGTACGACTCGTAGGTGCTCGGTTCCCGCCCCATGTACGAACGGAAGAACATGCGCACCAGCCCCTCATGGCCTTCCGCGGAATTCACCAGGATGTCCAGATAGCCGTCCCTGCCCTGCCCGCTGATCCCGAATAGCAGGGCGGCGTTGTTGTACTCCACCATCGCGAAGCCGGCATCGAACTCCGCATCCGTCGGGTACCGGAACAGGAGATTATCGAAGCTGGCATTGACAAAGTTGAAGGTGTTCATGTTGATCTCGTCGTAGACATCGTTGAACATCATCCGGCGCGCCATCTCGGTGCCGGTGATGACCCCGTCTCGATAGTGGATGCGGGCTTCTTTCAGCCGCAGCAGGCGTTGCAGGGCGCTGTTGCTCGCGCTCGTCGCGCTGGTATCGCCGCTCAACGAATCCTCCAATGCGGCTTGGGCCGCATTGCCGATGAAGCCATCGATCACCTCATCGCTCACCCCTTCGATGAACCGCGCTTTGAACTGCTCATACACCCGCTGGGCATAGGCGTTCTTGTAGCTCGAATCCCCCGCCACGTAAGCGGTACTGGTCATCAGCTTGTTCACCAAGGCGTTACGTGCGTCCGTGGAGAGCCCGGCGGACTCCAACGCGGCCACCTCGGTGTCCATCTCGGCATCCACCGGTTCGCGCCCGAGTAGATCGATGAAGAGCCGATTGACATAGTTGCGCACCACCACGGTGGGCACACCGCTATAGTCCGGCGCTTGGTTATCCGTACGCACCACCAGCTCCTCCTTCTTACAGGCGACCAAGGACAACGCGAGGGCGAACACCGCGGTCCATGATGTCAGGGCAAGGCGTTGCGAAGGCATGGGGCGGTGTACGCAACACGCCACCAAGAAGTGTCATTTTCTTCGACGAAATGGCCAGAATACTCGATCAGTGCCAAAATTCATCGACGAGATTGCAAGGTCCGCTTGATGCTCGATCACTGGCCCAGGTAGCTTTTGATCGCTTGCACATAGCCCTCGAAAGCACGGATCCCCTGGGGCGTGATCCGGCATTGGGTGTTGGGGTAATTCGCTTTGAACGTTTTCCGCACCTCCAGATACCCCCCTTCCTTGAGCTTGGTGATCTGCACGCTGAGGTTGCCTCGTGTGGCACCCGTCTTCTCCAGCAGGAAGTTGAAGTCGGCATCCTCCACCGCCACCAGCAGGCTCACGATGGCAAGCCGTAGCTGGTTGTGAAGCAAGGGATCAAGCGGAGCGAAGGCCATCTTCCTGTCTTTTCAGTAGGAACCCGGGGACGATGTAGCCGCACAGGAGCGCCAGCCCGAACAAGAGCTCGCTGTGCTCCGGCCATACGAAGAGCATTAGAAGGCCGAACACCCAGAACAGGACCCCGCCGAACATCAGGGGCCGGAACCGCAGTATGCCGCCGGTGATGAAGGTGGGCATGCCGGTGAGCATGCTGACCCAGGGACCAGGGCGGGAGTCCATGGCCACACTGGAAACGATGACGATGACCAAGGTGATCATAAAGGCCGACCAAAGCCACATGAAGACCGTGTCCGTGAAGGTGGACACACCCGCCTTCCGGCCTTCGCGCGCGCCGTGCATACCAGAGATGATGCCGCCCAATGCGCCCAGGATCGGCCAACCCAGCCATCCGTTGGGCAAGCCCGAGCGGTTCATGAAGTACTCGGTCAAAGTGGCCAGCATCAGCAGCCCACCCCATAGGAGGAAGTAGAAGCTCATGCGCTGGAAGCTGCGTTTGGCTTGGCCGATCATGCTTTCGATCAGTTTCAAGCTTTGCTCGGGGGCGATGTCCGTGGCCATGGTTGGTCGATTTTGATGATCAAATATAAACATGTTTGTTTCATAAACAATAATTCAAACGAAAATGATCCACGGAGCAGTGGGATCCCGATGGACGGAACAACAACGGCCACGGGGGGCGCCCGTCGTCTTCCAAGGTGTGTTCAGAAATTCACCACGTGGCCCCGTGCCACCTTCTCGGCGGCGAACAGCTCTGCCCGGATGGGCGCCTTGCTGGCGTTGAAGGCGGGCATCAGCTCCTCGGCCAAGGGCTGGGTGTTGGGCAGCTCCTCTTTGCGATGGTCCACCTGTACCCCGTTCTTCCAGAACCGGAAACACACATGCGGCCCCGTGGCCAGGCCTGTACTGCCCACTTCCCCGATCACCTGGCCTTGCTGCACGGCGGCCCCTTCCTTCACCAGGATCTTGCGCATGTGCAGGTACTGCGTGCTGTAGGTGCCGTTGTGCCGGATCTTCACGAAGTTGCCATTGCCGCCGGTACGCCCGGCTTTCTCAACGATGCCATCGCCCACGGCCAGGATCGGGGTGCCATAGGGTGCGGCATAGTCGGTACCCAGATGGGCCTTCATCACCTTCTGCACGGGATGCAGTCGCTTGCCACTGAAGCCCGATGTGATCCGGCTGAACTTCAACGGGGCTTGTAGGAACGCCTTCTTCAAGCTCTTGCCCTGATCGTCGAAGTACTGCGCTGTTCCGTCCTCTTGCTTGAAGAGGTAGGCCTCCTTCACCACGCTGCCACTGATGTAGCGTGCACCAACGATCTCCGGGGTGCCGTAGGGTTCGCCGTCCACGCTCTTCTCACGGTACACCACGGAGAAGAGGTCGTCCTTCTGGATCCTGTAGAAATCCACGGTCCAGGCGAAGAGATCCGCCAGCTTCATAGCCAGGATCGGATCGGCGCCGGCCTTCGCCAGGTCGTTGTACAATGCACCGTTCACGGTGCAGGCGATGCTCTTCTCCTCCACATGCACCGGTCGCTCGCCCACGCGCACACCGATATCGCCGTGCAGGTGGAAGACCAGGTACTTCACGGGATCCTCCTCGTACACGAAATACTCCGGGCTCAGGATGTTATCCTCATCGAAGATGAAGGCGTAGGGATGGCCTGCGCGTAACCGACGCACATCGAAGTTTGGCAAGGCCAGCTCCACCAGGCCATGGATCACGTTCTGATCCACGCCCCGCGCGGAGAGCAGCCCGCCGAAGGTCTCCCCGCTCCGTACGGCACCATGTTCCAGCACGTAGCCGGCCATGGGTATGCCGTACGCATCGGGTGGCAATGGTACGGTGTCCTCCACGGCTGCGGCCACCGGGTCGGGCACGTATTCCTGGTGCGGACCCACATCCACCGCCAGAAAGAAGAACCCTACGCTGCATGCGGCCGCGAACACGGCCAAACCCTTCTGCCACAGTTTCATCGCAGCGCAAGGAACAATGAAAGAAGTCCCGCTCCGAGGCCGGGTGGGACTTCCTATCCACGTTGGGTTGTTGACCTGTGTCGTCGAGCGACGGTCACTGCTTCGCGATCGGGTGGCTCAGGCCTTCGTATGCGCTCAGCTCCATCTTGATGGAGCCCACGAGCACCTTGGCTTGTGCGAGCACCGGGATCCGGTTGCCATCGTCGGTGATCCACACGTTGAGGTCGTTGTTGCCTTTGAACACCCGCCCCTCCTGCACCACGGGCTGGAACTTGAGACAGCGGTACTTCCCATTGCGCAGTTTGATGGTCTCCTTGCCCATGTACTTCATGCGCAACGGCCACAGCTCATCGTCGAAGAAGGTCTCGATGGTGAACACATCGCCTTCCTTGGCGTTGGCGAAGTCCAGGGTACGGGCATAATAGAACGCGCTGAGCATGTCCTGCACACTGGCCGGCACCTTGTGGGTCTGCTTCTTCTGGGTGGTGACCTCGCCTTTGTACTGGTTGTACACGTAATCCTGGCTGAAGTTGTAGCCCCCCTCGCTCACCCGGCGGATGAAGGCGTAGGGGAACACCCCTTTCGCATCGAAGTGGGTCTCGTAGTGATCATCCACCTTGAAAAAGGTGTTGAACGCGCCGAGGCTACGGCCCTTGCCCACGGCCATCAGCACTTTACGACCGGCGATCTCGCGGCTGCTCTCCTTCAGTTCCACCACGGCCTCCCCAGCGTTCACCCAGCCATAGTGGATCACGTAAGTGAGTTTCTCTCCCGGTTTGAACGCGTCGTATTTCAGGTCGCGCAGGGCGTGGTACTCCTTCACCTCCCCGGAAGGGCCCGTGGAAGTCCTGGCCTGGCCGAAACCCATGGTGAGCACGGCGATACCGGCCAGCAGAAAAGTGGTTGAACGTGCCATGCACCGTGTCTTGCAAAAGGAGTGCCGATCCGAGGGGTGCGCCATGCGCGAGGCCAAGCGCTCGTTGCGAGGCGAGGGCGCGAAAGGTTGCGGGGAACGGGCTATCGCGTTACGGATCACCCCCACGCACCAGCCCGTACCACATGACCCACCGATCCGCGACATCACACCACGATATTGACGATGCGTTTGGGCACCACGATCACCTTCTTGGGGGCTTGGCCCCCCAGCTTGGCCTGCACTTCCGGGTTGGCGAGCACCTGTGCCTCCACCTCCTCCTTGCTCCAGGCGATGGGGAACTCCAGTTGCAGGCGGGTCTTCCCGTTGAAGCTGATCGGGTAGCTGAAGTTGTCCTCCACCAGGTATTGGGCGTCCCACTTGGGCCAAACGGCGGTGGTGATGCTCGTGGTATGTCCCAGCTTCTCCCACAACTCCTCGGCGATGTGCGGGGCGAAGGGCGAGAGGGCGATGGTGAGCGGTTCCAATACCGTTCGTTTGCTGCATTTCAGCGCCCCCAGTTCGTTCACGGCGATCATGAACTGCGCCACGCTGGTGTTGAAGGACATCTTGTCGATGTCCTCGCTCACCTTCTTCAAGGTGGCGTGCAGCACCTTCATCTCGGCCTTGGTGGGGGCCTCGTCGCTCACGCTGAACACATCGCTCTCGAAGAACAGGTTCCAGAACTTGCGCAGGAACCGGAACGTGCCTTCGATGCCGTTGGTGTCCCACGGCTTGCTCTGCTCCAAGGGGCCCAGGAACATCTCGTACAGCCGCAGGGTGTCAGCCCCGTACTTGGCGATGATGTCGTCCGGGTTCACCACGTTGAACTTGGACTTGGACATCTTCTCGACCAACGACCCACAGACATACTTGCCATCTTCAAGGAGCATCGTGCTCTCTCTATAATCATCGCGCCACTCCATAAAGCGCGCAATGTCAAGGACACCTTCATCAACGAAGTCGATATCAACGTTGAAAGGCACAATCTTGACAGGGTAAACGATCATGCCATCCCTTGTAGACCGTTCTTCTGCCACTGCGGCAAGGCCGTGCTTCGCAATAAGAGCATCGAGAATCTCCTCTCCGAAAAGATTCTCATGTTCCATTAGGAATGTCTTGCTGAGCCGTTCGGCAATATTCATGGATGCCAAATGGTTCGTGCTCCCTATGCGATAGGCGATACTGCTCACACCTTGGATCATCCCCTGGTTCACCAGCTTCTTGGCGGGCTCATCGAAGGGCAGCAGGCCGAGGTCATGGAGGAACTTGGTCCAGAAGCGGAAGTAGAGCAGGTGGCCGGTGGCGTGCTCGCTACCACCGACGTACAGGTCCACTTGGCCCCATTGGTCGATGGCTTCCTTGGCCGCGAAGCGCTCTGCGTTCTTCGGATCCATGTAACGCAGGAAGTACCAGCTGCTGCCGGCCCAGCCGGGCATGGTGGTGGTCTCCAGCGGATGGCCTTCGTACGTCCAATTCTTGGCGCGAGCCAGCGGCGGTTCGCCGTCTTCCGTGGGCAGGAACTTGTCCACCTCGGGCAACTCCAGGGGCAGTGCGCTCTCGGGCAGCGGATAGGGGATATCGTCCTTGTAGTAGATGGGGATCGGCTCGCCCCAGTAGCGTTGGCGGCCGAAGGCGGCATCGCGCAGGCGGTAGTTCACCTTGCCGGTGCCGGCCCCGATCTTTTCCAGCTCCTCAATGGCCCGGCGAATGGCCTGCGGCACCTTCAGACCCTTGAGGAAACCCTCGCTGCAGATGGTGGCGTCCTTGCGTTCGTCGGCCTCCTTGTCGATGTCGGCGCCTTCGGTCACCGCGATGATGGGCAGGCCGAAGTGTTTGGCGAAGCGCCAGTCGCGCTGGTCGCCGCCGGGCACGGCCATCACCGCGCCGGTGCCGTAGCCGCCCAGCACGTAATCGCCCACCCACACGGGGATGTCGGCGCCGGTGAAGGGGTGCTTGGCGTAGCTGCCGGTGAAGACGCCGCTCACCTTGTCCACCTCGGCCTGGCGCTCGCGCTCGCTGCGGTTCTTCGCCTTGTTGACGTAGGCTTCCACCTCCGCTTTGCGTTCCAGGGAGGTGAACTTGGAAACGAGCACATGTTCCGGCGCCAGCGTGAGGAAGCTGACCCCGAAGAGCGTATCGGGCCGGGTGGTGAAGACCTCGATGAAATCGTTGCCGAGGGGGAAACGCACGGTGGCGCCTTCGCTCCGTCCGATCCAGTTGCGCTGCGCCTCCTTGATGCTCTCGCTCCAGTCCAAACCGTCCAGCCCATCGAGCAGGCGCTGAGCATAGGCGGTGATGCGCAGGCTCCATTGCGGCATACGCTTGCGCTCCACGGGGTGGCCGCCGCGCTCGCTCACGCCATCCTTCACCTCGTCGTTGGCCAGCACGGTGCCTAAGGCCGGGCACCAGTTCACCCAGGCATCGCTGAGGTAGGCCAGGCGGAAGTGCTGCAGCACCATCTGCTTGGTGCGCTCGTCGAAGGCGTTCCACTCCGCCGCATCGAACTCTCCGACGAACTCCTCCACATCGCCGGTGAGCACGGTGGCATCCTGCCCCATGCAGCCTTGCGCCTCGAACCGGGCGATGAGCTCGCTGATGTGCCGGGCCTTATCGGCGCGAGGATCGTACCAGCTGTTGAAGAGCTGTAGGAAGATCCACTGGGTCCACTTGTAGAAGGCGGGATCGCTGGTGCGGACCTCGCGGTCCCAGTCGAAGCTGAAACCGATGGCATCGAGCTGCTGGCGGTAGCGGGCGGCGTTCTCCTCGGTGGTCTTGGCCGGGTGCTGTCCGGTCTGGATGGCGTACTGCTCGGCGGGCAGGCCGAAGCTGTCGTATCCCATGGGGTGCAGCACATTGAAGCCGTTGTGCCGCTTGAAGCGGGCCACGATGTCGCTGGCGATGTAACCGAGCGGATGGCCCACGTGCAGGCCGGCCCCACTGGGGTAGGGGAACATGTCCAGGACGTAATACTTGGGCTTGGTGGCATCGCTGGTCACCCGGTAGGTGCCGCGTGCGCGCCATTGTTCCTGCCATTTCCGCTCGATCGTCTTCGGGTCGTAGTGCATGGTCCTTTACAAGGGACCGCGAAGGTAAAGGCTGTGGCCGAGGGCGATGGCCGAACGGGATACCGCCCTTACTTTCGCCGCCACGATGAGCGGCCAGCACTACCTCAGGTCCCGCACCCGCACCTCCAACGTGAGCACGGTGGTCGGCATCGCCTTGGTGCTGTTCATGCTGGGTGTGTTGGGCTTCCTCGCGCTCAACGCCCGCGCGTTGGAGCGTTACTTCAAGGAGAACGTGCGGGTGGAGCTGTTCCTGAAGCGCGACCTCAAGGAGGTGGACGTGATGCAATTCCGCAAGGAGCTGGACATCGAGCCGTACACCCACGAGACCCACTACGTCACCGCCGACGAAGCCGCCGAACAGCTGAAGAAGGACCTGGGCGAGGACTTCCTCGGTGTATTGGGGAGCAATCCGCTGCTGCCCTCCGTGGAGCTGCGCCTGAACGCCAACTATGCCCAGGCGGACAGCCTGAAATGGATCGTGGAGCAACTTCGGAAGGACTCCCGCGTGCAGGAGGCCTCGTACAACGCTGCCGTAGTGGAGAATATCGACGCCAATGTGAACAAGATGGGGCTCTTGGTGCTCGGCTTCGCGGTGCTCTTGCTGATCATCGCCATCGCGTTGATCAACAACACCATCCGGTTGGCGGTGTACAGCAAGCGCTTCCTGATCCGCACCATGCATTTGGTGGGTGCCACCCAGTGGTTCATCAAGAAACCCTTCCTTGCCCAGAGCCTGTGGCAGGGCATCATCGGGTCGGTGCTGGCCATCGGCCTGCTCGTGGGGCTGCTGCAGCTGGCGCACCACTACATGCCCGACCTACTGGCCTTCAGCGACGTTCGTTCCCTGGCCCTGTTGTTCGCAGGGGTGGTGGTGCTCGGCCTTCTCATCTCCCTGCTCTCAACCTGGTTCGCCGTGGGCCGCTACCTTCGCATGAACGCAGAGGACCTGCACTGGAGTTGAGGGAGGGAAGTGAAGGGGGGAGGACGTGAAGCGGGGAAGAAGGAGAAGCAGAAGGATATTGGACAGAACAACGACGGATCATGGCAAAGCCCGAGCTGAACAACGATATGCCGTTCACGGCAACGAACTACAAACTGCTGTTGATCGGCCTGGCGATCGTGGCGGTGGGTTACATGTTGATGAGCGGCGGCGGCAATGGTGACCCCAATGCCTTCGATGCCGCTGAACTGTTCAGCAAGCGGCGGATCACCGTGGCGCCCATCGTGGTGTTGGCGGGCTATGGCTTCGTAGCCTACGCCATCCTGAAGAAGACCCGGGAGAACGAGGCGGGCAAATGACGATCATCCAAGCGATCATCCTCGCGATCATCGAGGGGATCACCGAATTCCTTCCGGTAAGCAGCACCGGCCACATGATCATCGGGTCCACCATCATGGGGATCCAGCAGGATGAATTCGTGAAACTCTTCACGGTGGCCATCCAGTTCGGCACCATACTCAGTGTGGTGGCCCTGTATTGGAAGCGCTTCTTCCAGAGCTTCGATTTCTACCTGAAGCTGCTCGCGGGGTTCATCCCGGCGGTGATCGCGGGCCTGTTCTTCAAGGACTACATCGATCTGCTGCTGGAGAACGTGGTCGTTGTCGGTGTGATGCTGTTCCTCGGTGGTATCGTGTTCCTCTTCATCGATAAGCTCGCTCCGGAAGGCGATCAACAGGCGGAGCAGCCCATGACGTACAAACAGGCGGCCACCATCGGGGTATGGCAATGCCTCGCCATGGTACCCGGGGTGTCGCGCTCGGCGGCCACCATCATCGGCGGCATGACGCAGGGCTTCACCCGCAAGAACGCGGCGGAGTTCAGCTTCTTCCTCGCCGTGCCCACCATGTTCGCCGCCACGGTGAAGAGCATCTACGACTACCTCAAGGATGGCGGCGCGTTCACCAATGAGCACCTGCAACTGTTCGCCATCGGCAACGTGGTGGCCTTCATCGTGGCCATCGTGGCGATCCGCTCCTTCATCAGTTACCTTTCGAAAAGCGGCTTCAAGGCCTTCGGCTGGTACCGGATCGTGGTGGGTGGCGTGATCATCGCGCTTCACCTCGCGGGCGTTTCCATGCAGATGTATTGATCGTGGGCGACTTCGACTTCACCCCGGACACCGGCGGCCTCGTATTGGTGGACAAGCCGCTCACCTGGACCAGCTTCGATGTGGTGGGTAAGCTGCGCGGTGCCATGCGTATCGCGGCCGGCCGCAAGATCAAAGTGGGCCATGCCGGCACGCTGGACCCCCTCGCCAGTGGCTTGTTGATCCTCGCCTATGGCCCCTTCACCAAGAAACTGCCCCTGATCACCGGTGCGGAAAAGACCTACACGGGTACCATCACGTTGGGCAGCACCACGCCCAGCTACGATCTGGAGACGGAGCCTCGGCCACAAGGGCCATGGGAGCACCTGGACGAGACCAGCATCCGTGCGGCGTTCGCCCGCTTCGTGGGCACCATCGAACAGCGTCCGCCCAATTACAGCGCCAAACGATTCGAAGGGGAACGCGCCTATTTCCTGGCCCGCGATAGCGAACGCGCTCACTTGGTGGAGATGAAACCCGCGACGGTGGTGATATCCGCGCTTGAAATGACGGCGAACCGTGGCAACGAGGTGGACTTCGAGGTCCAGGTGAGCAAGGGCACCTACATCCGTTCCTTGGCGCACGACATCGGCCAGGTGCTCGGGTGTGGAGCCTACCTCAGCGCACTTCGCCGCACCCGTATCGGCGAATTCGATGTGCGCGATGCCCATACCCCGGCCCAATGGTCGGAACGGATAGCCCCGTACACACAAGCTGGGAAGGATCCTGCGTCCTGAGTTATCAACGGGGTAACCTACTGATGACCAGTGCACTTAACGCTCGGTCGTGGATCGTACTATCTTCGGCGCCCCAAACTCTCGTGGTCGGCCCAGTAAGCCTTCCAAAAGCGCATGAAACTCACTTCTTTCAAATTCGCTCTGCCCAAGGAGCAGATCGCCCTTTACCCCACCAAGGACCGTGACGGCAGCAAGCTCATGGTGCTGCACCGCAAGGATGGGAAGATCGAGCATAAGAAATTCAAGAACATCCTCGACTACTTCGACGAAGGGGATACGTTCATCCTGAACAACACCAAGGTGTTCCCGGCGCGCATGTGGGGCAACAAGGAGAAGACCGGCGCCAAGATCGAGGTGTTCATGCTCCGCGAATTGAACCGCGACAGCCTGCTGTGGGACGTGATCGTGGACCCCGCCCGCAAGATCCGCATCGGCAACAAGCTCTACTTCGGCAAGGACGATGAGCTGGTGGCCGAGGTGATCGACAACACCACCAGCCGTGGGCGTACCCTGCGCTTCCTCTTCGACGGCACGTACGAGGAGTTCAAGCAGACCATCACCGAGATGGGCGAAACGCCGCTGCCCCGCTACATCAAGCGGGAGACCGAACCCAGCGATGCCGAGCGGTACCAGACCATCTTCGCCAAGCACGAAGGCGCTGTGGCCGCCCCCACGGCAGGCCTGCACTTCAGCCGGGAGCTGATGAAGCGCATGGAGTTGAAAGGGGTCAACTTCGCCGAGGTGACGCTGCACGTGGGCCTGGGCACCTTCCGGCCCGTGGAGGTGGAGGACCTCACCAAACACAAGACCGACAGTGAACAGGTGATCATCGACCGCGAGGCGTGCGACATCGTGAACAAGGCGAAGGACGCGAAGAAGCGCGTGTGCGCGGTGGGCACCACCACCATGCGTGCCATCGAGAGCAGCGTGAGCACGCAGAACCACATGAAACCGTACAACGGGTGGACGAACAAGTTCATCTTCCCGCCGTACGACTTCAGCATCGCCGACAGCATGATCACCAACTTCCACATGCCCGAAAGCACCCTGCTGATGCAAGTGTGTGCCTTCGGCGGCTACGATCACGTGTGGAACGCCTACAAAGTGGCCATCAAGGATAAGTACCGCTTCTTCAGCTATGGGGATGCGATGCTGATCATCTGAGGCCTTTTAGGGAGTTGCGTGTTGATGTGTTGCGGGAGATACGTGTTGGCGTGTTGCGCATCGAGGAGCCCGAACACGTAACACGCGACCTGAGTTCGACATCCATCGTGCCATGGCGGTGAACAAGCATACCATCATCGTCGCCGGCGGCTCCGGCAAACGCCTCGGCGGCCCCGTGCCCAAGCAGTTCCAGACGGTGAAGGGCCGTCCGCTGCTGATGTGGACCATCGAGGCCTTCCACCGCTACGACCCGGGCATGCTGTTGATCGTGGTGCTGCCCAAGGAACACTTCGACATCTGGCGGGCGCTGTGCATGGGGCATCGCTTCTTCATCAAGCACGAGGTGGTGGCCGGTGGCGAGCAGCGTTGGCACAGTGTGAAAGCCGGGCTGGAGAAGGTACAGGGCGATGGGCTGGTGGCCGTGCACGATGGCGTACGGCCCTTGGTGAGCACGGACCTGATCGCCCGCTGCTTCGATACCGCCGATACGCAAGCCGCCGCGATCCCCGTGGTGCCCGTGGTGCCCAGCATCCGCGAGACCACGGCGGAAGGCTCCCGCGCCTTGGACCGATCGCGCCTGCTGGCCGTGCAAACGCCGCAGTGCTTCCACACCGACCTGTTGCGGAAAGCCTTCGAACAGCCCTACGACAGCACCTTCACCGATGAGGCCACCTTGGTGGAGCGGCTGGGCGTGAAGGTGGCGCTGGTGGAAGGCGAGGAGCACAACATCAAGGTGACGACGAGCGTGGATATGCGGGTGGCGGAAGCTCTATTCACCTGAAAAGCCACCGAACGCATGAACCCCACCGACATCCGCTCCCTCTCCTCCGACGAGATCAAGTCCCTCGTCGCGGACCTTGGTGAGAAGCCCTACCGCGCCAAGCAGCTATGGGAGTGGCTGTGGCGCAAGAAGGCCCGCTCGTTCGATGACATGAGCGACTTGCCGAAGGCCTTGCGGGCGCAACTCGCGGCGCGCACGGTGCTACGGCCGTTGGTGTTGGTGGAGGAACAGCGCAGCAGCGATGGCACCGTGAAGTGCGCGTTCAAGACCTGGGATGGCCACGTGGTGGAGGGCGTGCTGATCCCCACACCCACGCGGCTCACGGCCTGCATCAGCAGCCAGATCGGGTGCAGCCTCTCGTGCAGCTTCTGCGCCACGGGCAAGCTCAAGCGCATCCGCAACCTCGACGCACAGGAGATCTACGACCAGGTGGTGCTGATCGATGGACTGGCGCACAAATACTACAACGAGGGCCTCACCAACATCGTGTACATGGGCATGGGCGAGCCGCTGCTCAACTACGCCAATACCCTGCGCAGCGCCGAGCGTATCACCGCCGAGGACGGACTGGGCATGAGCCCGCGCCGCATCACGGTGAGCACCGCGGGCATCGCCAAGATGATCCGTAAGCTGGCCGATGATGGCGCCCGTTTCAACCTCGCCCTTTCGTTGCACGCCGCCAACGACGCCAAGCGCGACCGCATCATGCCCATCAACGAGCAGAACACGCTGGCCGAGCTGAAGGACGCGCTGCGCTACTACACCCGCACCACACGCAAGGAGGTCACCTTCGAGTATATCCTACTGCGCGGCTTCAACGACTCACTCGCCGATGCGCAGGAATTGGTGAAATACGCCAGCGACGTGCACGCCAAGGTGAACCTGATCGAGTACAACCCCATCGACGCGGGTGGCTTCGGGCGCACCGAGGCCACCGATGCCGAAGCCTTCCAACAATACCTCGACAAGAAGGGCATCATAGCCCGGATCCGCCGCAGCCGGGGTCGCGACATCGACGCGGCTTGCGGGCAGTTGGCCAACAAGAACGAACCCGCCCTGAAGGACGGTGAGCGGGTGCTGAAATAGGGCGTTGGTCCGGAACACGGTCACCCGCCTCAGAACCCCAGCCCAACCTTCACCCCAAGGAAGAAGGCCACCGTCTGATCCTTGCTTTCCTTCACGTTATAGGCCCATTTCGGTTGCTCGCCCGAGAGGTCCAGGTGCTCCTCCACCTTCACATTGAAGCGGTCCCGGAAGGCCGGCCCACAATACACATCGAAGAGCCAGTTGCTGTTGATGCTCAACATCTGATAGCCGAAGAGCAGCCGCACATCGTTGTAGGTGCGATCATCACGCAAGGTCACATCCGAGAACTCACCCGTCGGCCCTTTGGTCCGGATATCCTTGGTGTAATTCAGGTGGGCGAAGGAGATCTGGCCGTAGGCCCCCTGAGGTTCGATATCGTCCGCGAAATAGTAGCGGAAACCGGCGTTGAAGCTCAGCCTGGGAATGATCTCCGTGCCGGCGCCGAAATCGTCGGCATCGTCGCCGGTGAACGAAAGCGCCAGGTAGTTCCGCAAGGTGACACCGATACCGGCCTCCAGGCTCAAGCGGTGGGTGATGGCACGTTCGTAGTAGATCGGGATCTCGCCCCGGAAGAACAGCAGGGGGTTGGCCTTGAGCACGTTCTTCACGCAGGGCACGGTATCGAAGGCAGCGGCGACCCGATCCTTGTACAGGATCACACCGGTCCTCTCCTTTTGGGCCTGCACAGGGTTGGTGGCAAGAAGGCCCCCGAGTACGAGGCCCAGAAGGTTACGGGTGGTCTGGCAGGTCATGCACAGCGAATATAGGGGGCGGACCACCACTTCCACCGCCCCGCGCTTCACGAGCTACGGTTGCGCTCCGGCGGTCGCCGATCCCCATCTTTGCCGACCCGGAACCCGGACCATGGCCACGTTCGACGAACTACAGCGCCCAATCGCCGCGGAGATGAAGGCCTTCGAGCCGCACTTCCGGGAGGCCATGCGCAGCAACGTGGCGCTCCTGGACCGGGTGATGCACTACATCGTGAAGCGCAAGGGCAAGCAGATGCGGCCCATGTTCACCTTGCTGAGCGCACGCCTGTTCGGTCCGGTCACGGAAAGCGCGTTCGTTGGCGCCAGCCTCATCGAGCTTTTGCACACCGCCACGCTCGTGCACGACGACGTGGTGGACGACGCTGACATGCGGCGTGGCTTCTTCAGCATAAACGCGCTGTGGAAGAACAAGATCGCCGTGCTCGTGGGCGATTACTTGTTGAGTCGCGGTCTTCTCCTCGCGGTCGACAAAGGGGAATTCGATCTGCTGCGGATCGTGAGCACGGCCGTGCGCGAAATGAGCGAAGGTGAACTGTTGCAGCTGGAGAAGAGCCGGAACCTCAACTTCAGCGAGGAGGTGTACTTCGACATCATCCGGAAGAAGACCGCCAGTCTCATCGCCGCGTGCTGCGCCAGTGGTACCAGCGCCGCCGGAAGGCCCGCCGAAGAAGTGGAGCGCATGCGCCTGTTCGGCGAGTACACGGGCATCGCCTTCCAGATCAAGGACGACCTCTTCGACTATGGCGGTGGCGTGGACACCGGCAAACCGACCGGTCTCGACATCAAGGAGAAGAAGCTCACCCTACCGCTGATCCATGCGCTGCGCAACGTGGATCCGCGCGAGCGCCGCTGGATGGTGGACGTGGTGAAGAACCACAACGAGGACGATGGCGCCGTGCGCCGCCTGGTACGGAAGGTGAGCGAGGTGGGAGGCATAGCCCACGCCCAGCAACGCATGCACGAGTACCGCGACAAGGCGCTGGAGGTGTTGCACACCTTCGCCAAGAACGAAGCGCGCGATGCCTTGGAAGGGCTGGTACACCTCACTGTGGAACGCACGAAATGATGCACATGATCCAGCGCACGGCGCTCCTGTTCGTCGCCGCGGCCATCTGCGCCTGCAACGGCGGCGCCCCTGCGGAGAAGACCACCGCAACGCCCATCGCCGACACCACGGTGGCGGCACCCCGCCCCGCCAACGGCCCACAGGTGATCCACTTGAAAGAGGGTGGCCGCATGGAAGGCATGATGCGCAACGGCGAGCGCGTGGGTTCGTGGATCTCCTACCACCCGAACGGGGTCATCTGGAGCCGCAGCGTCTATCGGAACGGCGTGGAGCACGGTCCCACGGAGGTGTTCCACGACAATGGTCGTACCTACTACCTGGGCGCTTATGAGAACGGCAAGCCGAGCGGCGAGTGGATCTTCTACGATGCCAACGGGGTGGAGACCAAGCGCGTGAAATACGATGGCGCCGGGGCGATCGTGGAGTGATGGGGAACATGCGCTTCACAGGGCGCTCATACGCTACATTGTCATTCGCATGGACACGAAGTTCGGCCACATACCCAAGGATCACCTATTGCCGATCCAGTCCCCTGTTCACCAGCCCGCTTCCCATGTCATCGGCCAATGGACTGGATCCGGATGGCCAGCAGGTCTGGAGAACGATCAGCGGCATCCTTTGGCGGGACATCCCGCACAAGTGATGCGCTCCGCTGTATCATCCCACCCATGATCGCCCCCCACGCCATACAACAAGTGAAGGACGCCGCCCGCGTGGAGGAGGTGGTGGGCGAGTTCGTGGCGCTGAAACGCAAGGGGCCGCGCTTCCTCGGCCTGTGCCCCTTCCACAACGAGAAGACGCCGAGCTTCAACGTAAGTCCGAACCTGGGCATCTACAAGTGCTTCGGCTGCGGCGAGGCGGGCGACAGCATCACCTTTCTCCAAAAGCACGAGCACCTCAGCTACGTGGAGGCGATCCGCTGGCTCGCCAAACGGTACAACATCGACCTGCCCGAAGAGGAGCAGACGCCCGAACAGCAGATCGAACAGAGCGAGCGCGAAGCCTTGGCGGTGATCCAGCAATGGGCGCTGAACTGGAGCGTGGAGCAGCTGTGGGAGACCGCCGAAGGCCAACGCATCGGCCTTTCCTACTTCCGCGAGCGTGGCTTCAGCGATACCACCATCCGGACGTTCCAACTCGGCTATGTGCCGGAATTCGGTAACGCCTTCGCCCAGGCCGCCATCGCCAACGGCTTCAATCCGGAGTTGCTGGAGAAGGCCGGGTGGATCAAGCGGCGCGAGGATGAGGCGCGCACGCCGTGGGACTTCTTCGCGGGCCGCGTCACCTTCCCCATCCTCGGTCTCAGCGGTCAGCCCATCGCCTTCGGCGCGCGTACGCTGAAGAGCGACAAGAAGCTGCCGAAGTACTTCAACAGCCCGGAGAGCGTGCTCTACAACAAGAGCCGTTCGCTGTACGGGATCTTCCACGCCAAACGATCCATCGTGGAGCAGGAACTCTGCTACCTGGTGGAGGGCTACACCGATGTGATCAGCCTGCACCAGGCGGGTATCGCCAACGTGGTGGCCAGCAGCGGCACCAGCCTCACCGAGGATCAGGTTCGGCTGATCAAACGCTACGCGCCCACGGTGGCGATCCTCTACGATGGCGATGCAGCGGGCATGAAGGCCAGCCTGCGCGGCATCGACCTCGTGCTGAAGGAGGGCCTCAACGTGAAGGTGGTGACCTTCCCCGAGGGCGAGGATCCCGACAGCTTCGCGAAGGGACACAGCAGCAGCGAGGTGATGGCCCACCTCACCGGCACCGCGCAGGACTTCCTCGTGTTCAAAGCCACGTTGCTGATGCAGGACGTGGGCGACGATCCGGTGAAGAAGGCGGCTGCGATCCACGAGATCGTGGAGAGCGTGGCACTGGTGCCCGACCTCGTGTTGCGCTCGTTGTACATCCAACAGTGCAGCCGCTTGCTGCAGGTGAACGAGCAGGCGCTGATCAGCGAGATGAACAAGGTGCTGCGCAGGCAGTACCGCAAGAAGCTCGGTGGCGACCAGCCGGTTCCGGAGGAACACCTCGCACCGGAGATCGCGGCGCCGCAACCGACGCTGGAGGACGTTGGCACCGTACCGCAGGAGCGCGACCTGCTGCGCATGCTACTGAGCTACGGCCACGAACGCATCAACGTGCCGGTACAGGACGAGGAGGGCAACACCGCCGAAGAAGAGACCAGCGTGGCGGAACTGATGTTCGAGCTGCTGGCCTTGGACGACATCCTCTTCGATGAACCCATCTTCCGCGAGATGTACCTGGACTACCGGCACATGACCAACCTGGGCGATGTGGTGGAACGATCACGTTACGTGACCCACGAACAGGATACCTGGCGAACCACGGCCATCGATCTGCTCAGCGAGAAACATGTGTTGAGCCCGAACTGGAAGGACAAGCACAAGATCCACGTGAAGCGTGAGAGTGAAAAGTTGTACGATGCGCTAGAGGAAGCCGTGGACATCCTGAAGGAGCGCCGGGTGGACCGGATGATCAGGGACCGGCAAGAGGAGCTGAAGACCGCCGATGAGCTGAACATGGTCGCCTTGATGCATGAGATCATGCACTTGAGCGAGGTGAAGAAACGCCTGGCGAAGAAGACCGGCCGGGTGATCGTGGGGTGAGCACACGCCGGCGTAAGGTGGTCCTGACCTCCATTCGACCACCTTCCTGCACACCGGATGATCCGTGGGTGGAACACCACCGCTGTTCCCAACGCCGGATGCCGACCGCCCGTACACCGGAGCGGGCCTACCTTCGCCCGAGGATGGCACACGACCACCACGAGCATGCACATGAGGAGCACTCCCACGGCCATGTCCATGAGTCGAGTGCCAAAGCCCTACGCCTGGCCTTCTTCATCAACCTCACCTTCACCCTGGTGGAGGTGGTCGGAGGGTGGTGGACGGGGAGCATCGCGGTGCTCACCGATGCCTTCCACGATGCGGGGGATTGCTTGGTACTGGGAACAGCTTGGTACCTACAACGCGTGGCCACCAAGGGGCGCGACGCCCGATACAGCTATGGGTACGGACGGTATAGCATGCTGGGCGGATGGCTCACGAGCGTGGTGCTCATCGCCGGTGCCATCGGCATGTTGGTGGTGAGCGTGCCCAAGCTCTGGGCACCCTCCGAGCCACACGCCACCGGCATGATCGGGATCGCCTTGTTCGGCCTGGCCATGAACGGCTTCGCCGCATGGCGGTTGCACGGCGGGGGCACCATGAACGAGCGAGGAGCCTACCTGCACCTGCTCGAGGACGTGCTCGGCTGGGCCGCGGTGCTGATCGGCGGCATCGTGATCCATTTCACGGGCTGGGCCATCGTGGACCCCATGCTCAGTGTGGCCATCAGTGGCTTCATCCTGTACAATGCCATCGGCACCTTCCGCAAGGGCACGGGGATCCTCATGCAGCGCATCCCCTCCTCCATCGACATGCAAGCGGTGCGTTCCCGACTGTTGGCACTGCCGCACATCACCGACATCCACGACCAACACACCTGGACCTTGGACGGCAGCTTCATCATCCATACCGTTCATCTCGTTGTGGCCGACGTGGACCTCCAGGAAGCGCTGGCCACCAAGGCGGCCGCACGTCGCACGTTGCAAGAGATGGGGATCCACCACGCCACCATCGAGATCGAATGGGCCGGCGAGCACTGTGGCCTACAGCATCACTGAACGCGGATCGCGCCATTTCACCTGCATCGCCAGCGGCCCAACACTGCGGGCAACCTATTAACGCACAACGCGCCCACAGGTCCGGAAGCCCTTCCCTGTCTATGCCGGCCTGCGCACAAGGCTCGGCACGGCCATACCATGGCACCGCGCGTTGGAACCTGCGATCGCGCCCTGTGCAATGCCGTTGGTTCGGATCCGCACCTCATCTTCCCTAATTTCGGCCGGTGAAAGCCCCTTGGTCCATCACACTGTGCGCTCTGGCCCTGTCCGCCGGGGCACAGAACAACGTGGTGATCAACGAGCTACAGGCCGCCAACCGCAACACGTACGTGGCCGCGGACGGCAGCACTCCGGATTGGGTGGAGCTCTTTAATCCGACCACCGCCACCATCAACGTTGAAGGCCTGCGTTTCGCCGTGGTGGGCCGTATGCATGTCCTGCAAGGCCCTCTGAACATCACCCCTCAAGGGCACCTGGTCCTCTGGTTCGATGGCCGCCCCGACCTGGGCCCGGACCACGTGGGCTTCACCCTACCGCGCAAGGGTGGCACGCTGCTCTTGATCGCGGCCGATGGAACAACGGTACTGGACGTGTTCACCTACCCGGCCATGGCTGGCGACCTCAGTGTGGGCCGCCTCACCGATGGCCATGCCACCGCGTGGAGCTTCTTCGACACGGCCACACTGGGCGCACCCAATCTTGGTACCCGACCCGTGCATGGGCGCACCGCCACACCCGTGATCGATACCACGCTCCTCGGCACGGGTACCGTGCTGCCCCTGTCCGCCGAGGACGGTGCCACCATTCGGTACACCACCGATGGCACCGAACCCACCATCACGCACGGTGAGCCGTACACCGCACCGATCGTGGTGGACCGCGACCTGGTGGTGCGGGCACGGGCATTCGCCGAAGGCCGACTGCCGAGCAAGGAATTCTGCTCCACCTACCACCGTGGCACTGCGCCCCAGGATGGCATCACCATCGCCATGGACCAGGCCGGCCTTTCCGACGACAGCAGCGGCATCAACGTGGAGGGCGTGCTGGCCAACTTCAGCCGCAGGGGCCGAGCGTGGGAACGGCTGGCCATGGTGAAGTTCAATGGTAGTGAAGAGGTCCCCATTCCGATCGGCATCAGCATCCACGGCAGCGGTACACGTAGTTTGGCGAAGCGTTCCTTCAAATTGCACGCACGCGACCGTTACGACAGTCCGGTGAAAGGCCTTCGGTTGAACGACCGCGAGCACTTCCAAGAAGGCATCCTGCGCGCCGATGCGGGCCCGAACAGTTTCCTACGCAACCGGTTCATGGAGGTCTTGGTGCGCGACCACGGTCTGCGCGTGGATGTGCAGCCCTCGCACCCGATGCCATTGTACCTCAACGGTCGGTACTGGGGCCTGTACCGCTGGATGCCACCCAAGGATGCGCAATGGTTGAAGCACATCAGCGGGAGCGAAGCGGTGGATGTGCTGGAAGGCCCCGCAGCCGTGGTGCGGTCGGGGAGCGACACGCATTTCAAGGCCAGCGTGGCATTGTTGATGCATCTGGCACCGCTGGACACGCTGGCGCGATACATGGACCTGGACAACCTCACCGACCTGGCCTGCCTGGACCTCTGGACCGGTCGAGCCGACCACGACCTCAACGTACGGTGCTACCGACCTCGGCAGCCCAATGGCCGCTGGCGCTGGGTGATGTACGACATGGACCTTTGGGCGCCCGCCGCGGAGAACAGTGTGGAGCGCATGGCCGCAGGCACCGCCGCAGAGACCCCCTACATCCCTCAGTTCCTCAAGCACCCCGAATTGCAGGCGAAACTGCTGGCACGCATGAGCGCTCTGCTGGCCACCGCGCTCTCCCCCAGCCATGCCATGGCGTTGGCCGACAGCCTGTTCACCAGCCATCAGGCTCAGCTGTACGCCGACCACGAACGCTGGCAGGATGAGATGGAAAGACCCGACCCCTCGACCTCGCACCGGGCCTTACGGACATTCATCCATGATCGCCCCGGCCACCTGACCGAACACCTCAGCCGGGCCACCGGACGGAAGTTGCGCAGGACCATCATCGAAGTACCGGACACCGCGCAAGGCACGTTGAGGATCGAGGATCTGGCGCTATCACCCGGTCCCAACGAGGTGATCGGCTTCAACGGCATTCCGCTGCGGGTGGTGTTCACCCCGGCGGAAGGTCACGAACTGGTGGGGTGGAAAGGGGATGGATCGCGGAACCAGGCCATCACCATCGATCCATCCCGGGTGCGGTCCCTGCGCCCCATGGTTCAGCCTTTGATACCCTGAAGGCAAGCTATCCTGCCCGCGCAGCGCACAGGTGGTGGGCGGACCGGACCTCGGTCCAAATGGTTCAGGCGGATCACGTGCTCGCGTACAAGAACAGCGGGCGCCGCGCAGAAGGAACGCGCAATCGCAAGAAGGGTCAGGCCAGGACCTCCTTCAACAGAGATTCGAAGAGTGCGCGACCGTCCGTATTACCGAGCCGCTCATCGGCGGCCCTTTCCGGGTGCGGCATCATGCCGAACACATTACGCCCCATATTGCACACTCCGGCGATGTTGTCCTTGCTGCCGTTGGGATTCGCCGCATCCGTGACCTTCCCATCCGCATCGCAATAACGGAAGAGCACCTGATCATTATCCTTCAAGGCTTTCAGCGTGGCGGCATCGGCGTGATAGCGGCCTTCGCCGTGGGCGATGGGGATCTTCAACGCGCGATCGGGCACCGCGCTGGTGAGCGCTGTGGCCCGGGTGGCTGGCCTCACATAGGTATTGCGGGCCACGAACTTCTGCCCTTCGTTGTGCAACAGGGCGCCTGGTACCAAACCCGCTTCGCACAGCACTTGGAACCCGTTGCACACGCCGAACACCAGCCCACCCCGTTTCGCATGGGCCGCCACCTCCTGCATGATGGGCGAGAACCGGGCGATGGCCCCGCTGCGGAGGTAGTCTCCGTAGGAGAAGCCTCCGGGGAGCACCACCATGTCCACCCCCTTCAGGTCATGCTCCTTGTGCCAGAGCCGCTCCACAGGCCGCCCCATGGTGGTGCCCAGCACATGGATCATATCCTCATCGCAGTTGGAGCCCGGAAAAGTGACGACGCCGAATTTCATCTGATGGAGGGGCATGGGGGTGTTGGGCCCGATGCGGCGCGAAGGTACGCGGGAGGATCAGCCTGGAGCGTACTGGATCCATAACGCCAGGAGCAGCAAACAACCCACGGCCAGCTCCCCCAGCCAGGCCTTGCGTTGCCCCAGAAGCCCGAAGGTGGCCAGCATGGCCAGGGGCAACGCCACGAACACCGCCGGGAACACCCCTGTGATCCAGCGCACCAACGCACCGAGCAGGCCCATGGTGAGGCCGAAAGCGATGAAGGCACTACGAACGTTCTGTTCGCGTACCACACCCCGGTCGTATTGCTGCATGAAACGCAAGGCCGAGACCAGGAGTAGCGGCACGCACAACAAGGCGAGCGACCAGCCATGACCGCGCGGCATCTGGCCCAGACCGATGGTGGAACCCACCACCGTACGCAGTGGGGCCTGAACGGGCAGGTGCGTCAAGCGCATCACGCCCCATCCCAAGTAGCACACCAAGGCCAAGCCAAGCACGGGCAATAAGTACTCCCGCCACTGAAAGGGCCTGATCACCGAGACCGAGGACCACACCACCACGAGCACGAACGCGTAGGGCACGTGGAAGAGAACGGCGACCCCCAACAACAGCCCGGCATCGAAAAGGGCCCCCAACGCCGTACCGCCACTACTGATGCTCCAGGTGCGCTGCATCGCCCACATCACAAAGGGGAGCCCAAAGAAGGCGGCACCCGCACCACCGGGGGGGACGGTAAGGGCCAGCGCCAACGGGACCAGCAGGATGGGCAGGTGGTTCCGCCGATCGGTGAGCTCCGCTTCGTTCATCACCACCGACACCAAGATGGCCAGCGAAGCGACACATAGGGCCACCATCGTGCCGTAGGCCCACGGTACCTGCTGGAACAGGGCCATGAAAACCCGTGCCAACGGCATGCCGGAGGAAAGGTCGGGCGGGGCAGCCAGCCAATGCTTCAGGAACAAAGCGGGCACCAGCAGGGCCAACAGGACCAATACCCCGGGTTGATTGCTTCGGAAGATGCGGACAAGCATGAACTGGCGGTTCCGGTAGGCTGTCTATCTTTGGCGGGTCTCACCCCAACCGACGATGCAAAAGATCGTATTCGCCCTCGGCCACTTCCTCGAATCAGCGTTGAGCGTCCTGGCTTGGATGGGCTGGGTACCTGTCACGTTGATCAGCTTGTTGTTGGGGTTCGGCCTGGTCTACTGGCTGATGCTCCAAGGCCGCTACAACCGCAAGGCCAAGCAGGACGGCACCCTGGCTTAGCGCTCCACCGGTGGGGTTTGTTTGGTGGAAGGCTGTTTCACCAGGTCGAAACCGATATCCGGTCGCAGGTATTTCCCCTCGTATTCGATGAGGGCGGCCGAGCGTTGTGCCGCCAGAATAGCGTGTTCCAGATCCTTACCGAAAGCGGTGACGGTAAGCACCCTCCCGCCAGCGGTCACTAGGCGATCCTCCTTCATCGCGGTTCCACTTTGGAACACATAGGCTTCGCGCACCAGGTCCAGGCCCACGATGGCCTTGCCCGTGGCGAACGTATCGGGATAGCCCTGGCTGGCCAGCACGATGCTAACCGCGGTACGGTCGTCCACATCCACATGGCGTTCGCTGAGGGTGCCGGAAGCGATCCCCTCGAAGAGGTCGAGCAGGTCGCTGCGCAAGCGCGGTAGGATGGCCTGGGTCTCGGGATCACCGAGGCGGACGTTATACTCGATCACGTAGGGTTCGCCGTTCACGTTCATCAGCCCCATGAACAAGAACCCGCTGTACCGCATACCATCCTTCTTCAGGCCTCGGATGGTGGGTGCGGCCACACGATCGTGCACCTTTTGCATGAAATCCCGATCGGCGAAGGGCACGGGCGATACCGCCCCCATCCCTCCAGTATTGGGTCCGGTATCACCGGCACCGATGCGTTTGTAGTCCTTGGCCGAGGGCAGCATCTTGAACGACTCCCCATCGGTGACTAAGAAGGCCGATACCTCGATGCCCTTGAGGAACTGTTCGATCACCACACGCTCACCGGCGGCACCGAAACGCCCCCCTTCGAGCATGTCCTTGAGGACCGCTGCGGCTTCCTTCTTGTCGCTGGTGATCACCACGCCCTTGCCCGAGGCCAGGCCATCGGCTTTGATCACATACGGTGCGGGCGACCGTTCGACATGGTCCACCGCCTCTTTCAATTGGCCTTTGCTGAAGCTCCTATGGGCGGCCGTAGGGATGTTATGGCGGAACATGAACTCCTTGGCGAAGTCCTTGCTCCCTTCAAGCTTGGCGCCTTCTTTGCCGGGGCCGATCACGGTGACCTCCTTGAGCTGCGGATCCTCCGCGATACGATCGTGCAGACCATCGACCAGGGGTGCCTCCGGGCCAACCACCACGATACGGATCCGCTTTTCCAGGAGGAAGGCTCGCAGCTTCTTATGGTCGTTCAGGTCCAGTGGCACGTTACGCCCATGGCGCACGGTTCCGGGGTTTCCGGGGCACACGTACAATTCATCGAGCAAGGTGCTTTGCGCGATCTTCCACGCCATGGCATGCTCGCGTCCACCGCCACCGATCAAGAGAACATTCATCCGACGAAGCCTTTGCCACAAAGGAACGGCCCTGCTCCGGGGGCTGGGGGAAGTTGTTTTCAACAAATGAACAACGCCGCATCCCCGTAGGAATGCGGCGTTGCGCGGTGGAGGTCGGCTCCTCAGTGGTGGTGCGGCACGGCCACGCGCTTGATGCTACAACCGATGTTCCGTGTGGTAGCGGGGTCAATGGGTTTGCCCGCCACCAACGCGGAGATCGCCTTTTCCACATACTTCTCCTTCACCTCGGCCGCCTTGCCCACATTATCGTCGATGGCGCCCTTGTAGGCGAGCTTCAAGTCCTTGTTGAACAGGAACACGTGCGGCGTGGTGCGGGCGCCGAAGGCATCGGCCACCACGTTGTTCTCGTCCAGCGCGTAGAGGCCGGCATACTTCTTCTCCTTATAGCGGGCCTGCATGTCAGCGAAGCCATCACCGGCATTGCGTTTCGAGGTATTGCTGTTGACCAGGACCATGCCCACGCCGTTGCGTTGTGCGAAAGCGGCCAGTGCGGGATAGCGGCCTTCCCAACCTTCGCTATCCTCGGTGCCCACCACGAAGGGGCAGGTGTTGCAGGAGAACACGACCAACAATCCGATCTTTCCGGCAGCCTCCTGCAGCGTGATGTCCTTGCCACTGACATCCTTCATCTTCACCGTGGCCGCGGGCAATGCGGTGCCTATCGTGTGATCGGGCAAGGGATCGTGCGGCATGGTGGCCAATGCGGCAACGGCAAGGAGGGAGACCAGTTTGAGGATCATGTTCGTAAGGGTTCGATGACAGCGAAAGTAGACCTGGATCCCACTGATCGGGCCCGCCAAGCTGTTAATTGATCCAAAGCGCTCCGCTATCGTACCAATCCCGCCTTGATGGCCAGCCGTACCAATCCCGCCACGTTGTGGGTGTCCAGTTTGCGCATCAGGTTGGTGCGGTGCGTATCCACGGTACGCGGGCTGATGAAGAGCCGCTTTCCGATCTCCTTGTTATCCAACCCCTCGGACAGTGCGGCAAGTACTTCCACTTCGCGTTCGGTCAGTTCCGAAAGCAGCGCGGCACCACCTTCCTTCACCACGGTCTTCCCCAGAAGTACCTCGGCCACGCTTCCACCGAAAAAACTGCGACCGGCATGGACTTCGCGGATGGCGCGCACCAGTTCCTCCTTACCGGCGCTCTTCAGCACATAGCCATCGGCGCCGGCTTCCATGGCCCTTTTCACCAAGGCGGCCTCTTCGTGCATGGACAGGATCAGGATCCGCAGTGCAGGATACCTCCTCTTCGCTTGCGCAGCGAGTTCGAACCCGTCCATGCCGGGCATGTCGAGGTCGGAGATCAGCACATCCACCTCGATCCGTCCGAGCAGCAGCAAGGCCTGTTCGCCACTGGCGGCCGTACCGCTGCAGGCGATATCCTCCACCCCACCGAGCAGATCGCCCAGCGCTTCGGTCACCATGCGGTGGTCGTCACAGATCGCCAGTCGTATCATTTCCCTTCGTCCATGTTGTTGCCCGTCAGCGGCACCCGCAAGGTGGCCACCGTACCACTGGGCTTTCTCGGCGAAAGATCGATGCTACCCTGTAGTATCCGTGCACGATCCTGAAGATTCCGTAGTCCCAAGCCGTTACCAATGGCCGATGGATCCAGACCCACACCATCATCCTCCAGGATCAGGACCACCACGTTACCGTTGCGCAGTAGCTGTACATCCACATGGTTCGCACGTGCATGTTTCAAGGTGTTGTTCACCAGTTCCTGAGCGATACGGTAGATCCCGGTCTCCTGTTCCGGAGTCAATCGCTGCTCCATGCCGTGATGCTCGAACTGGTGGCTGAGGCCGGGTATGGAAAGCGATCTCTTGAGCATATCCGCCATGGCGGGTACCAAGCCGGTCTCTTCGAGGGCCCTCGGCATCATACGATGTGCGATATCACGGACTTCGCGACTGGCCTCGTTGGCGAGGGCGAGCACTTCGGTCGATCGGTCATCACCACTGGCGCTGGTCTGGATACGGTACTTCAGACTGGTGAGCAATTGACCGACCCCATCGTGCAATTCCGCGGCGATCCGCTTGCGTTCCATATCGGTCCGTTGGACCATGTTCTTCAAACCCAGTTCCCGTTCGGCGATCACAGCGGCATCCTTGGCCGCACGCGACCGCCGCCGTTGGTACTGGAACAGGAGCATGCCCCCGAGCACCAACAGGCCGATCCCCCCCAGGGCCAGGGCGAGGAAGAAGTTGCGTCGTTCGGCCTTCCGCCCCAGCTGGGCGATGGCGAGGTTCTTCTGGATCAGGTCGGCGCGTTGAAGTTGGATCTCGTGCTCCTTGCGTTCCAGCCCGATGCGTGCCTGCAGATCGGCGACACGCCCGCTCATGTCCGCGTTGAACACCGAATCGCGCAAAGCGGTGTACCGCTCGTGGAGCACCAGGGTGCTATCGGCATGGCCGAGGCGGGCATGGATGCGTGCCAGCAGCTTGTAGGCCTGCATGGTCTCGTTGGTGGCCCCCACAGCGCGTGCCAGAGAGAGAGAGCGTTGCGCGTTGCGATAGGCCTCGGCCACCCTTCCCACATAGAGGCTCGCATCGGCAAGGCCCGTCATGGACGAAGCGATCGCCTTGCGATCACCCGCTTCCTCCCGGATGGCGAGCGCCTCGGAGTACAAGATCCTCGCCCGTGTGGCTTCTCCCCTGGCCAGACGCACCCCGGCTTCGTTGTTGGCTTGGACGGCATACTCTCGACGCAACCCTTTGCGCTTGAAGAATGCCCCAGCGCTATCGAATAGGTCCAAAGCACGAGCGGTATCGCCCATGGACAGGTACACGTTGGCCATATTGCCCTGCGAGGTGGCCAGGCCCACGCTATCGCCCAGGGCGGTATGCACGGCAGCGGCGGCCTGGTGGTCCTTCAAGGCATTCGGATACTGCCGTAGGTTGAAGTGCAGGATGGCGATATTGCTCAGGATCAGCGCCTCCTTGGACCGTTGGCCGAGTCGTTCGAAGATGGCGAGCGCTTGGCGGTTCTCCTCGAGGGCTTCTTCCAGCCGGAGCTGTGCCTGGTAGAGGTTCCCGAGTTTGTTGTGGATGGCCCCGATACCCGGCTCGTCGCCGATGCGCCTTCTGATGCGCAATGCCTGGCATAGCGCACTATCGGCCTCGGCATAGGAACTGCGGTCGATATGGATGATCGCCAGGTCGTTGAGGGCCTGCGCTTCGCCCTTGGGGAATTTCAGTTGGCGGGCAAGGTCCAAGGCGCGCGTGCCGAAGAGGATGGCCGAATCCGGATCCACACGCCGGTAGGCATAACACAGGTCCGAAAGGTGCAGCACCTTGGCGGTATCGTCGGGTGCGCTAAGCACCTTGGCCACATCGGCCACGCCTTGCTGGGCCCCTGCCGGTACCGCGCCCGCGAGCAACAGCACGGCCAGGAGCGCCCGCCGCCATTGGGGCGTAGTACCGTTGTTCCGGGAGAGCATGGAGCGGGAGAGCACGGACCAGGACCTGGATCAACGAACCAGGAACGGGACCAAGATATCCGCTATCGGCCAAGCGCCGATCCAAGGCCGGCCTCGTCGTTCGAGCCTCGTGGCCCGCTCAATGGGCACGCCCCTTCCAATGCCAGGTGGGTTTCGCCACATGTCGCACCCGACGCGGGGTCTTCACTCCTGTGGGGGCGTTGGGGTCGGCATCATAGATCGCATAGTCGAACGGCTTCTGGGAGTAGTAGCCATCGGCGAACTTGCGGGCGTAGTCGGCGCCGCGTACGAAATATTCGGTGGCCCGATGCCAGGTGGAGAGCGCACCGTACACGGCACGGGTCTCCTTGATGGCTTGGGGGCTCATGCCCAGGTTGCCGCCATCGTCCACGAAGGTGGCGAGGAACCGTGGCAGGCGCATCATGTGGGCACCGCGCGCCTCCTGGTCGCGCAGCCACGCCCAATCGCCCATGGCCTTCCACTGCGGATCGAACAGAATGGCTTCAGGGCCCTTCACCAACTTCGCACGAAAGAAGAGCGAACAGCTCTGCACGGGGGTGCGGCCCAACCGAAGGATGCCCCGGGTGGGGATCACGGCCTTGCGATGGCACTGGTACTCGCCTTCGGCGTTGACCACCAAGGTATCGCCGGCCACCATGTCCGCCTCGGGATGCCGTTCGAAGAAATCCTTCACCGCCGCAAGCGCACCGGGCAGGTACTGTTCATCGCAGTTGAGCCAGGAGAACACTTCGCCATTCCCCTTCTGGATACCGCGGTTGATGGCATCGTACATGCCGTTATCGGCTTCGGCGATCCCGGTGATGTCCGGCCGGGTCTGAAGCCACTCGCGGGTGCCATCCTTGCTACCTCCGTCCTGTACGATATGTTCCACTTCGATACCGGGTGCGCGTTGGTCGGCCACGGAGGCGGCATTGAGGCGCAGGTAGCGAAGTTGGCCGAAGCTGGGGGTAACGACGGTGAATCTCATCGGACGGAAAATGGCCGTGATACGTGGATCACAGCGGGATGTTGCCGTGCTTCTTGCGCGGTAGCTTGTCCACCTTGTTCCGGAGCATCTCGAGGGAAGCGATGATGTGCTTTCGGGTGTCGGAAGGGCGGATCACGGCATCCACATAGCCCCGTGCGGCAGCCTCGTAGGGATTGGCGAACTGGGCCTTGTACTCGGCCTCCTTCTCGGCCAGCTTGGCGGCGGGATCGGCCGCGGCGGCGATCTCGCCCTTGAAGATGATCTCCGCTGCGCCCTTCGCGCCCATCACGGCGATCTCGGCACTGGGCCAGGCGAAGTTCATGTCGGCGCCGATGTGCTTGGAGTTCATCACATCGTAGGCGCCGCCGTAGGCCTTGCGGGTGATGACGGTGATGCGGGGCACGGTGGCTTCGCTGAAAGCGTAGAGCAGCTTGGCGCCGTGGTTGATGATGCCGCGCCATTCCTGGTCGGTGCCGGGCAGGAACCCGGGCACGTCCACGAACACGAGCAAGGGGATGTTGAAGGCATCGCAGAAACGTACGAACCGGGCGGCCTTGGTGCTGGCATCGATATCGAGCACCCCGGCGAGCGTGGCGGGCTGGTTGGCCACGCAGCCCACGGTACGGCCGGCCACGCGGGCGAAACCGATCACCATGTTCCGGGCGTATTCGGCATGGACCTCCATGCTGCTGTCCGGGTCGATCACCGCATTGAGCACCTCGCGGATATCGTAGGGCTGGTTGGGGTTGTCGGGGATGATGGTATCCAGCGCGGGCCGCGACTCATCGCCCGGCGTATAGGGCACCACCGGCGGCTCTTCCTCGCAATTGCTCGGTATGTAGGTCATGAGCTGCCGCAGTTGTCGGATGGCATCCAGCTCGTTGGGCGCGGTGAAATGGGCCACGCCGCTCTTGGAGGCATGCGTACCGGCCCCACCGAGGTCCTCGCTGCTCACCTCCTCGTGCGTCACGGTCTTCACCACATTGGGTCCGGTGACGAACATGTAGCTGGTCCCTTCGGTCATGAGCACGAGATCGGTGAGCGCCGGACTGTACACGGCACCGCCGGCGCACGGACCGAGGATCGCACTGATCTGGGGCACCACCCCGCTGCTGCGCACGTTCCGATAGAAGATATCGGCATAGCCGGCAAGGCTCACCACACCCTCTTGGATGCGCGCCCCCCCGCTGTCGTTGAGGCCGATCACCGGTGCGCCGTTCTGCATGGCGAGGTCCATGATGCGGCAGATCTTGGCCGCATGAGCCTCGGCGAGGGAGCCCCCGAGTACGGTGAAGTCCTGGGAAAAGACGTAGACCAGGCGCCCATCGATACGGCCATGCCCGGTCACCACGCCATCGCCCAGGAACACCTGCTTATCCAATCCGAAGTTGTCGCTGCGGTGGGTCACGAGCTGGCCGATCTCGTAGAACGAGCCCTCATCGAGCAGCAGGTCGATACGCTCCCTGGCGGTGAGCTTGCCCTTCTTGTGTTGTGCGGCGATCCTGTCGGCACCACCGCCGAGCAGTGCTTGGGCGGTACGGTCATCGAGCGCTTGGAAATGTTCCTTCATGGTATGCATGCCCCAACCGGTGGGTGGGCCGGTCAAAGGTAGACGCCGGTGGCAAGCGCGGGGTGGTGTACATTCGGCACGATGCGTTGGCGCTTTGTGGACCTACCGGTCCGGACCAAGTTCATGATCACCTTGGGCATCCCGGTGATGGGGATGGTATTGCTGATCGGCAAGCAGGTGGATTCCAGCATCAAGCGGCTGGAGGTGATGGATTACGTGAATGAACAGAGCGGGCTGATCGGGCAATTCGCGGAGGTGATCCACGAGCTTCAACGCGAGAGCGCCTTGTCCGTCGGCTACCTCACGGGCAAGCCGGTCAACACCCTGAAGCTCTCGGTGCAGCACCAGCGCACCGACGCCAGCATCGCAGCACTGCGCGACCCCAGCCACCCGCACGACCCCCGGCTGCTCGGTGGGCTCCCGGTGGATGGGTTGAACATCCTGCGGACCCGGGTGTCGGAGCAGCGGATCGATGCGGTGGCCGCCGGGCGCGAATACGGCACCATGGACCAGCGGCTGTTGGATGAGATGGGGCGCATCGTGCGTACGGGCCTCGACCCCGAGACCCAATCATGGATGTACGCGCACCAACGGCTGCTGAACGCCAAACAGGCCTTGTGCATGGTGCGCGACCGGCTCAGCATCGGCTCGCGCGGGGTGATGAGCGAGAGCGACCAAGGCGAGATCAACGACCTGATCTCGCAGTACGAGACGAACCTGCTGCTGTTCGAGCGCGATGCGCAGCCCCAGGTGCTCAGTGCCTACCGGGAACTCTTCCAAGGACCCGACGTGAACTTCCTGCGGGCCCTGATCGGCACGGTGAAGGAGCGCCGGACGGCCGACCCCTTGGGGATCGCCCCGCGCCAATGGTGGGAGCTCTCGCTGCAAGCCCTGGAGAAGCTGAAAGCGGTGGAGGACCGATCCCTGGGGTTGATCCGGGAGAGCACCGCCGCCAACTCCCGCAGTGCCGAATTCCGGTTGTTCGTGGTGCTGGCTGCACTGATCGGCGTGGTGGGCGCGGTCACCATCATGGGGATCCTGATCATGCGGGGCATCCGCAACACGGTGAACGAGGTCACCCACGCGGCCCGTTCGCTGGCCATGGGCGATATCAGTGGCAAGGTACCGGTGAGCAGTTCGGACGAGATCGGGCAGATGGCCCATTCGTTCAACGGCATGATCGACAACATCCGGTCGCAAGCCAACAGCGCCGAGGCCATCGGCAAGGGGAACTACGACACGCCCGTTCCGGTGCTGGGTCGGCAGGATGTGCTGGGGCTGGCCCTTTCGCGCATGCGCGAGAACCTGAAGGCCGCACGGATCCGGGAGAAGGAGCAGACCACCGCCCTACAGGCCGAGAAGCAGAAGCTGGAACAGGCGAACGAACGCATCACGGTGCTGATCAAGGAGATGCACCACCGCGTGAAGAACAACCTGCAGGTGATCGCCAGCCTGCTGCGCCTGCAATCCGGCACCATCGCCGACGAGCGGTTGCACCACGCCTTCGAGCAGAGCCAGAGCCGGGTGACCTCCATGGCGTTGATCCACGAGAAGCTGTACAAGGGGGATGAACTGGCCATGGTGGACGTGGCCCTTTACATCCAGGAGTTGTTCGCCGACCTGGTGCGGGTGAACGATGTGGACGACCGCATCGCATATCAGACGAACATCGACAAAGGCCTGGCCTTCGACCTGAACACCATGGTGCCCTTGGGCCTCTTGCTGAACGAATTGATCACCAACTCCTTCAAACACGCGTTCCACGGCCGTGTTTCGGGGCACATCGACCTGGCCATCACCGACGCGCAGGAGGGCAGATACGATCTGTACTACTCCGATGATGGCGTGGGCATCCCGTTGGACAAGATCCAGTCGGACGGGGCCACGCTGGGCGTGTCGCTCATCGAAAGCCTGGTCGAACAGCTCAACGGTCGGATGACGGTCGAGGGCGGTGCCCATGGCACACGCTACCACATCCGGTTCCGCACGCTGTCCAAGAAGGACTGATCGGCTCAGTCCTTGGCCAGCTCGGCCTCCACCTCCTCGCTCAACTCCATGTTGTGGTACACGGCGTTCACATCGTCGTCATCCTCCAACATATCGATCAAACGCATCACGTTCTTGGCCGTGTCCAGGTCGGCAGGGATGGTGGAAAGGGGGAAACGCTTCAGTTCGGCGCTCTTCGCCTCCACGCCGAGTTGTTCGAGCTTCTGGGCCATGCTACCGAAGGCCGTATAGGGCGCCAGGATCACCAGGCCATCCTCATCGCGCAGCACATCCTCGGCTCCGCCATCGATGCATTCCATCTCGAATTCGTCCGCATCGCGTCCTTTCAGGGCTGCGTTCTCGACCACGAACTCCGCCTTGCGGTCGAAGACGTGGGCCAGCGAGCCGCTCGTGCCCAGCGTTCCATCGCACTTGCTGAAGAAACTGCGCACGTTGGCCACGGTCCGGGTGGGGTTATTGGTGGCCGTTTCCACGAACACCGCCACACCACCGGGGGCATAGCCCTCGTAGGTCATCTCACTGTAGTCCGCCTCGCCACCACCGGCCGCCTTCTTGATGGCACGGTCGATGTTGTCCTTGGGCATGTTGGCGCCACGGGCGTTCTGGATGGCCATCTTGAGCCGCGAATTGGCGTCCGGATTGGGGCCACCGGCTTTCACCGCCATGGCGATCTCCTTGCCGATACGGGTGAAGAGCTTGCTCAGCTTGGCGTTGCGTGCGAAGATCTTGTGCTTGCGTTTCTCGAAGATGCGGCCCATGGCGCGTAAGGTGCTGTTGTGAGAAAGGATGGCAAAAATAGGGGAATGGGCGGCATGGCGGCGCACTTGCACTGTACCACCACCGCATCATGGACCACACCCGTATGCTGTGGCGAAGGATCGACCAGCCACACTCGGAACGTCGACCACCTCACTCGAACACGATCGCCCCCCTGTAGCGTTGCTGCCCATCACCCAGTTCCACGTGGTAAACGCCCCGGGCCTGGGCACGGATGTCCAGCACCACGCCGTTCTCCGAGAACTGCAAGGGCGCCCGTTGCACCAACTGGCCGGTGTTGTCGTACACGCTCAATACAAGTTCTTGTGTGGGTTGCAAGCACTCCGGAAGCTCCAAGGTACAGATGCCGTTGTTGGGGTTGGCGTAGATGTGCAGGGCCTGCGGGCCGCCACCCGTAAGCGTTTGCACACCCGTGAAACCAGTGAGGGGATCGAGGTGGGCGATGAAGATGGAGTTGTAACCTCCTTGTATCACTTGCGGTGTGATGGTCAGGTCGGCGAAATGGAAGACAGGATCGTAGGTGCAGGAGAAGTAGAGGCCATCATCCGCTGCGACCACACCGCCCCATCCGCCACCGACCTTACCGAAATCCCAAGCGGCACGGCAGACCCCGGCCGTATCGAGCTTCACCAGAAACCCTTGGTTGCTGGTGTTCGCGGTCAATACGGCCCCACCTACCGCCATGCTCTCCCAAAAGGAGCCTTGCAGGTAGACATTTCCGGCAGCGTACCGACATCAACACCCTTATACCACTTCGCACTAAGGGGTAGGCCGATCTGCTTGGTCTTTTTCCGCATGACTTCTCCGTCGTGATCGTTCCGAAGCACCGGCCCTCGGTAATTCTGCTCCCTGCGGGCTACGCCTTCAGCGTTGCAACGACCCCGCCGTATCGTCCTGCGAAAAGATCGCTTCGCAGCTTTAGCCTACGCCATAATGCGAAATGGCATTACCGATGAGTTTGACCAACAAGTCCAGGACCAGCTCAAGCGCAGACCAAGAAAACGCTTCAACTTCGACACCCCGATCAACCAGTTCAACCGACTAACACGACGACCCCGCGATCGCGTTTAATGGTTGAATCCGCCAAACGAGATCTGTACTTATCGGTTGATAGCTCACCCGCTTGGACCCCAACGAACAAGGCCGCGAGCGGACATGTGGTCCGTCGCGGCCTCTCTGGGTCCAACCCCTCGTAGCGCGGTCGTGCAGCCTTGCGCTAATTGAACCCGACGATGGTCAACCCCACATTGAACGGGGTCAGTTCAGGTGTCACCTTGTCCTTGAAGAGCGGAGTGAGCGCGTATTCGGCGAAGAGGTTGAGGCTGCCGTAACCGATGCGGACCGAAGCGGCCAAGCGGTACGGAAGAAGCTGGTGATCGCCTTTGTCCACGTTCTTCTCGATGGCCCCATCCTTCCGGAACTTCTGTTTGTACATGCTGTCGTAATACCAGGTGCCCACCACGCCCGCGGCCAAGTGGAAATTCCGCTTGCGATCGAACGCGAAGGAGCGCGGCGCTTTTCCGCCCACGGTATCGCGTGCGGCGGCGATCAACTCGGCCTCGGTGGGCAGCTTCGCGCGTTTGGTGTTGAACTCCAGCATCAGCGGCACACGGAAGCCGCTCTGGCGTAGTTTGCTCTTGATGAACTGCGGCGAATCCACGGCCACGGCGGTGATGGTATCGCCCTGGAACTGGATCACGCTGTTCTCTTTGAAGCGGTAGTTGGCGAACTCCCAGCCCAACCCGGTGAGCAGGCCCACATGGTGTGATCCGAACTCGATCTTCTGTTCCATGAAGTTGATGGCGACGAAACGCGAACGGGCCTGATCCAACTGGAGGTGGTCGTACGCCTTGGGGAGATCGCCACTGCCATCGGGACCCAGCAGCGCATTCAAGCCCACATCGATACCGCTCCAGTAGGTGAACTGGTTGCGTCGTTCGCGTCGAAGGGTCTTCAACACATCCCGCGCACTGTCCGCTTCGGTGATCCACGGCTTGTCCTCGCTGGTGATGCTGATCTTCTTCCGCTTCGTGTTGATCACCAATGGGCTTGGTCCCTTGGTGGTGTCGGCGTTGAAGACACCTACGCGAACGCCATCTGTTGGGTTGTAACCCACTTCGAGGGTCTGACCGGCTTGGATGGCCGTGCTGTCCGTTTGGGCCAGTAGGTCAGTGGCGACGAACAAGGTGGCCAGGATCATGATCGGCTTTTTCATGGCAAGGTGCATCGGTTTCTATCCATAGGACGGCGATGCCTCCCTGTAGTTACAGCCTGGCAAAAAATGCGCGAAGCCCCGTTCACAGGGGCTTCGGTCGCAAGTAGGAGGTACGATCAGCTCTTCTCCGGATGGAAGTTGAACACCATGTGGGTGGTCTTCCAGCTACCGTCGGGGTTGTCACCGATATCGATGCGGGCCAATTTGCGCAACACGTGGTCCTTCAGCCGTTCGTTGGCCGACCGGCAATCGATCACCTCGATCCGCCCTTCCTTGTTGATCACGAAGCTCACGTACACTTCGCCGTTCATGTTCTCGCGGGTCAGCAGCGGATACGAGAGGCTGTTGTTGAGCGCCCTTTCGAGGGAGCGTTCCAGGGTGGTCTTCTTGCCCATGGTGTTCATGCGCAAGGGTTCGGCGGCGCGTGCGTAGCCCAGGGTGAAGACCGTGGCAAGGAGCAGGAGTGAGCGGGAGATGTTGGTTTTCATGGCGGTTGGTGCTGGTTGTGCTCATATGACGGGGATGTACCGTGTACGGTTACGATCGAAAACGTCGATCGTGATGAGCGGTGATCCAGACAGGATGAACGGAGATGCGCGGGCGTACCGCCGATCAGCGTTGTGCGCTGATGCTGAAGTTGCGGCCCAGGCGCAGGTCGAAACCCTTCACCACACCGTCGGCCTTACGCCGGACCTCGAGTCCAGCACCGCCGCCGCCCACCACCTTCAAGGTACGGTCCATCGCGGCCACGGCATCGTCGCGATCCAGCGGTGCCGACTCGCGGGCCGGAGCCTCCAGCACCCGTTCGCGCAGCACCCCGGCGAGGGCTTCGGCCAGGGTACGCTCCTGGGTATCCGGTACCGACCGTGCGGGTCGAGTGTCCGCCGGAGCTGGATCCACCGATGCCAACGGTCCTGGGTCCGGCTCTACCGGCAATGGTACCGGGCTGGTTCCCTGTTCGGGCTGTTCTGGTTCGGGGGCTTGGGCCAATGCCAGTGTTCCCATCGGTCGCTCGGGCACTTGCCGGGCCGGTTCCTCCTCGTTGGTGCGATGAGCCGTTACGGGCAGGTCTTGGTGATGACGGTTCTGTGCCCTGGTGCCGATGGTGCGTGGCGTGGAGGCATCCACGGCTTGGGGTTCGACGGCGGTGTCGTGTGGTGTTGGAACCACCGCAGGGTGTTCGTCCTGTGCCGTGGTCGGTCGCGGATCCAGCTTCGTGGTCGGCACGTTGGCGAACCGCGTATCCTGGTCATCGGGCGTCCGTAGGAACCAGCCACCCGCAGCCAACAGCAGGGCCACGGTGGCGGCTGCGGCCAACGGGCGGAATGCGAAATGGATCACCCGGCCCTCCTTCTTCTTCAGGGCGGCCTTATCCGCGAAGACCTCGGTACCGGGCACGATGCGCGCGGCCTTCACCAGGGCCCAGGTGCGTTGGTGGTGCGCATTGCCGACCAGGAGCTCCGCCACGGCCCGTTCCTGTGCCGGGTCGAGGTCGCCTTCGGCCCGTGCGATCAGGAGATCCTGCAGGGTGTGCGGGGTGGGCAGACCTTGCGGCGGTAGGTGGCGCTGTAGCTCGGCTTTGGCCGGGTAGGTCGTGTCCGGTGGTGTGATCCGCGCCACCTCATGGATACGTGCTGCTCGTTGCCATTCGGGATGGGCCACGAGGTAACTCCGCAAGGCATCGACCTGTTCGGCGCTCAGGTCCCCTTCATGGCGGGCGATGAGGTGATCCTCCACCGAACCATCGGTCACCATACCAATGGGTGGCAGGGTGCGCTTCAGCGCATTCTTGTCCGCCCAAGAGAGGCCATCAGCCGGTCCGGTCACCGTGGGCAGCCCATCCTCGGAGATGGCGAGGTCCGGGTGCAGCAGGAGAAAGGCATCCAACTCCCGCTCCTGATCGGGGGTGAGGTTACCCTCCATCCGATCGAGCAGCCAGGCTTCGTAGTTGCTATGGTCGATCCGTGGCATCAGATCACAAGGTCGAGCTGTCCGATGTATTCCTTCAATGCGGTGCGGCCTCGGTAGATGTACACCTTCACCTGGGCCAGGTTCAACCCGGTGAGTTCGGCGATCTCCTCGTACGCATAGCCCTCCAGGTCGCGTAACAGGACCACGCTGCGCTGGATGGCCGGCAAGGTGGCGAGCGCCCGATCCAGCACCTCCTTCAGGTCCGGTTGGTGTTGTGCGGTGTGGCGCAGGTCCTCATGGTGCTCCTCCATGCGGGTGCTGCGCGCTCCTTTGCGCACCTCATCCACCATGGCGTGGTGTGCGGTGGTGAAGAGGTAGCTCTTGGCCTTGCTCCCATCCACCTCCTCCAGCTTCACCCAGAGCCTGGCGAAGCATTCCTGCACCACGTCCTTGGCGCGATCCTCGTCGCGTAAATGCTTCAACGCGAAGCGATAGATGCCATCGGCATGTACGTCCACGGCGGTGTTGTATTCGGCCAAGGTCATCGGGGGAGGGAGCCCGTTGTTCGTAGGTAGGACGTACCCGACACCGGGAAGTTACAACCCGTGACGGAACGTTCCCCGGAACTTGGGAGGAGCGCTCATGGTGGTTCACCATCGACCTGTATGGGGGCATGCCGGGAACAGCCATCGGACACCGGGTACGCGGATCAAGCGATATGTTCGCCCCATGTCCCGCTCTGCGCTCCTCACCGTGCTCCTGGCCTTCGCGCTCAGTGTGGTGGTGCGTTGGCCCTTGGTGGACCGCCCCCTGTCGGCACATCACGAGTATTGCACGGCCTTCACGCTGATCGCCCTCACCAACTGGTGGGAGGATGGCTACGCCACCCACCACGGCATGCCTTCCGGCGGGTTCATCCGCGAAGCCGCACGGCTGTACCCCGCCGACCGATACGACCGGAACGCACGGGCGGTGGGGACGTACTATTTCTCGCACCCGCCCCTGGCCTTCGACCTTCCCTACCTGCTCTTCGTGATCACCGACACGGCACCGAACGCGGCGGGCCTGCAGTGGATGAACATCTTCTTCCACCTGGTGGCGGCCTTGGCCCTGTTCCACGCGGTGCGCATCGGCTGGGGCGAACGCCTTCCTCGGGCCCCCTTGTATGCGTCGGTACTCTACCTGCTGCTGCCCGCCACGCTCTGGTTCCACGGCAATGCGTACATGAGCGACATGTTCGTGCAGGTGCCTTGGGCGTTGCACCTGGCCTTCGCCATGCGCGTGATGCGCCCCGACACCCGCCCCAGTCGGTGGGTGTGGGTCGGCTACGGCACCACGCTCTTCCTTATGGCATACACCAGCTGGCTGGGGGTGTTCGCCGCGGTGGCGGGGTCGGTGGTGGGCTGTTGGCGCTGGTGGCACGATCGGCGCACGCCCATCGGCGTATGGCTGGGCTGGTGCGCGGCGGCGGTGGTGCTGGCCGTTGGCCTCACGGCATGGCGCTACTTGCAGGTGATCGATGCGGAAGCTTTGATCGCCCAGCTACGGTCCAGGTACTCGGTGCGCGGGGCCTTCGGCCTGGAGCACGGCCTCCGTCCGGTACTGAAGCAAATGGCGCTGAACTACCGGATCGGTTTCCTTCCGTTGATCCTGCTGCTCGCCTTGCTGTTGGTGTACGAGGTGGTGCGCTCCGGCCGGAGGCGTTCCGTTCCGGAGGGTTTCTGGCCCTTCGTCCTGGTGTCCGGCTTACCCGTGGTGCTGGACCATGCGCTGTTGTTGCAATACGCCATGCACGACTTCGCCATGCTGAAGGCCGCCCCGTTGCTCTGTGGCCTGGCCGGTTGGTCGCTGTGCCTGCATACCGCCTATCGGCGCCACCTCGCGCTCGCCGCCACCTGCGTGGCCAGCATCCTCTACTTCTACCGCATCAACCCGCTTACCGGCCACGATGGCGGCCGGTATGGCCAGGAGCGTGCACTGGGCACGTTCATCGCCGACCATGCCGCTGCGGACGAGGTGGTCTTCGGGCAGGGGGTCTCCACCGAGCCACAGGTGGTCTGGTACGCACGGCGTAACGTGATCGGCATCGCCGACGAGGCGGCGGCCCGTGCGTTCCTGCGGGACCGTGGGATCACACGTGGGGTGCTGATCTCCGCCACGGATTCGGGCTACACGGCCAAGCACCTCGAGCGCTGATCAACGCGGCTCAAAGACCAGCACGACCAGGTCGTCCACCCGCAACGTGGCACCGTGGCGGTTCCAGAGGTACACCTTCACCTTGTCGTGCCTGGCGCGCACTTCCGGGGTGATGTAATCCATGGTGAACGAGACCCAGGCATCGCGCACGCCTGCCGGGACCACCGGCTCGCGCGCCATGTACTTATAGGTTCCTCCCTCATGCTCGAAATGGACCACCATGGTGGGGACGGCGCTTGTGCCATCCCCCACCCAGAAGCGCATCGAGGGACGGATCCAGACATGATCCTTGGCGGTGAGTCCTTCGAAGGTGGTCTCGAAGGCCGGGGTGTACAGGATCGTATCCGTGAGGGTGAAAACCCCATCCGGATGATCCGCGTGATCCGCCCGGAACACCTCCTGCGCCCGGTATCGCCGTTCGTCGGTGAACCGCTCCTCGTTCCCCAATGGGCGTTGCACGAGCAACAGTGTATCGGCCCCCACGGGCATATGGGTCCGACCGAACACCGCTTTGTAGTACGCCTTGGTCATGCGCTCCTTGCTGATGATGCCCGCGGTCCACTGCCAGGTCTGGAAGAGGTTGAGCGCTACGAACCCAACTCCGGCAAGGACCACCGGCATACGCCATCCCCGCCAGCGCCAGGCCCATTGCAGGAATGTGCCGAGCGGCAACGCCAGTACCGGATACGCCGGTACCATGGCCCGCGCACTGAAGCTGCCACCGGCATACCACCAGCAGCTCCAACTGGACACGATCCATACATCGACCACCAGGAAGATGAGCACCGACCAGAACGCTTGAGGCAAGCGCTTGCGGAGGGTAGCCAAACCCAGGATGGCGAACATCATGAGGGGGGTATACACGAACCATCCCTTGCGGAAGCTGATCAAGAACGGGCGCAAATGGGGCGTGGCCAGGTCCAAGCCCTCACCCGGATTCACATAGGAATAGAACAGCCATTGGCCAGCGGTGAGCCGCCAGTACAAGAGCTGGGGAGCGACCACCAGCGCAAAGGCGATGGCCGCCATCACGAGATGCGGCACATGGGCACGGACCATGCGCCACTTCGAACGTTGGGCGTCCGGGCCTGCCACTCCCCAGAGCACCGGGATCGACACCGCCACCAGTTCCGAGGGGCGTACCAGGGTGATGAGTCCCAGCACCACGCCGATGCCAAGGGCCATCATCCGGGTCGGTCGTTCATGCCAATGGATGGTGGTAAACAACAACAACGCATAGAGCGTGAAGAGCGCACTATGGGAGAGCAGCGTGCCATCCCAAGCGGTGAGCTGGAACCAATTGGTGCCCAGGCCGATCAACAACAGCAGCACCGCCGTCCAGCGATCATCGAAGAAGCGCAACAGCACCGCACGCAACACCAAGAGCCCAAGCCACGCAATGGCCAGACAGCCGAGGGTAACCGCCACCTGATAGGGTGGAGAGAACCCATCGGCCGGGAATCCCAACGGCTCGGCGAGCAGGTGTGCCACCGCGAAGAACGGTGCGTACAGCATCGCCATGCCCGAGCCATACCGGATCACCCGGGCACCATCCGCACCATCCACCAATTGGTAGAACGTGGAGGAGGGAGCATAGGTGGTCATCACCCCATCCGTCCAGGTCCGATCGCGTAGGGCGATGTCGTTGTGGATGAAGGCCGCCGGTAGATACAAGTAGTACCCGAAGACATCCCAAGCGAGCACCTGTCGCTGGGGGTAGTACGATCGCACCAACGCAACGGCCAACCCGAGAGCGAAGACCGTGGCGCACGAGAACCGGCCTTTCATGGCCGGAGCGATCATTCCGGCTTCTTGATCTCGAAATCCTCCAGGAACTTCGTCGTGAAGTTGCCCGCTCGGAATTGTTCGTTCTGCATCAGTTGCAGGTGGAAGGGGATGGTGGTATGCACCCCTTCGATCACGTATTCGCTCAAGGCGCGTTCCATCTTGGTGATGGCCTCTTCACGCGTCTGTGCGCTCACGATCAGCTTGCCGATCATGCTGTCGTAGTTCGGCGGGATGGTGTATCCGGCATACACGTGGGTATCCACACGCACGCCATGGCCACCGGGGCTGTGGTAGCTGGTGATCCTGCCGGGCGTGGGCCGGAACCCGTGGAAGGGGTCCTCGGCGTTGATCCGGCACTGGATGCTGTGGCGGCTGGGCTCGTAGTTGAGGCCGCTGATGGGGATGCCGGCGGCGATCTTGATCTGCTCACGGATCAGGTCGTAGTCGATGACCTCTTCGGTGATGGTGTGCTCCACCTGGATCCGCGTGTTCATCTCCATGAAGTAGAAGTTCCGGTCCTTGTCCACCAGGAACTCCACGGTACCCACGCCTTCGTAGTTCACCGCTGCGGCGGCCTTGATGGCGGCCTCGCCCATCTTCTTGCGCAGGGTCTTGGTCATGAAGGGGCTGGGGGTCTCCTCCACCAGCTTCTGGTGGCGGCGCTGGATGGAGCAATCGCGCTCGCTCATGTGGCAGAAGGTGCCGTACTGATCACCCGCGATCTGGATCTCGATGTGGCGGGGCTCCAACACGTACTTCTCCATGTACATGCCGGGGTTGCCGAACGCGGCGCCGGCCTCCTGGCTCGCCTTCTCGAAGGCTTCGTCGAACTCCTCCTCCTTCCACACTAAGCGCATGCCCTTGCCGCCGCCGCCCGCGGTAGCCTTCAGGATCACGGGGTAGCCGATGCGTTTGGCCTCCTTCTTGGCCACGGCCAGGTCGGTGACCAGACCTTCGGTGCCGGGAACACAGGGCACCCCGGCCTTGATCATGGTGCTTTTGGCGGTAGCCTTGTCGCCCATGGCCTCGATCTGCTCGGGCAGGGCGCCGATGAATTTGATGCCGTGTTGCTGGCAGAGCTTGCTGAACTTGGCGTTCTCGCTCAAGAAGCCGTAGCCCGGGTGGATGGCGTCGGCGTTGGTGATCTCGGCCGCCGCGATGATGCGGGGCATGTTCAGGTAGCTCTCCTTGCTGGGAGGGGGGCCGATGCACACGGCTTCATCGGCGAACCGAACGTGCAGGCTTTCCTTATCGGCCGTGGAGTATACGGCCACGGTCTTGATGCCCATTTCACGGCAGGTACGGATCACGCGCAGGGCGATCTCGCCGCGGTTGGCTATGAGGATCTTCTTGAACATGTGGGGAAGGGATTAACCGCAACGACCCCACGTGGGGAACAGAGCATGGATCGTGACCTGCATTTCCGTTGCGGCCGTTGCGCCGATGCGGCTCAAAGAACTACGAAGGATCCACCAGGAACAACGGTTGGTCGTACTCCACGGGCTTGGCGTCGTCCACCAGCACCTTCACGATCCTGCCGCTCACCTCGCACTCGATCTCGTTGAAGAGCTTCATGGCCTCGATGATGCAGATCGTCTTGCCGGGTTTCACCTCGTCGCCCACGTTCACGAACACGGGTTTGCCGGGCCCTGCGGCGCGGTAGAAGGTACCGATCATCGGGGCCTTGATGGTGACGTACTTGGCATCCGCCGCGGGAGCCGGTGCAGCAGCGGCGGGTGCCGCTGGAACCGGAGCAGCCACCGGAGCTGCAGCAGGTGCAGGGGGTAGCTGCGCGGCCATCGGGTAGGCCGGGGCGGGCGCCGCGATCACCTGGACCTCCTTCTTACCGGCGGGGGTCTTGATGGTGATCTTGAAGTCCTTCTGTTCGATCTCCACTTCACTGACGCCGCTCTTGGCGACGAATTTGATCAGGTCCTGGATCTGGTTCAGGTTCATCGTGTCTTGCTCTTTGATGGCCGGCATGGTCGTGCTTCCGCCGCGCCCGTTGCGTTCTGGAAGAGGAGCGAAGGTAGGATAGTCGGTGAAGTTGAGACCTGCCCTGCGCACCGGGATGTTCACAGGGTGGATGTGATGACCCACGGAACTTGGGCCGAGCGCGGACCGGCCGACCGGCGCTACGCACTAACCCACTGGCGATCAGCTACCATAGGCCCACTTGATCCATATGGCGCCCCAGGTGAAACCACCGCCGAAAGCACTGAGGATGATGTTGTCACCCTTCTTCAGCCGGTTCTCCCACTCCCACAGGCACAGGGGCAACGTGCCACTGGTGGTATTGCCGTATTTCTCGATGTTCACCATCACCTTGCTCTCGTCCAGCCCCATGCGGTGGGCCGTGGCATCGATGATACGCTTGTTGGCCTGGTGGGGTACCAGCCAAGCCACATCGTCGGCGGTGAGGCCGTTGCGCTCCATGATCTCGGCGCTCACATCGGCCATATTGGTCACCGCGAACTTGAACACGGCCTTGCCTTCCTGGTACACGTAATGCTGGCGAGCCTCCACGGTACGTTCCACCGGAGGGCGCATGCTGCCGCCGGCTTTCTGGTGCAGGTACTGGCAACCGCTGCCGTCGCTGCGCAGGATGCTGTCCATCACACCGAAACCTTCGTCGTTCGGCTCCAACAGCACCGCTCCGCAGCCATCGCCGAAGATGATGCAGGTGGCGCGGTCCTCGTAGTCGATGATGGCGCTCATCTTATCGCCACCCACCACCACCACCTTCTTGTGCTTCCCGCTCTCGATGAACTGGCAACCGGTGGTGAGTGCGTAGAGGAAACCGCTACAGGCCGCACCCAGGTCGAACCCCCAGGCGTTCTTCGCGCCGATGGCATCACACACGATGTTGGCGGTGGCCGGGAAGATGCGGTCCGGCGTTACGCTGGCCACGATCATCAGGTCGATCTCCTCCGGGCCGATACCCCGCTTCTTCAACAGGCCGTTCACCGCTTCGATGGCCATGACGCTGAGGCCTTGATCCTTGCCTTTGAGGATCCGGCGCTCCTTGATACCCGTGCGTTCGGTGATCCAGGCATCGCTGGTCTCCACCATGGTCTCCAACACTTGGTTGCTCAGCTTGAAATCCGGGACGTAGCCATTCACGGCAGTGATGGCGGCACGCGTTCTCATGGTCGATCGGGGTTATTCACCACAGCGGCTCGGAAGGCGAACGGTTGAAGCGGTCGCTTTGGCGGCGCCAAGGTATTCAGGATGGCGAATGCATTCCAAGGGGAAGATGAGCCCTGCGACCAACACGGACCTCCGCCTGATCCCCACTCCCTACGCCGCCGTGGGGAAGCGCTCACACCAAGGCCTCCCGGATGCGGTCGTTCAGCTTGCTCAACACCACCTCCTGGGCGGCCATCACCATGCTCTTGATGGCGATATCGTTGCTGATGCCGTGGCCGATGATCACGTTGCCATTCACCCCGAGCACGGGCAGGCCACCATAGTTCTCGTAGTTGAACCGGTGCAGGAAAGGGTCGTTCACCCCATGGCCCTCCAGCAGGTCATGGAACCCTTCGATCACCTTGAGGACGACATTGCCCGTGAACCCATCGCAGACCATCACATCGGCCTTGGGGTCGAAGATGTCGCGACCCTCCACGTTGCCCACGAACCGGTACTGCCGCTGCTCCTTCATCAGTTCGTAGGTGGACTGGCGCAGGATGTCGCCCTTCTTCTCTTCTTCGCCGATATTGAGCAGGGCCACCTTCGGCTCGGGCACGTGGTACACATGCTGCGCCAGCAGCGCACCGAGCAACCCGAACTGGGTGAGCACATCGGCCTTGCAATCGGCATTGGCGCCAACATCGAGCAGCACCCCCACGCCGCCGCCCTCCTTGGGCACGAGGGTGGGGATGCACGGGCGGATCACCCCGGTGATCGGCTTCAGGATGAAGACGCTGCCCACCAGCATGGCACCGGTGTTACCGGTACTGGCGAAGGCATCGATCCGGCCTTCCTTGAGCAATTGGAAACCCACGCTGATGCTGCTGCGCGGTTTCGCTTGGAAGGCTTTGGTGGGGTTGTCGCTCATGGCGATATCGTCCTGGCTCGGGACGATATCGAAAGCCGAGGGATCGGCGCCTTCGGCGGCAAGCAACGCGAGGATCCGGGGTTGATCTCCGATCAGTACCAACCGTACGTCGGCAGGCAGCTCGCGCTGGGCCATGAGCCCACCGCGTACAGGCACAGCAGGGCCGTGATCACTGCCCATGATGTCCAGTCCGATCCTCATCATGCGAGGTCTGGAAGAGAATGTTTAAGCACCGGGCCTATTCAGCGGCTTCGCTGCCGGAAACCACCAATTTGCCGTTGTAGTAGAGGTCTTCCCCCACTTTGTAGGCGCGGTGGCGCAGGTGCGTCTCGCCCGTACCGGGGTCCTTGCTCAGGGTAGGTGCGGTGGCCTTGTACGTGCTGCGGCGGCTGGCCGTACGGGTCTTCGAGAATCGACGTTTTGGATTTGGCATGGCTCTACGTGCTTAGGAGCGGCGCTCCTTGTTCTGGATGTCTTTCAGCACCTCCCAGCGCGGGTCGGGGCTTGGTTCTTGTTCCACGATCAGCTCGCTCAGCACCTTCTCCACCTCGGGGTCGCACTGCCCGGGGGCGTGAACATGGCGGATGGGGAGGGCCAAACGAAGGCACTCGTAGAAATAGTGGGTCAAGTTGATGCTATGGGCCCGGTCGTCCAGGGTCACCAGCTCGTCGTCGTCGCTCGGTTCTCCGCCGGTGAGGCTGAAGATCTGGCGTTGTTCGCCCTCCACAGGCTGGTCCAGCGGACCATCGCAGCGGTCGCAATGCACCTTCACCGTGCCCTTGGCGGTCATGTCCACCACCAGCAGGGTGGTGCTCTTCTCCAGCTTCACATCCATTTCCACCCGTCCTCCCTGCCACTCTTCCTCGGCAGAAGCATTAAAGAAGGGCTGCTCCAACACGAAACGGAATTCGTGCTGGCCGTCCTTGAGTCCGGTGAACTCGATGGTATGGTCCTTCAGGGGGTCCAAAAGGGTGCTTTCCGACAAACGGACCGCAAATGTAGCGGTTCCCAGTGATCTGGGAGGCGGTGGATCAACGGGTTGGTTGCGTTGAAGGATAAGCTCAACAAATGTCAATGGTTGTCAAACTTAGTATTTGGCACGCGAATATACTAATATTGTCATTCATTAGTAGATATTGATGAAGAAACCGCTGCCACCGCCTCCATTAGAAGCGGGAGCCTCCCAAGGGTTCGTTAAGGCCATGGAATTCATTTATCGGAACCCTGAGGTCATGACCAAGTTAGCCGATGCGGTACAGGACTACCCGTACTGGGAGAAATTCAGCCATCGCGTAACGTCTTTCGGGGTTGAGGCAAAGCATCTCTGGCGCCTGGTAAAGCAACAACGCAGTGCCCTGGCTCAGCGCTTGACCATCGCTGATGCGCCTGGTTTCAAATTCTCCTTCACGCTAACGGGTCAGATGCAACAGGCCTTGCATCGACTGGATATGCACATGGGCGGTGCCGTTGGTGGAATGTCGACCATTCCAGAGGGGACCAACGATCAGCTCATGATCAGCTCGTTGATGGAGGAGGCCATCGCCAGTAGCCAATTGGAAGGGGCTGCTACCACGCGGGTGATCGCCAAGGAGATGCTTCGGTCCGATCGGGAGCCCCGGAATAAGTCGGAGCGGATGATCCTGAACAACTACAGGACCATGCGGGCAATGACTGAATGGAAGACAGCGCCCATGACGGTGGAGATGCTCCTTTCCATTCATCGGCTTGTTACGGCGGGAACGTTGGAGGAGCCGATCAACGAGGGTAGGCTGCGCAAGACGGATGATGTGCACGTGATCGATCAGCAGACCGGGGAAGTGGTGCATCATCCTCCAACACACTCCCTAGTTCCTGAATTGATGCAGGCTCTTTGTGATCTCGCGAACGACAAGAAGAATGAGCCCTTCATCCATCCGGTGACAAGAGGGATCATGCTCCATTTCCTCATCGGATATATACATCCTTTCGTTGATGGCAATGGACGAACCGCACGGGCCCTCTTCTACTGGTACCTATTGAGCCGTGGCTATTGGCTCGTAGAGTTCCTGTCCATCTCGAAGATGATCCTCCGCGCACCGGCCCAGTATGCGCGTGCCTATCTACACACCGAGCAAGATGACAACGACTTGACCTATTTCATTCACTTCAACTTGCGCTGCCTGGATCTGGCGATGAAGGATCTGGATGCGTACCTGGAACGGAAGCTCAGCGAACGAAAGCGATTATCTGCCGTGTTGAAGAACGCACCAGTGAATGAACGACAGGCTGAGTTACTCACCGTTCTATTGCGTGAACCGTATCGAGTCTTCTCCATTGCCCAGGTTCAAGCGCGCTTCGGCGTGGTCTACCAGACCGCTCGTACGGATCTGCTCAGCCTCGCGGATCTCGGCTATCTGGAAATGCGAAAGTCCGGGAAGAAGATGTTGTTCCATCGATCGAGTACGTTCGAGGAGCGGATCAGTAGTGCGCGTAAGACCTGACCGCTCACCCCTCCTTCATTTCCTTCTCCCGCTTCTGCGGCTGCAACGGGTTTGCCCCGATGGTCTTGTACACCTCGCGGTTGCGGTGGTATTAGGCTGGGATATGCCGGGTCGCGGGTCTGTTCTGGTAACAATGCCAAGGCTACTTTCGATCGAAGATCTGAGTCAAGGACCTCCACATAACTTGTGTCGCTTCCGGAGCCATGCAACGATGGATGCGACAGAAAGCAAGCCCGATTTTGGGGCCCCCTCGCCGAATCGACCATAGAGTATCAAAGTCTCCCCCTCTCTACCATCTTCCTTGAAATAGCATCGAACGATAGGAAGTCCAGTGCGGTAGACCACATCATATTCCAGGACCTCGTACCAGTTTCCGGTTCGAGCTGACATCCGCTTCAATTCTCCGTTCAGGAACTCGATCTCTTGATACCCCTTGCCATTATTCCAGGCCCGTATGGATCCATTGAGAAACTCACTAGAAGTGCTTCTGGAAGGGATGAATTGAACATGCCTTCGTTTGCCGAACCTCTTGAACCAACCTCCAACAACGCAGTGATCGGACAAGCACAACTTCTTCCAGCTAGAGATCGGGATATCCGGAACGTACTTGCGAAGATCCTCGCTTGATCGTTGCGCCACATTGAAACGAGCAATGCATGTGTCGGTCCTTGAGATCTCCTGGAGGCTATCCAATGAGAGTAGTATCTGCGCAGATACAGCGTAAGCCTCCGGCGAACCACGTCTTGTGAGGCCGATCCGACCAGCTGAGGTTTG
>JADHED010000317.1_pt1 | contig 64242 bp, 60 predicted proteins | sample 8952041 | NCBI WGS metagenome assembly JADHED01 (sample SAMN16124423, study PRJNA663239) | bioreactor sludge metagenome | isolation source: sludge (control) | place: India:Bengaluru | collected 2018-09-08 | reverse complement strand
ATCTTTTACAGTAAAGTGTTTGTAATACACCGTTTGCGCAAACAACTTGGCTATGTTTGCTTGCAAGATTAAACAGCAAAAAAACAGACTCAATCTGAATACATGCATATCTTACGCAAGTCTTGGTGATACATCTGTGGTTGATATTATATACAATATAATATTTTATACCTAGAACTAAAGGAAAAAACTTCCATATAGAACAATGCATTGATTACGTCACCCCCAACTGCTGTAAAACAAAAAAGCCTGTTACTAAAGAACAGGCTAATATTATATAGAAAATCGTTTGACAGTAAAAAAGTGAATGGCAATTTCTCTGTTGCAGATGTTCTACACCTGCAAATCTATTTATCACCTTTTTGTTAGTGAAGAACACAACTATGGCAGGACTATTTATTGTTCAGTTTTCTTCTTCCTGTTCTTTATAATCACATATACCACAAACACAAAGGTTGCCATATAAATTACAGACAACGCGGTATTCTTAAACCGCAGGTTATCAAAATCAAATTGCTTATATAGTGCCACACCTAATATGATGGCAACTACCCACATCTTAAATAGTGGCGCTTTGCTTTTTTCCGTACTCATATTGTATATCTACAAGAGGTTATGACTAATCACTACTCCCAGTTCACATCAAACTTACCATCAGTTATCATCACACTGTCAAGTGTCTGGAAGTAGAACGTACCTTTTGCACTTTTATCGCCGGTGCTGATGATTTCTATCTCACCACTTATAGAAGCATGTGAATCTGAATTAGTATATCTGGCATTATTATACCTGCCATCGAATGTGTACTTACCTGCACCTTTGTAGTTACCGATATTTATATTCAGCGACTCATCATCAGACATCTGCGAACCACTCATAAGAAACGCATTATCTGTAACACCTACACTCACAGTACCCGCCGTATATGTTCTGCCTTTTACAGTACAGGAAAGCGAGCCTTCAGTAGCTACTTTATTTACTTTTTCTTCAAACTTTTCACAACCACTTACAGCCAATAGGGCTATTGATAATACTATAGGTACTAATTTTCTCATTTTGATAATATTTGCATGCAATGATATAAAAAATCAATCATTTGAGAAATTCGCCGTAGCAAGGACTCTTCAACAACAAGTGCTAAAAAGACTAAACCTTCTGAACATTTCGGCTCTACTTATTTGTTGATTTACGTTTGTATTCATTTTCTACTCTGATTTTTTTATATCGTGGGTATTCTTTGAAAAATTGTTGATCTTGCGGTAGTTTACCTAAATCATAATAGAAATACTTTTTAAATCTTGATGAGTTATATTTATAAACGACTCCCTTATAACTATGATTGATTGTACCTTCAGAATGGGGTAATAATCGCCGCAAAACATTGGTATACACACTTGAATCTTCCAAATGTTGAACAGTCATATCTGCAAACAAGTTATTCTGATGGTTATTGTTACAGACTAAAACGTAGTTAGTATCTATCTTTATAAAATGGGTTGCATTTATTAGTTTCAGAAAATGTTCATTTACAATCTTTCCAACCGTGAACCCATGATACCTTTTTTTAGAATTGTGAAATTTCAATACAAAGACGTTGTATTTACCATCATACATTGATATGGTGTTCATACTATCTAAGTAGACATCTAAGTCTGTCAGTAACTTCTTTTGTATTGCATTATTTTGACCATAAGTATCAATAAAGCAAAACATCAGCATTAATAAAACTAATCTCATCATTACTATTATTTAGTATTAAATTCCATCACCCCACCCTCACACTCTGTGGGTGTCTTATTACATCGTCTGCATCATATTTCTTTTTAATGGCTTGCAGGCGTTTGTAGTTATCGCCATAATAGGCATGCTCCCAGTCATTAAACTCAGCACTGCAATAGTTTACATACTGTGTGTTGATACCGCTTTGCTTTGTCAGCTTCAATACCTCTGTAGTACAAACTGCCGTGCACTCATGTTGTGCAGGTGTAGTACTGTAAGCCTGTATTTCAGATACAAACTCATATTGCCTGTGCGGAAAGCAAGAGCCTTTTTCAGCAACTGCATCTCGCACCTTGCCACCCAATGTATTTACCTGATATATCATCCCGGGTGTGGCTACCACTTTTGCCAATGCTTCTTCTATAAATGGTTCCACATCTGCATACCCGTTAAAGAACCCTGCCGATGAATTGCGGAAATACAATGGCTTGCCTACACCATAGTAGTTGCGCAGCATATGTTGCAAATCGCCACGGCTGCTACTTCTATACTGATCCGTTACACCTGCCAGCTCTTTCAGCAATTCCTGAAAAGCGGTGCTGTGTTCACCATAGTTCGTTATCAGTATATTCAGTGTACTGCCATTCAGCACATAGCCAGAGAAACATTCGGCTGGCAGTTTCGCAGTTACTTCCATCCACTTTTGCAGTATAGTTGTCGCACGTTCCGCATCCAATTTGCGTGCTTTCAGGTAGTGCGCCTGTAGCGTCTTCGGTGCCTCGTGTGTGCGGTACACCATCTCCGTCACTATGCCAAAGTTGCCAGTACCACCACCACGCAGCGCCCACAGCAACTCTTCATCATCTTTAGTCGATACAATATTACCATTCCCATCTACCATCGTAGCTTCCAGTAGGTGGTCGCAGGTCAGTCCATGCTTGCGGGAAAAGATGCCATAACCACCACCGAGCGTCAGCCCACCCAATGCCACGGTAGCGCAAGAACCCGCAGGCAGTATAATACCCTTGGGTAGTATCTCATCATATACATGGCTCAGCAAACAACCAGGCCCTGCTTTTATCTTGCCATCTTCCAGCCACTCAATCTTATTCATCATAGACAGGTTTATCACCATCCCATCATCATTACAAGAATACCCTTCCATACAATGCCCGCCACTCTTTACCGCTACAGGAAGCCCTTTAGCTTTGGCATAGCGCACCGCTTCCGCAACATCTTCCGTTGTTTTACACAGTGCTATTATCAATGGGTGTTTATCTATACGTGTATTAAAGCCTTTGCGCAACGCATCATAGCGCGCATCGTTTTTATCAATCAGCTCAACGGCAGGTTTGTCTGCTACATTATCAGGTACATTAGCAGGTGCAGGCTTTGCCTTTGTAGTATCAGTTCCTTTCTGCTCGCTACCACCATCCATACCACAGGCTGCCAGCCACAAGGCCACACTTGTGCCTGCACTCATTTGTATAAACTGCTTACGGTTATACTTTTTCATAATTGTATGTACTATCCTACTAAATATACGGCTATTCCGCACACCAACTCACCCTATCAGTCACCCTATATTCGTTTTCTTTCCATGGTTGCTTTATTATCTTTAAGCAAAATCATATTTGTATGACCTTCAAAAAATTGCTGGCTGCGTTGCTGATACTACCTGTATGCACACAGGCCGGCGATAAAAAGAAATGGGATGTTGAAAATCCCGGCGGCCCGCAAAAAGAAGTAGCCTTCACGGTAAATGAGGGCACATGGCTGAACGTTGACATCTCTCCCGATGGCAAAGACATTGTGTTCGATTTGCTGGGCGATATCTACATCATACCTGCTACAGGTGGCAAAGCCAAAGTACTGCGTCAGGGCAAGGCAATAGAAGTGCAGCCGCGCTTCAGCCCCGATGGCAAGAAGATCTCTTTCACTTCGGATGCAGGTGGTGGCGATAATATATGGATTATGAACCGTGATGGCAGCAATGCCAAGCAGATAACCAAAGAGAATTTCCGCTTGCTGAACAATGCAGTGTGGACACCCGATGGTAAATACATAGTAGCACGCAAACACTTCACCTCTACCCGTTCATTAGGCGCAGGCGAAATGTGGATGTATCATACCAATGGTGGTAATGGCTTGCAACTGACGGTAAAGAAAAACGACCAACAGGATGTAAACGAACCATGTGTATCACCCGACGGGCGCTATGTGTACTATAGCGAGGATATGTATCCCGGTGGCTACTTCCAGTACAACAAAAATCCGAACGAACAGATATTCGTCATCAAACGCTTCGACCGTGAAAAGGGTACGAATGAAACGGTAACAGGCGGCCCCGGTGGCGCTGTGCGTCCACAGGTATCGCACAGTGGCAAGTTGTTGGCATTTGTAAAAAGGGTTCGCACAAAATCAGTACTCTATCTTCGTAACCTGAAGACGGGCGAAGAGTGGCCTGTTTATAACAATCTATCTAAAGACCAACAGGAAGCATGGTCTACATTCGGTATCTACACAGGCTTTGCATGGACACCGGATGACAACCACATCATTATATGGGCAGGTGGCAAAATCAGAAAAGTAGATGTAAACAAACCTAACACAGCTACAGATATTCCTTTTACCTGCGATGTAAAACAGAAGATATCAGAAACCGTGCGCTTTGCACAAGACATGAATCCTGACAGGTTCAATGTTCACGTCATCAGACATGCAACCACATCTCCCGATGGTAAATGGCTTGTGTTCAGCGCACTGGGGCATATCTACAAAAAAGCACTGCCGGACGGCAAACCTACACGCATTACAGACAGTAAAGAGTTTGAATACGAACCATCATTCTCTCCTGATGGCAAGAGCCTTGTATATGTATCGTGGAACGACAGCACAAGTGCAAGCATATGCAAGACAAACCTAGCAAGCGGCAGCTACCAAAAGCTCAACAACAAGAAAGGTATCTTCCGCACACCGTCTTTCTCTCACGATGGTAAATGGATTGTGTATGAACGTGAAAACAGCAGCAATACACTCGGCCCTGCATACACTGCAAAACCGGGCATCTACATGATGGCGGCAAACGGTGGCAAAGAAACTTTTGTAACCGACAAAGGAGAAAAACCTGCTTTCAGCAAGAATGATAAATCTATATACTACAGTGCAGGCGGCGGACTTAATAAGTCTTTCAACAGTTGCAATCTTGACGGAAATGAAGAGAAAACTATCTTCAAAAGTACTTATGGCAGTCAATTCACCGTATCACCCGATGGCGATTGGGTAGCTTATGTAAATCTGCACCAGGTATATATTGCAGCATTCCCATGCACAGGTCGCCCTATTACTTTAGGTAGCGATTCGGCAGACTTCCCTGTAAGGCGCGTGTCTAAAGATGCGGGCTACAACCTGCACTGGAGCAATGATGGCAAGAAACTACACTATACACTGGATGACCAATATTATACCATCAATCTGCATGACCTCTTTCAGTTTGTTGGTGGCAAACCCGACTCTACATTTAGCATTCCTGCACAAGGCGTAGCTGTAAACCTGACAGCAAAATCAGACAAACCAAAAGGCCTCATCGCATTTACCAATGCACGCATCATTACAATGGATGATGGCGGTGTGATTGATAATGGCACCATAGTAGTTGAAGGCAATATCATAAAAGCCATTGGCAAATCTGCTGATGTATCAATACCAGCAAACGCAAAGAAGATAGATTGCAACGGCAAAACAATTATGCCGGGTTTAATAGATGCACATGCGCACGCAGGGCATTTCAATAGTGGCATCATTCCTGAGAAACATTGGCCATACTATGCCAACCTTGCTTATGGTGTTACTACCATGCACGATCCATCTGCCAACAGCGAGTTTGTATTTGCACAAAGCGAACTGGTGAAAGCAGGCAAAATGGTAGGCCCACGCGTATACTCTACAGGTACCATCCTATATGGTGCCGATGGCGACTTCAAAGCAGTCATCAATAGTTACGAAGATGCGAAGAGTGCATTGCTGCGTACAAAAGCATTCGGTGCTTTCAGCGTGAAGAGCTACAACCAACCACGCCGCGAACAAAGGCAGATGGTAATAGAAGCAGCCCGAGAACTGAAGATGGAAGTAGTACCCGAAGGTGGCTCTTTCTTCTACCACAACCTGAGCATGATACTGGACGGACACACAACTATAGAACACAACATACCGATAGCACCGCTATACGATGATGTGGTACAACTATGGAAGCGTGCAGGTACAGCCAATACGCCAACACTCATCGTTAGCTATGGTGGCCTATCCGGCGAATACTACTGGTACCAGCATACCAATGTATGGGAAAAAGAAAGACTGCTACGCTACACGCCACGCCCTGTTATAGATACCCGCAGCAGGCACCGCATCATGGCACCTGAAGAGGAATATGAAAACGGCCACATACTGGTTTCTAAAAGCCTGAAGAAGCTGAACGATGCAGGTGTAACCATCAACATGGGAGCGCACGGGCAAATACAAGGCATAGGCGCACACTGGGAAATATGGATGATGGCACAAGGCGGCATGACACCTATGGAAGCACTGCGCACAGCAACCATCAACCCTGCAAAAAGCCTCGGCTTCGACCAGTACGTTGGTTCACTGAAAACAGGCAAACTTGCAGACCTGATAGTGCTTGACAAAAATCCATTGGACAATATATACAACACAGAGAGCATCAAATACACCATGGTGAATGGCAGACTGTATGACGCTGAGACAATGACAGAAACAGGCAACTACAACAAACCACACAGTCCGTTCTATTGGGAGCAAGGCAAGAATGCAGATTCCTTCCCGTGGTACGAAACAGAGCAGCACCTCGAAGACTAAACACCTTATATACAAAAGCGAAAAGCAAGCCGATTGGCTTGCTTTTTTATTACCCCGGTACCCCCATCAATTATTCTTCGCTTGCATTCTTTAGTTTCATCAGCAGCGTATATGCATTTTTCAGTACTACATTCTTACTGGCAAGACCAGCGCCTTTCGCGTCTACTATAGCAATATAACCATCCTGTGCGCTACCTGTCTGCACTTCTTTCATCTCATAAGTTTTATTGCCATTTACTACAAATATGTATTGCTTGTTGTTGTAACGCACCACTGCATCTTCAGGCACAGCCAGTACATTTTCTTTCTGTAATTCCAGTTCTGCATTCATATACATGCCCGGCACTAATGTTTTATCATAAGCATCAAAATGGCAATGCACCTGCACCGCACGTTCGTTGCTTACATCTTTGCCAATCAGTATCACTTCACAAGGGTATTTCTTATCAGGATTATTGTTGGTAAATGCCAACACCTTCTGCCCTATATACAGTTTGCTGATGTCTTTTTCATACACCGTTAATGCAAGATGTATATCGGTAGGGTTCACCAATTCAAACAGCACATCAGATGGTGTTACATACTTACCAATATTCACATCCACAGCAGATACAAAGCCATCAATTGACGAATGCACACTTACCGATTTTGAAATATTCGACTCGTTTAACTTGTCAGCATTGATACCTATCAATTGCAATTTCTGCTTCAGGCTGCTGATAAGAATACGATTACTCTTATACTCTGCCATTGCCTGCTGGTACACTTTGTCGCTACTCGCTTTGCTCTTATTCAACTCTTGCTGTCGCTGATATTCAGCCTCCAAGTATTCCTGCCTTGCTTTGGCAGTCAGATAGTCTTGTTGCAGTTGTATGTATTGCTGGTCTTCCATCACTGCTATCACATCACCTTTGTTGATGTGCATCCCGGGTAGCAATTTGGTAGATTTCAAATACCCACCCAACGGGAAGCTTACAGACACCATGTTTTGCGGCGGCACATCTATCTTACCACTCACTTTTATCACAGACTGTATCTCTCGCATTTGCGGCTTACCTACTTCCAGTGCGGCATTTTTCAGTTGCGCATCGGTAAGCGTTACCGTGGTTTCAGAAACCGTTGCTTGTTCCTTTGCTGCCTCAGGTTCATTGCCACCTCCGCAGGAAGCAAGCGCCATAGTAGCCGTTATTAATATTATGTTCTTCATTACAGATTCTTAATTTTTAGTGAGGTAGTTTAATTCATATACCGCTTCATTCAGTTTCATCATAGCATCAAAATATCCGCTGTTGATGTTGATTGCCTGATTGAGCAGCAATATGTATTCCATATAGTTTATCTCGCCTGCGGCAAATTGCATGCCTGCTGTTTCTATCAATACATCTACGTTTTTCAATGCAGTGCTTTCGTAGTATGCTACAGCTTTCGTTTGCTGCTTGTATGCCGCCATTGCTTGCTGATACTGCATCGCCAACATATTATTACCCTCCTGCAACTCTGCTGCGGCTATTCGTTTATTCAGCGACAGCGCATGTATTCTTGCACTATGCGAAAAGAAGAATATCGGCACACCTACACCCAGCATTACAGAACCAAAGCGATTAGACTTAGTATAAAACCTATCCACATCGTCTACCTTTTGCCAGCCACTATAACTTTGGTTAAAATACCCACCATTTATTTCAGGCAACAGCTTTGTCATTTCCAGTTTATACATAGCTTTCGATACCTGCTCCTGTTGTTTCAGATAAGATATATATGGGTGACTGCTCAAATCCGCATCACTGCCTGCCAGTTTCGCTGATGCTTTCGCATTCGTTTGTTCAGGCACATACAGTTCATCCGCATTCAGCATATATGCAAAGCGGCTTTGTTGCATTTCAAGGTCTGCTTCAAGCTGCTGCAACTGCAATGCTATTTGTCCACGCATATTCTCTGCAGCAGTCTTTTCTAACAAGTTAGATTCTCCAAGTTTAAACCGCAGTGCCGACTTTGTTTCAAAAGCCGCATAGAGGCTATCTGCTCGAAGCAGCAAATCGCGTTTGTGATACAGCGCATTTATCTCATTATACAAAACAGACACCTGCCTTATCAGCTCTTTTTCTTTCAGCTGAGTTTGTGCAGTAGCCGCATTCCACTCTTTTTGTGTCAGCGACCGCTGCTTTACGTACACTAACGGGAAAGCAATACTTTGTGTAATGCTATAGCGCGTATCGCTGTAAGCACTGTTGATATTACCCCACTCTGCCGTCAGATTGGTTTTATTCATATCGAACGCTGTACCACGCATACGTTTGTAGTAATCTGCAGTCATGCGCTGCGATTGCATTTTCAGATTGTTGTGCAGTGCAGTATCTATTGCCGCCTGCAGGCTGATAGACTTTTGTGCCTGCGAAGTAAATGGCAACATAAGCAATAACAGTACTAGTGTAGTTTTTGCTTTCATTTTAAAATTCACTTTATCGAACAAGACAAATAATACAGGTAGTAAAAACAGTGTGAGGAAAGTTGCTGTTATCAACCCGCCTATTACTACCGTAGCAAGCGGACGTTGCACTTCTGCACCTGCACCATTGCTGATAGCCATAGGCAAGAACCCAAGCGATGCTACTGCAGCCGTCATCAACACAGGACGCAGGCGCAGCTTCGTTCCATTCAACACTACTTTGCGTATATCTGTTTCCCCTTCCTGCATCTGCCTCCGGAATTCCGATATCAACACAATACCGTTCAACACTGCCACACCAAACAAGGCAATGAAGCCAATACCGGCACTAATACTGAAAGGCATACCACGCAAAGCCAATGCAAATGCACCACCAATAGCAGATAGTGGTATTGCGGTATAGATAATCAAGCTGTGCTTTACAGACTTGAATGCAAAGTATAGCATCAGGAAAATTAAACCCAATGCAATTGGCACTACCAATGCAAGCCTTTGTTTTGCCTGTACCAGATTTTCAAAAGCACCTCCATAGGTTATATAATAGCCCGGAGGCAATTTCAGCTTTTCAACCTTTTGCTGCAATTCATTTACGATGCTCTGCACATCGCGGCCTCGCACATTGAAACCAACTATTATTCTCCGTTTGGCATCTTCGCGTTGTATCTGGTTCGGGCCATCTTTCACTGCCACATCTGCCAGTTGATGCAGCGGCACTTGTACGCCACCTGCAACGGGAACCAGCAGATTCTGCACATCTTCCACACGCTGGCGTTGGTCACCATCCAAACGCACTACAAGGTCAAAACGTTTTTCACCCTCATATACCGTACCTGCTACCTGCCCGCCAAATGCAGCATTTATAACACTGTTTACCGTTGCTATATCTACACCATACTGCGCCATTGCAGCACGGTTGTGTTTGATGACTATCTGCGGCAAACCCGTTACAGCCTCCACATACAAATCTTTTGCACCATCTACTGTGGCTGCAATAGACCCAAGTTGTTCGGCATAGTACGCAAGCGTATCCAGGTCTTCGCCAAATATCTTACATACCACATCCTGTCTTGCACCGGTCATCAGTTCATTAAAGCGCATCTGCACAGGAAACTGGAAACCGGTAGTGATGCCCGGCACATCGGCCAATGCAGCACTCATCTTCTCCGCCAATTCAGGGAATGATTTTGCAGATGTCCACTTGTCTTTGTCTTTCAGTATCACCATCATATCGGCAGCTTCTACAGGCATCGGGTCTGTAGGTATTTCGCCACTGCCTATTTTGGTTACTACTTTTTCTACTTCGGGAAATTTATTTAATAATATCCCTGCTGCTTTCTGCGTAGCGTTGATGGATGTATGCAGGTTGCTGCCTGTCAACACGCGGGTATCAACGGCAAAGTCACCTTCTTCCAATTGCGGTATAAACTCGCCACCCATAGACATCAACACCACTACAGCAATTACAAATAAAGAGAATGCACCACCAATCAATGCTTTCGGATACTGCATCACTTTTTGCAATGCAGACTGAAATCTCTGCTCCACTTTTGCCATCACCCTGTCAGACCATGTATCTTTATGCGTTATCTTCTTACTTATAACCCAAGCACTCATCATAGGTATATAGGTAAGCGATAAGATAAATGCGCCTAACAACGCGAATGCTACTGTCTGTGCCATCGGACGGAACATCTTACCTTCTATGCCCTGCAACGAGAATATCGGCAGATATACTATCAGGATGATGATTTGCCCGAACACGGCACTGTTCATCATACGCGATGCGGAAGTCTTCACCTCTCCATCCATCTGCACCTGCGTCATCCTGTTTACGTCCTTGTATAGTTTGGAATGACTGAGCCTGTACATCACGGCTTCTACAATTATCACAGCACCATCTACTATCAATCCGAAGTCGAGCGCACCGAGGCTCATCAGATTACCACTCACACCAAATATGTTCATCATGATAACGGCAAACAACATAGACAACGGAATGATAGAAGCAACTATCAAACCTGCCCTTGCATTACCGAGGAACAGCACCAGTATAAATACTACTATCAGCGAGCCCTCTAACAGGTTCTTCTCCACAGTGCCTATGGCATGTCCAACCATTTTTGTACGGTCCAGGAATGGCTCTATTACTACGCCTTCAGGTAGTGTCTTTTGTATCTGTGCTATCTTAGCCTTGATGGTTTCTATAACCTTGCCGCTGTTCTCCCCTTTCAGCATCATCACCACTGCACCTGCTACCTCACCTTCATCGTTATAGCACATAGCGCCATAGCGTGTTGCAGCACCAATCTTTACAGTAGCCACATCTCTTACCAATAGTGGTGCTCCACCTGCAGACTGCTTTATGACGATGTTCTCAATATCGGGCATACCGGTTGCAAGGCCCTCGCTGCGTATGTATAATATGGCAGGGCCTTTCTCTATGTAGGCACCACCCGTATTGCCATTGTTCTTTTCCAGCGCGGCAAATACATCTTCTATAGTGATATTGTAAGATGCCAGCTTGGTAGTATTCACCGCTACCTCGTATTGCTTCAGGTGGCCACCAAAGCTGCTTACATCTGCCACGCCTTCCAGTCCTAAGAGTTGTCTGCGCACTATCCAGTCTTGTATGGTACGCAGTTGCATAGCATCGTACTTAGCCTCGTAGCCGGGTTTTGCCTTTACTACATACTGGTATATTTCGCCAAGCCCAGTAGTTACGGGTGCCAGAGACGGTACGCCTATACCTGCAGGTATCTGTGTCTGGACTTGTTGCAGACGTTCGCTCACCTGCTGGCGTGCCCAGTACACATCCACATCATCCTTAAAGACAATAGTAACCAACGACAGCCCGAAACGAGAAAAGCTTCTTATCTCCTTAATGCCCGGGATATTGCTGTTTGCCTGCTCAATGGGGAATGTTATTAATCGCTCTACATCAGGTGCACCTAGCGATGGTGTGGTGGTTATAACCTGCACTTGGTTATCTGTAATATCCGGTACGGCATCTATCGGCAATCTGGTAAGTTCGTAACTGCCATAGCCAACAAGTGCCAATACAAATAGTACAATGATCAGTTTATTACTAACTGAAAAGCTGATGATTTTGCTCAGCATACTGATTGTATAATTTTAAACTCCTTGCATCAGTAAACACACTGACACAAATCAGGAATCAATAAATGAAATTGAAATCAATGCAAGTATTGCATTGAATATGAAACGAAAGAATGGATTAAGCCCGCGGGGGTTGCCAAATATTAGATAAGGCTTCAGCAGCATAGTATGGCGACTGATAACCTGTAAGCACCTGTTCTTCCAGAACGAAGACAGGCTTTTGTTTTATACTAAAGTCTTTCTGCTCAAAGAATGTAAAGACCATCAAAGGTGCGTGGTTGCATTGCTTGAAAGGCAATTGCATATCCCTGTCATAGTCTCCGTGCCTGGTGTCGTCTGCATAGTGCATCGCAAGAAAATCGACAAAGTCGATACCCTCATCCAATGCCTTGTGCTCAAAATAGTGCTCTACCAACACCTTCACCTTCATCAACTGATGAACAGGTGTTTGTGCAAACACGATTGTGAATAATAACGATATGGCTATAATGCGCAACAAGACTACAAATATACGCATATATCTATTTATAAAGACTGCGTAAAATCAGGTTATCCACAACCGCATCTTTAACATTGGGATTACAATACCCACCCATTGCGGCACGTTGTTTGATTTGGTATATTAGAAGAACTAAATCCATAAGATATGAAGCTGAGCGAAACATGGTTTATGGAAGGGTATATAGACTTTGAGCTACAGAAGTACCGACTGCTTGCCTACCTGCAAGAGGTAAACCAATACTTTACCGAACACAAGCTATACCCTCAACTGGGCGATATCGTCTTCCACTACAATAATCTGGTGGCTTTCAAAGAACATAAGAAGCTGATGCAGGACAGCTTTCCTAAACAGCTAAGCAATATAAACCTGCAAAAGCTGGAATTGGTATATGAGGAGATGCTGCAAGACAACGCCGTTATGCAGGAACTGGAAAACATAACACAGTATGCACTGGCACAAATGAAGCCAACGCTGGACAATGGCGCAGAGCTCTACGACAAGATAGAAAAGCAACTACGCGTAGAACCTGTAGGCATCATGCCGCTGTACAAGAACGAAGGATATGTACTGGTACGCTTCGGCAACTATAGCGAGGTGAAGGCTTACAACTATACCATCACCCTCTTTGAGCATCAGAACGACAAGTACCGTGGCATACGCCTGAATTATGTAGATACATGGCAAAACAGCATTGCCAATACCTACGAGAGCATCAAGCGAGATATCATTAAAGCCATCCGTACATTGCCCAACCCTGCGGTATTCAGTGTAGAGTACCCCCTGCCCGTACCGCTTGACGAAACACTGCTACCTGTAGCCAAACGCATACTGGTAAGGCAGATAGGCATTGCCTGATGCTACCCCTCCATGCTATGATGCTCCTTAGCCATCTCTACCTGCTTGCGTGTTGGCATCAGTATGAGCCTGAGCGTGGTATCGTTGGTAAAGTAGCTGATAGCCCAGTTGATGAAGATAATCAGCTTGTTTTTGGCATTGAGTATCAACATCAAGTGGAGGAACATCCAGAACAGCCATGCTATGACACCCTGAAAACTCATAAAAGGCAAATCGACCACTGCCTTGCGTTTACCAACCGTTGCCATAGAGCCCGGCAGCTTGTAAGCAAATTGTTTCAGTTTGTTGCCGTTTTTTAATGCCTTCAGGTTTGTTGCCAGATGTGTAGCCTGCTTGCCTGCAACATTGGCCATTTGCGGATGACCTGTAGGCCAGTCCTTCGTTTCCATATAGGCTATATCGCCGATGGCAAATACATTTTCTGTACCTGCTACCCTGCTGTATTCATCTACTTTGATGCGATTGCCTCGTACCAATAATTCTTTCGGGATACCAGCAGGTACATTGCCTGTAATACCCGCTGCCCATATCAGGTTACGCGTTTTTATCTGCCTGCCGTCTTTTAGTATAGCTGTGTGCCCGTCATAGTCTTGCATCACCGCATTTGTCCAAACCTGCACGCCCATTTTCTCCAGATATTCCTGCGATGTGCGTTGCGATACGGGACTCATAGCAGCGAGCGTATTAGGGCTACCCTCTAACAGATATACATTCAGCTTGCTGAAATCCATATCGGGATAATCGCGAGGCAGTATGTTCTTTTTCAATTCTGCTAAAGAACCCGAAAGCTCTACACCTGTAGGGCCGCCGCCTACAACCACAATGTTCATAATCTCCTCCATCTCTTCGGGCGTAGCATTGAGTGCGTCTTCAAAATTGAGGAGGATACGATTGCGAAGTGTTATTGCCTCTGTGGTCGACTTCATCGGGAAGGCATATTGTTCCAGATTTTTATTGCCGAAGAAATTGGTAGTACAACCCGTGGCTATTACCAGCTCATCGTAAGGGAAAGAACCATCTTCTGTTACTACCTGCTGCGCAGTCATGTTCACCTCTTTCACTTTGGTATTGCGCACATGCACATTGTTGCTACGCTGAAAGATTTTGCGAAGCGGGAAAGAAATAGAACTGGGCTCGAGGCGCGCGGTAGCTACCTGGTAAAAAAGTGGCTGAAACTGGTGATAGTTGTACTGATCTATCAGTGTGATATCGTAAACCGAGTTTCTGAGTTTTTTGGCGAGTTGCAAGCCTGCGAAGCCTGCGCCAAGTATTACGAGCCTTGGTGCCTTGTCCGATTGGCGTGTTGTAGATGCTGCCATCGTTTTATGTTTTGCAGCACTATGACAGGCATAGTGCCTGATGAAAGATATAAATGCGCCGCAAAGCTACGATGCTTTATAATACCGAACAGCATTTATTTCATTGAATTACTAATCGAAAGGATAGATTTTAGCTATTCTTTAGAGGCATTAGTTGTGAGGCATTAGGAGTTATTCCGTTTATGATTACCCTGTTTGGGAGTAGGTTTTTATTAGCTTTAGTTGCTGTTTTTGCGGTATAGCTTTGAACCACAGTTCTTTAGCTTGCCTGTCTGCCGAGGGCAGGCGGCGGGTATTCGTATCGGCTGCCAGATATTGTTTCCAAAGCTCATCGGCAGTGGGTTGTGGTGGTGCTTGCTCTTGCGGCTCATCTGTTACAATTACAGGCTTTTCAGGGTTAGTAAGCACATCCTGATACACGGCAGGGTTATGGTGTTGCAGATAGTCCATTGTTTGGCGGATGCGTAGTTGGTGGTATTCGTCGGTAAGGTTATTGTTGAGATATGGCAGACCATCGTCGAGCGTATCGAAACCGAGGCGCTGCACATCCTGCGCAGGAACTTTTATGCACCTGCCCTGCCAATAGGCATGCCCGTAAGGGTAGATTTCCAGGAGTTCTTCGAGTGATCTTTCCTGCGCGGGATTAACCACCCCAGCCGTCTTATTCTGCTTTGCAGAAACGCCGGCATCCCCTCCTAAAAACAGGAGGGGAGCTTTCTCGTTTTTTTGTTGTTCTTGTTTGGGTTGTTCTGTTTTCTCTTTGTATTTGTTGGCAGCAAGCCGACTGTCGAGGTCGATGGCGCGGATAAGAGCAGCGGGACTTACATCATCGTACACTTCTACCACCGCATCTCGCAGGCGGATGTGGCGTTTTACCTGCATCTGCCCTGTTATCATTTTTGCTAACACTTCCCTGCGCTGTTGCAGGGTGCATATATTTGTCTTGATGACTTCTTTAGCCTCCGTCATCAGTTCATCCAATGCCAGTGTAGTAGCATGGGCGGTGAGGCTATCAATAAAAGGCTGTAACTGTCTGTATAAACGATTGGTAGCAGAACGCAAGCTATCACCATCTGCCACATTGGGGTATGCTTCTTTGTAAGCCAGCCTTTTGTTGTGTGTACGCAGGTAGTGGGTAATGAATGTTTGGTGGGCAGGTTTCAACGCCTGCCAAGCGGCGCGGTTTTCAAGTGTCATTTGGATAGGGTTTTCAGGTCTATTTATTATAGCAAATATACAAATAAAAGATGAATATTTATAAAATAAAAATACCAACTTCATATGACATTATATTGCAAATATTTCTAAAAACATTATCTTGTCGAGACAATTAATTAAAAAATGAAATTCAAAATAGGCACTACTTATAAAACCGAAATTGCCGGCAATAACATTTCTTCAGAAAAATTCATCACAGCTGTAACGGAAGCAGTTAAAAAACTTGAATGGGATGTTAAATACGTAAGTAAAAGCGGGGTAATTGCATATACACCGTTTTCGATGAAAGGCAATGAAGAAGTAACAATACGTATAGACAATGACATTATTTACCTTAAAAGTACCACAGTTGGTAGCCAATTGCACGACTGGGGCAAAAATGAAAAAGTAGTAAACGTATTTATCGAAGCTTTTAATAAAGAACTGAATAGCCTTAGTGATGATAGCGTTGAAGCACTATATGCAACACATAGAGAAATGATGGATGACGAGGATGTGCTGACTGCAGATAAGTATGCTGACATAGAAAAAAACAGCAGATTTATTAGCCTGTTTATTCCACGCCAAGAATATTTCATTACGCCTATACTTATTATACTAAACGTACTGGTATTTATTGTCATGGTTGCAGGTGGCGCAAATTTCATTGCGCCAGACGGTGAAACAATATATGCGTGGGGTGGTAACTACGGACCCGGCACACTGAACGGACAATGGTGGAGGCTTATTACTTGTGTATTTGTACACATTGGCTTTTTACATCTGATAATGAATATGTATGCCCTGATGTACATAGGCCTGTATCTGGAGCCATTAATGGGACGTTGGAAGTTTCTGATAGCCTATCTACTAACAGGTATAACAGCCAGCCTGATGAGTACTTATATACATCCTGACATAGTGAGTGCGGGAGCCTCAGGTGCAATCTTTGGTTTATACGGCATATTTCTAGCCATGCTGACCACAAACCTAATAGACAAAGCAAGCAGGAAGGCAATATTGCCAAGTATAGCCATTTTTGTTGGTTACAACCTGCTTAACGGAATGAAAGACGGAGTAGATAATGCAGCACACATGGGTGGGTTGATTGGTGGTATATTGCTAGGGTATGCTTACTATCCAAGCCTCAAGGATATTGCAAATAAAACTCTAGGTATAATAACAACCATCGCAGCAATAATTGTTGTAGGCATACTTGTACCAATAACTATATACAGTACTCACAACAGTGAAGCCGAGTATGTTAGTGCTGCTCAGCGTTATCAGGAAAATATAGACAAGCTTAACAACATGGAAGCTATGGCATTGGAAATATTTAACCTACCTGACACAACGAATAGAGAGAAGATACTGAACGAATTACAAAACAGAGGTATCTATTATTGGAAAGAATGTGCTAAGGTTTTGGATGAGAATGAAAAGATTGCCCCTAATGACAAGGCTCGAAAAGTAAATGATATATTGAAAGAGTACATTGCATTAAGACAGCAGTCATACGAACTGTTGTATAAAAAATTTCAAGATAGCACAGATGTTTACGACAATAAAATACAAGCACTTAATACGGAGATAGAAGGAGCACTTAACAAATTAAAATCGATGGAATAACTACTTCTTCTTTTTCTTCACTACCAGATTATGACTAATCGCAATAAACAGCAAACAAAATCAAAATATAAATATACGCTGCTCTCCCAACGGAAATATCAGTTGCATCGTCTATACAATTAACCTTAAATCAATTTCTTATGAACCGAAGCTCAATTTTCACGTCTTTACTACTTGTTTTCACATTCTTAGGAACTTATCAGGCAAATGCTCAATACAAAGTGTGGTCAAGAGTTGTTACTCATATAAGTAGCACGATGAGCTACTACGACTCTGTACGTTATTATCATTCAAACGGAAGGGGATATACTGCCAGACTCGACATACTGAATGATTGGAACGGCATTTATGGCAATATTGGCATGTTTTACGCTGATGCTTTTGATAATGACTACGATACAAAAGAATACTACAATTCAACAACTTCTGCATCACCATTAGCTACTTACAATAAGACTTACAACTCTGCCAATCTACTTACTACAACCAATGCTTATGGTTATGGCAGCAAAACGTTTTTATATAACACAAGCGGCAACCTTATTGCATGGTATGGTGCAGGCGGGCAGGCTGTGGATACATTTATATATACAGGCAGCCAGCTATCAAAAGAGATGCTGAGCATATATCACAACGGTAGTTGGATAATACAAAGCCAAAGAACTTTTAATTATAATACTGCCGGGCAAATGACTCAATTAACAGACAGCTCGTGGAACTATAGCGGAGTGCTTGGCTATGCCAGAACAGAACAATATACGTATACCGGCAGCCAATTACAAAGTGTCAAAGTTGCCAGATGGGATGCTACACTTACAGAAACGACAGACAACTATAGCTATAATACTGCCGGGCAAGTAGATAATATTGTGTGTACTATATGGAACAACGCTACAAGCAGTTGGGATAACCTCTACAAAAAAACATACACCTACAACTCTGCCAATCAACGGATAGAATGTATAAAACAAAACTGGAATGGCAGTGCGTGGTTGAATATAAACAAAGCAACACAAACCTATACATCAACAACACTTACCGGTAATATATATGACTGGAATGGGTCTGCATGGGTTGTTCCATCAATGGATACTGTATATAAATATCATTATGGCTTCCCGACATCTGTCAACAATGTAGCAAAGACAAAACTTACAACAACAATATATCCCAACCCTGCAAACACCAACCCGACATTGAGCATCTATACAGATAATAACACTTTTGCAGAAATATCTGTTATTGACATAACAGGTAAAGAAGTGCTAAAATTGTATAACGGTGAAATTCAATCAGGCACAAACAATTTCATAATTGCGAAAGAGAAGCTAACAACAGGCATCTATATGGTGAGTGTTCAAACTGATAATCGAACAGAAAGAATAAAACTAACCATACTCTAAAAAAGAAGCAGAAGATTACTTCTGCTTCTTTTTTTTCGTTATCAGATTATAACTATCCAACACCATTTCTTTTAGCTGTTTGTTGGTGAGGGTGCCATCTACAACAATGGTGTTCCAGTGTTTTTTGTTCATGTGGTAGCCGGGTAATACACAAGGGTATTCTTCGCGTAGTTCTATAGCACGCTCGGGGTCGCATTTTACATTAAACTGCAACGGGTCTGCATCCAGCGAAACGAGCAGAAACATTTTGCCGCCTGCTTTCATCACCAATGTTGTTTCATCGAAAGGAAAACTCTCTGTAACATCGGGCAGGCTAAGTGCGTATTCGTGCAGTTGTTCTATGTTCATATAGCTAAGTTAGCAAAAGCTGCGGGCGATAGTTTTATTACAGCAGGTAAAGTGTTATTTTTCGGCAAACTATATCTATGCCTGCCCAAACCATTGATGAAGTAATAACCGAACTGGAAGCCGTGATACAGGAATGTATTGATACCAACAATCGTGCGGGTTATTTTGCCGCTTTGTATCATCGGGTTACCTGCCGCATCAAACAAGGAATAGCTGCTAACGAATTTGAAGACAATGCTCGGATGGAAGTATTGGATGTATTTTTTGCCAATCGCTATCTGGAAGCATGGTATACATGGAAGGCAGGCAACAAACCTACCGCATCTTGGGCAGTGGCATTTGAGGCTGCGCAGACAAAAGGCGTGATTATGCAGCACCTGCTACTAGGTATCAATGCGCATATCAATCTCGACCTCGGTATATCTACCATTGCTACCATGCATGGCGGCGCGTTAGGCGGCATGCATAATGACTTCAACAAAATAAATACGGTATTGGCTTCGTTGATAGATGTGGTGAAGGCAGAGGTATTTAAAGTATCGCCGCTGATGTTTCTGATAGACCGCTTTGCGAAAAACTATGATGAAATGCTGGTACAGTTCAGCATAGATACTGCCAGAGATGGCGCATGGCAATTTGCAACAGAACTTGATGGTAAAACAGGCAGCCCTTACAATAATTGCATCAGCACACGCGATGCTGCCATTGCACAATTAGGCACAGCATTGGCTAAACCTAAAGGCTGGTTCTTTGGTATGATAGTAAACGTGGTTGGCTGGTTTGAATATAAACAACCAAAAGAGGTGATAGCTACACTGCGATACAAGCCCTAAACCGTAGCACCCGCCACCGCTCCTGCCATGCCCTGCATGTGGTTGCAGCAGTATATGAGTATTAGTATCAATAAAGCGCTTTTGCCTTCGGTATAATTATCGTCAGTTTCTATCTTGTAATTAAAAGAGAATTTGTTCCATTGAAAATCGGGCTTCAGGGTGATGATGGTATGGTCTGTATCTGTAACCAGCGAATACTTGTTGTGCCACATACCCGCCTTGAACATGTGTTTCTTGCCCTGATACTCGACAGACATGCCACCCCAGTTGAATTTTATTATTGCAGCTACTTCATCTCCTTTCTTTACATGCAGCTCTGAATGCCAAAAGTTGACAGACTCTACATGGTACTCACTACTGCCCTGCAATATTTTCACCTTCATAGAAAACCAACCATCGTAACCTATGGTGCCAAGTGAATTATTGTTTTCATCAAACAATTCGAAGTTGCGGTTGTGTTCTCCTTTTGCAGTGTAATTCATAACAAGGTGTTTTAATAAATATACATAATTGCCTGCATATTACTCCACTTCTATATTATACTTATGCAATAAACCTTGGAGACCATCTACCGAAAACTTTGTGCGGCTGATGCGGTTATTTTCAGGATTTATGGAGAAGCCAATGGCTTTACGCAGGTCTGCTTTTTCGAGTGTTGTATTATCGAACATAGCACCGGCAAGCATGCTGCCATCAAAGGACGAACCCGTAATATCCGCAGATGTAAAATCTGTTTCCTGCATGTTGCAGGTTACAAACTTGGTGTTGTGAATTTTCAGTTTGTAGAACGATGAGTAACTAAGATTGCAACCTGTGAAACTGAACGACAACAAAAACGGGCTGCAGTCTGCAAAAACAATACCAAGCATTTTACAATCGGAGAAACTTACGTTACTCAGCGTGGTATTCTTTAGCTGTACATTGCTGAGGTCGCAGTTTTGAAAACTACAATCTGTAAATGAGTATTTGGATAAATCGACTCCTGATAAATTGCAATCCTGAAACTTGCATTTTTCAAATTCAGTTTCGTCAAAAATTATCTCGTCTGCTGCTGTAAAGAATTGGTCTTTGAAGTATTGTTCGCTCATCCCTATAAAAATAAGTAAAAAGCGACAGCCATGTAGACTGTCGCTTTCGTTTTCACGGTGATATAAACCAATATTGCCCTTATTGTACTTTGGTAACTTTCAGGATTTGTTTCGTTTGCCCGTCAACACTTACATTCATAATGTATGTGCCGGGAGACAGTGTTTTGCTCAGGTCTGTGAGATGTGCATTTACTTTAGACACCTGACCATTGTATGTATCCAGCACTTTGCCTGTCATGTCGCTTACATCAACTGTAGTTGCTGACTGTTGCATAGATGTTGGGAATGATAAACCTAATACGTTTGTAAACGGATTCGGATATGCTTTGATAGTAGTACTTGCAACCAATTTACTTTTGAACGCTGCTATGCGCTCCTCGTCATCACATTGATGCACTTGGTTTTCTGCACTTTTGAACTGAGCAGTTGGCCAACTGTGGTATTTGTTTTGCAACTGATACGCTGCGGCTCCTGCATCGTATTCCGGGAATACAGTATATAAAAACGGGAACATATCGTCTTGTTTGCTGAAAGACAGCACATGTGTTTGCGATGCCCATGTAGGATTGTTTGCTATTGTGAGATAGTCTAATGGCGACAATGCGACAGTACCACTCTCATTCATCCGCAAGCCGATGTAGCCAGCAACAGCCGAAGTAGCAGGATCTATCGTATTGGTATACCATCCTACATAAATACTGGTTGCACCCGGAGCGTGATTAGGATCGTATGCAGGAAACGGATGTGCATTATAATTACCATTAATAGCCTGACAACCCAAAATAGACATATCGTTAATTACGCTTGTTACAGGTGTGCCTAATGTGTGATAATCTATAAGGCGAACTGAAATATTCTGGCTGTTTGTTGTGTATGTATATGCCCAGTTTTCAACATCGTAATGACCGGGACAATCTATATTTGTAATAATTGGATCACTGTAAAAACCAATAAAATTCAGGTCATTGACTGCAACAGGAACAATACCACCACCCATGTATATCATTGTCCAGAAATCGTAAGAAGCCTCTGTAATGACACCTGTAGAAGGACTGTAATAAGAGTAATGTACATTGAGCGTACCCGCCATACTTGTATGGCTGAATGCACAATCTGGCTCATAATCTTTTCTAGTACCAGCGATTTGCAGTACACCACTGAATGTAATGACTGGCGATGTTACAAGCCCAACTGTTGTATATATCGTACCTGCTTCTTCCCAAGTAATAGCAACGGCATACTCAAGATGGCAATCCATGCTGATACGACCGTAATTAGGCGACGTTGACAAGGTATTTGTATATGCAAATACAGGACCTGCGGGGGTAAGATCATACACATCGACCATATGACCAACGCCTATTGAATAATAAGCTACCAACATCTGTGTATTCCCTACAACATTCAAATAACCAACTTCAAGATCTCTGACATTTGAGTACGGAACGACCCCTTGATTGATTATCATAGTCGGGCTGCCAGGTTGCAGGTAACGCCATGATACGCCTGCTGTAGTACCACTGGGTTCATCCCAACCGGCAAGCACAAGATCGCAAGGCATACCCATACCTGTAATATTTACAGTAGCGAAAGAATAAGCAGAAGTGTGTGTAGTTATATTTATATCCGGGCTACCGGCCATTGGCCAGGAATCTTCAAAAGCTATTGGCGGAACAAAAGTTTGTGCAGATAACTGACCTGTAATACCAAGCAAAGAACAGAAGAAAATTAACAATGTGGAGAGAGCCCTCCTGAAGGAGAAATAATTGTGTTTCATGATTGCGATGTTTTATTGGTGAAACACAAAGTAAACACATCACAAAGCCAAAAACACCAGTGTAAACACGGGAATTTTCAAACCATCTGCTTTCAAAAATGCAATCGATTATCAATCAATAATTTAATCTTCAAAAAAACTTTTACGTTAACAAAAAAGCCACCCTAGCGGGTGGCTTTTTATAAAATATTGGCGTTTATACTGCTGCTATTTCGTCAACAAGGTCTTTTTCAACCCGCAGGTTGTCTATAATATCGCGCTGACGATCGGGGGTGTTTTTGCCCATGTAATATTCCAACAGCTTTTGTATCTGTGCTTCCTGACCAAGTATAACCGGTTCTTTACGCATGTCTTCGCCAATAAACTGTGCAAACTCTTCAGGGCTTATCTCACCCAAACCTTTGAATCGTGTTATCTCCGGTTTGCTACCCAGTTCTTTAATTGCACGTTGGCGCTCTTCGTCGCTATAGCAATAGATAGTCTTTTGCTTGTTGCGCACACGGAACAGTGGCGTATCCAGAATATACACGTGGCCATTCTTTACCAGATCGGGGAAGAATTGCAGGAAGAATGTCATGATAAGCAGACGGATATGCATACCATCCACATCGGCATCGGTAGCTATTACAATATTATTGTAACGCAGACCTTCCATACCTTCTTCAATATTCAGCGCATGTTGCAACAGGTTGAATTCTTCATTTTCGTACACCACCTTCTTAGTAAGACCATAACAGTTGAGTGGCTTACCACGCAGGCTGAATACCGCTTGTGATTCTACATTGCGGCTTTTGGTAATGCTACCACTGGCACTATCCCCCTCGGTAATGAAGATGGTACTTTCCAGTTGCTTTTGCATAAACTCCTCTTTGCCTTTATTTGGCACATCGCTATTGAGGTGTATGCGGCAATCGCGGAGTTTTTTGTTATGCAGGTTGGCCTTCTTCGCACGCTCGTTTGCCAGCTTGCGGATGCCCGAAAGCTCTTTACGTTCGCGCTCGCTCTGTTCGATGCGTTTCTTCATTGCCTCGGCAACAGCAGGGTTCTTGTGCAGGTAGTTGTCCAGTTCTTTAGCCAGAAACTCCAGTACAAATGCCTTCATGCTCTGCCCGCCTTCTGATACGGTGAGCGAACCGAGTTTTGTTTTTGTCTGGCTTTCAAACACAGGCTCCTGAACACGTACAGAGATAGCCGCACAGATGCTCTGGCGAACATCGGCTGCATCATAGTCTTTCTTATAAAAATCGCGGATGACTTTTACAAAAGCCTCACGAAAAGCTGCCTGGTGTGTACCACCCTGTGTGGTAAACTGGCCATTGACGAAGGAATAAATATCCTCGCCATAATCGCCCGTATGCGTAAGGGCAACTTCTATATCATTGCCCTTCATGTGAATGATAGGGTAACGGCAGTTTTCAGGATTTGTTTTGCGTTGCAGCAAATCCAGCAAACCGTTTTTAGATATATAGTTGCGACCATTGAGGTGTATCTGCAAACCGGCATTCAGGAAGCAGTAGTTCCATACCTGATTTTCTATATAGTCGTTGATGAAGTGATAGTGCTTGAATACTGTATCATCGGGCGTGAAGGTAACAAGCGTACCGTTGGCTTCGGTAGTGTCAACCTCTTTGTGTTCCTTGGTCAGTACACCACGTTCAAACTCGGCAGTCTTTGATTTACCATCGCGAAAGGCAGTTACTTTGAAATAGGTACTCAACGCATTCACCGCTTTGGTACCCACACCATTCAGACCTACCGACTTCTGGAAGGCTTTGCTATCGTATTTGGCACCTGTGTTTATCTTGCTCACCACATCTACCACCTTGCCCAATGGTATGCCGCGACCATAGTCGCGGATGGTAACGGTGCCGTTATCTATACGCACCTCTACCCGCTTGCCATAGCCCATGGTGTATTCATCGATACAGTTATCTATCACCTCCTTCAGCAATACGTAGATACCATCGTCCACACTGCTGCCATCGCCCAGCTTGCCTATGTACATACCGGGGCGGAGGCGTATGTGTTCGCGCCAGTCGAGCGACCGTATACTATCTTCCGTATATTGATTTTGTTCTGCCATACGGGTGCAAATATAAATTTTGGACGGGTTAAAGAGATATTTGGATTTTTATTAGTTGATAAATGGGTTTAATGTGTGGAGAAATGAGAGGTAATTTCTATTTTGTACAATGAATCGCACCAACCTATTAGCCAAATCGCTATATATATTTTGCATCTGTTTATTGCTAGCTATTGATGCAAATGCCCAACACATGGCCAAGCCCAAACTCATACGTGAGCGTGGCGACTTTACGCATGTTAAAACACAAAGTCTATTTCCGGCAATACTGAATGAATTTGAAAGAACAGAATTATTTGCATTTGACAAACAACAAGATGATATTTCAGGCACTTATGTATCGGGCACAGGCAAAAACAGTATAGATGTAAACGTTTATGTATATCCTGCAGGAGATGCGTTTGACACCCGTTTCCGTAATCAGTTCAAAGCCGTAGTAGAAGCAATTATGCTGCGGGAAGGTATATACATGAGCCCTGTACCTACACATATCAGATACCAAAAAGATGGCTATACTGTAAATGGATTCAGAAGTGATTTTTCGGCCAACAAGAAAAACACGATGGTAGAACTATACGAATGTGGTGATTGGTTTTTAAAAATAAGGGTAACAGCAAAAAACAAAAGCCCAGAAGAGCTTCATCATATCAGCACACAATTCAGAGATTATTTTAACCCGGCAAACTTGGTAAAACATTCTACCCTTACCCTACAAAGCACTGTACACGTAGCGCCTGCTATAATGAAAGACAGTGGTATGGCTTATTGTACATTGGGAAGTATGTTAACTACACTGGAATGGTATATTAAAAATGTAGACTCAGTAGAACGGCTTGCAGGAGTCCCGAATCAATATCTTCTGGCACAACTAACGTCTTTGAAAGCTTTTGTGACACACGCAGACTCAGCTCAGGGAAATGTAAAACTACCGGCAAACATTGCATATATACAGGATATTAAAAAGCTGATGAATGCAGGGTTTTTGGATGAGTTCCTGATGGAAATAAACGATATGATGCTGATATATCCGAAGGACTGGAAATTCGACTATAGGGCTTATGATATATGGAGAGAACAAAATACAATTAGCATCAAACCGAATGTAACTTACTACGTTATCAGATACATGGATATGAAAGAACTTAAGGGGAAGAATAACACACAATAAAGGCTGAACTGGAAATAATTTAAATAGCTTTGATATTACACCAATAAAAGCATATTGTGTAAATAACATGAATCGAAATACATCAATAATATTGGTTATAGCATTAATACTTCTGTTGGCTTCAATATTCTTTTCATATCAAAAACGTGTTGAGAATTTAAGACGGCAAGTGTCTATAGAATCTGCAAAAGTGGATTTTTTATTGAGACAATTTGACAACCAAAATCAACCATTTGATAGTGTTAAAGTAAATGCTGATACTGTATTGTTTTATAAAGACAATATTTACAAGGGTAGGTCTATTATAATTGATAAGTAATGCGATAGACTATATTTACAACAAAAGGCGGGCAATTGCCCGCCTTCTCTTTATGTGAATATTATTACAGCCCCCAATAGCACACCTGGTTCTTGCGCAGGGCATTGTGCTTCAGCAGGCGGAAATCGATACCGATTGTGAATGACTGATAAGCATCGGGCTTGCTTGAGTATACAGCTGTGGCGTATCCATCCAGATAGTCGTTGGCAAGAAAGTGATAGGTGTATTCTGCAAACAACCTCACGCTAGGGCTGATGAGTACGTGGGTACCAATACCAAACGGCATAACCAACATCCCTGATTTATATACTTTGTTCTTTTCCTCGTCATATAGTTCCCAAGCCCTATCGCCGTAAAAGTATACCGAGTCTATGCCATCCATTTCACGTTCCAGCTTGTTACTAAGGTAGCCTACACCTGCAAACACGTAAGGAGATAATATTTTATAGCGTTTAATTTTGTAGTTGTCTGTATAGATTTCGTTCTCTGCACGCTCCCATTGCTGTCCGCGAAACTCCCATTGCACCATAGCAGACACTTCCGTCACCGTACTTTTAAATGCAAAACTGCGCTTTGGCCTCCAACCGTCATAACGGTCATCATTACCATCCAGATTGCCTGTGATGAATGTACCACGTATGCTCAGCTTCTTACTAATTGGCGTCATTATAGCTGCCTGTGCTCCCATATTAGCTTGTGCAAAATCGCCAAACTGGCTGGGATTAAGATCGCCCAAATAGACCATGGCAGCAGGACCAACGGCTATATTCATCCCTCCATACTCTCGCGGCATCTTCCACTGTGCATTTGCAGGTATTATACCTGTAGCATAAGTAGCAAATACCAATAAAAACTTTTGTAATAAATCTCTCATTTTATTAACTGTTAAGTAAAACTACACAAGTAGCCTGTTTTATACTAATGTTGTATTAACGGGGTAAAACTACAACAGGCACTGTGTAGTGGCATTAAACATATGCCTACTTAACTGCCGAATAACCTCTGATTAACCACCAGATAACAAAACCGGCTGCTACACAATGTAGCAGCCGGCTCGAAGACAAACTTTTTTATACTATTTAAAACTTAACACCGAATGTAAGTGCGGCGTTATTGAAATTGTTTTTGAGTGTTGCGGTAGGTACTATCACGTTTGCATAGCCTGGTGCCGAGGGGTCTAACGTATATGGCTGTTCCTGCATCTGGCTTTGGCTATTTATAAAACCCAGATCTACAAACCAGGAATCTGTACGGAAGCCTATACCTGCAGACATCTCTATCCTGTCAGCATTTACAGCTGTTGTTTTGTAAGGGCTGCCGTAGTAACCAAAACCTATGCGCAACGATACCTGATCTATCCTGCCTTCCAGGCCTACACGTAGGTTAGACGCTCCTTTGTAACTATTCTTTATAGCCGCGTTGACATCATTTTGCAAGCTACGGTCTGCATTATCAAAGTAGAAACGTGCTGATGCGTAGTTTACATATTCATAATCGACACTGATGAAGCCATATTTGCCTATAATGCCTGCGGCACTCAGCACACCACGCCAAGGTGTTACCAAGCTATACTGATATGTATTTGTTGGAGCATCTACGCGGGTAGTAGATGAGCCGCCTATACCTAAATCATTTTTAAAGTTCTCCGAATTGACAGTGAGTGATTTGTTGAATTCATCCTTCAATGTCATAAGTGTTGGTGTATGTATTGCTGCACCAAAGCGCAATGATTCTATTGGCTTGAATATGGCACCCAATTTCAGATTGATACCACTACCACGTGTGATGAGTGATTCGGTATAAGTGAAGCTATCAAAATAGTTGTTGGTATTATTGGTAGCATCTTTTTCCTCATATACTATTTCTCTTTTGTACCGTACTACAGGTATGCCGAACGTAGCACCTAACATCAGCTTCTCTTCATAGTTGCCACCGAATGATACTGCCAGTTCCGATATACCTCCCCTCTGTGTAACTGAACGTAGCTGATTAACACCGGAAGTATTGAAGGTAACAGGTACATAACTGCCACCTGCAGTATCTAACAAAAAGCTTTGGTAACCCATATAAGCAGGTGTACCGGAAGCATTACTGCTATTCACATCTCCCGGATATTTATTAGCATCAATGGAAAACACTTCAGCACCCGATGATGAATTGTTATCTAAGGGATTGATGGCCATGTAGCCACCATATGAATAATTATTGCTGAAATCGGCAAGGCGATTGATGCCAAAACCAAATGATGTGGATTTCCAACTGCTACGTTCATAGCGCTGTCCACGTTGAGCACTAGTAGCTACCAAACCCAAATTGTTGATGGAGAAACGTGTACTGTTATCATCCATCTGCTTGCTGAGGTAGGTGCCTTGTGTATTATTCATTTTGAGTGATGGCGTGAATGTAAACTCTGAACGCCTGTATACACCGATACCTGCTGGATTGATACTTAGCGAAGTAAAATCTCCGCCCAAAGCCCCCAAAGCACCACCTATACCCATAGAACGTGCAGTACCCTGCGGCTGCAGGTAAGAGAACCGTAAGGCATCAGTTTCATCTTGTGCTAAAACGGATGTTGCATATGTAAGAATTAAGGCTGAAACGGATAAATAACTGCGAATATTCATAGAAGCAGATTTCTATAGTATGACAAATAAAGTATACGAATGTTTAAAAATAAAGGTTTAACAAATATCTGTAATCAAATGCTATACCAATGTTAAAAGCCTTTAGTTTATTAAGATAGCTTTAACGAGTTATAAAACAAAGGGTGGCAATTGCCACCCTTTAAAATATTATCTACGGCCGCCGCCGCCACCAAATCCGCCACCACGACTACCACCACCGCCAGAAGAACCGCCACCAAAACCACCACCACGACTGCCACCACCACCTGATGGAGGATTGTAAGATGGTTGAGAACGCTGCTCGTAACGAGGCTGTTCATAGCGTTGTTGTTCGAAGCGCTGCGGGCGTTGCTGAGCAGGTTGTTGAGCCGGTGCCTGTTCGTATCGCTGAGGCTGAGCACTTTCTCCGTAATTTCTCGACGGACGACTTTCTATGCTCCCGTTGTTATAGCTGTTGTTTTCTGCAGGAATATTTGCAGGACGATCTATAGTAGTATTTCTGCCACGTGATGGACGTGATTCAAAAGCATTACCATTATTATTACCTGTTACGTCAGCAGGCCTTTCTGTAGTAGTAGCACCAGGGCGACTTCCATAACCATTGTTATTGCCACGTACAGGTCTGTTGTTCATATCGCCACCTCTATTGTAAGTGCGAACAGGCTCTCCATTATTATTTACAGTGCTTCCTCTAAGTGAACCGCCATTATTACCCGGTGATGTACGCATTTGCCCACCACCACTAGTACCCGGTGCAGACCTTAAAGCTGTAGATGTTCTGAGTGTATTATAGTTTCTGTTGAAAGATGTGCGAGGGCCGTATGTAATGTTATTACGGAATCCGCCACCATTGTATAAGCCACTGTAATAGCCATCCCAATAGCCATTGTAGTAACCACCCCAGCCACCAAAACCATTGCCCCAACCACCATAATAGTAACTATTGAAGCATGAGTAACCATACCAGTTATTCCAACCCCAGTAAGAAGACCAATAAGGGCCTCCCCAGCCACCCCAACCTACACCAACAGACCATCCAGGGCGCATACCCCAACCATAGCCCCAACCCCAATATGGATTGTACCAAGGGTCGTAGCCCCAATAAGGATTGTAAAACGACCCATAACCAAAACGATTGAAACGATTGCTATAATAACTATCGTCATCGTAATCTATATAAGTATCATCTGAATAGCCCGAACCTGAACCGTCTGCATAAGTGCCATTCTGCTCATCGTATGTGCGGCGTTCAGCAGCCTCCTCTTCTCGTTTTTGACGATATTCCTCATCGGCTTTTTTTTCAGCTTTTGCCTTTCGCCTTGCTTCTCTGCTGGTAGTGTATATATCATCATCATACTGCTGTGCGTACACAGTAGTACCTATCATACTCATCAGTACAAGACCTGTTAAAAGAAAGCGTTTCATCTTAATATGTTTTGCTTAGTGAAATTAGTACATTTGCGGCACTAAAACGGCAACGAAAAGTGTGCCAAAAGACTTATGGCAGATAATTTAACATCTCGTAAACAGGACTATTCACAGTGGTATAATGACCTGGTTTTGAAGGGCGGACTGGCTGAACACTCAGACGTGCGCGGATGCATGGTGATTAAACCTTATGGATTTGCGCTGTGGGAGAACATGCGCGACGTATTAGACAAAATGTTTAAGGATACAGGCCACCAGAACGCCTATTTCCCGCTTTTCATACCCAAAAGCTACCTGAGCAAAGAAGCATCGCACGTAGAAGGCTTCGCGAAGGAATGTGCAGTAGTAACGCACTATCGCCTGAAGAACGACCCCAATGGCGGTGGCGTAATAGTAGACCCTGAGGCGAAACTGGAAGAAGAACTGATTGTTCGTCCTACTTCTGAAACCATCATCTGGAGCACCTACAAAGGCTGGATACAAAGCTACCGCGACTTGCCAATACTGGTAAATCAATGGGCAAACGTAGTGCGTTGGGAAATGCGTACACGCCTCTTCCTTCGTACGGCTGAGTTCCTGTGGCAAGAAGGCCATACTGCACATGCTACCAAAGAAGAAGCTATTGCAGAAACAGTACAGATGCTGGATGTGTATGCACAGTTTGCAGAAGAATACATGGCGCTGCCGGTGATAAAAGGTGTAAAAACAGCTAATGAACGTTTTGCAGGTGCAGAAGACACCTATTGTATCGAGGCACTGATGCAAGATGGTAAGGCACTGCAGGCAGGTACGTCTCACTTCCTGGGGCAGAATTTTGCGAAAGCATTTGATGTGAAGTTTGCTGACAAGAATAATAATATAGAATACGTTTGGGCAACATCATGGGGTGTATCTACCCGATTGATTGGCGCACTGATAATGGCACATAGTGATGATGAAGGCCTTGTTATGCCGCCACGCATTGCACCGCTGCAAGTAGTGATAGTGCCCATCTACAACAAAGATGCTGAAGCAAGGCAAAAGATTGACGATAAAGCTGCACAGTTGGTGAAAGAACTACGCGCCAAAGGCATTCGTGTGAAATTTGATAACGACGACACTACCCGCCCAGGTTGGAAGTTTGCAGAATATGAACTGCGTGGTGTACCTGTACGCATTGCATTGGGCGCTCGCGATTTGGAAAACAATGTAGCTGAAGTGGCTCGTAGGGATGAGAAAACAAAAGCATCAACATCACTTGACGGACTGACAGACTATGTAAGCAACCTGCTGGAAGAAATACAGCAGAACATGTACAACAAGGCACTGACTTTCCGCAACGAGAGCATTACAAAAGTTGACAGTTGGGAAGAATTTGTAAGCACACTGGATGGCAAAGGTGGTTTTGTAGCTGCACACTGGGACGGCACTGCCGAAACTGAAGACAAGATTAAAGAGATGACTAAAGCAACCATACGCTGCATACCGCTGAACAACGAGCAGGAAGCAGGCAAATGTGTGCTGACAGGCAATCCGTCTACACAACGTGTGCTGTTTGCAAGAGCATATTAATCTGAGTTAACAACATAAAAAAGCGGGCGTTTTCTTTTAAGGATTACGCCCGTTTTATATTTTACACAAAATTTAAATAATGGAAAACTATACCGAAACAACCAACAACCAAATGATAATAGATGAAGCAGGAAAGGCTCACTTTCTGGAAATGGCAAAATGGACAAAGTTCCTCGCTATTATGGGATTTATTATGATGGGGATTATGATAGTAGCAGGTTTATTTATGGGCTCGATATTTGCCAGCATTCCCGGCTATAATACTATTGGTGCATTAAGCGGTATCGGGTTTGCTATAGTTTATATACTCATTTCAGCCGTTTATTTTTACCCTGTATATGCGTTGTATAAATTCTCTACACTTATAAAGCCTGCAATAGCACACAATGACACTGCGATGTTTAACGAGGCCATAGCCTATAAGAAGAACATGTATAAATATATGGGCATACTGATGATTATTGTACTTGCCATGTATGCATTGATTTTTATGTTTGCTATTATGGTGGGCATTGTAGGAGCGATAGGATAATTATTTTAAAAAACTTACATAACAACGAGGCATACACAATGGTATGCCTCGTTGTGTTTTTATGAAGATATACGCCCTAGTATTTGATTGCAATCACATTATATGCCATACCGTTAGGGATAGCAGTACTGTTTTCTGTGAAGATGATCCACCTTGCACTAACACTATCGTAATAGATACCTATTGGCACATTGTGATATTGTATACCACTGGCATTCAGATTATGTGTTATAACAATTATCACGTTAGGGTCACCATTGATAAGTGGATTGTCTATTGTTGTACCATTTGACCCATAAGCATTGGTAGAGGTTTTTGTATGTATGAATGCAAACTTGTTGGTACCGATTGCTTTTACATTACCTTCTATACCCAATGCCGGTGTAGAGGCTGAAGCACTTGCAACATTCAGTCTTGCAGCTGTACTAGATGTAACAGGCCCTACACTCACCGTTTGGCTGCCTAATGCTACTTGCATTACAGTTGTACCTGAAGCAAGAAAGTTGAAATTATCTGCAGGGTCGCTGTACTGCAAGCCCCATGTAGGATATGCTGGTGAGTGTTGTACAATCATTTTGTCGGCGTTAGAAGTACCTGAGCCATAGGTCATAATAGTTGATGCTTGTTTAGATTGCAGTGCATAAGGTACATTCAGCAATTGTGTAGTACCAAAATCGGCATAGCTGGTACCTCCAGCAGGGTCTATTTCTACTTTCAGGAATTTGTTACTGTCCAGCCAGTTTAGTGTTGCAAGGTTGCCTGTGGTAGTAGTTGCGGTACCATCGCCCACCTGTATATTCAGCAAACCTTGTGCAGTAGTAGTTACCGTGCGCGCTTCTGAGTACAATACGGTAGTACTGCTAGCAGAACCATTGATAATGCTGAGCTTAACGCCAACATTTGTGCTTGCCATTAAAGAACCCGAAGCATTACGAAGCACAGCCTGATAATTGAAACCCTCAGGACCTTGCGCAAAAGCAGCTACAGAGAAGAATACATAAACTGCAACCAGTATAAGAGATTTAATATTTTTCATAATTAATGATTTTAGAATAATGGTGTAAATGTTTTTTTGTGGAGAATTAGTTTTTAGTAAACGGAATTGTTTTTACCTCGCTACCTGAAAGGTTTACCACTTTCAGAAAGTAGTTACCCGTAGTGAAAGATGAGATGTTGAATGTGCGACTATACTTAGTTGTACTTACCGCCGCTTTATCCTCTTGCAACAAAAGTCTGCCTGCTGCATCGTAGATGTAGAATGACGCAGAGAAATTACCTTCTGACTGTAGTGAGAGCGTTATGGCATCCTGTGCCGGATTGGGATACAAATTGTAATTGACCAGCACCTGTTTTGTGTTAGCAATACCCGTTGGATTAGCATCGGGCTGCTGAAAACCCTGCGTTAGTAAAAAGGAGCCGGATGTTGCCGTAGCAATGACGATTTCGCCAACCGTACTACTAAGCGAACCGGCACTATTACCGGTAGTACCACCCGCAGCAGCCACTACCTGTCGGGATATGGACTGCGCATGCAAACCATGCGTAGCAGCCCCCAACAACAGTACCAATAATGCTTTTTTCATGTTTGAACGTTTTTAAATGTTTGTAGAATTAGTTTCTCAAGTATCGATCGATGATGTAAAACTACCTTGTGGTTGCTTGCTTGTGGTTGAAATAAATCGTACCTTTTGGGTGCATTATCATATATCTCTCTATATACAAACAAACTGAAACCCTTTACCGACAGGGCATACAGACAAAACACACTATAGAGCCTTTTTGGGCTTATCAATAAATTTGAGGATTGTAAAACAGTGGCAACACCGTCTAACAACATATGGACATTGGTACATAGCCTGTCTGCACAGGAGAAACTATTTTTCCGCAGAGACTACGTAAAAGCCTATGCAGTGCAGGGCGCTGAACCATTGTACCTGAAAGTTTTTGACCTGATAAGCAAACAGAGCACCTATGACGAGGCTAAGCTGCTAAAGCAACTGGCACCTACGCTGAATGCTAAAAACATATCGTACACAAAAAACTACCTGTACGAACAGATATGTGATGCACTGCTTTACTTCAACAGTCATGAAAATACCAACGCACGCATTTTTCAGCAGTTGTCGCTGGTAAGGATTTTCAGAGAGAAAGGCTTGTATAAAGCAGCGCTCAAGATTTGGGAACATGCCATAAAAGAAGCTAACAAATATGAGCTGCACCCTATGATACAGATGCTTAAAGAGGAGTACAGAAGGCTGCAGTTATACAGCAACCCTAAGGCTTCTCAGAAAGCCATGATGAAAGAGTATGAGGAAGACAGTATATCGGCAGATGAGCATTTACGTATTTTGCAATTGCAGGAACTGAGTTTCCACGCACTGCTGCTTAGACGGAAAACGCACTTCAGACAGAGCAAAGAGGATAAGAAGATAATCAATAGTCTGTTGCAGAATGCGCTATTGCAGAAAGAACCTAAGTCTGCTTCATTTTGGCACCTACATCACTACAGAATGACCAAGGCAACACTTGGCTACCTAAGTAACAATGCAACATCTTACAACTACGCATACGCCAATATACACGCATGGCAAAACAATGAGCACTTTATAGCACACGATTGTGAAAACTATATGGAAGTGCTTTACATATTCTACTACACCGCCATACTTGCCAAAGACTATCAGCATGTAATAGATGTGATGCAACATAGTGCCAATAAACAGATAAAAGGTGTAGCACACAAAGCGTATTTCGAAACCATCAGACATCTTGCACTGAACAGAGTATATAACAAACTTGCAGACTACGACAAAGTAAAAGTACTGGTGAAGGTAATGAAAGACCACATTGCTGGCTGGGAGCAGTACATAAACACTGATCTGCAACGCACACTACGCCTATCACTGGGTATCAGTTGTTTTGTATTGCAGGACTATGAAAATGCATTTCATTACGTAAAGAATGCAACGTTGTTGTTTAATGATGATACCCGACAGGAGCACTATTCATTTGCTTATTTGTACTTGCTGATTATATGCTTCGAAATGAAAGATGATTACCTCTTCGACATTCAATACAAAAGCACTTACTCCTACTTCTACAGGCACGAAAAACCATTGCCTTTTGAAAATGCTATTTTGCAGACATTGCACAAAACATATAAAACAAAAAGCTTCCGCAGCCTGCAAGAGAATTTTAATGAACTGCAAACAAGCCTCGCCATAACAGCCAACGACCCTGTGCAGCAGATAGTTTTCAGTATGTTCAATGTACCGGTATGGATAGAAAGCAAGCTGAACCGAGTGGCATACAAAGACTGGGTGAAACGTAAAGTGGAGAATGAACTGAAGGTAACACGCTCTGCGGGTTAGCATATTCAGTATAAACATAGTATTCTATTCACAGTGCAGTGTTCAACCACTGACCAAAAGCATAACCGGACTTGGCTATCTCAATAATCAGATAAACAGAAACCAGCAGCAACACTGTAGTTACCCAAGGTGATTTCTTTGTTGCATTACCTGCGGAAGTATCGGGCTGATTTGTCATAACAAGTCGTTTTGTTTACCTAAAGTTATAACAGCCTGTCATTTGTGGCAGGGTGATTTAGGGGTGAAATTACCGTTGTAAGTTTTATAACTTTGATGCAATGGCAATACAGAAGCTGGCAATAGACGATTTTCTGCAACTGGCAAAAGAACACACCGTAATAGATGTACGCAGCCCCGGCGAATATAATCATGCGCATATACCGGGCGCACTCAGCCTGCCATTATTCAACGATGAAGAAAGAAAGGTAGTAGGCACTGCCTATAAACAACAAAGCAGGGAAAACGCTATTAAAATAGGGCTCGACTACTATGGCAGTAAAATGCGCACCATGGTAGAGCAGGTAGAACAATGGCTGCACAACAAGCAAGACAAAACAGTATTGGTACACTGCTGGCGTGGCGGTATGCGTAGCGCTGGTGTGGCATGGCTGCTGGATTTGTATGGCTTTAAAGTATATACACTGGTTGGGGGTTACAAAGCCTTCCGTACAAAAGTGCTGACACAGTTCAGTCAACCATATCAGTTTCGCATTATTGGCGGATACACAGGTTCGGGCAAAACAGAAGTGTTGCACAAAATGAGTGGAAGCATTGTAGACCTTGAAGCTATTGCAGGACACAGAGGTTCGGCTTTTGGTGCTGTAGCAGGAGTAGAACAGCCATCGCAGGAGATGTTTGAAAACAGACTTGCTTTGCAACTGATACAACACCAACAAGAAACTATATGGCTGGAAGATGAAAGCCAGCGTGTGGGGCATGTAAACATTCCTCATGAGTTGTGGCGACAAATGCGTGCATCACAGGTATATTTTCTGGATATACCATTTGAAGAAAGGCTGCAATACATTGTTGCCGGCTATGGGAAAAAAGACAAAGACAAACTGGTGAGTGCCATCATGCGCATACAGAAAAGACTGGGGCCACTGGAAACAAAGACTGCCATTAATCATCTGCTGGAAGATAATATCAGCGATTGCTTTGCTATACTTTTGAAGTACTACGACAAGCAATACAATAAGGCATTGCAAGAACGTACTGCCGAACAGATACATACAATAACATGCGGCAACACCAACGCTGCTAACAATGCTATACTGATAGCCAATACAATAAGACAACATGGATAATACCACTACCGATATAAAACTGACACAATACTCTCACGGCGCAGGTTGTGGCTGCAAGATAGCCCCTGCTGTGCTGGAGCAGATATTGAAAGGCCAAACAACTACTGTAAACGATGCAAAACTACTGGTAGGCAATGCCAGTAAGGACGATGCTGCAGTGTATGACTTGGGAAATGGTACAGCACTGATATCTACCACCGACTTCTTTATGCCGATAGCATATGATGCTTTCGACTTTGGGCGCATAGCGGCTGCCAATGCCATCAGCGATGTGTATGCCATGGGCGGCAAACCGCTCGTAGCCATAGCGATACTTGGATGGCCTGTTGAGAAACTACCTGCAGAGCTTGCACAACAACTAATAGCAGGCGGCAGAGCGACCTGCGATGTTGCAGGCATACCACTGGCAGGCGGGCACAGCATAGACAGTACAGAGCCAATATTCGGACTGGCAGTGACGGGTATTGTACCCATAGAAAACCTGAAACAGAACAATACGGCGAAGGAAGGTGATGTATTGTTTCTTACAAAGCCGTTGGGTGTAGGGATACTCTCTACCGCGCAAAAACGTGGTGTGCTGACTCCTGAAATGCAACCATTGATGGTAGAACAAATGGCAAAGCTGAACGATATTGGCGAAGCACTTGGTAACATAAAAGGCGTGCATGCCATGACGGATGTAACAGGTTTTGGACTGCTTGGGCACCTGATAGAAATGGCTGATGGTAGCGGACTTGGTGCAGAACTCTATTACAATAAACTGCAAATACTGGACGGGGCTAAAGAATATCTTGCACAACGCATAGTACCCGATGCTACTTACCGCAACTGGAACAGCTACAGCACACAGGTAGGCTTTGATACAGGTGTAGATGTAATGCAGGCATTCAGCATACTACCCGACCCACAAACCAATGGCGGCATGCTGATAAGTGTAGCACCTGAAACTGTAGATGAAGTAACAGCATTATTTAAAGCAAACAGCTTAGAGGGTTTTATAGAACCTATTGGTAAGATGATAACTAAAGGAGAGAAGTTGGTGAAGGTGATGAATGGATAAAATATTAAAGCAACACCTAAAGCTATTGACACAACAATATTACAATGATAAAGAATGTTGACAATCGAACACAAAACAAGAGAATAGCCATTGCGCTATCTCTGTGTATTTTATACTTAATACTATGTGTAGCTGGCAGTCAATCAGATTCCGTTATAGCCGGTGTGCTAACATACTTATCATTATTGGTATACGGGTTTATTTGCTTGTGCAGAATAATACTGACGGAACAGAAGAGAACATTCAGATATATACTACCGCTAATATTGATAGTAGCTACATTAATTGTAGTACAACTTGACTTCTGGCCATATGCAAAGTATGGCTATAGTTTCCGTATAAATATCGGTCGTTGATATTAAAAAGATTGCAAACTACTCTCCATATATCCCCTCAATCACATTCGCGTATTTCTGCTCAATGATTTTGCGTTTCAGTTTGATGGTAGGTGTCATTTCGCCACCGTCAATAGTCCACTCGTTGGGGAGCAGTGCAAATTTCTTTATCTGTTCAGGATGGCTGAATAGAGGATTGAATTTGTCTATCTGCTTTTGCACCAACTCTATTACTTCAGGCATTTTTACCAATGCATCGTTGCTATCTGGCGCGGCAGGCATATTGTGATCTTTCATGTACTTACGGATGTTAGCAATAGCAGGGACAATCAGCGCACTAACAAACTTGCGTCCGCTACCTATTACCATTATCTGCTCTATGAAAGGACTCTCTTTCATTTTATTTTCCACCACCTGCGGTGCTACATATTTGCCACCTGCAGTTTTGAATATTTCTTTTTTGCGGTCTGTTATTTTCAGGAAGCGTCCTTCTACCCACTCGCCAATATCACCTGTTTTAAACCAACCATCTGCATCAAAAGCCTCCTTCGTTAGTTGCGGATTTTTATAATAGCCCATCATCACGTTGCGGCCTTTTACCAGTATCTCACCATCGTCACCAAGCTTTGCCTGTACATTCTGTACAACAGGCCCTATGGTACCTACACGGCGGTCTTCGCTTGCAAATTTATTTACGGATATAACGGGAGAAGTTTCGGTAAGGCCATACCCCTCCATAATTACAATTTTGGCAGATGTGAAAACACGTATCAGGCGTTGCTGACAGGCAGCTGCACCAGTTACAATAGCTTTCACATTGTTGCCCAATGCCTCTCTCCATTTCTTGAACACCAGTGCATTGGCAATTGCCAATTGCAAGCGATACCAGAGGTTGCCGGGCTTAGCATTATCATATTTGAACCCTAAATCTAAAGCCCAGAAGAACAGTGCACGCTTGATGCCTTTCAGTTCCATGCCTTTTGCGAATATCTTTTCATATACTTTCTCCAACAGGCGCGGCACGGTAGTGAATACGATAGGCTGCACCTCTTTCAGGTTTTCACCAATCGTATCCATACTTTCAGCATAATAGATGGAAACAGCAGCGTTGATATATATATAGCTGACCATCTTTTCGAAAATATGATTCAGCGGCAGGAAGCTAAGTGCTTTACCACCACGCACGGCAAACCAGAATTCGCACTCACAATCCAGTACGTTGCGTACAATATTATCATGGCTCAGCATTACGCCTTTCGGGTTGCCTGTTGTGCCCGATGTATAGATGATTGTTGCCAGTGTCTTTTCTGTGATGCGATTTACAATCGAAGCATCTGGCTGTAAATTTTTATTAATGAGTTCTTTCCAGTTTTTAACACCTTGTATTTCGTCGAAAGAATAGATATGCTGTAGTGTTGGTATTTGCGCAAAAGCATCTTTGAAGCGCTCATACATTTCGGCATTGGCAATAAAAAGAATACGCACTTCTGCTTCGTTCAGCACATACACCAAATCTGTTGCACTGATAGTTGGATACAGAGGTGTTAACACTGCGCCTGTTTGCTGCACTCCGAGGTCTGTAATCAGCCACTCGGGGCGGTTAGGCGATATGAGGGCTATTTTCTCCTGATGCTCAGGCTCCAGGACATCGTTCTTAATACCTAATGATAACAACCCGCCACAGAGCTTGGCAGCCATATCCCATGCATCCTTATTGGAATAGGTACGATAAGCCCCATTCTCCTTACCTGCCAGCATCACCCCGTTTGGGTCTTCTGCTACTCGTTTTGCGACAAAATCAAAAAGGCGTGTTATCATACCTAAATTTAATTCTTTTTACTCATTTCCTCAATAGCTACAGATGATGACCGAATATCTGTAACCTTATTTTAACAGATGTTGAAACTATGCTGCCGGGCAATAAAGATTTTCAATTAATTTCACCCCGTGCGTTTAAGCCTGGAACATATAGTACCCATACCGCTGAAGGATAAGATAAATGAATACCATTCCCGCGTTTGGAATCAGCAACTGACTTTCAACAGCGGAGAGCGTGTATTTATACAAGCACCGTCGGGCACGGGCAAAACAACGCTGGTACATTTTCTGTACGGACTGCGAAAAGACTATGAAGGCAAAATACACTGGAGCGCATTTAAAATGCATGAAATAAATCCTGAACAGCTTTCTCAATTGAGAGCATCATCTGTAAGCGTTATATTTCAAGATATGCGCCTTTTCTCAGAACTGACTACTTGGGAAAATATAGAAGTGAAGCGCAGGCTTACCAATACCGTGAGTGAATATGACGCGGAAAAGTGGCTGGATAAGCTAGGTATGAAACACAAAGCAGACAGCCCTGCAAGCAAACTATCATACGGAGAGCAACAGCGGGTAGCCATTGTGCGCGCATTAGTACAGCCTTTTGAATGGTTGATAATGGATGAACCGTTCAGCCATCTGGACTATGCCAACAGGCAACGTGCCATAGCACTAATAGACGAAGTGGCTACAATGAACAGAGCAGGACTGCTGCTGGCAGATCTTGATGATAATGATTATTTCACCTATTCAAGAAAACTGCTGCTGTGAAACCACTGAAACAATCGCGCCTTGTACAGAAACTATTGCTGCGCCATCGCAGCAACAACAGGTTGTGGGCATCGCTCATTGCATTATTTGCCGGTACTACCCTACTGCTAATAGCTGTGATGATATGGTGGAACTTCAGTCTGATACTAAGCGGCACACACGATAACGATAGTCTTGGCAGCACCTTCCTCACGATAGGTAAACAGGTAACAGACCAATCGATGGGTAAAAAAGGCGCTTCGCTTTTTACACCCAAAGAAATATCGACTATAGAGAATGCACCACAGGTGCAGGATGTAGGTATGCTGGTATCGAACAGGTTTCCTGTCTATGCATCGCTGAGTGTGGCAAACGGCTTTTCTACAGATATGTTTCTGGAAGCCGTGCCGGACAGGTTTATGGATAAACAACCAAATGGCTGGAGTTGGGAAGAAGGCAATACCCAAGTACCCATCATTCTATCGTCAGATTTTTTGAACCTGTATAACTACGGTTTTGCGCTGAGTCAAAATCTGCCGCAGCTATCGCAAACAACCATACAGGCACTGGCATTTGATATAACCATTGGCAGAGGATTATATACAGAACAATACACAGGGCGTGTAGTTGGTTTCAGCGACCGTATCAGTTCTGTATTAGTACCGCAATCTTTTATAGAGCATGGCAATAAAACATTTGCACCGAACGTACCTGTTGCACCATCGCGGCTGATACTACAGGTAAAAGACCCGAGCGATAAACGCTTTGCCGAGTTTCTGCAAATGAATAACTATACTACCAATACCGAACAACTGCGTTGGAATAAAATGCGTGGCATAGTAGATGCTGTAGCATCGGGTACCGGGATATTGGCATTATTGCTCATGGGCATCGGCACACTGGTATTTATATTGTTTATAGAACTGACCATTGCCAAAGCAGAGGCATCGCTATCGTTATTGTTGCAAATGGGATATAGCCCACGCTACCTTGCCATGTTTATGATGCGCAGGTTTGTACCGCTGATTGTGATAACACTACTCGCATCTACCATAGTAGCCATAATACTGCAAGAGGTAATAGCTGCTAAAGGTACCGCACTGAACGTAACACTACCCGACCTGCCGGGATGGCCCGTATGGGCGGCACTTGCAGCCAGTGCAGGTGCGTTGCTGGCATTTGTAAGCAGGGCTATATTCAAAGCTATTAACTAAGAGCAATAAGCCGGTACGCTACATGTATTTATGTATATTAGCGTATGGAAACGAACTTAGGCATTGGCTCTCGTGTAGAGCACCCTCACTTTGGCAAAGGCGTGATTGTAGACCTTGCAAGCGAAACATATACCATCTGGTTCAAATCGCAGAACGGAACAAAAAGCATTAATAAAGACTACGATCTGAAAGTACTGCAGGCAACAGAAGCAGGTAGCGAACCTACTACTGCAGGCGGACTAACCCTTGCAGATATAGAACAGGCACTTGATAATATTCTGGAACGTCGACTGCACGAAATGCAATTGGTACCAATGGCCAATAAATGGAACAACGGTATCATGATACTAAAACCTGCAGATGACAGCCTGCAACCAAAAGAAGTACCCATAGAAACCTTCTTCCACAAAATAGTAATGGTGCGTGACAGGATGCGCCTGATAGAACAAAAAGTAAATGCACATAAAGTGCTGACTGATGAAGAGAAAGTAGATATACAACAATACATCACCGCAGTGTATGGCTCGCTAACTACGTTTAATGTGCTATTTAAAGAAATGCATCACCAGTTTAAGGGCAGCAGCAAAGACTAACGCGTAAGTTCATTTATTATAGAAGCGTGTTGCGGATATTGTTGCCGTAACGCGCTTTTTTGTGCCAGTTCAAAATCGGCAAAATCGAAACCCGGTGCTACCGTGCAGCCACAAAGACAATAAGTATCTGCCACCTCTACTCTGGATGCAAACCAGCTACCTGCAGGTATTAATATCTGAGGTTGTTCGCTTGCTTCTATATCTAAGCCGAGTTGTGTATCAGCAATGTTCCATTGGGTTTTATCTCATAAATATGAAGGCATGCACCATCATAATAATGCCACATCTCATCTGAAGCTATTCTATGAAAAGCAGAAAAATCGCTATGCTCCAATAAGAAGTAAATAGCTGTTGATGCGTTGCGTTCACCCGTGTGTTCGGGTGTTAAAACCTGTTGAGGAAATGTTAAACCGGCATGATACGTTTCCCTGAATGCACCGCCTTCCACATGGCTTTGCATCTGTAGTTTTTCCTTCCAATACTTTGCTGAGCGCGGGTTTTGCATAAACTATTGTTTGTGCTAAGATATGTTAGAACCTTGTTAAAGAGGAATACCACGGGAAAATTGGCATACAACAGGCATACTTGTTGCCTATGTATCTGCAAGTAAATGAATTGTATGAAACGCTTATTACTCATTGGTTTGGTTTTTGCAGGTGTTACAACACTTACATCCTGCGTAAAGAATGAATATTATAATACAAACCCCAACACAAATACACCTGTAGGGTATCAAAATATATTTGACGATAATTTTGATTATGACTCCCACAACTGGTCGTTCACAGATGCCTATAACAATGCATCCGTGCGCATTACAGGCGGTCAATTGAAATATGTGTATAATCCTGCAAATGAAGGTACAAACACAGTAGCAGTAAACACGGGGCTTAATACCAATTACAACTTCCTGATACAAACACGCATGCAATCGAACAATGCAATGGGTTTGGTATGGGGTGTATCTAACAACGACTATGGGTTTTCGTTGTTTATAGATGACCAGGGATATTTTGCAGTATATAAAGAAGGTAATGCAAACACTGCCGTAAAAACATTAATAGATTGGCAATATAACAGTGCTATTGTAGCAGGATGGAATAATGTAGAAGTGGAACAAGTAGGAGACTATTGGATAGGATATGCAAATGGCAAGAAACTGTTTGAGATAGCAGCACAAAATTTATACGGTAGCAAGGTGGGGTATATAGTAATGGCAGGCACTACGGGTTATGCAGATTATTTGACCGTTCAATGGTAAAAACTGCAGCCTCAGTGTATGGCTTGGGCACAAAAGATAAATCCTTGTAACTTAGTTGCAGGGATTTATTATTATGAGCAATTCGAACGGCCAGAATGGCAAACAATTTACACCGGTAGGTTCTCCAAAAGAAGCAGTGTTTCTGGAAGGCCCACAATCCAGATGGCAGGAACTGAAATTTTTATTTAAAGTAATGCGCCAGTTTATACATGGGTTTCGAAAACTACACTTTCTGGGTCCGTGTGTTACAGTGTTCGGCTCTGCAAGGTTTAAAGAAGACCATCCCTATTATCAACTTGCGAGAGATGTAGGCCGAGGTGTGGCAGACTTAGGATTTACAGTAATGACAGGAGGAGGTCCCGGTATAATGGAAGCAGCCAATCGCGGAGCTCAGGAAGCTGGTGGTGTATCTGTTGGTTGTAACATCATACTGCCACACGAACAAAATCCTAATCCGTATCTGGACCATTGGGTGGATTTTGAATATTTCTTCGTTCGTAAAACGCTGCTGAGCAAATACTCCTATGGCTTTGTAGTAATGCCGGGGGGCTATGGTACGCTTGATGAGTTTTTTGAAGCCATTACGTTGATACAAACAGGTAAGTTTCAAAAATTCCCTGTAGTGTTGATGGGGAAAGAATACCATAAAGACCTGTACAGCCATATACAAAGCATGGTTAAAAACAAAACAATATCTGATGTAGACACAGACCTTTTTCTATATACAGACAGCATAGAGGAAGCTATGGCCCACCTGAATAAATACGGGGTAGAAGGTTTCAAACTGAAAAGACGCAAACGTATCAAACCTTCAGGGTTACTTGGTGAGAAATAGCAACAGGGTGACAAAACGCATAATTTATAAGATTTATATTTTGTACATTGGCGTTGTTGTTGAATACTACACTACCCGCTAAATAACATCTTTTGGAAACGAGGATAAAGAAGCTGTACAGATTTTTCATAGGGCATCATTCTGACTTCTCATTAGAGAACAGGATGTTTAATATGATAAACATCATAGCAATTGTAGCTGTTGGTGTTGCATTACCCATGAACTATTTTCTGGGATATCCTGCTTGGGTACTAGTACTAACAATTAGTTTACTAACATTACAAGCATATCTCTACTACTTATCCAGAGTCAAGAAGCGTTTTTATCTGAGCAGAATATTGTTTTCAGTACTATCCTATTGCTTCCTTACCCTGAACTTTTTCTACAACTCAGGAATAGACGGGCCTACAATTCTATGTTTTTTTCTAACATACGTCTTCCTCATAGCCATCTTTCCAAGAAAAACTTATTGGCTATGGACTAGCCTGCATATATTAAACGTCCTGATTCTGCTAATCATTAACCACAATAACCCCGACCTTGCACCAATAACATATGCTACACCAACAGGTAGAGAAATAGATACCGCGGTAACTTTTATCATTATGTTGACATTGTCTTATGCAACGTTGAATTTCATACGTGCCAACTACGACTATGAAAAGGCCTCCGCAGCTAAGAGAGCATTAGCCATACAGCAACATAATGAAGAACTGGAAAAGGTAAACGCAGAAAAAAACAAGTTATTTTCAATATTATCTCACGACCTGAGAAGCCCTTTAAATAGTATTCAAAGCTATTTGGAGCTTCTTTCTTTTGACATATTGGATGAAAAAGAAAATGCTGTTGCAAGACAAGAGCTACTAAGCCTTACCAAAAACACCTCTGATTTATTGTTCAATTTGTTATCGTGGTCTAAAACCCAAATGGAAGGTGTAAGGTCAAAACCTAAAGACAACAACCTTTCAGAAATACTTGCAAGCACTATTAACACACAACATGTTATAGCATCACAAAAAGACATACGTTTTGAAAACAATATAGATAAACGCCTAACGGCATTGTGCGACGAAGATATGCTGCAACTTGTGGTACGCAACCTACTGAACAATGCCATAAAGTTTACACCAACTTTCGGAAAAATTTCCATCACAACATTTACTGATAAAGACAAAGCTGTTATTGCCATTACAGATAATGGATCTGGCATACCGGAAGAACAGCAAAACGAGATATTTTCATTGAAAATACGCTCTACCTATGGAACTAATAACGAAAAAGGCATAGGACTTGGGCTTGTACTTTGCAAAGAATACATAGAGATGCAGAATGGGCATATTTGGTTTGAGAGCCAACCCGGCACAGGCACTACATTCTTTATATCGCTGCCCATGGCATAAATGATAATCATAAGCCCATTACACTTATACTAATAACCAACGTATATAGTCAAGCCCTACTTTTATTAAGCAAGTGTTAATAGCTCACCCCTTGATCCATTATAAATCGCGTATGAGTGTCATAGCGATGTTAAATAATTTTTCAGTCTTTCTCTATTAACAATTTTTGTGCGTGTGATACAGTTATATTGTAGTGTGTATTATGAAAAAGAAGTGTATCGCCATATTATTATTTTTGCTACCGTTATGTAGTAACGCACAGATTCAATCCTATTTTTCTATTGGCAGTGCAGTATCTTATGCTCATGCCAAGAATACGGAGAAGTATTTACCTATTATACAACCTAATACCTCACTAAGCCTGAATATACCTGTTGCAGAAGGCATTTCACTTCAAACTGGACTTATGTATTCATTAAGAGGATATAACACAGTGCAAAAAGAGACCTATGAAAAAGACAAATCGTACTACCTGACACAATACAGAATGCAATACATCTCTGTACCACTGATGCTATCTGTTAGAACAATAAACACTTCAAAAATGAAGATATGGGCTGACGGTGGTATGCATTACAACTTTTTCCTTGCAGGTACAATGCAGTATAATTATGAGAACTATAAAAATAATGAACTTGTTGAAAACGGAGGATCTGCATACCGTATAAAAGGATGGTTTACGCCATCTAAATATAGCCCTACCCGCAATAGCTATGATATGAATGCACTTGACATTGCACTGAAGATGCAAATCCGCTTCATATATAAAGATAAATATTCGCTTACTGTTTATCACGAATACAGCCTATATGATGTACGTTCTAACCCTGACAATACTGCGTCATCAGTAAACGCACAGTACACCGGCATTGCACTTGGATATAGATTGTTTTAATTTTAGTTGTACCCTAAAATATAGCTGTTATGGCTGAACTTAAAACAAAGAAAAATGATACAGATGTTACAGCATTTCTCAATACTATCGACCATTTACAAAAACGGGAAGATGCTATAGAGGTACTAAATATGATGAAAAGGGTAACAGGCCTGGAACCAAAAATGTGGGGGCCAAGCATCATTGGTTTCGACGAATACCATTACAAATATGATAGTGGGCATGAAGCAGATATGTGCCTAATTGGTTTTTCTCCCAGAAAACAGAGCCTGACATTATACATCACAGAAAATCCTGAAGAGCATGCAGTATTATTTAATGCCCTTGGCAAATATAAAACGAGCAAGGCTTGCCTGTACATTAACAAACTAAAAGATGTGAATGTAGATGTACTTGAAAAACTAATTGCCGCTTGCTATAAGAGTGCTAAGAAAAAATGGAAGTAATATTTACCAAAAATCTATTGCTGGGTAAATGGATTACTAAAAGATTTGTCGTTAATAAAAAGGCTGTCATCTAAAGACATTAAAAATGCAATAACTTTTTTCTTTTGTTCCTTTGTGAGATGGGCTCCGCCTCTGTTTGCAAAGCTCATTTTACTATCCGTGTTAATACCATCGTTTACGTGTTCGCTATAAAAATCAAGTACCTCATCCAATGTTTTAAAACGGCCATCGTGCATATACGGAGCTGTAAAAGACAGATTCCTCAATGACGGGATTTTAAATTTTCCATAATCCTCTTTCTTACCGGTTATTCCTCCAAGCCCATAGTCTATATAGTCTTCATGGCTTTGTGCGGCATCCAAGCCATTATTACTAAAGTGTCCTGTACTACCAAGCGGATCCGAGTCTGTAGTATGACAATGCAAACAGTCGCCCATTGTCATTTCATTAATAATCTCAAATCCCTCGGCCTCATCTTTCGTAAAAGATGCCTTATTAGCCAACACCATATCGTATTTGGATCTGTATGATAACAAAGTACGTTCAAACTGAGCTATAGCTTTAGCTATAAGTATACTGTCTATTTTTCCTTGAGGAAACGCTGCATTAAAACGAGACCTGTAAAACTTGTTTCTACTGATGCGAGTCACAGCACTACCCCAATCAAGGTTCATTTCGTCATGGGCCTTTACGGGTTGAAAAACTTGTTCTTCAAGGCTTTTTACTCTGCCGTCCCAAAAAAATGAGGTATTCCATGCCAGATTAAATAAAGGAAGTGTATTTCTCTTTTGCAAAACACCATTTATACCTTTACTAAAGGCATCCGGCGAACCACTAAAGGCTGCTTCCTGTCTATGACAACTGGCACAAGCAATTGTACTATCGCGACTTAGGATGGGATCATAAAACAAATATCTTCCCAACGTTGCACCTTCATTCGTTACAGGATTATCTGTAGCCACGGGCATAGTCGGGAAAAATTGTAAATCAGGAAATTGATATGGTGTGGTACCGGATATACTAAAACCATATAAAAGGCAAACTATCAGCAAATACCAATACCTGAACATAAAATACTATCTACTGAGTGTAATCGGATATGATAATGACACTTTATTCGTAGTGACTTTAACATAATACAAGCCCGCAGGATAATTACCGATATCCATTACAAGCTTATGAGTATCCTGTATGTATTGTTCCAGTATTTTGCCATCTCTGTTTATCAGCATTACATTCTTTACTTGTTGTTCAGTATCTCGTTTATCTATTTCTACATTTACTATACCCGTAGTAGCAGTAGGGTATACTTTTAATGCTTGCGCTTCTGTAGTATTCTTTACTGTATGGTAATACGTAGGGTGTACTATTATGTTATCTATCATCCATCCCTCACCTGTATTAGTTGATGTATCTGAAATGAAAGTATACCTGATAATAAAAGAATCCATGCTCCGCAGATACGACCCTTCAAAGCATAACCACACATCTCGCCAGGTAGTATCTGTACCGCTTATGGTATATATTCCATTTAGTGTATCTCTGTTTGCCAATGTATCATAACCATAAAACTTGTAAACTTCCGGACTGTTAAATACATTTTTCCAAGTCTTACCCGTATCTGAAGAGAATTCAATTATACCACCTGCATGCTTTTTTTGCATGTCAATTTTCTGCTTCCATCTCACGGCTACTATTGCAAGGTTAAACTGAAACTTACGCAACCTGAACGAAAACATAGAAGTATCATTAGGCGGATAACTATTAATTGTATCTGTCAACAATGCATTGGGATTAGTTGCAGCACTATCAAAAATCATCTTCTGTGGCTTGCCTATCTGCCATAAACTACTACTATCTTTTTTGATTATGACTGCATTGTAGGCATTTGTATCAGCACCGTCAAAGTACTGCGTATACATCTGCGACTTTGCGAATAAAGGGGAAAATGCAATTAAAAGTAAGAGTATAAGTTTGTGCATACAGATAGTAAATGGTTATAATAATATGACGAACCAATCGCTTAATGTATTAGTCACCTTATACCAATTGACAATATGATGACACTGCCATATATTGAAAATACAATTAGAACTTAACAGGAACAATATATTACTTGAATAGAGTTAGAGAATACTGTTTAACTTAGGGAGTTACTATGCTACATTAATTGAACATTTTCAATACCATATCGTTAAGTAAATATGCTGCGACTCATCATTTTTCTGATTATTAATTTTGGTGCATTAGGTATTGGAGGCCTTATGTTGGGCAACCCGCAAACAAACGAATGGTATCAGTCGTTAAACAAAGCACCTTGGACACCTCCAGGTTGGGTATTTGGTGCTGCATGGTCGTTTATCATGCTTTGCTACAGCATATTTATGTGGAAGGCTTCTTCTGTAGCAGAGATGCGCGTTTATCCGGGTTTGTATATTTTATTTGCCATACAATTTGCGCTTAATGTAATGTGGAATCCCATCTTCTTCAGATGGCATTTGATGGGCTTAGGTGCGTTTGTCATCATAGCACTATTAATGGTTGTAGCGTGGTTTACATGGTGGGGATTTAAAAATCTTGGAGCTTGGGGCCTGTTGATGCTACCTTATACGATATGGTTGTGTATCGCAGCATCGCTGAATATATATGCTTATGCCAATAACTAAGTATTACTCAGTGCTTATATTTGTGCATACATTACCCTTATGAATAAATACGTCTTCGCACTTTTCTGCCTCTTGCTTTTAGCATTGAATACAGTTGCACAACCATGGTTTGAGAATGGAACGAAAGACTTGATGTACAATAAACGTATTAATCGCAGGCTTATCTTAGCAGCACCTCAAAACGATATATTAAATAATATACAAGACAGTACAGGCAAGATTTTTACTATTGTCGATATTATAAATAATGCGGTGCTTAAAAATAAGGTTGCCCTGTATGCCAATAGCAACGATTCTCTTGTGTTGACAGATAGCCTGCAGACAACAGAAAAGCTTACTCATACCTATGACAGCGCAAACATTATACAACCGCAGTCTATAGACAATATCATTATTGCTGAAGATTGGAAAATTGAACGTACCAGTGGTAGAATGACATGGAATTTTATATCATTCATGCTATGCAGGGAAAATCAACAGGTGTCGGCGAAAACTATTCCAATTTACAAACTTAGTGCAGCCACATTTAGTGCTATATGTAATCCCTATCACGTATTGGTAGACGGGAATGAAATATCCCTGACTGACTATTTCACAAACAGGAAATTCAAAAGCGAAATTATCAACGTAAAAAACATTAAAACAACATCTTATGAACGTTTTGTTCGCCCTAAAGAATTTTCTGAGGTAATATTAACTCATTGATTTTTCAGCTTCCCATTTACTGCGTCCTTCGCCTTTTATCACATGGCGTTCGCTGTGATAAGAAGAGCGCACCAATGGACCACTTTCCACATAGTCGAAGCCCATTTTATAGCCTTCTTCTCGATAAAATGCGAATTCATCAGGATGTACGAAACGGATAACAGGCAGGTGCTTCGGCGTTGGTTGCAGGTATTGTCCTAATGTCAATACATCAAGTCCATTATCTGCCAGATTGCGCATAGTTGCCAGTACTTCATCCTGTGTTTCACCGATGCCAAGCATAAGGCCGCTCTTAGTGCGCATGCCACCATCTTTAAGACGACGCAGTACTTCAAGACTGCGGTGGTATTTAGCTTGTATGCGCACTTTACGTGTCATGCTCTCTACTGTTTCCATGTTATGAGAAACAACTTCAGGAGCTACATCTATGATGCGTTGCAAGTTATCCCATTCACCTTTAAAGTCCGGTATCAGTGTTTCGAGTGTTGTATCAGGATTCAAAGCGCGTACCGCTTTGATTGTATTTGCCCAAATAATAGAACCACCATCTTTCAGCTCATCACGGTCTACAGATGTAAGTACGGCATGTTTTACGCTCATCAGGTGGATAGCTTCCGCCACACGTTGCGGTTCATCCCAATCAACAGGTTCAGGACGGCCGGTAGCTACTGCACAAAAACCACAAGAGCGTGTACAGATATTACCCAGTATCATAAAGGTAGCTGTACCCTCGCCCCAACACTCGCCCATGTTTGGACAATTGCCACTTTCGCAGATGGTATGCAGCTTATGGGTATCTACCAGATTACGCACATTGCGATAGCCCTCACCCGTAGGTAGCTTCACCCTCAACCAGTTTGGTTTCTTTACCCTTGTCTCAGTATTATTTGCCGCAGCACTTATAACCGGTAATTCCTGCATAAACCTCAGATTTGCCTAAAAAACGATGCAAATTACGATACCTATTTGCGTTTGCCAAATTGGAAAGCCGCGTACACGTTAAAGAACATAGATTGTTCCTTTTGCATAGCCATTTGCTGTATCTCACTGGTATAATATTCTAGTGATGCTCCGGTTTCTATGGCCATTTTGGTGCGTTTATTATTAGCAAAGTCGAAATGGAAGCCTGTTCTCAGGAAAAAGCCCGGAACTATCTTGGTTTCACTTAGACCTTTGCTCCAACCTGAAGAACCTATAATCTGGTTGTAATTAATAAACTGATTGCTTGTACTGTCCGAATACTTGATGCTTTTAGTTTCAAAGCCATTGCTTACATCTATATAATATGGCTTCAACAAGCCCAAAGACAAACCACCAAGATATACCCAATGAATCGATACCGTGCCTTGTTCGGGTTTACCAGCTATCATTTTACGATTACCGTAGCCAAGTTTAAAGGTATAAAAGCTATTTACCTTGCCATATATGAAAGATGAAGGTGTGGCAGCACCTGGTGTGGCAGAAGATGTGTTAGACGCTTTAATCTCCTTAAAATGTCTTCTTTCTGCAAATTCCACATGCAGTACACGTACATTATGAAATAAATCAGGATTTCGGTCTTCGCTACGCAGGCGACCGCGGTCTACAAATATGCCCCAACCATCAGAATATACCCTAAGCCCTACACTAAACTCTTTAGTCAGTGGTTTCGGCTTTTTAATGACAGGCTTTTTCTGCTGACCAGCAGATTTGCTATTGATATTGAGGCTATTGGAGCCACTACCCTGAGCTGTAACCTGTTGAGACATCAGCAATGCCGAAATGCAGAAAGCGCCTGTTATTATTCTTTTCATGCCCATGTTCTATGAACGATACATCGTAAATTTAACACAAAAAACGATACATGGCATTCAAAGTAGTATATACAGGCAATTTAAGGACAGAATGTACCCACCTACGCTCCGGCTCTGTGATAGAAACAGATGCGCCTACCGATAACAGGGGCAAGGGTGAGCGTTTTTCTCCAACAGACCTTGTAGCTACTGCACTGGCTGCCTGTATAGTTACCACAATGGGTATAGCAGGCGATACGCATGATATAGATATTGACGGAACTGTATGCGATGTAGAGAAAATAATGGCCAGCGACCCGAGGCGCATAGGCGAAATAAAAGTACACATAACCATGCCGGCAGGCAAAACCTACAGCGAAAAAGAAAGGCTGATACTGGAGCGTGCAGCAACTACCTGCCCGGTTGCGAAAAGCCTGCATCCTGACCTGAAGGAAAGTATATCATTTGTTTGGGGTTGATTTCAGCAGGCTGAGCCCGACAGCACACTCCAGGCAACGCTTTTTGCTGCAATAGTTGTTATATAATTGAATAAACGCCTGCCCCTGTGCGGCGTTTATTGCTTTCCAACCTATGGTATTGTATTGTTCTATGATATGGTTCTTTTCTGCCGGCAGCTCATCGAGCAATTGCAACGCCAGCTCTTGCTGCTTATCTGTACCATGTGCCTGCGCATACAAATAGCGTATAGGTGCTATGGTGTTGATGATGATATTCTGAATAGATGATTTGCCAAGATGTTTGGGTGCTGGTGTATCTGTATGTTCATCAAACCTGTAGTGCGTATCCCAATACTCACCGGCTGTTACATCCAACAGTGGTATTATTTCTTTTACCGTATTGGTTTCTACTATCTGCGAAAACAGGTGGAAAGATTTGTGTACCAAAGCTGCAAACTGTGCTATTCGGATAGTAGGAAAGTTTGCAGGGCGCAAACGCAGGTATTTCCAACGGTGTACGGGTAAAGGTGTTAGTTGGTACTTCTGTTTCAGGTATTGGTATTCTTTCTTTAGCGTATTGGGGTATTCATCCTGAAAGTCATTTTCCAGCATACCTGCCTGACCGAAGAGGACTGCTTCTACCTGCAGGAGTGTACCTCCTTTTGCAAATACATTGTGGGGAATAGACAATGCCAAATCAAGAAACACATCGGCATTCAGCTTGAAGCCGAAATTGTAAGCCATACGCCAGTAGAGCACATTGCGCCAATCACCCGCACTTTTGTCCAGCAACTGCTGCCATAGTGCTTGCTTTTCCTCCCAGCGTTCTGCCAGTATTCTTGTCAGCCAGCTTTCTTTGGTTATATCTTTTACCTGCTGCAATTGCGATGCACAAGGTATTGGCTGTACCTGTGCCATCAGTGCATCATATTTCTGCAACACATCGGGCAATATAAAGTTGCGGAGTTCTAATACAGGTGTGTGTGCCGGTCCTTCACCACCATCATAGTTGTATACTACATGCAGTATCACATTGCGATATGCTTCGTCGTGCTGATGACCGTGTTTTTGCCAATCGCTATTATTCACATGTAGTTCTACGTGACCTGCCAACAAAGTATCTCCTACCCTTACTTTTGCTTCCAGAAAATCGGGACCTGCATTGGTATTGTACCTGCCAGGGTGAACAACGGTTATTGATTCACCATTGGTGGATAGTAACTGTGACGGATTGTAAAGGCTGTATTGCCAGATAAACTGCAATAGTTTTTCCTGCATCGTGATGGTGTATTATGCTACCATCAAATTACAAATAAGCAGCCATTTGTTGCTGATAATCTTTTGCAGCTTCGCCTGCTTTCACCGCAAAATCTTCACCACTGCTGGCAAATATTACTGCACGAGATACATTGATGAGGATGCCGCCATCCTTGTTCAGTGCATTTTCGCAAACAGTAGGTACATCGCCACCCTGTGCACCCACACCGGGTATCAGGAAGAAGTGGTCGGGTAACATTTGGCGTACATGTTGCAATTGTTCTTTGCGCGTAGCACCTATTACAAACATCAGGTTATCGGGCGTGCCCCAGCTTGCAACTGTTTTCAGTACACGCTCGTACATCAGTTCATCGCCGCTTGGTTGTAGCTGGAAGTCTGCACTGCCTGCATTGGATGTTAAACCCAAAACAATAGCCCAATGCCCATCAAATTGCATAAATGGCTGTACACTATCCTTACCCATGTACGGGGCAACAGTTACACTATCAAAAGGATATGTTTTGAAAAATGTATGTGCGTATTGCTCTGCAGTATTGCCTATATCGCCACGCTTGGCATCGGCAATGCTGAAAATATCTTTAGGAATATATTCCAGTGTTTTCTGCATGCTCTCCCAGCCCTTCAGTCCTTGTGCTTCGTAAAATGCCGTATTGATTTTATACGCTACAGTGTAGTCTTTGGTAGCATCTATAATAGCTTTATTGAAGGTAAAAACAGGATCTTCCTCTGCAAACAGGTGCGCAGGCACTTTATTCAGGTCGGTATCCAAACCAACACACAATACAGATTTCTTTCTTTTTATCTCGCTGACAAGCTGCGCACGGTTCATATTATTATAGATTGGGCTGCAAATTTAATCGCATTATTTGTACTTACCTATCTTATCGTCAATTGCTATATCCTTTACAAAGCTGCGTTGCAATTTCATATTAATTAATAATGATTGTGCACCTGCTTTATTACAAGCTGTTTGTATATCATCTATCAGCTTCATTACCTGCTCATATGGCCCTTCTATAACTGTTTCGAAAGGACAAACAAGGTATTGCAAACCAGATGCTTTGATGCAGTCTATAGCTGCATCTACCACTGCATAGGCTTCGGGTTGTGGCAGGTGTGTAGGTAATACTTGTATAGCTAGATTGATTGTATGGCTCATTTTCAATGTTTTGAACCGCAAAATAACGTACTTACAGGCACAGACTAACGGGCTATAGAGAATATCTTTTTTGTACCTACATTAAAGTCGTAAATTTGGTACTCTGTAAAATATATATACATATGAAACGTCTCTCATTCTTATTCCTTTCCGCTTTACTGACATCCGGTGTTTATGCACAGGACCTGAAACTGCCTGCGCTCAGCCCGACATCAAAACTGATTCAGGAGTTTTCTACTTCAAGCATCGAAATATCTTACAGTCGTCCCTCTATGCGCGGACGCAAAGTATTTGGTGAACTGGTGGCTTTTGGTAATGTATGGCGCACAGGTGCCAACTCGGCTACTAAAGTAAAATTTGGTGAAGATGTAGCTATTGGCGGACAAGCGGTGAAAGCAGGAGAATATGCAATTTATACTATCCCTGGTGCTACGGAATGGGAAATCATCCTGAACAAAGGTGTGGGCAACTGGGGTAATGCCGGCTATGACAAAGCAGATGACGTAGCACGTTTTAAAATTGCACCAAAAGCATTAGACAAAAACGTTCAGACTTTTACCATCAACATCGGCAACATCACTTACAGCACTTGTAATATAGAACTGAGTTGGGAAAAAACTAAAATCGTAATACCTGTAAAGGCTAATAACGAAGAGCGTCTGAATGCATCTATCGATAAAGCAATCAACAACCCGAACATCCCATACTTCCAAGCTGCCAACTACTACTTCGAAACAAACCAGAATCTGGACAAAGCTACTATGTATGTTGACAAAGCACTGGAAGCCAATCCTAAAGCATTCTGGATGTGGAGCCTGAAAGCACGTATTGCACAGAAAATGGGCAAAAAAGATGATGCTATCAACGCTGCAAACAAAGCAATGGAAGTAGCTAAAGGTTCTGCTTTTGAAGCTGAGTATGTAAACAATATGACAAAACTGATTAACTCTTATAAAAAATCTTAATTGCCTGCATAATTTGATACAGGCAACTATTCAGTAATTTAGACTACCCACAGTAACATATACTGTGGGTTTCTTTTTCAGATACCATTATGAAAAAACTGATTGCAATAACCGCACTTGCTGCAACCACTTCACAAACACAGGCACAACAAGTGCGCCCTGCATCTTCTGCAAAGATATATCACGAGATAGCGCAGTTGAATAATCTTGTAAATGTACTATATCTGGCTGCACACCCTGACGATGAGAATACACGCCTGCTTGCATGGCTTGTGAATGACCAACATTTCAATACTGCATATCTATCGCTAACACGCGGTGATGGCGGGCAGAATATATTGGGGAATGAACAAGGTGCTGCGCTTGGCCTGATACGCACACACGAGCTACTGGAAGCACGCAAGATGGATGGTGCTGGTCAGTACTTTACACGTGCTATAGATTTTGGTTTTTCTAAAAACTATGATGAGACGTTTAAGCATTGGGATAAAGGTTTGTTGACAAAAGATGTGGTATGGATATATAGAAAATTCAGGCCAGATGTTGTTATTTGTCGCTTTCCACCAAATGCGAATGCAGGACATGGACAACACGCAGCATCGGCTATACTTGCAGAGGAAGCGTATAAAGTAAGTGGCGATAAGAGCATGTATCCTGAGCAGTTGAAATATTACAAAGCATGGAAGCCCAAACGTGTATTATTCAACTCTTTCCGTTTTGGCGACAGGAACACTACATCTCAAGACCAGTTTAAACTACCGGTAGGACAATACAGCCCTGCCATAGGCATGGGTTATGGTGAGCTGGCAGGCATCAGCCGCAGCATACACCGCAGCCAGGGAGCCGGCACACCAAGCACACCGGGAGTGCAGACTGAGTATTTTAAATTGGTAGCAGGTGATAGCCTAAGTAACTCATTGTTTGATGGCATTGACATAACATGGGGACGTGTTGACAGACCAGAGATTGGAGAACATATTGAGGACATTCTAAATGGTTTCGATTTCAACCACCCTGAAAAATCTTTAAAGAAACTATTGGGAATACGTGAAGAGATTGAGACAGTAAAGAATAATTACTGGCGCACACAAAAGCTGAAGGATCTGGATGCATTGATACTACATTGCAGTGGCCTGATGGCAGAAGTATATACTAAACAAGCCGAGGCTACACGTGGAGAGGTATTGCCGTTTACACTGCGTATTATAGCACGTACAGATGTACCTGTGAAGCTGAATAATATTAAATGGCTGCAAGCAGATAGCAGTACAAATATGAGACTAGGTAAAGACAGCCTGTATAGCTTTGAAAAGAAAATAAAAATACCTGAAGATGCTGCTTACACAGAACCATACTGGCTAATAGACGGGAAGAATGACAACGGGCATTTTAAAGTACCTAATGATACACTGATTGGCTACCCAACTACACCAAATGGTTTGTATGCTACACTCAACATCAGTATTGATGATAAAGACTTTACAATGCAAGCTCCGCTATCTTTCAAAAAGCTGGATCCTACACATGGTGATGTGATTGAGCAACTACGCATAGTGCCGGATGCATCTGTAGATTTTACTGCAGGATTGATTGTCGCTAATGCAGATGGCAGTGTAAATGCTGCAGTACGCATTCATCCAAATAAAAACATTGCCAATGCAAGTCTGGTAGTATATAGCAAGTATATGGTTTATGAAGCAAAATGCATGAATCTGCGAAATGGCATTGAAAATACAATCAATGCAAGCTTCAGCAGCAAGCAGGTAGCTGCTTATACAAAGGATGATTTTTATCTGTTGGCAAACCTGCAGACAAGCAACGGATTGTGCGACAGAAAACAGAATATCATTAAATATGAACATCTCCCAACATTGCAATACTTTACACCTGCGTATGCAAAAGTACTGCGCAGCAATTGGAAGAGTAATGTAAAACGTATTGCGTATATAGATGGTGCAGGTGATAATGTAGCTGAAGTATTAAGGCTTACAGGACTACAAGTAGATATACTGAGCGAACAGGACATCTCTCTTGAAAAATTAAAAAAATATGATGCTGTACTGACAGGCGTGCGCGTTATCAATACCGAAAAACGCATGAACTACTGGATGCATGTACTGAACCAATATGTACATAGTGGAGGCACACTGGTATTGCAATACAATACATTGCAGGATATGGCAACTACGAATATCGGTCCATACCCTATAACACTTTCAAGCCAGCGTGTAACGGAAGAAGATGCAGCAATAACACTACTAGACCCTAAACACAAACTGCTGAATAGCCCGAACAAAATAACCAACGAAGACTTTAACGACTGGGTACAGGAACGCGGGCTATACTTTGCCACAAAATGGGATGACAAATACAAACCACTCTTCCGTATGAATGATACAGGAGAAAAACCACTGGATGGCTGTACACTGTACACACAATACGGCAAGGGCCATTATGTATATACTACCCTATCATTCTTCAGGCAGTTGCCTGCTGGCAATAAGGGAGCTGTACGTTTGTTGATTAACATGCTGAATGCAGGTAAATAATGACTGACAATAAACATAATTGGAATCTGCGCTACACTGTGGTATTACTACTGCTATTGGCACAGATTATTTGTTATTACCTGTTTACCCAACACTGGCAATGAGTACACTCGACTGGGGCATATTATTATTAACGCTTATCGGCATCATAGCATACGGTGTCTACAAAGGGCGCAACCAGCACGGTAGCCAAACCTACCTGCTGGCCGATAAGAATATGCCGTGGTATATAGTATTGCTAGGCATCATGGCTACGCAGGCAAGCGCCATAACTTTTCTATCTGCTCCGGGACAGGCTTATACAGATGGTATGCGCTTTGTGCAATACTATTTTGGCTTGCCCATTGCGATGGTTGTTATCAGCATTACGTTCATTCCTATCTTTCAAAGACTAAATGTTTATACTGCATACGAATACCTTGAAACGAGATTTGACAGAAAGACAAGAGTATTGACGTCTGTATTATTCTTATTATCACGAGGTCTTTCTACAGGTATCAGTATCTATGCACCTTCTATTATACTCTCCTCCATTATGGGGTGGAATATCTATCTGACCAATATCATTACAGGCGGTCTGTTGATTATATATACTTATACAGGTGGTGCTAAGGCAGTGGCGCACACACAGAAACTGCAATTCCTCATTATCCTGTCTGCTATAGCTATTGCAGGATACCTTATCGTGGCAGACCTACCACAAGGCATCAACATGGGTGACGCTTTATACGTGGCAGGCAAATCGGGAAAGCTGAATGTAATAACTACAGATTTTAGCTGGAAGGACAAGTATAATATATGGAGTGGTATTATTGGTGGTTTCTTCCTGGCGCTCTCCTACTTTGGTACAGACCAGAGTCAGGTTGGCAGATACATATCTGGCAAAGACACCACAGAAAGCCGCAAGGGCCTGCTGATGAATGGCATGGTAAAGATACCTATGCAATTTGGCATACTGCTGATAGGTGCGTTGCTATTTGCACTGTACAGCTACAAACCTGCACCACTTTATTTTAACGATAGTGCCTATACATCATACAAAGCAGCCAATACCGCAGAAGTAACACAATTGGAACAACAATACAAAGTATTGCACAACAACTATGAACAACAAGCAACAAAGCTTGCAGAAGAGAGAAAGCAACATGTAAACAATACAACTACAGTACAGGAATTTAAAGAGACACAGGCAGCGATACAGTCAATCAGAGACACAGTAAAGAGCAGAATAACGCGTTATGGCCATAGCAAAGACAGTAATGATACGAACTATATATTTCTCTACTTTGTAAAACACAATCTACCGAAAGGATTGGTGGGATTGCTATTCGCAGTGATATTCCTCGCATCATGGGGTTCTATCTCCGCGGCAATCAATTCGCTTGCTTCCTCTTCATTAATGGATATTCAACTACTAAATAATAAAGAACCACTAAGCGAAGCAAAACAACTGAGCCTTGGCAGATGGCACACTCTTGCGTGGGGGATTTTCTGTATTGCTGTAGCTATGTTTGCTACACGTATGGGATCTTTGATAGAGGCGGTAAATATTCTTGGTTCGCTTTTCTATGGGACTATCTTAGGAATATTCCTTGTTGCGTTCTATATAAAACGAGTGAAGGGCAAGGCCGTATTTGTAGCAGCGCTAATCACAGAACTGATAGTAATAGCCATTTATATGGCAGATGTAATATCTTTCCTTTGGCTAAACGTAATTGGCGCATTGCTAGTAATTGTCATCAGCTTAGTTATTCCATCAAAAGAAAAACAGACGGTTAATGCTTAGATTTGTGGCATGAGCAATCTGACAGCATTTACACAAGAAGAATCCGAAGAAATACGCGAAGATTTTGAAGATCTGGAAGGAACGGAATTGATAATACATACTGATGAAGCACTCAGGTGCGAGGTAGAACACGTTGCTGTAGCGCCTTTCGAGAGAGAAGACTGTGAAATATTCCTTGAAGCATATTTAGCAAATAACAATCCCACAGAGGCATTAGCATCATATAAAGGAACAGGCTACGATGTTATCATCATAGCCCGCTCAGAAAATAATGAGTTGATTATTCAACGCATCAGAGAGTATATCGAAGTAAATGGTGTTCGATACAATTTCCCTGATTAGTAGTGTGTAATCTCTACAACTTTTGTTGGTTCAAGATCAGCATTTCGAATTGAAATGTTCCTGGCTACTTTTTGCGTAAGGTCTGTAAAAATATCCTGTGTCAATGATTCATCATCCAATATAGCAGGTATCCCCCTGTCACCACCTTCGCGAATACTTTGTACCAATGGCACTTCTCCTAGGAACGGTAATTCAAATTGCTCTGCCATTTGCATCGCACCGCCCTTACCAAAGATGTAATATTTATTTTCAGGCAATTCTGCCGGTGTGAAGTATGCCATGTTCTCAACAATACCCAGTATCGGAATATTGATATTTGGCTGTTTGAACATCATAATAGCTTTCTTGGCATCTGCTGCTGCAACTGCCTGCGGCGTTGATACAATAACTGCACCTGTAACCGGTACTGCTTGTACCAATGTTAGGTGTACATCACCTGTGCCCGGTGGCAGGTCAATAACCAGATAATCCAGCTCTCCCCAATAAACATCAGACACAAATTGTTTCAATGCAGAGCTAGCCATAGGGCCTCTCCATATCACAGCCTGTTTCTCATCTACCAATAAACCTATAGACATTGCTTTGATGCCAAAACGCTCTATCGGTACGATCATTCCCTTACCATCTACATCCATCATCTTCGGGCGTTCATCGCGAATACCCAACATAATAGGAACTGATGGTCCGTAGATATCAGCATCCAACAAACCTACTTTTGCTCCTTCTTGTGCAAGGCCCAACGCAAGGTTTACCGATACGGTAGATTTACCTACGCCACCCTTGCCCGATGCAACCATGATGATATTCTTGACACCTGACAACACGGCTTTATTATCTTTTCGGTTTGAACCCACATTTGCAGTCATATTCACTTTTACGACAGCTTCTTTATCAACGAGTATATGAATAGCGTTGACACATGCTTTTTCAATCATCTCTTTCAATGGACAAGCAGGTGTTGTAAGCACTACAGTGAATGTCACGTTTTTGCCATCAATTTCTATATCCTGTATCATGTTAAGTGTTACAAGATCCTTACCCAAATCGGGTTCCTGTACATTGCTCAACGCCTTTAATACCGCTTCTTTCGTTATCATACTAAACCTTTGTTAATAGTGGATGTGGAGTGTGCAAAAATACATCATACCTGCTTTCTTTGTATAAAATAATACTGATACGGCTATTGCATTTTGAATTGTAACAATATATGCAGATGCCATTAAAGTAACTTAACTTTGAAAGGTATGATTATGAATTTCAGGCTTTTACTGTTGACCTTTATATGCAGCATCGCAGTTGTATCTACAGCTTTGGCACAAGACCCGTATGAAAATATAATACAGATAAATGGCGTAACAATGACTGCAGACAGCTTAAGAGCTGTGCCTAATGTAGTTGTGATGGTAAAGAATAAAAACCGTGGTGTGGAATCTAGCGAAAAAGGTGTGTTTTCTATTGTAGTATACAAGGGTGACACGCTACAGTTTTCAGAAATAGGTTTCAGACCAAAAGAGTACGTTGTCCCAAAAGACATCAAAGGACACTACTTCTCTATGATACAATTAATGGTACAGGATACATTCTACTTGCCTGAAACCATCATCAAACCTTTACCTTCAAGAGAGCAGTTTGACTATGCCTTCAAACACTGGAATATTCCTGACGATAAGTATGAGATAGCACGTCGTAATACCAACTCCTTGATGCTACGCGCACTTGCATATAGTCTTCCGAGAGACGGCAGAGAAAATCAGGCTGCATACCAGCAGATACAATCTCAGAATGCTGTTTATTACGGTCAGCAAAAACCTACTAACTTATTCAACCCGATTGCGTGGGCAGAATTTTTTGAAGCTTGGAAGAGAGGCGACTTCAGAAAGAAGAATAAGTTTTAACCTTATACTACCATTTCATAAACTTTTTGTTCTTTGCGTAACGTAAATCCATTACGTTCGTAGAATGTATGCGTACGTTGACGAACAATATTTATACTTACTCTTAATTTATTGATACATGTTGCGTACGTCCACTTCTTCGCATAATCAATAAGTAAATTACTTACACCAATCGAACGATAATCTTCTACTACAAGTCCGGTAATTTCAGCAAAACAGCCAGACTCTACTCTGAGCATTAATGATAATTGCATCCAAGCTATAGGTAAGGAATATATTCAGCTACTACTATTTCTTCATTAAGTAGATTGATAATTGATAATACGTAAGAGCTTGTATCCTCAATTGTATTTTCGTAACCGAGTTGGATAGTTCGTTAATTAAAGTTGCATCTGTCAGTAACGCTTTCCGCATGATAATGTCTATAAATGAAAGGTAGATTAGAAATCTATTTCTCACAAGTGTATTCCACTAGCTTGCGCCTTTATCAGAGCAATTTTCAAGGTTATATACAAAAAAACCTCCGTTCAAATAAGAACGGAGGTTTCTAATAAATATGGCGGCTA
>JADHED010000316.1_pt1 | contig 64399 bp, 56 predicted proteins | sample 8952041 | NCBI WGS metagenome assembly JADHED01 (sample SAMN16124423, study PRJNA663239) | bioreactor sludge metagenome | isolation source: sludge (control) | place: India:Bengaluru | collected 2018-09-08 | reverse complement strand
GTCTACCCGTTGAAGGTCGAGAACAAGAACCCGGAACGGGGAAGTGTGAAAAGTAAGCCTCCTGGAATTGACTGTGGATTGGGAACGGGAGACTGTAACGAAAGCTATGGTGTCAATACCGTTGTGACCATGGAAGCCAGCCAGGCCGGAAACTTCAGATTTGGTACGTGGGGAGGTGACTGCTCTGGTTCCGTGCGTGAATGCACTGTCAAGGTGGATGCCGTCAAGAGTGTGACCGCTACATTCCTGCCGCCAGCGGAACAAAGCGTCACTGTGATTAAGACGGGAAGTGGTACGATTACGAGTCTACCGGCTGGCATTGATTGTGGTGCTACCTGTTCGCAGCGCTTTCCTGTTGGTGACAAGATCCGCTTGACGGCAGTGCCGGACACGGGCTGGGAACTGGAAAGCTGGGGCGGAGCGTGCCAGGGAGAAATTGGCCTTACCTGCACCGTGACAATAAGTGAGGGCCAGGATTTGACTGCTACCGTGAAGTTCCGCTCTGTTTGTGCCTATCGGGTCAGCCCGGGAGATATGCAAGTGGCTCCGGCCGGGAAAAACGGTCTCAAATTCCGGGTAGAAGTTGTGGGAAGTGGATGCCAGTGGGCGGCATCCACGGCTTTCCCGTGGATCCGTCAAATCGACCCTGACAACGGAACAACCTCACAGGATGTGCAGTTCAATGTTGATCAGAATCTGGGGTTGGAGAGAACGGGAACAATTCAGATCAAAGAGAGCGGGATACTGAAGGCTGAACTGGTTGTTTCACAGGCGGCCGCCCCGTGTGTTTACACGGTGTCTCCGGAAATGAGGGATGTTCCTGCCGGCGGCGGGGAGCAGTTTTTCACGCTGACGGCCTCGCGTCCCGGATGCCCCTGGGCAGCTTCCTCCCCGGACGCGTGGATCCCGGAGGCTGGCATCAAACCGTCTGCTGGAATGGCAGGGCCAGAACCTCAACCGATTACATTTGGCGTGACCAGGAACGAGGGACCCGCGCGGGAGGGGAGGATCCTGATCAAGGAGGGGGATGCTGTCCGAACCGAGTTGAAGGTCAATCAGGCTCCGGCTCCCTGCAACTACGCTGCTCCAGAAGTGATCACTATTGATGCATTGGGAGGCGAACGGAAGTTCCTCCTCGGTGCGACACACACCGGGTGTACGTGGACGCTCACGACAGAAGAGACGTGGATCGCCATCACGGCGCCGAATCCTCCCAGCGGTTCCGGGCCTCAGGAAGTCACCCTCACTATCTCGCCGCACACGGGGCCGGAACCCAGGCAAGGGAAGGTCAGGATCCGGGAAAAGGACGGTGGGCAAGTCGTGCGAGAGGTGACGGTTGTGCAGGCCGCACCGTGCACGTACACTGTGGACCCGCCGAGTATGTCTCTCGAGTCCGGGGCGTATTTCGGGCGAGAGTTCGCCGTAAGAGTGACAGGGAGCCAGTGTGCTGCCTGGACAGCCCTATCACCTAATGACTGGATAACGAGCGTCAATCCGTCGCAAGGGGGAGGGGCGCTGACTTCCGTCTCCTTCAACGTGGCGGCAAACCCGGGGCCAGGCGCGAGGACCGGCACTATCCAAATAATGGTAGGGGGGACCGAGAAGGCTGCGTTGACGATTCAGCAGGCGGGTCAATGACGCAGGATGGCCATGGCGTTTCCGAGCTGTTCGAAGTCCCGATGAGGTGGAAGGTCGAATCCGCCACCTCACCGGGACTGTAGTGGTTAGCCTTTCGACAGTGGTTAGGGCCGATATCCGGCCACGTCCGTCATCACGAGCTGGGCTACGCCTGAGAGAGCTTCCTCGAGGGTGGTGCCCGTTGCTTCCTCGTAGTCCTCACCTCGTTTGGCCTCGGCGCGCCAGGTTAATCCCCACTGGACCTTCCACCCGTCCGCCTCCATTTGTTTCACCAGGCTCTCCCAGGAGGGGTCTTTTTCCGCCTTGAGGGTCACGAGAGCCTGGAACGTTGCCTTCAGAAGCTCCAGATCGGCGGCGCTCACCTCGACCCGGTCAGGAATTGGGACCTCGAGAGTCCTTTTTGGCCGCATTGCCGTCTCCTTTCTCAGAGCCCGTACTGCGCGATGATTTCGTTTTTCGTCTTGCCCAGAATTCCGTATTTCTTGCCCACGGTGACAAATGCCTTGATAGCCCTGTCGAGGTGGGCTTTTTCGTGGGCTGCCGAAAGCTGCGTCCGGATCCGGGCCTGCCCCTTCGCCACCACGGGAAAGAAGAACCCGACCACGTAGACGCCCTCGGCGAAGAGGTCTCGTGCGATGTCCTGGGCCAGTTTCGCGTTGTAGAGCATGACGGGGACGATGGGGCTCTCTCCTTGTTTCAGATCAAACCCGGCATCGAGAAGGAGCTTGCGCCAGTACCTGGTGTTCTCTTCCAGCCTGTCCCGGCGCTCGGTCGTTTTTGAGATCAGGTCCAGGACTTTCAACGTTCCCGAAACGATGACGGAGGCCAGGGTGTTCGAGAAAAGGTAGGGCCGGGCGCGCTGGCGGCACATCTCCACCATTTCCTTGCGGCCGCTGATGCACCCGCCGGAGGCCCCGCCCAGGGCCTTTCCAAAGGTCGTGGTGATGAGGTCGATCTTCCCGAGAACGCCTGCGTGCTCGGGGGTTCCGCGTCCGGTTTTTCCGATGAAACCGGTAGCGTGCGAGTCGTCGACAAACACCATGGCATCGTGTTTTTTGGCGAGTGCAACGATTTCATCCAGTTTCGCGAGGTCGCCATCCATCGAGAAAACCCCGTCCGTCACGATGATGCGGAAGCGTTTTCCGGCATGCTCCTCCAGTTTCTCTTCCAGATGGCCCATATCGCTGTGTTTGTAGGTGTCGGTCATCGCCTTGGCGAGACGCATCCCATCGACGATGGAAGCATGCACGAGCCGGTCTGCAATCAAGACATCCTTCTCGTTGAAGAGAGCCTCGAAGACGGCCGCGTTTGCATCCAGGCATGAGGAGAAGAGGATGGTGTCTTCCGTGCCAAGAAGACGCGACAGCTTCTCCTCGAGTTCCTTGTGGATGTCTTGCGTTCCGCAGATGAACCGGACGGAAGACATGCCATAGCCCCGGGAGTCGAGCCCCGTGTGAGCCGCGGCGACGACCTCTGGATGAGAGGACAGCCCGAGGTAATTGTTCGAGCAGAGATTCAAGACTCTTTTGACCGGTGCGCCGGCCGGGAACTCGACTTCGATCTCGGCTCCCTGGGCCGCGCGGATAACGCGCTCTTCCTTGAAAAGGCCCGCGGAACGGATCCCCTCGAGTTCCGCCCGAAAGACATCGCGCGCCGTGAGTGTTTCCGCGAGGGTTCCCATGGCTCAGACCCCCACTGCCGCGAGGCGGTTGACGAGTGTGGCGATTCTCTCGACCGAGTCGAAGGCCTCCGGCGTGGCCTCGGCATCGGGAATCTTCATTCCGTACTTCTTCTCGAGGAAGCGTTTCAGCGACACCATCGAGAAAGAGTCGACGATCCCGCCCGTGATCAGAGGGGTCGTGACGGTCACCTCGCGGTCATCTCCCTCCTCGAGGTACTCGCGCTTCACATATTCGAGGATGGTCTTGTGAAGGTCGTCCATTCAGTCCTCCATCAATGTTGAAAGGTCGCCCACGGGCTCGCCCCACTCCTGAGCGCGCAAGACGCGCCGCATGATCTTTCCGCTGCGGGTTCTCGGAAGCGAGGAGACGAAGCTGATCTCCTGGGGCATGGCGATCGGAGAGAGCTTCTTACGAACGAAGTTCATGATTTCGAGTTCGAGGTCTGCATCTCCTGAAAATCCGGGCTTGAGAGTCACGAAGGCTTTGACGACCTCCATATTGACGGGGTCGGGCTTGGCGACAGCGGCGGACTCGGCGACAGCCGGGTGTTCGAGAAGTGCTGACTCCACCTCGAAGGGACCGACCAGGTGTCCTCCCGTATTGATGACGTCATCGTCCCGGCCGACAAACCAGAAATAGCCGTCGGCATCCTTCATTCCCCGGTCCCCGGTCAGGTACCAGCCGTTCACGAATTTCCGTTTGTACCCTTCGGGGTTATTCCGGTATCCCTGAATCAGGGATGGCCAGGGCGGCAAGAGGCCGATCAAGCCCACCCGTCCGGGCTCTTCAATGGGGATGTGGGTGCGCATGTCGAGAATGGCGGCCGTGATTCCCGGAAACGGTTTTCCCATCGAACCAGCCTTGATGGGCATACCGGGAAGGTTCGTGATGACGATGCAGCCGGTTTCCGTTTGCCAGTAGGTGTCGTGGAACGGCAATCCGAAAGCCTGTCTCGACCAGTGAACGGCTTCCGGGTTGAGCGGTTCGCCCACGCTCGCGAGATGCCGCAGCGAAGAGAGGTCGTGCCGGTTGACCGGGGCGAGACCGTCCTTCATCAAAAGCCGGATGGCGGTTGGAGCGGAGTACCAGACGCTGACCCGGTGCCTTTCGATGAACGAGTACCAGCGCTCAGCGCTGAATCCGGCATCCAGAACCGCCTGTGTCACGCCGCAGGACCAGGGGCCGATGATTCCGTAAGACGTTCCCGTCACCCATCCTGGATCGGCGTTGCACCAGTAGACGTCGTCTGGTTTCAGATCGAGGACACGCCGGGCCGTCAAGTACTGGGAGAGAAGAGAGCGATGGACGTGTTGCGCGCCCTTGGGCTGTCCCGTTGTGCCCGATGTGTAGTGAAGGACCGAGGGTGTGTCTGGACGCGCGGGAAAGATGGGGAAGTCCGGGGGTCGCGGCTCCTTTTCCAGATCGAACGCGATTTCGTCCTCGCGGAGTCCTCCCTCCGCTGCATCGGTCACGAGCACGGTTCGAAGATCTGGAAGCTGAGCGCGAATGCGCCGAATGCGGGGGAGGTATTTCTTTTGAGTCAGGATGGCCGCGGTGGATGCATCGAGGAGCCGCGTCGCGAGCGACTCTTCCCCAAAAGCTGAAAAGAGCGGCTGGACGATGGCCCCGAGTTTCAGGATCCCGACAAAAGAGATGTACAGCTCCGGGATACGGTCCATGAAGAGGCAGACGCGTTCACCTGGTTTGACACCAAGCCTCAAAAGAGTATCGGCCACTGTGTTGGAGAGGAGCCTCAGGTCATCGAAGGTATAGGTTTTTTCGTGTCCGCCTGACCCTTCCCAGATCAGGGCAGTCTTTGTTGCGAGGCCCAGGTTGCAAAACCGGTCAGACAGGTTCCACCCGATGTTGACCGGGTCCCCCCGGCCCCAGCCCAGTTCCACTTCGGCGGTCTTCCAACAGGAAAGCGCCCGCACCTCTTCGAGTGTCTCTACGTCCGTCATCATCCCTCCTTTCTTCTCTCCCCAAAAGAGCGGTCAAGCCTCGGCGCTGACCATGGCCAGGTCTTTTTGTGTGCGGTTGAGGGTACGGCTGGGGTCCTTGAGGAAGGATGCGTAAGCGCACCCTTTATGCAGCCAGCGATCTCGTGGCGCGTAAACAGTCCGGCAGGAACGTTCGTGAGTCTCGAACCGTCTCGCGATGCGAGCGATCTCGAAAAGACCGGTCCCGATTCCTAGAATCATGGAAGCCGCCTCTTTCCCGGAGACACCGGCGAAAGGAAAACGAGTGGGTGGGGTTCCGGGAACTCGAAACCAGACTAGGCCCGCATTAGAACGGTGTCAAGGACGAGATGGAGCAGACGGTTCGAAGGGCGCGATGTGGACTTCCTTTCGGCTTGTCGCGCAGGAGTCTCCGTGGCCAGACCAAGAGAGAGAGTGGTTTTGCGGGTCAAATCGGAACCGGGGAGAGCAGGCAACCCAATCCCCGCTCCCCTCGAAGCAGACACTGATCGAAAGGGCCCTCTTCAAACTCCAGGGATGGGTTCCCTTCCGGGGCAGGCGGACGCCGCCCTCCTCGAGGTTCACCCAATATTCCCCCTCCCAGGGTCCGAATTCCCAGTTAAGGACGCCAGAGTCATGGCTGAGCGCGACACGGAGTTCCCGGGTCTGGCCACGTTCGAGTGCGTGCCGCCGTGAAGCGATGGCCTTTTCCAGTTCTCCCTGAGTTATGGGTTGCATCTTGTTGCCAGCGTATCGATAGAACGTCTTGCCCGCGTAAGGGCCAGCGCAAAGGACAGGGAAGACCGCGGGTGTGTCCGTGAGAACGACCAGCTTCCCGGCCGCCAGCCTGCCATTGAAGATGTTACGCGCTTCGACCGCCGCCGGAAGAACCGTCATGAGGTAGCCCGTGTCCCCTTCCACGTAAACTCCTTCTCTTCGTGGGTCAGCTTCGAGGGCGAACCGGTAGAGAGCGTCCATTTTCCCGAGTTCTGGCTCAATGCCGCGGCTCTCCAGGACGTGTCCTGCCAGAAGGGAGGGAAGGAGAATGACAACAGGAGACCAGCTCCACCAGGGGTCGCCGCGTCTGGGTGTCAGGAAGGCAAGAGCAGCCGCCAGAACCACGGCCGGAAAGAAGAGGTAACGGTCCGCCGCGGAAATTCCAGGCCGGATCGTCAGGGGGATCAGCGGAATGACGGCGGCCGAAACGAGAGCGATGGACGTCCTCCACTGGATTCGGCGGTTCCAGAAGGCAACAAGGCATCCCGCCGCCAGGAGTGAGACGAGGAAGATCCCTGGTGATCCCCGGCCCAGGAGGATGTAAGGGATTCTGAGAATCTGGCGAATGGAGTCCAGCGCGTGAAGCCCTTCTCCGGTGGGAGAACCACCGCCCACGAATACCCCGAGCACGAGCCGGCGCCAGAAGGTGTAGGCGAGCGCCACGAAAAGAAAAGGAATGAGGGCCAGCTTCCGGCGGCGGGGTGTGCCAGCCTCGAGAAAGGGAAGCAGGACGATCAGGGGGACGCAGACTTCCTTGCAGAGTGTTGCCGCGGCGTAACAGGCGGCACCTGCCACGATCCACCGTGGTCTCGCCCCCTTGACGAAGCGAATCCAGCAAGAGACCGCCGCAAGACAAAAGACGAGGCCGGTTGCGTAGTGTCCGGTCATCAAGTATTGGGCTATGTGAATCGTGGGGCGTGCCGTGAGGAAAGCAACGGCCCCGGCCAGAGATGCGATTCCAGAGAGCCAATTTCTCAGGACCATGAAGAGAAGCCACGCCGCGGCGGCGATCAGGCTGATCTGGTGGAGGTAATGTCCCCTCGGCGCGAAGCCGGAGAGGGAGAGATTGACCTCGTAGAAGAAGACGTTCCAGGGTGTGAGGGTTGCGGTGTGATGAGCCTGATTGATCTCGGGCAGGAAGAAATACTCGAGAGGTGTGTAAGAGAGCGCGAACCTCAGATGGTCTCCGTCGTCTGCTCGAAAGAAGCCAGAGAGAGCGCTTCCATGGAGGAGAAGCGTGGCCAGGAACAGGACGAACGCGGCTGCTAGCAGCTCGGTTGCGCGGGGCTCCCTGGGGTATTTTTCCGGAGGCGGGGGCGCGGGGGCCTCATCACCAGTTTGTTCGGGGACCGTCATCCAGCATCTTTTGGATATTTTTTCGGGGCTTTCACGCAGATGTGCTGAGCGGCACTTCTCGGCGGAGGTTCAGCGCGTTGCAATTTTCAAGGAGGCCCCTTCGCGCGCCTCGATTTTCTTCTTGAGTTCGTCCGAAAACGGGATTTTCCCTCGCGATTCCCAGTCGTAGAGGACGCAGACGCTTTTCCCCGAGGCGAGGAGCCGGTACTCTGCATCGCTGGCATCCTTGATGCCGGAGATGACGCGGTAGTGGAAGTCGAAGGACGTGTGGCGAATTTCCGAAATCCGGCAACCAACGAGAAGGGGCTGGCCAAGAAATGCCGGCGCGTGGAAGTCGCATTCCAGACGGGCGACGATGAATCCGATTTTGTGCGGGTCGATTCCCGAGACGGCCGTCTCCTTGCCGAGAAGCGTGATCCAGTACTGGGTACGGGCCTGCTCGAAGTAGGAAAAGTAGACCGCGTTGTTGACGTGTCCCATCGCATCCAGATCGCGGAACCAAACGTCAACGGGGAAAGTGAAGGGGAATTCCGGTAAACGGACGTCTCTCATCGGAGGAGAATCTATCGTAAGTTTCTTTGTTGGAGGGCTCGCGAGAGAATTGGACCGTGGCAGAGCGCAAGACACCCGAAATTGAGAGCGGCGAGGTTTTTGGGGATCCCCACCGCACTCCTCGGACCGGGGCGCCGAGGTTCGTGGCACAGGCAGATGACACGGCGGCTTTCGCCCGGAACCGGCTCAAGGAAGCTGCCAATCACCCGACCATTCCCGTTGCCGCTGTGTCTTCGGGGGAGGATGTTTTTGGAATCGCGCAGCCGTCAGGGGCTCCGCGTGGCGAGGAGATTCGGGACTACGCCGTTTCGACGGATCCCCTTTCTGGAGTCGTGGATGCCCTGGCCTTCGGGGTGGCGATTTCCGATGCTGGCGGCGTCATCCGGCACGCCAACCCGGCCCTCTTGCGGTTTCTGCAGATGCGAGAAGAACGGGTCGTTGGAAGGCGGTTGATCGACATCTTCGACGCCAGCGCGCGAGCGTTATTGGCACAAGTCCTCAACGAGGTTTTCCGTTCGGTTCCCGCGCACGAAGTTCCCGGCCGCCTCGCGACGCCCACGGGACCACTGGATGTCTATGTGGCGGCGCAGGGCCGTTTCGACGAGGCCCGGACGCTGACCGAGATCATCTGGAGTTTCCGGCCGCCGGATCCCGTGATTCCGAGTCTCGAGAATCAGCTCTCGCGAGCCAAACTATCGCTGGTGGCAGATCTTGGTCTCGAGATCGGCCGGGAATTCGATACGGTTGCGGCCGCCGCCAACGAAACGATGCGCGGGGCCCGCATCCTCGCGGAGACCCGGCGAGGCCTCGAGCAGACGATGGACGTGGACGGGTTGAGAACCCGCATGACGGAGACAGCCAGCGCCCTCCTGCGGCTACAGCAGATGTACGCGGAACTGGAGCACTTGGCCGCCGAGACGGCGGTCAGACTCGAACCAGTGGATCCCACGGCCGCCTGGAGGCGCGCCGAGGCGATTCTTTCGCGATCCATGCGGGCGAACCGCATCCGGGTGCGTAACGAAATGCCCGATCCTGCCCCCAGGGTCCTCGCGGATTCCGGACGGCTCACCGAGGTCTTCCTCAACCTCCTCCTCAACAGCCGGGATGCCATTCGCAGACGCCGCGCCGGCTCCGTTCAGGAATCGACGGTGTCGAGCCGCCGGCTCATCATGATCGAGATGGCGGCTAATCCCCCCTACCTCCTCCTTCTGATTTCCAATAATGGAAAGGCGTTTTCAAGGGAGGATGTCGACCACATCTTCTCGCCGCCAGATGTTGGAGGGGTCCTGGGAAACCGGGGGCTGCCCGAGGCCGCGGCGCTTTTGACCGTCATGGGCGCTGCAATCGAGTACCAGGCGCTCGGCGAAGTCGGAGTTCGATTCGTCTTGACCTTCCGGGGAGCATGAGAACCGTGAGGATGTCTTCGACAGCCAGTCAGCCGTTGAATTCCCGCCCGGATGATCGCATGATGGGGACAGCGATTGCGGGGTGAGATGTAAGGGCAGCATGGCCTTGAGTCCTGGAACAATCCTTGTCGTGGATGACGATTCCCTCAACCGGCTGCTCCTCGCGACGAGTCTCGAGGAGCAGGGGTATGAGATCGTCGCCGCCGAAAACGGCATCGAAGCTCTCGCTCTTCTGCAGGAACGGGTTTTTGATACCGTTCTTCTCGACCTCATCATGCCCGAAATGGACGGCTTCCAGGTGCTCGAGCGGCTCAAGAGCGACAGCGTGCTCAGGCATATCCCGGTGATCATCATCTCCGCCCTCGAGGATCTGGAGAGCGTCGTCCGCTGCATCGAGATGGGGGCAACGGATTACCTCCCGAAACCGTTTGATCCCGTGCTCCTCAAAGCCCGCCTCAACGCATCCCTTGCCAGCAAGCGAATGCACGACCTCGAGTTGGCGTACACGTTGGAGTTGCGGGAACGAAACCAGGAATTGGATGCCTTTGCGCACACTGTTGCCCACGACCTCAAGAACCCACTCGGAGCCCTGATGGGATACACCGAGGCCGTTGTCGAGGACCACGACTCCATGTCCGGCGAAGAGCGGCTCGATTTCATGAAGCGGGCGCTGCAATGCGGATCGAAGATGAGAAACATCATCGACGAACTCCTCTTGCTCGCGGGCGTCAGGAAGCAAGATGTGGAGCTTGTGCCCCTCGATATGGCCGCCATTGTGCGCGAGTCCTGTGTCCGTTTGGGGGACATGATCGAAAAGAGCGGTGCCGATGTCATCGCGGCCGGCACATGGCCCGTGGCCCTCGGGTACGGCCCCTGGATCGAGGAGGTCTGGGTGAACTTCCTCAGCAACGCCATCAAGTACGGGGGAAAGCCCGGGAGAATCCATCTCGGGAGTAACCCCGAGGCCGACGGAGTGCTTCGGTTCTGGGTTCAAGACAACGGTCCAGGGTTGACCGCCGAGGAACGCGCCCGCCTCTTTGTCCCTTTTACACGGCTCAACCAAGTTCAGGTCAAAGGTCATGGACTCGGCCTTTCCATCGTTCGCCGGATTGTTGAGAAGCTGGGCGGAACCGTGGGGGTCGAAAGTGAAGGCAGAACCGGCAACGGCAGTCTCTTCTACTTCACGCTCCCGTCGAAAGGCTGAGGTCCCTCATGGCCACTTCGATCTACTGGCTGCAGGCAGGCGGATGCGGCGGCGATACCTGGTCTCTTCTGGGAGCCGAGTCGCCGGACGTTCTCGAACTCTTCGAAACCATGGGCGTGAACCTTCTGTGGCACCCGTCTCTTACTGCTCAGTCCTTAGCCGAACACCGCGCTTTGCTTGGCGAATTGATTTCTGGCGAGCGGCCGCTCGACATCCTGTGCGTCGAGGGGGCGGTGATTCGCGGCCCAGGCGGCACGGGAATGTTCGACACCTTTGAACGCAGACCCAAGAAGGAGATCGTGGCGGCCCTGGCCCGCCAGGCGAGATTCGTTCTGGCTGTCGGTACCTGTGCCTCGTTCGGAGGAGTGGCTGGACACCCGGAAGTCGAGGCCACGGGACTCCAGTGGCACCGTGAAAAAAAGGGCGGGTTCCTGGGCGAGGGGTTCCTGACAAAAAGCGGATTTCCCGTGATCAACCTTCCGGGCTGTCCGTGCCACTCCGATGTGATTGGGGGAACGCTGAGCGCCCTCATCACGCAGACCCCCCTCGCACTCAGCAGCCTCAACTCGCCGCTTGACTGGTATGGGGTTCTGATCCACTCGGGCTGCAGCCGCAACGAGTACCACGAGTACCGCGTCGAGGATGGTGACTTCGGGGACAAGGGGTGCCTCTTCTTCCACCTTGGATGCCGCGGACCGCTCACGCACGGCCCCTGTAACAAACTCCTCTGGGGAAGGCGCAGCAGCAAGACCCGCATCGGTGTCCCGTGTGTGGGGTGCACCCGGCCGGACTTTCCGCAAAAACACCCATTCTTTCAGACCCGGAATATCGCCGGGATTCCCATCGATCTCCCGGAAGGTGTCGATCGCGCACACTACCTGGCTTACAAGGGGATGGCCGCGGCCGCGGCCCCCCTCAGGCTCAAGAACCGCGAGACCAAAATCTGAACGAGGGGAGACCACAGGTGTCAAAAGTCACGATCAACCTCCCCATGAACCGTGTTGAAGGCGACCTCGAGGTAGCCATCGAGATCGAGGATGGCACGGTGACCGACGCATGGGCGTCGGGAACTCTCTATCGCGGGTTCGAGCGTGTTCTCCTGGGCCGCGGTCCTCTTGACGGTCTCGTCATCACGCCGCGTGTGTGCGGAATCTGCAGCACGAGCCACCTGGCGGCCGCGGCCATGGCGCTCGATGCCATTTGTGGCGCGGCTCCTCCAGCAAACGCCGTCAGGATGAGAAACGTCACCCTCATCACGGAACACTTGCAGAGCGATCTGCGGCAAAGCTTCCTGACGTTTTCCGCGGATTTCACGAACCCGGCCTACGCGGGCAATCCCCTCTTTGCAAAGGCCGTTCACCGTTACGAGCCCTTCCGGGGGGAGACAGCCGTCGAAGTCATCCGGGAGACGAAGCGTGTCCTCGAGATCAACATGATCTTGGGGGGGCAGTGGCCTCACTCGTCTTACATGGTGCCAGGAGGAGTCGTCTTCGTCCCTCTCCCTTCTGACCTCATGAAGTGCCGCCAGATCCTGACCCATTTCAAACAATGGTACGAGCGGCGGATTCTGGGCTGCTCGCTCGAAAGGTGGCGGGACGTCCGGTCGGTGGCGGATCTCGACGCATGGCTTCTCGAGGATGAACGCCACCGGCAAGGAGACCTCGGTTTTTTTCTTGCCTTCGCCCGTTCGCTGTCACTCGACAAGACCGGGAAGGGTCCAGGGACCTTTCTCTCCTATGGCGGGCTCGCCATCCCAGAAGGTTCAGAAGTTCGTGCTGTGTCGGGAAACCTCATACCGCCAGGGTTTGCCGCCGGGTTCAGGCCCGCTCCCTTTGAGGAACCGAGAGTCTCGGAGCACGTGGCTTATTCCTGGTACATCGATTCCGATGGCGGAAAACACCCATCGGCGGGCGAGACCCGGCCCTACGCCAGCGGACACGAAGCGCAGAAGTACTCGTGGGCCAAGGCCCCGCGTTATGGCGATCACCCGGCCGAAACCGGGCCGCTCGCCGAGATGGTCATGCTGGGAGACCCGCTCTTCCTGGACCTTCTTTCCATGCACGGAGTCAGCACGCTAGTCCGGCAACTTGCCCGGATCGTGCGGCCGGCTTACCTGATTCCCGCTTCGGAGACCTGGCTGACCGAGGCGGCCACGGATGGTCCCTATTACTCTCCTCCGGGACCAGTTCCAGACGGGAGCGGATCTGGACTTTTGCAGGCGTCACGCGGAGCCCTCGGTCACTGGGTGAAGATTCAGGATGGCCGGATCGACAGCTACCAGATCATCACGCCAACGACATGGAATGCCTCCCCGCGCGATACGGCCGGACTGCGCGGGCCGCTCGAGGAGGCTCTCGTGGGACTCGCCGTGAAAGACCCGGAGAACCCGGTCGAAGCGGGCCACGCCGTTCGATCTTTCGACCTCTGTCTCGTCTGCACGGTTCACTCGATCAACCGCGGGCGAAAGCTCGGGCGGCTCACGCTCCGTTTTTGAGCGGGTTTTATGGAAGGTAAAAACCGGATTGTCTGCATCGGGAACCGGTTCTTCCTCGAGGACGCGGCGGGGCCCCGCGTTTTCGATTTCCTGAAAAAGAGAGAAATTCCTCAGACCATCGAGGTTATCGACGGGGGGCTTTGCGGGATGGATCTCCTGCCTCTGGCCGATGACGCACGACGGCTTGTTTTCGTCGATTCGGTCTCGGGATTTTCCCAGGAGAGGGAGAAGAACGGCCATCCAGAGGATGCCAGGCCGGATTCGGTCCTTCTTCTTTCCCCACGCGACATTCTCGAGGGGGAGCCCGTCCCTTATGGTCACCACTCCGGGCTCGCGAGCTTCTTGCGGGCGCTCCCGCTCGTGTGCGAGAAAGAGCCTCCGGAAGTTCACATCGTGGGGCTGGAACAGCCTGTTAACGACGATTCCATTGAAAAAGCGGCGGCTCTTTGTCTTTGTCTTGCGGGGGCCCCGTGAGCGGATCGAAGTCCAGGCCGCGGGTTCCCTCCATCGAGGATCTCGTTTCTGAAAACGCAGTTTTGTATGAGGAAGTCCTGGTCTCGCGGCGCGCTTCCGAGATCACTTCGGAACTCGTGGCACAGCAGTTTGCCCATCTCGAGCAGATCCTGCGCCGGCTCGAGGAGACTCTCTCGGCCGAACAGGCGCTGAAGGAGGACCTGGCGGAGAAATTGCGCGACGCCGAGCGCCGTGAGCGCGAACTTGCAGAGGCGCGCGGGACGGCGGAAGCGGCGAGCCGGGCCAAGAGTACGTTTCTTGCAACGATGAGCCACGAAATCCGGACTCCCATGAATGCCATCATCGGGATGACCGGGCTCCTTCTGGACACTCCCCTCTCCGCCAGGCAGCGAGAGTTCGTGGAGATTGTCCGGCACAGCGGAGACGCTCTTCTGGGAGTGATCAACGACATCCTGGATTTCTCCAAGATCGAGGCCGGGAAGCTCGAACTCGAGCCACATCCCTTCGAACTGCGTCCCTGCGTGGAGTCGGTGGTCGATCTGATGGCGATGAAGGCTCACGAGAAGGGGCTCGACATCGCATCGATGATCGAGGCCCACACGCCGCAAATGATCGTGGCCGACTCGGGGAGATTCCGCCAGATTTTGACGAATCTCCTTAGTAATGCCGTCAAGTTCACGGAGACGGGGGATGTCTTCGTCTCGGTGACCGCCACGGCGCTCCAGCAGGAGCCGGGGATTTTCGAGTTCCATACGTCTGTCAAGGACACCGGAATCGGGATACCGGCCGGGCGGCGAGACCGCCTCTTTCAGTCTTTCAGTCAGATCGATGCCTCCACCGCGCGGAAGTACGGAGGAACGGGTCTGGGGCTTGTGATCAGCAAGCGGCTGGCGGAGATGATGGGTGGCCGCGTGTGGGTCGAAAGCGAGCCGGGAAAGGGATCGACCTTCCACTTCACGATTCGCGCGGCCGTTACGGAGAGTGCGCGCCCGATGTACCTTGCGGGAACCCAGCCGCAGCTGACGGGACGGAAAGTCCTGGTTGTCGATGACAACCAGACGAACCGCAAGATCTTGATTCACCAGACCGAATCGTGGGGAATGATCCCGGTCGCCGTGGCCTCGGGGTTCGAGGCTCTCGGCCTTCTGGCAAGAGAGCAGGATTTCGACATTGGGCTCCTTGACATGAATATGCCCGGGATGGATGGCCTCATGCTGGCGGAGAGAATCCGGCAGCTCCCCGTGGCCGCCGGGGCCATGCCGCTGGCCGTCTTGACGTCGCTTGGCTTCAAGGACGAGGATCCGAGGTTCTCAGAGTTTGCGGCGTTCTTGACGAAACCCGTCAAGGCTTCACAGCTCTACAACACCCTGATCCAAATTTTCGCCCTCGAGGCGCCAGAGCAAAAACGGCCGGTAGCGCCTGCCGAAGATGTGGAGACGCGGGAGTCGCGAATGGCCTCGCGGCTCCCGTTGAGAATCTTGCTCGTGGAAGACAACGCCATCAACCAGCGCCTGGCGCTCCTCGTGCTCGAGCGGCTCGGGTACCGGGCGGATATAGCTGGTAACGGCGTGGAGGCCCTCGAGGCGCTTTCCCGGCAAATGTACGACGTGGTCTTGATGGACATGCAGATGCCCGAAATGGACGGTCTCGAGGCGACCCGGCGGTTGCGGACTGCCGTTTATCCGTGGGGACAGCCGCGCGTCGTGGCCATGACGGCCAACGCGATGCAGGGAGACCGGGAAGTCTGTCTCGAAGCTGGCATGGATGACTACCTCAGCAAACCCATCCGGGTGGAGGAACTGGTTCGAGCCCTCGAGAGAGTGGTGCCGGCCGGGCCAGCCGGGCCCGAAACAATGAGGTTTTCGCCTGCTCCGGATTCTCCAGGGCCGTTGCCTCTGCCGGAACCGGAACCCTCGCGGGAGGCGCTCATCGACACCGCTGCCCTTTCCCGTCTGCGCGCCACGCTGGGGAAGAAGGCCGGCCAGATGCTTCCAGTTCTTGTGGCTGGGTTTGGCAAGGACGGAGAAAAACTGATTGCCGAAGCCCGCAAGGCGTTGAGCACGGGGGGAGTCGCCGATGTGCGGCGGGCAGCCCACACGCTCAAGTCAACGGCCTTGACCTTCGGAGCCACCCATCTCGCGGCCGGAGCCCGGGAACTGGAGGAAAAGGGGAAGATGGGCGACCTGACGGATGCGGAGGCGCTTCTTTTGAGAATCGAAAAAGACCTTGCCCCGGCTCTTGAGGCCCTGAAGGCCACACTGGTTCATACGAATTCGTTTTCAAGTTGAGGCAATTCCTTACCCAAGTCCCAGCGCCTTCCTGGCTTCCTTTGTCATCATGCCGGAACTCCAGGGGGGATCCCAGATGACGTCCACGGTGGCTTCCGTCACCCCTGGAAGGGCCTCGATCCGGTATCGAGCATCCGCCGCGATGGCTGGTCCCATCCCGCAGCCGGGTGCCGTCAGCGTCATCTTCACCCCGACGCGGCTGCCGCCTGCCGGATCAGGGCTGATGGACAAATCGTAGATCAAGCCCAGATCGACGATGTTGACGGGAATTTCCGGGTCGTAACAGCCCCGGAGGCAATTCCAGATGGCGTTCTCGGTGACCGGCTCCGCCGTTACACCGCGTTTTCTGGAGGATGCGGAAGTGGTTTCCGGCTCGAGTCCGAGAGCGTCCGCATCCGGGCCATCAATCCTAAAAAGGCCTCCCACATGGGGCGCCTGAACAGTGAAGCTGCCCCCGAGAGCCTGTGTGAGGTAAACGAGAGTTCCCCCGGGAATGAGGACGCTCTCTCCGCCCGGAACACGGACGGCTCTGACGGCGCGGAGGGTGTTGATCGCGGAAGGAGTCGAGGTCGACACCGGCAAAACCTCCCAGTGTGCTGGAATTCTTACGCCCCGCCGGACGGTTTTGTCCTGAGGAGCCCGAAGGCAACGATGAGGAAGACGATTGAGTAGAGCGTGGCCGCCCCTCCGTAGGTGCTGGCGGGACCCTGTCTCAGGAAGAGATTCTCGCCCACGAAAGGCCCCACGATGCGGCCCAGGGAGCCCATGGATTGAAAAACCCCGAGGGTCTCCCCCTGTTCAGAGGGATCCGTGGCGCGGGATACGAGGCCCATGAGACAGGGGTTCAAGAGGCCAGTCCCCGCGGAGAGGACAACGATGGCGGGAAAAAGAATGAGGCGGGGCGGAACGAAGAGGAGGGTGGTGAACCCGGCGACGACCAGCAACGCACCCCCCGCGATGAGCGGGGCCTCTCCGAAGCGCGGAACCACTCTGCGCAAGAGGCCGCCCTGAACCGCGGCAGACGTGAGACCAACAATCACGAAACTCCATGCGACGGCGGTCGATGTGAACAAGTACTTCGAGTGAAGAAACTGGGAAAAGGTCGCTTCGAGCGCCGAGAATGCTGACGTCGTCAAAAGCGCGCAGAAGAGGAGAGGACCCGCGACGGGCCGTGAAAAGACGCGGGCCACCGAGGCAGGAGAAAAGACCCGGAGTTCCCTCACCGCCGAGCCTTCCTTCCGCGTTTCTGGAAGCCGGAAATAAGCCCACGCAAACGCGGCAAGGGATAGACCCGTTGCCACAAGGCCCGGGGCCGCTTCCCCCAGATGAACGGCGAAGCCGCCGATCGCGGGACCAAAAATGAAACCCAGCCCAAAAGCCATCCCAACGAGCCCCATCCCGCGTGCCCGCTCTGGTCCCTGAGTCGTGTCCGCGATGACAGCTTGGGCGGCTCCGATGTTCCCCCCCATGATCCCGGCCGCGATGCGCGACACGAAGAGCCCCAAAAGCGTGTGCGCGAACGCGAACAGGATGTAGCCGAAGGCAGAGCCCAGAAGAGACAAGAGGAGAACAGGCCTCCTGCCGTACCGGTCCGAAAGCCAGCCAAGGACAGGGGCGAAAAGAAACTGCATGGCGGAATAACTCGCCATGAGAAGACCAAATTGCACAGGAGTCGGATCGTGTTTGACCGCATAAAGCGGCAATAGCGGGATGACGATGCCGAACCCCATCAGGTCGATGAAAACCGTGATGAAAACGATGGGAAGCGCGGAGCGAGAACTCACAGGGAGGAAGAGCTTCTCATAAGAGTTGAAAGTGTTCGAGGAGCCAGGGAACGAAAACGCCCCGGAAAGAGCCGGGGCGAACCGTCATGACTCCGTGAGAAGGCAGCTCAGCTGAAGCTCTTGCCGCAACCGCAGCCCGCGGTGGCATTTGGGTTGTCTACCGAAAACCCCGCGCCGCGGAAGTCCTCGATCCAGTCCACCGTGGCCCCATTCAGTTTGGTGGCGCTCATTCTGTCCACGAGGACGGAAATGTCCCGTGCAGGGAGCACGATGTCGTTCGGTTTTTGTTCGTCGAACGTGAAGCCGTACTGGAACCCAGAGCAGCCGCCTCCTTGAATAAATACCCGCAGAGACTTGCCAGCGGCCTCGGGCATCCGGGTGGCAAAGTCCTTTACTTTGTCGATGGCCCGGTCCGTCAGACTGAGAAGGAACTCTCCAGATTCCACGGCCAAAAGAGCGGCCTCGGGGGGACACGATGACATGGAACATCCTCCTGGGGGCTTGGTCCGATTCACGATGGATAAGCCACCCAAAACACAAAAAAATATCCGAGATGACCATCCTTTGTCAATGATTCAAATGATTCATGCCGGAGAACCTGTTCCTGTGTAACCCACTGTATCTAGTGGATCTATGAGATTCCATCCACCAGATGTAGGGTTTTGGGTTGAATTTTTGCGTTGAACCCCCTAGCATCGGTCCCCTTCAACGTCAGAAAGGAGCCCCGTTCATGAGTTCCCCGGAACACCCCGAAGCCCATCCCGTCCACGAGGTCCAGGGTCCCAAAAAAGCAAAGGGTCTCTCCTTCAAGAGGCTGTTCACCGACGGTGTGACGAAACCGTTTGACACCGTGGAATGGGAATTGAGAACCGCCGCCATCACGAATGAAAAGGGAGAGGTTTTTTTCGAGCAAAAGGGCGTCGAGGTGCCGAAGAGCTGGTCGATGACAGCGACCAACATAGTTGCCCAGAAGTATTTCCACGGGAAACCCGGGACTCCCGAGCGCGAGGGGTCGGTCAAGCAGCTGATTACGCGTGTGGCCGATACCATCACCAGGTGGGGGAGTCTCGACGGCTACTTTCGCTCGGAGGCGGACCGGGACATCTTCCACGATGAACTGACGGCGATTCTCGTGACGCAAATGGCGAGTTTCAACTCGCCCGTCTGGTTCAACGTGGGCATCGAGGAGCGCCCGCAGTCTTCTGCTTGTTTCATCAACTCGGTCGGGGATTCGATGGGGTCGATCCTCGACCTCGCCAAGACCGAGGGGATGCTCTTCAAGTTCGGGTCGGGAACGGGTTCAAACCTGTCGAACCTGCGGTCCTCGGTTGAGTCTCTCTCGTCGGGCGGTATCGCCTCTGGGCCTGTCTCCTTCATGAAGGGGTTTGACAGTTTTGCCGGGGCCATCAAGTCTGGCGGCAAGACCCGCCGCGCCGCCAAGATGGTGATCTTGAATGTTGACCACCCGGATGTCGAGGAGTTCATCCTGTGTAAGGAGAAGGAGGAGCGCAAAGCCTGGGACCTGATTGATGCCGGATGGGACGGCTCTTTTAACGGCGAGGTTTACGCCAACATCGCCTTCCAGAACGCCAACCACTCCGTCAGGGTGACCGACGAGTTCATGCGTGCCGTCGAAACTGGTGGTCTCCACACCACCCGGGCGGTGACGAACGGCGCGCCAGTCAGGAGTTACGAGGCACGCGGCCTCCTCCGGAAGATGTCGAGCGCGGCGTGGGTGTGCGGAGATCCCGGAATTCAGTACGACACCACCATCAACCGCTGGAATCCGTGCAAGACCACGCACCGGATCAACGCCTCCAATCCCTGCTCGGAGTACATGTTCATCGACGACTCCGCGTGTAACCTTGCCTCTCTCAACCTGATGAGGTTCGTTCGAGAGGACGGGGGGTTCGAGATTGAACGCTTCCGTCACGCGGCGGGTATCGTTTTCACGGCGCAGGAGATTCTGGTCGACCCGTCGTCTTACCCGACCCGCGCGATTGAGAAGAACTCCCACGACTTTCGTCCCATCGGGCTCGGCTACGCGAATCTCGGCGCCCTCTTGATGTACCAGGGGCTCCCTTATGACAGCGATGAAGGCCGCCACTACGCCGCCGCGATCACGAGCCTGATGCACGGCGAGGCCTTTCTCACCTCCGCGAGAATTGCCGCGGAGATGGGCACCTTCTCCACGTACCCGCCCAACCGGGAGGCGTTCCTGGGTGTCATCGAGATGCACCGGACGGCGGCGTACCAGATCCCGCGAACGGGAGTTCCCCGCGATCTGTTCGAGGCTCAGCGGGCCAATTGGGATTTGGCTCTCGAATCGGGCCGCCAGCACGGATTCCGCAATGCCCAGACAACGGTTCTGGCGCCAACCGGCACCATCGGTTTCATGATGGATTGCGACACGACGGGCGTCGAACCAGATCTCGCTCTCGTCAAGTACAAGAAACTCGTGGGCGGCGGGACAATCAAGATCGTTAACCAGACAGTTCCTCACGCACTCAAGCGCCTGGGTTACAGCGATCACGAGATCGAGGAGATCGTGGCCTACGTGGATCGCTCCGGGATGATGGAAGGGGCGCCTTACCTGAAGCTGGAACACCTGGCCGTCTTCGATTGCGCCTTCAAGGCCGTCAACGGAACGCGTACGATCTCTCCGATGGGCCACGTGCGCATGATGGCGGCGGTTCAGCCCTTCCTCTCCGGCGCCATTTCAAAGACCGTCAACATGCCCAGCGATGCGACCGTCGAGGACATCGAGGGCGTTTACTTGCAGGGCTGGAAGCTGGGACTCAAGGCCATTGCCATCTACCGTGACGGGTGCAAGAGAACCCAGCCGCTCAATACGGCCGCTTCCAAGACTGACGATGCGGTGAAAGGGAAGAAGGCCGAGAGCGCAATCGTCGTGGCAACCCCCCGGAGGCGGAAACTCCCAGATGAACGCAACGCCATTACGCACAAGTTCTCGGTGGGTGGGCACGAGGGGTATGTAACGGTAGGCCTCTACGAGGACGGGACTCCGGGTGAGATCTTCCTCGTGATGGCCAAGGAAGGTTCGACGATTTCGGGCCTGATGGACTCTTTTGCCACCGCCATCTCATTGACCTTGCAATATGGCGTTCCCCTCGATGCCCTGGTCGAGAAGTTCAGCCACTCACGCTTCGAGCCCGCCGGCTTCACCAAGAATCCGGAGATACCCATTGCCAAGAGTTTGGTGGACTACATCTTCCGCTGGCTCGGGTCAAAGTTCCTGCCAGCGGATGCCAGAGAACGGCTCGGCATCATTTCTCGCGAGGTCAGACAGGCCACGCTTTCCGAGGATCCGGTCCCGGCCGCGGTCTCGAGTTCTGCTCTGACCGCGGGCGCCTTGCCCGGACACCACGGAGCGGGCCCGATGAGACCGATCGGGTTCGCGGCCCGGGTCACCACGGTGAGCGGCAACGCTCTGCCATTCCAGAACACTTCGGATGCACCGAGCTGCCACGAATGCGGGAGCATCATGGTCAGGAGCGGCAGCTGCTACAAGTGTCTTTCGTGCGGAGCCACGAGCGGCTGCTCATAGTTCAAGGGGTGAATCAAAGGACAGGTTTCGAGAGGAACCTCCTCCTGTGAGCGGGGGGAGGTTCTTCCCTTCCAGTCTTGGGGTGAATTTCCTTTACCAGACGAGCCGGGCCTTGACGGCTCCTCCGCCAAAACGCGAACCGCTCACGGTCTGCGAGAGAAGGAGTTCCAGGGACAGGAGCGGCCTGAACGTATACAGAGCCCGGATGTGAGCCTTGTCGGAATAGCCGTCCTCTTCCCGTCCTGCTCCATTGGCGGAAAACAGGCTCCCCAGGTATCCGGCGCGGATCTCAAGACCCTTCCCAAGACGCCGGCCCCCCTCGACGCCAAGAATGGGTGTCCTCATCTGGTACGCGCCCTCTGAAATCGAGGGCGATGTGAATTCATCGTTCTGCGCTGAGTAGGCCGCGATGGCATACGCGGCCCACACTCCGAAATCCCTCCGAAAGGAGAGGGAGCCGCGTCCATAACTTCTTTTCAAGGAGTAGCTTCCACCGTCGCCATCCTGGTTGCGCTCGAGAGTGGCGGTGGTGATCCGTCCGCCCATGGCCCAGTCTTCAGAGTTGTAGGCCACGGTGAGATCGAGGAAGCGCTGAGAACCCGATGTGGACCCCTGGGCCGTTTCCGCCCGGTATTCCAGGCCGAAATCAAGAGAACCGAAGACCTGCCATTTGTCGCGTTCGGCCCGGCCGGATGCCACGAGCCGCACCGGCTGGCTCGTGAAGGTGACCCCCGTCTCCGACTTCTCGTTCCAGACGAAGCGGTCATCCACGACTCTGAGGACGAGCGAATCCCGGCTTCTGGGGCCGCCGAGCTTGATGCCAAGACCGGCCGAAGCCTCTTCCTTGAAGTGGGTTGGCCATCCTGAGATCAGGAGCCCCCAGCGAGACCCCGGGTAGTAGATGACATCAAGGTGCTGGTCAGAAACGTCGAACCGGCCGTCCTGGTAGTCTTGGCGCTCGTAGCGGATCTGGAGACGCTCGAGGGGGAAAAGGTTGACGGCGATTTGACTGTTGACGTAGAGCAGCCGGGCCGTCGTCGAGCCGTATTCCCCCCAAATGCCGTTCCCCCGGTAACGTTCGCCGGACCACCCGGCGGCCCATCGCGGGTCAGCTGCATATTCGAGAAGGTGCAGCTCGAGGTGCGCGTCGAATTGCCCTTCGTTGAGCTGTTCGAGGAAATCCTGTTCCGTTTCCCAGAAAAGCGGAGACGGCACCTCACCTGCCTGGTTCGTGAAAGGGACCAAGAAGAAGAGAGAAAGAAGGAGCCCCCTTACCGGCATTGAGTGGGAATTTTAGCCGGGCGGGGGGCCTGAGCTGACAAGCTCCCGTATTGCGGGAGCTTGTCAGGGCTCATGGAAGATCAGGCCTTTGAGCCGTCAACGCCCGAGTGGGTGTGGATCCTGATCTTCTTGGGTCTTGTTTCCTCGCGCCGGGGAAGTTCGACGGTGAGAATGCCGTTGGAGATGGCGGCGGCGATCCTCTCCGGGTCGAATTGGGCGGTCGGGATCGAGAAAGAGCGGACGAACCGGCCGTAGCTTCGCTCGATGCGGTGGTAGTTCTCCTTGCCAGACTCTTTCTCGAAGCGCCGTTCTCCCTCGAGAGAGAGGATTCCATTCTCGATCCGCAGGTTGATCTGCTCCTCGGTGAAACCCGGCAATTCCGCCCGGAGGACGAGCCGGTCCGCCGTTTCGAAGATGTCGACAGGCGGTGCCCATGTGCCGAAAGTCAGTTCATCCTCGTGGCTGGAGCCGGAACGGGAGAGCGTGTCTTCGAAGATGCGGTTCATGCGGTCTTGCAGAGAAGCGAGTTCGCGAAATGGGTCGTTCCAGCGGCTAATGGCCATGCTGAGCCTCCTTTGAAAGATTAGTGTGTGCTGAGGGATGCGGGAACATCCCGCACCTCCTCGATGAAGTCGAGTTCATGGGAGCCGTCTCTCATGTCGATCGTGATCCTTCCGCCCTCGTGGAATCGCCCCATGAGGAGCTTCTGGGCCAGGGGATCCTGGACCTTTTTCTGGATGTTCCGCTTCAGGGGTCTGGCTCCAAAGACCGGATCGAAAGCCTCGCGGGCGAGGAAGGTCCGGGCCCGGCTGGTCCAGGTCAGTTCGAGTCCGCGCCCCGCGACGAGATGGGCGACACGCGCGAGCTGGATGTCGACGATCTTCTCTATGTCCAGCGGGCTGAGCCTCCGGAAAGTGACGATGTCGTCGATGCGGTTGAGGAACTCGGGCCGGAAATGAGCGCGAAGCTCTGCCTCGACCCGTTTTCTCAGCTGGTCCTCGTCGCGGTCCTGGTACTCGTGGATGATGTGCGAGGCGATGTTGGACGTCATGATGATGACGGTGTTCTTGAAGTCAACCACCCGGCCCTTGCCATCGGTGAGGCGGCCATCGTCGAGAACTTGCAGCAGGGTTGACCAAACGTCCGGGTGGGCTTTTTCGATTTCGTCAAAGAGAACGACGGAGTAGGGACGGCGCCGAATGGCCTCGGTGAGCTGGCCCCCCTCATCGTGCCCGATGTAACCGGGAGGCGCGCCAATCATCCGGGAAACGGTGTGTTTTTCCTGGTACTCGGACATGTCGAGGCGAACCATGGCGTTTTCGTCGTCGAAAAGAAACTCGGCCAGGGCGCGAGCCAGTTCGGTTTTGCCAACTCCAGTGGGACCAAGGAAGAGGAACGACCCGATCGGCCGCCGCGGGTCCTTCATCCCGGCACGTGCTCGCCGCACGGCGTGAGAGACCGCCGTGACCGCCTCGTCCTGTCCGATGACACGCTGGTTGATGCGGGACTCCATGGCGAGGAGCTTGTGTGTTTCTCCCTCCACGAGCCGCGACACCGGGACGCCAGTCCAGACCGAGACCACCCGGGCGATGTCTTCGTCGTCCACCCGTTCCTTGAGAATGGCGCCGTTCTTTTGCAGCGACTCGAGGCGAAGGGACGCGGATTCGAGGTCTCTTTCGAGACGGGGCAGTGTGCCGTAGCGCAGTTCGGCCGCCTTGTTGAGATCTCCCTGCCGCTCGGCGGCTTCCGCGGCCACCTTGGCCTCGTCGGTCTTCTTCTTGAGGTCTCTGATTGCCGTGATGGCGTCCTTTTCCGCGTTCCAGCGGGCTTTCAACGCCGCGGACTCTTCTTTCAGCTCCGAGAGAGACCGTTCGACGGCCTTGAGCCGTTCGGTAGCAGCTTTCGACTCGTCTTTCTGCAGGGCTTTCTTCTCGATCTCGGCCTGGAGGATCTTGCGCTCGATGGTATCGATTCCGGTTGGGAGCGAATCGATCTCCATCTTCAGCCGCGAGGCGGCTTCATCAACCAGATCGATGGCCTTGTCGGGAAGAAAACGGTCGGCGATGTAGCGGTGAGAGAGCGTGGCGGCGGCAATCAGGGCGCCATCCGTGATCTTGACGCCGTGGTGGACTTCGTAACGCTCTTGCAGGCCGCGCAGGATGGCGATGGTGTCCTCGACGGAGGGTTCGCCCGCGTAAACAGGCTGGAACCGGCGCTCCAGGGCCGGGTCCTTCTCGATGTGCTTGCGGTACTCGCCCATCGTCGTGGCGCCGATGGCTCGCAGTTCGCCGCGCGCCAGGGCAGGCTTGAGCATGTTCCCGGCATCCATGGCTCCTTCCGCGGCGCCAGCGCCCACGAGCGTGTGGAGTTCGTCGATGAAGAGGATGACGCGGCCGTCAGACTCCTCGACTTCCTTGAGAAGAGCCTTGAGGCGCTCTTCGAATTCTCCCCGGTACTTGGCCCCGGCGAGCATGGCTCCAAGGTCGAGGGCCACAAGACGTTTGTCTTTCAGGTTTTCGGGGACGTCTCCGGCAACGATGCGGCGGGCAAGGCCCTCGACAATGGCCGTCTTGCCAACGCCAGGGTCTCCGATCAGCACCGGGTTGTTCTTGGTGCGGCGAGTGAGGACTTGCATGACGCGCCGGATTTCCTCATCGCGGCCGATGACGGGATCGAGCTTGCCACGGCGGGCCAGGTCGGTCAGGTCACGGGCGTAACGTTTGAGAGCCTGGTACTTCTCTTCGGCCGCCGGGTCGCTGACACGGGAGGAGCCCCGGATTTCCTTCAGGGCGGCCAGGACGGACGGCTCGGAGACGCCGCGGTTCTTGAGGATGGCGGCGGATTTCGACTTTCCGTCCTTGAGGATGGCGAGAAGGATGTGTTCGGCGGCGACGTAATCATCTCGGAACTCGGCGGCCAGTTTCTGGCTGGCATCGAGGATTCTGGCGAGGGGAGGGGCGACACGGGGTTCGTGGCCGTCGCCACTGACGCGGGGGAGCTTCCCGATTTCGGTTTCGAGATCCTGGCGGCAGAGGTTGGTCGGAACACCGATGCGGTCGAGGAGAGCGGGGACGGTGCCGTCGGTCTGCTCGAGGAGAGCGAGGGTGAGGTGTTCTGGCGAGACTTCGGGGTGCCCATCGCCACGCGAGCGAGAGATGGCTGACTGGATAGCTTCTTGCGATTTCAGGGTGAATTGCTCGGCGTTCATGGGGCCTCCGACCCTGAAATCTAGTATCTGAGTGTCAGTTTGTCAAGTTTTTTCCTACATTACAGATGTAGAATTTTGTTGGCAGTGGGGCAGTGGTGCTGCAGAGGAGAAAGATTCCCGGAAAACTCCTAAGATGAACGGGTGATGTGAGAGGGGCGGATGGTGAGGAGTGTGGATGGTGCGGGGTGGCGGGCGGTCCTGGGAGTACGGGAGTTCTGGTGGAAGTTTGGGATCTCGTCTCTTGGGCTCTTTGCTGGGCTTTTCGGTCAGGCAAAGATGTTGTCGTTTGTCGAGAAGCGCCCGGGAGCCGTGCTCATGGATCCCATCCTGGCGCTTCTCCCGCCGAAAGATGTCACCTGGATGACTTTCACGCTCATTTATCTGGGGGTGGTGGCTGGGTTCACGGGGTTACTGCCAGATCCGTGGCGGCTCGTGAGGGCCTTTGGGGCGTACGGGTTTCTCGCCCTTTTCCGGGTTCTTACGATGTGGGTCACGCCGCTCGACCCTCCGCTCGGGATGATTCTCTTGCGGGATCCGTTCGTCGAGGCGTTCGTGGCGGTGCCGGTGACGACGAAGGACCTCTTTTTTTCGGGGCACACGTCACTTTTGTTCTTGCTTTTCCTGTCTGCCCGCGGGGTTTTGCGCGGAATTTTTGCCGCTGGAGCCCTTGGGGTAGCCGTCTGTGTGCTGATCCAGCACGTGCACTACACGGTGGATGTGCTGGGGGCGCCCTTTTTCGCTTTGGGAGCCTGGGTGCTTTCGGGGTGGTTTTTCACCGCGGGTTTCCGGGTGCCGGAATCAGGGCCGGAGTCGGTGACGGAAGGGTCGCGGCGGGTGCAGGGGTAGTCTTGGCTGGCGGGGGGGTGGCTTTGGGGAGTCGTGCCGCGGCCTCTTGGTGGCCTGGATCCAGTTCCACGGCCTTCTTGTAGGCTTTGAGTGCAGCGTCCTTCTTGCCGAGTTGTTCGAGGATCATTCCCTGGCGCCAATAAGCGTCCGCGTGGCTGGGGGCTTCGGGTGGAAGTTCCTTCTCGAGATAGGTTTCGAGGTAAGCGAGTCCGGCGGTTAAGTTGCGGCCGGACATAAGGGTGAGTTTGCCCATGAGGTAGAGGGGGACGGGGTTTGAGGGGTTGGTTTCGAGGGCCTTCTGGCAGGCCTCGATGGCCTCCTGAAAACGAAGCTGAGAAGCGAGAAACTCGACAAGGGCGCCCAGGGGCCGGAGTTCCCTGGGGGCCAGGGCGACGGCTTTGCGCAGTTCGCCCTCGGCTTTGGCAAAGTCTTTTGATAGGAGGTAGATGCGGCTCCATGCGAGGTGTCCCAGCACGGGGTTGCGGCGAGCGATCTCTTCGGCCTCTTTTAGCGCGCGGTCTGGCACTTCCTTGCTGCTGCGGTCTCGCCTGGAGAAATCGAACTGGATGATGTCGAGGCGGGCCTCGAGGTTCTCCGGGTCGATTTCGATGGCTTTCTTGAGGGCCGATTCCGTGCGGGCGAGCCAGTAGAGTTCGGTGAAATTCTTGACTTCGAGGGCCTTGGCTCCGAGAGCCCGTCCCAGCCAGTGGAAGTAGCTGCTCCGGGCGGGGGTCATGGCGGTGATTTCCTCTCCCAGAGCGATGGCGTCATCCGTGCGGCCGTCATCGAGGGCCTTTCGAAGGAGGGTGAGCTTTCGCTCGGCCTCGATGCTGATCTGCGAGGAGGCGGCCGGAAATGAGGAGAGGAAAAGGGCCAATGCCAGGAAAAGGGAAGCGGTTCTCATGGTGATCTCCAGGGGAACTCTAAATCATGGGGCGAGTATTCTGATTGAGTTGGCCTGGAGAATGGAGTTCTGGTATCCTTGGCGGCCCGGTCGGCGTGGTGAGAGTAGCTCAGCCGGTAGAGCATCGGACTGTGGATCCGATGGTCGCGGGTTCAAATCCCGTCTCTCACCCCAAGTTCGGCTCGGTTTTTCTAATTCTTGAAGTGTGGTCCTTGAAAAAGAGTGCGCCCGTAGCTCAGCCCGGATAGAGCGTCAGACTCCGGATCTGAAGGTCCCGCGTTCGAATCGCGGCGGGCGCACCATTTAAGTTGAACAGGATCAAGCACTTCCACGGGTCAAGTTCCTCGACCCACCTCCCCTCAAAGCCCACGAGTTCATATCGAGTTCATGGCGGCCGCCATCTGCAGCCATTCGCCCTCGCCGCACGGTGCCCTCCGTACCCTGTAGCTACCTGGAGGGCGACATGGAGCAGCAGCGATACCTTCTCTCGAAGGATGCGGCGGCGTACTTGGGGCTGAAGACGGCCACGCTCCGCGCGTGGAGGGCGAAGCGGATCGGGCCGCCGTATCTGCGTGTCGCACAGACCGTCGTCGTTTATCCGCTCGCGGAACTTCGCGCGTGGGCCGACGAGCGTGACCGACGCGCCGCGAGGAAGACAGCGTGAAGAAACTGGGTCAGGGGTTTTGGTACGACGCCAAAACCAAGACGGCGAAAATTGAGGTCATCCGCCCCGGCACAAACGGGGCAGCGAGGCGAAGGCTAACGCTCCACGGCATCACGAAGGACGACGCGGAGACGGAGTGGTTGGAGATTCGTGGAGAGGTTGCGCGCGGGTTGCCCCGGAAGCCCCGGATGTTCAGGGACTTCCTCGAGCAGTACCTGGCGGGCTACCTCGCAACTCTCCGGAGCGACCGTACCAGAAAGGTCTACCAGTCCGTCATCGACGTTCACATCCGCCCCTTCTTCGACCACTTGCAGCTCGCGGGCCTTCGCATCTCGGAAATCAATCGATTCGCGAATGCGATGGACCAGAAGACCAAGCTGAAGGCCCTCGGTAGGAAGGGGGCCGTCATTCCAGGCGAGGGACTCCTCAGTCCCTCCACGGTCAACGGTGCCCTCCGTGTCCTGCGGCTCCTCCTCCGCCACGCCTTTGCCGTGGGGGCGATCGACGAGGTGCCGAGGGGAAAGTGGCCGCACCGACGGGAACTCCACCGGGACAAGAGTTTTCGGCGAGAGGAGCTTGTACGCTTCTTCGCCGCCTTTGACGACGAATCAGCCTTCCGGGCGTTCTACGGCATGCACCGGAAGCTCGATTCATCGAGCGAGGCGGTCGGGTACTACTACGGGGCCTTCAGAGACATGAAACCACTTTTCATCGTGGCCGCCGACAGCGGGCTCCGCAAAGGCGACGTACTCGCGCTGAGGTGGTCATCGGTCGACTTCCCCGGGGGGCGGATCACGGTCGAAATGCGGAAGACGCGGCAAACGGTCGTCTGCCCGATCACCGATGCGATCCGTACGGCGCTCATCGAGATCAAGTCCCGTCCGCTCGTATCATCGGAGTGGGTCTTCATCGGCGCGAAGACGTGCAAGCCGATCGACTGGTCAACGGTTCGGCGGTGGTTCGAGGTCGCGATGGCGATGGCTGGCATCACGAACCGATCGTTCCATGGGCTCCGGCACGGTCTCGCGCTTCGGCTAATCGAAGACGGAGCGAGCGCCCACGTCGTGAAGATGCAGCTCGGCCACACCGACATCGGCACGACCCAGCGCTATACGCTCGACGCGAGCCACGTCGCCGAAGTTGCCAGGCGGCTCAACGCGACGAGGGTCACGGCGGAGACGTCCACGACGCGGTAAGCGCAAGGCAATCCCCGTCGAGGTTCGCGGTCGCAGGAGACGGAGGCCACCCCTTGCGGGTGGCCTCCGGATCACTCGATATCGGCATCGTTCTCCTCGAAGAGCCTCACGCGGCGCATCTCCTTGATAACGAGTTCGCGGGTCATGTCCTGCTCTGCGATCAGCCACGTATTCAAGCTTACGTTGCCGCCGCGGATGGGGTTGCTCTCAGGATCTTCTCGGATCGAGGCCGTGAGGACCTTCGCGGAGAGGTCGGGTCGTCTGCGCGACGGGACCGCGATCGGGTTGCCATAGTTTCGCCGTTCTGCGACCAAGTCCTCCCGCGTGAAGTCGTCAGGGTCATCGTCGAGCAGCTGGACGAGCGTCATCCCAAGCTTTCTTGCCTTCCGGAGGCAGTTGACCTCGAGGGGACCGAGCACAGGGCCCCCACGCCACGCTCGAGGGAAGTTGATTTCCGGTCTAGGAAGCACGATTTCCCGCGCCACGTTCGCCCTGGGCTCCCGCTGGTGGTGGCTGGTCTTCTCCACTTCGCTCGCCTTCATTCTCCCGGCCTTTTCTCTGCTCGCCCTTACCTTGGCGGTTTGTTCTTCCCTTTTCGCGCGAACCCGCTCCCGCGCTCTCGCGCTGTCGCCCCGCTTCATCCGAGCTCCCTCGTGAGAACGGCGAGGTATTCGCGGAGAGACTCGTTCTCCTCGGACAGGTGCTTCATCTGGATCTTCAGACCAGCGATTTCCTGGCGGCGTTCATCCTCCTGTTCGATCTGCTGGACGAGCTGGTCGACGTCTTTCGAGGCGGCGAGGAAGACTTCGCGGACGACCTCGATGCGCCCCTTCCTCGCGAACGTACCGTCCTTCCGCCGTGGAGCCCGCCGACCGGCCAGTTCCCCACGAGCTGCCTTCCGGTAAATCGAGTGGATCGAGTAGTCAGTGAGAATCCTCACGCCGTGCGCATAGAGGACGCGGAAGGCGGGGATGTCCCTCCCGTCGCGCCGAAAGTGCGGGAAAAGGACCATCTCGCCGGTGGAGCGGTCCGGCAGGTTGATGTTGAAGATCTCGACGTCGGACTCAAGGTCGCGACCGAGTTCGCCCGGGTTTCTGCAGCCTGCGGGCGAAGGGATAATGGCGGTCATGACCGACCTCCGTGGGCTCGCCCCCCCGCCTTCGGCCGACGTCCACGGTCTCGTTTTCGTTCGGCTCATCCGAGACCGCGGAGTCGGAGGGGCGGCCCGTTCCAGCGAGAACTTTGACGCGCTCGAGCGCGAGAGAGAGCGAGCGATCCAAGGGCATGTTTGTAGCCGAGACCGCGACTCGCGCAGCTATGTATGAGCTATCCAAGCGCTATGGCTGACGCGGGATTCCCACAGGGAGCAAGCACGGGAGATCGTGAGGACGACCACCGCGTGGCCAGTTTGAGAAGCGCTGCCATCATCGAGGCGACTCGCCGCTTGGTAGACGACTTCCCTCGGGACGGCATACCGAAGTGGATATGCGAGTTCGCCCTCGAGAGGCTCCCAGCTGATGAGGCTGCCGGTGAAGTGCTCCACACCTCTCCATGGAACAAGACCGAACTCATTGACACTCTGAAGAAGAGGAGGAAGAGGGCGTTCGCGACGAATGGGTTCGAGGCCTCGCTGGTACGTGCTGGCGAGAGAATCAGCGGGAAGCCGTACACCTTCGAATTGAACGGCCTGAGGTGGCGCGTCACGTTCCACGGTCCAGGATCAAAGAAGCGCGGGGATGCTGATGCGCACCTGATTTTCTTTCGGATCGAGGCAAAGCTGGTCGGGACGATCGGCGGCCACACGCCCGTGCATCACGTCCGGTACCACCGCCTCTCCTTTCGGACTGGGCGCGTCCAGGCTGCCCGTTTTGTACCTGGAGAACTTCGGGTTGTCTATGCGGCGGCGTTCGCCGGCGGGCCACTCTATCTCTATGAGTGCCGGTCGGACGGGCCGGACACGCGCAGACTCCAGGACGATCCGTGCGGGCTCTTCTGCGTCTCTGGCGATGGGCACCTCGCGCTATGCGTTGATCCCCAAGTCGCCGGCTTCGGCTACATGGGAAAGCTTGCCCAAGTCCGGTTGCTCGGAGGGGGGTTCCTCGAGGAGCGTGATGCTGTCGAGTCTGCAGACTACGGACCGAGAGGACTCGCCCTCGTCACGGCACAGCCAACCCCGACCGGGGGACGACAGCTCGAGTACCCCGCAGGGAAGGTCCTGTGCGATACGACCGGCTGGTTCAGTCACATCCGGTGTGCACGCGATGGCGCCCGCATCGCTGTCGCCTTCCACCCGCTCGTCGGTGATGCCTCCGGCTCGATTGCGCTCGTGACGCTCGACGGACGGATCGAGAGCCTCTCAGACGGCTGGAAGCAGGTCCTCGGCCTGGCGTGGTCACCTGACGAGACAGAGGTATGGTTCACGGCGACGAGGTCTGGTAGCGCGGGGGCGGTGCACGCTGTCAACGTCGAGACGAAGGCACTCCGACTGCTCCTGAGTGCCCCGGCGCAGCTCACGCTCCACGACGTCAGCGCGACAGGAGAGGTCCTCCTCACGGCGGACGACGCGAGGGTCAGGATGATGGGAAAGGCCTCACCGGATGCCCCTGAATTGGAACTCTCGCACTTCGACTGGACGCACCTCCGCGACATCAGCGACGACGGCCGCACCATCCTCTTCGACGAGAGCGGCGACGGCGCCGGGGACCGGTACGCGATCTACCGACGGCGATTCGATACCTCCGAGCCGGTGTACCTCGGGGAGGGTGCCGCCTGCTCGCTCGGGCCGGACGGCTCTTCATTGCTTGCCATCAGCATGGAGAGCCGCCCGCACCAGCTCTCGCTCATCTCGATCCGCACAGGTGCGCGCCGGGAAGTTACCGACGACGCGATCGCTCACGACATGGGCGTTATCCACCCTGACGGACGACGAGTCGTCTTCGCCGGGGCGCGCCCCGGTGAGGGAAGGAGGCTGTGGGTCCTCGACCTAGCCACCGGCGAGACTAGACCCATCTCTCCGCCCGGAGTGATGTACCGAACCGTCTACCCCCTCACGTGCGACGGCAGGCACGTCACGGGCCAGACGAGCGCCAGCCGGCACTGGCTCTATCCCCTCGACGGCGGGGAACCGCAGCACCTCGCAGGCCTCTCTGCTGGCGACTACCCAATCCGTTGGGATCCTGATGGCTCGCTCTTCGTCGCGAGGATCCCGCATGACCCATGCGAAGTGTTTCGCCTGAACCTCGCGAGCGGCAGCAGAGAGCCGTTGTACCGGCTTCGGCCTCCAGACCCAACCGGCCTCGTGGCGATCAACATCGTGCGGCTCTCTCGTGGGGCGACCGCGTACGCCTATTGCTACATGCAGCACACGTCTCGCCTCTATCTCGTCGAGGGTATTCGCTGACTTCGTCCCCCGCCCTTGTCCGCGAATCGCGACCCCATCGTAACTCGCCTCCAGCACCATCTCCGGTGGATCCATGAGCGGAAATGCCCCATTTCGCTCTCGAGGAGGATCGCCTGCGTCTCGCTCTTCAAACCTTGGGTTCGTCCTGTCTCTGGCCATGGCTTCCACGTGGCTGGCCGACTCCATACACCTGGTACGCTCTCGGAGAGTCCGCGCCGCCCAGAGCCAACGAGCGCTTCTTCTAGAGTACGCTTAGACTGGCGGACCTCGGCACAGTCTAGTGTGCCGTCCAGATCCGCTTCATCCCGTTCGCCGGCAAGGCAGTCCTTGATGCCGCATACCGTCAGCTGGCCGTCAGAGAGGGCCTCCGCATCGACCACCTCCTGAAGCCTCCTGGAAGCTCGAGAGCACCACTGGCACGCTGACGGCGACGAGCGACCAGCACCTCTATTGTCACTGGCGACACCGCCGACCCGAGGGGCATCTGCGGCCCTGGCCTCTTCTCAGGTCGTGACTCGGGTCTCCTGCAAGCCGGTGACTGGCCAAGTGATCTTGGTGAGGCAGTCCGCTGACTCGCGAACAGGCCGCCAGACCAACGAGAGCATCACGCTCGTCGATCCCAACTCCTCCTTCGGCAAGAAGGTCTTCAGTGCCAGCAGGACGCTCAAACGGACCCAGATCCCCCTCCGTTCGGAGGCCGCGCGGCGACATGAGAGGGTTTCGCTGGAACCCTGGTGTCCGGCGTTCGCCCAACACGGGGGCGTTCGCAGCGCCGTGGGTATAAATGGTGAGGGCGAGCCTCGCGTTCTCCTCCTTGATGGGGCGAACGGCATGACGCACTGGGGGGTGACGTTGCGCTCCGTCGAAATCGCCTGATGGCCCGTCGCTCACCGCGCTCTTTAAGGACTCTCTAATCTTCGTCAACTATCTTTCTCTCAGACCACCTGACACTCTCGGTGGAATCGAGGAGATGAACATGGCCAAATTCACCCAGGTCTTCGCGCTTGCAACGGTCCTCGCCTTTGGGATGACGGCGCCTGCGCTCGCCCACGAGGGACACGATCACATCGCCGGGTCGGTTTCCGCAGCGACCGAGAAGCGGCTCGAGATCAAGACGACGGACGGAAAGATCGTTGCCGTGACGCTCACGGCGAAGACCGTCTTCACGAAAGACAAGAAGCCAGCAACGGCTGCGGAGGTGAAGCCTGGCCTCCGTGTCGTCGTCGATACAGCCAAGGGGAAAGACGGTCTGGAAGCGACAGAGGTTCAGATTGGCGTCGCGGAGACTGCCAATGCTGTTTACACATGCCCGATGCATCCCGAGGTCAAGGAGTCCAAGGCCGGGAAATGCCCGAAGTGCGGCATGAATCTCGTACTGGCCGAGAAGAAGCCTGACGAGAAGAAACCTCACGAGGGACACGGCCACGGGATGTGATGGCCCCTTCTGGAGTAGAACCTCGAGATGAGCCAGCACGGTGAGCCAAGAACATCGGTCGCGTGAAGAGTTTCCTCGTTAGAGTCACAGCTAGGCGCGAGTGGCTGACCACCTTGTTGTGGTCAGCCCTCGCCTCAGCGGTGGCGCTGGTGGTGCTCCTGACTGGGGCCATCAGCCCAGCTGAGTCGCTCCTCCGCGACCGCATCCTGCGGGCCATTCCGCGACAGACCGTTACATCCGTGGCGGCCGTCCTCATCGACGAGGATGCCATTCGTCAGTACGGGCCGTGGCCGTGGACGAGGGTCCGGCTTTCTTCGCTCGTCGACAGAGCCTTCGCAGCTGGTGCAAGAGGGGTCGTCCTCGACATTCTCCTGCCGGACGCACGGCCAGGGGATGATCTTCTGGCGTTGGCTCTCAGGCGAGGTCCATCGGCGCTCGCAGCCGGACTCGACGAGCAAGGGCGTTGGCTGCTCCCGAATTCCGCACTTCGTGATGCGGTGTCTGTCGGGCACGTGAGCTTTGAACTCGACCGGGACGGAGTCGTTCGCCGCTTCTTCTCAACCAAGCAGCGGGGCGAGGACTCTTTGCCGGCACTCCCGGTCGCCGCTGCACGACTCGCGGATTCCCAGCTCCCAGTTCCCGTCGGCGCAGTCCTCCGTCCCGGTTTCCGGGGTCGGCCGATTCCGACGATCGGAGCCGCATCTCTCCTCGCTTCCCGCGACGCAGGGGTGATCGCGGGGCGCATCGTCTTCATCGGAACGAGCGCCGCCGGCGTCGGAGACCGTGTGGTGACGCCGGTGTCACCGCGCGGTTCACCTGAACCTGGGGTGCTCATTGAGGCTGCCATCACCGAGGCCGTGATCGTGAGAGACCTTCTGCGGCCGGTGACGCCGATCGCCATCGGCCTGCTCGCTGGTGTGCTCTCCTTCCTCTGCCGCTGGATCCGGCTGCGCCCGAACCACGCGGCCCTCCCAGTTGCTTTCAGTGCGGCGTTCCTCCCGGTCCCGCTCGCATGGAGCGCGATGGTGCTCCTGCATCGCGAGATCGCTCCTGCATCGATCATCGTCGCAGTTCTCGTCACTGGCGGGATCTCGGAACTGGCGCGTGCGAGGCGGCAGGGCCGCCAGACGGTCGCCGCAGAACAGCGTATCGTCGAACTCGAAGCAATTCAGGCCGCTGCTGCGCGCGAGCGCGTGCAGGACGCCGAGGCGCGCCGCGTCGTGGCTCACGAACTGAAGACACCGCTCACGTCGGTTCGCGGCCTCGTGCAGTTCCTGGCCCAGTTCGATCTCTCGCCTGACGAGCGGCGACGTGTGACTGACATGGCCATCGCAGAAACGTCGCGGCTCACGGAGATGGTCGATGCCCTCCTGGATCTCGAGCGTCTGAAGCTCAAGGACTTCACGAAAGTCGCGACCGCCATCGACTTCTCGGCACTGTGCTCCGAGCGAGTTGGCGTCGTGAGCGCCGGGACCCAGCGACGGATCGGCCTGGACATTCTTCCTGGGGTAACTGTTTCGGGCGATCGATCGCTCCTGGAGCGCGTCCTGGAGAACCTGCTGGGCAACGCGCTGAAATTCTCTCCTCCCGATTCTCAGGTACGGGTCCGACTACAGGCAGAAGGCGGGTCTGAGGCTGTGCTGGAGGTCGAAGATGAGGGTCCCGGAATCGCACCGGCGGAGCGGCGGAGGATTTTCCAGCGTTTCGCCCGCGGCGAATCGGCGGCTCTCGCTCCGGGCCTTGGCCTCGGGCTCGCACTCGTGGCTGAGGTGGTTGCCTGGCACCGGGGATCCGTCGACGCAGATGCTGGACGGCGTGGCGGGAGCGTCTTTCGCGTCAAGCTCCCACTCGGGCCAGTCCCGGTTGCGCGTGCGGTGAAGGGAGGAATTGAATGACTCGAGTTCTCGTCATTGATGACGACATGGCGATTCGGGAGACCGTCGCCATGACGCTGGAGAAAATCGGCTTCTCGGTGCTCCGCGCTGGAGACCTCCCGGCGGCACGGAAGATCCTGTCCGCGGTTCGGCCCGACCTCATTGTGTGCGACATCTACATGCCAGGGGGCGATGGTCTCTCCCTGTTGAAGGAAGTGCAGGATCAGACGGACCCGCCGCCCGTCATCCTCATGACCGCGAAGGGGAGCATCGAGACCGCGGCTCAGGCGGTGAAAGGGGGTGTCTTCGACTACCTCGCTAAGCCCTTCGATCTCCCGGTGTTGCTGGAGCGCGTCCGGGCGGCACTCTCGCTGCGAAAGCCGAGCGGCTCCGCCGAGGAAGCCGGTCCCCAGAGCATGATCATTGGCTCCCATCCAGCTATCGTCGCCGTGTACATGGCAGTGGCAAGGGTAGCGGCGCTCCGAATTCCTGTGCTGGTGTTCGGAGAAACAGGTACGGGGAAGGAACTCGTCGCGCGCGCCCTTCACAAGTTCAGCGCACATCCGGACGGTCCCTTCATCCCCGTGCACTGTGGTGCGATTCCGGACAGCCTCCTCGAGAGCGAACTCTTCGGGCATCGGCGTGGAGCGTTCACTGATGCCCAGCGTGACCGGCGCGGTGCCCTCGCGCAGGCGCACGGCGGGACCGTCTTCCTGGACGAAATCGGCGAGATCTCGGCGACATTCCAGGTGAAGCTCCTCCGGTTCCTGGAAGATGGTGTCGTGCTGCCACTCGGAGCGGAGAAGGGAGAGGTGGTTGCCGTTCGCGTTGTCGCGGCCACGCACCGGGACCTCAGAGCCATGGTGGCCGATGGACGGTTCAGGCAGGACTTGTTCTTCCGGCTCGCTGGCTACGAGATCCAGATCCCGGCGCTGCGTGAGCGTCTGTCGGATCTCCCCGTCCTCGTGGAGCACTTTCAGAGACGTTCCGAGCGAGAACTTGCGCTCGGAGCCACCAGGGGACCAAGCCCGCACGTCATGGCGAGGCTCTCGAGGCATTTCTGGCCGGGGAATGTTCGCGAACTTGGTCACGTCATTCGGCGAGCGTTGATCAACGTGGGTTCGCTGGAAGACCTACCGGCTATCCAGCGCCTGCTCGAGAGTCCCGGCGAGAAACGTCCGTTCGTCCAGTGGCCGGTCGGCTCCGATGGGCAGTTCCTTCCGCTGGACGAGATCGAGCGGCTCTACATCGCAACCGTTCTCGACGCCACGGGAGGGAACAAGACCGAAGCTGCGCGCATTCTGGGGGTCGAGCGAAAGATGATCGCCCGACGCTCCAAGCGCGGCGATGTGCCCGAACCTGAAGATGTCGATGGAGGTGACTCTTGTTCCGATTCCTGCTGATGGCTGCGCTCCTTGCCGGTCCCCCGCCTGCTCCTGGTTCGTCAGCGTTCACGTACCGATTCGATGAAGTGAAGAGCCGCGTCTATCGCTGGCCGGAAGGAGATAAGGCGCGCGAACTCCGAGTCAAGGAAGGCGAGTCGGCCGTACCCGGTGACACTGTGATTACAGGGTTCTGGGCGCATACGCTGCTCTCTGTCCCCGAACGGAAGGCGCGTTTCGAGATTTCCTCCAGCGCTCGAGCGCGGCTCGCGGTGGCTCAGCCAGGCGTCCTCCTCGTGCTCGAGAGAGGGAGGCTGAAGGCGTTCTTCGAAACCCTGACTGATGGGCCGGCCGAGGAACGGCAGGTTGCGGTCCCGGGAGCGCTCCTCGCCGTCCGCGGCACGCGCTACGGCGTCGAGGTTGACGGTGGCGGCAACAGCTCCCTTGCCGTCTTCGAGGGGACGGTCGAGGTCACGTCGCTCACTGCGGGATTCCCACCGTTCAAGGTGCCTGCGGGTGGGTACTGCACCTTCGGTCCGAAAGGACCACCGCAGATGAGATCCATGGGGTCGATGGGCATGAGCGAGGGCTCCTGGGGACACGGTGGCATGAGCGCAGCACCGGGCGGGATGGACAGCCGGATGCCTGGGAGTTCTCCTGGCGGGGGTATGCAGCGTGGGTCGCACATGGGTCCAAAAGGGCACTGACCCTTTTTGGTTCGCGAAAACAGGCACGACGTCCCAAAAGGTCCCGGAAGACCCGCGAAAACCCCAGTGATGAAGCGGCACGGTTCTTGAGTAGAGGTGGGCGCAGCAATCGAAGAGGTCGAGAGCTAGCTCAGGAGAAACAAGATGCAAAGACTCGGAAGGGTATTCGTAACAATCGCCACAACGCTCGTTCTTTCCCACGCCGTTGATGCGCAGATGGGTGGCGGGAGTCACGGCGGCATGGGGAGCGGCTCCGGCAGTTCAGGTTCCGGCACCGGTTCGATGTCTGGAGGCATGGGGAGTGGCTCCGGGTCTGGAACAGGTTCGATGTCCGGAGGAACCGGCTGCGGGAGCATGGGCTCCGGCACGGGAATGGGTTCGATGGCCGGAGGAACCGGGATGGGCGATATGGGAACCATGAACGGGATGGACGCGCCTGGTCGCCTGGTTGTCGCGTCGGATGGCACTGCTCTCATCATTTCGCGGACAGAGACCACCCAGACTGGATCGTCGACAAATGTGGTTCTCACAGCGATCAGCCCGACTGGCACCGAGTTGTGGCGCTGGTCGACGACGAAGGGTATCGGGCAGATCGCGATCTCCGGCGCTTCCGTTTACCTGATCGAGGGAGGGATGGATCCCGCGTCGGCGATGAGTGCCACGGCGCAAGCAACGGCACAACCGACTGCTGCACTGGTGGCACTCCGCCTCGCGAATGGCACGGAAACCTGGCGAGTGAGTCTCGACGGCATCGGGATGAATATCCAGACGGGCACTGATCGTCTTCTGCTCCTGGTGTCAGTTCCTATGGCTCAAGGATCTGGTAGTGGGAGTACTGGAGGCATGTCCCGCAAGGTCGTCGCGGTCGATTTCAACGGACGCATTCTCTGGAGCCTCTCGCTCAACAGCTGATGATGCAGAGAGCTGAGAGGCAGCAATGAACACTCCATTCTCCCGAGCCACAGGTCTCGTGCTTCTCGCCACCGTGGGCCTGTACGCGGGGCCATCCTTCGCGGCGACCAAGACGTTCACTCTCACGGCTGCGCGTACGAGCTGGGATATCGGGCAGCGGCAGACGGTCCAGGCGTACACCTACAACGGGACGATCCCCGGCACGGAGTTACATGTCTCGCCTGGAGATACGGTCCGCGTGACGCTCGTGAATCACCTTCCTGAGCCGACGACCATCCACTGGCACGGCGTGCCAGTACCGAATGGCATGGACGGTGTTCCCGGTCTGACCGCACCGGTGGTACCGCCCGGCGGGCAGTTCACGTACGAGTTCCCGGCACCCGAACCCGGGACGTACTGGTATCACCCACACGCCAACGCCGCGGCCCAGATCTCCCGCGGCCTCTATGGTCTCCTCATCGTCGATCCGCCCGCGTCGGCTCCGAAGGCATGGGATCGCGAGTTCTCTCTGGTCGTCGGGGAGTACGGTGGAACGATGAGCGGCATGGGTAGTGGTATGGGCATGGGCGGCGGCATGAGCTCGTCGGGGATGATGAGCACGCTCCTCGTCAATGGGAAGACGGGGCCGTACGTACCGGATCTCACGCTTCGGAAGGGGGAGAAGGTGCTGTTTCGGATGGTGAACACTGGGAACATGGTCCACCCGATGCACATGCACGGCATGAACTGGTCGGTCACCGCGACAGACGGGTTCGCGGTCCCCACGCCGTACCGGAAGGACACGCTTCCGCTCAACGCGGGTGAACGCTACGACGCGCTGCTCGACGCGGACAACCCAGGGTCCTGGATGCTGCACTGCCACAACCTGCAGCACGTCGGCGAGAACGCTTCGGGAGCGACGGGACTGACGATGATCGTGGTTGTGCAGCCTTGAGGTCGCGAAAGGAAAGTCCATTCTCGATGGTCTGATTCTCCCTGGTTCGTCCCGGCATCCTCTTTGCGTATCCGTCGGTCTCGACGGCAAGTCGGCACACCGTATAACCATATAGCTATACACTAGGACGCGGCGAACATTCAGCCGCCTACCCCAAGAAGGAGTCTTCGATGCGGAATCTCAGATCAGTTGTTGGCGCAGTCGCCCTCGTCAGTGCTCTCGCGAGCCTTCCTGCCCCGGCCCAGATGGGTGGAAGCGGATCCATGGGTGGCCCTGGCGACGCCATGACGAACGGAACCGAGGAGCTGATTATCCCGGCTGGCGTTCGCGGAGCCGGACGATTCAGCTCGTTCTTTGTGACCGACCTCTGGATCAAGGCGAGCGGGACCGGAACGGCGACGCTCTACTACCATGCAGCAGACTCGACATCCTCCACGCCGACGGCGACTGCGACCGTCAACATCACACAGCCGATCACCTACCTGCCTGACGTGATGCAGGCGAATCTCGGCCTCGCCTCTGGCGTCGGGGCGATCCGGGTGGCGGCGAGCTTCCCGCTCTCGGCGACCGTGCGTGTCTACAACCAGACCGGAGCTGGGGCGTATGGCTTGGCCTTCATGGGAATGCCGAGCCGAATGGGGATGACGTCGATGCCGATGGGCGGCTCCTACGGCATGGATGAGTACGCCATGTACATGCTCGGTCTCCTACCTGAGCCCGGAAACCGCGTGAACGTGAACGTCGTGGCCACGTCCTCTACAGGCGCAACCGGCGTTGTCGAGATCGTTGACGCCGACGGATCGACACCGGCTGGGACAGGTGCGAAGAGCCTGCCCTTCACGCTCGCGGGCTACTCATCCCACCAGTTCAACGACGTCCTCCTGAACGTCCACTCGAAGTTCTCGGCTGGCGACGCCGGTCTCCAGATCCGCGTGAGGATGAACCAGGGAACCTCAGGAATGGTGATGGCCTACGCCGTCGTGAATGACAACACGACGAACGACGGCTACGTCGTCATGGGTGGCATGATGAACGGTGGCCGCGGCATGGGCGGCGGGATGGGCAGCGGTTCAGGCGGCGGAATGATGGGCGGACAGTAAGCATTCAACCTACTGCAACAGCGGACTGCAATTGGCCGGGCGGAGCCGAGTTCGTGCCAACCCGGCCAATCCCCTCACTCTTCGTCGCCAAGCATGGTTCCTGAAAGCGGGCAAAGCCATTGGTGGTGACGCGAGACCGCAACGAGTGGGCTACTCAACGATGAGGACGCCCCCGTCATGCTGCATTCTCCCGTGGCCACTTCCGCACGCCACGTCGCAACCAAAGGAGAAAGAGCCGGGTCGGTCCGCCAGAAACTCTAGAGTACTCGTTCGGTCTGGCATGATTGTCTGTGTCAGGTCGTACCCTTCGAGGTTGAAGCTGTGGGGGACATCGCGACTCGTCAGGATGAGCCGGATCTGTGTGCCGAGGTGTGCACGGAGCACCGAAGGCGCGTAATCCCACTGGAACGCTTCGACGTGAAAGGTCTGCACATCGTCTCCCATGCTGTGACCTGCTTCACCCTCCGTCTCGAGGAGTGCTCCTGACGGCACTGCGACGGCTTCGAAAGTATTTGCGACGGCGATGGACCGGCCATCGACTTCGACGAACGTGAATACTCTGTACCGACCTGGGGCAGGGATCGTCGTGGCGAATGCGATCTGATTGGGATCGAGGGAGACCATGCCTCCATGCCCCCCACTTGTCACCGGTCTGGTTGGCACGACATCCAGCGCCCCCACACGGACGATCACGGCGTGAGCTGTCGACAGCTCGATCTTCGCAGCGAGAGGATCAGCGACATTGGATCGAGCGATGTTCGAGATCAGGAGGAGATCGACGCCACTCACGAGCGGTGACGCCACTTCCGGTGTGACCGTGTAGCCCTCAGCTTCCTGAGGACCGTCGTCTACAGCGAACACTGCGGATGGACGAACACGGGTATCGACATGGATCTGACTGCGGAGGGTGACGGACGGTTGTCCTTCTGGTACGGCAGTCGCCACGAGGAGATAGGGTTCCGTCTCCGAGGAGGTCACAGACGCTGTGAACACGCCGGTCTCCGGAGCGAATTCGGGATGGTACACCTTCGCTTGCAGCAGCGTGTGTGGGATGACGAAGAGGTGGAGGCCCGCCCCGTCGCGTCGTTCGAACGTCAGCTGCGGCTGGCCGTTGTAGCGGACGAGAACCCGCACTTCAGTCGCGTCACCCGTCGCGGGGGGTTGTGGTCGTGACTGAACGTCCATCGACCAACCTGTGCCAGTCGTCGATGCAACCGGGGTAGGCCACTGGGAGGCTCCGCCTGGGGCAGGATTAGAACTGTACCCGCAGGAAGCGAGTGCCAAAGCGATAGCGACCGAAGCGGGACGAAGGGTGAAAGCCACTATTCGGGGGATGAGCGAGGCGTCTATGGGGTGACCGCCGTTCCAGTAGTTGACCGGGAACGATCGCGGGAAGCCAGGCCTCGCTTGTCCGTGACGCGAGAGGCTGGCGGGTAGGATAAGTACGGGAGGAGGACGTGGGCTTGGTCAACGAGAGACTGGAGCGTTGGAGGATCCTGCCCCTCGGCCGGCATCTCCCCAAGCACGAGGAATGTCTGGTAGGGGGCATCCGCGTCGGCACTCCAGCACACGGACGGGACGCTCACTGCAGCGCCCTGCCCGCGGCGTTCTATCTCGAGGAGGTCCCTGTTCCCGATCGGTGCTCGCGGTGCGGTCGTCCCCCCTCGGTCGAGCATCGACTCAGCGATCGTGCGGCCTGTAGCCCGATCGATGAACCGCAGGTGTCCCCAGGACGCCCGAGCCGTCGTGACGACGGCGAGTTCGAGGATCTTCCTGAACGCCGAGCGTCGGCCCTTCTCCGTCGGAGTCGTCTCTCGCAGCAGGTCTGTCGTCACCTCCTGGAGCAGCGGGAGACGCCGGTTCATCGTTCCGATGTAGCGGAAGGAATCGAGGAGCTTCTCGTTTGCACGCGCCTTCTCCTCCTGGAGGGCGGCGCTGCGTCGCTCGGCATGACGCAGCGCCGCACGGTGGAGAACGTACGTGAGCATGGCGGTCGCGAGGATTACCGTTGTCACGAGTGACTGCCCCTGCGCAGACGACAGGGGGCCGGCGTGTCCCTCGAGAACGTGCGGCTGGGCGATGAGAGCGAGGGCGAGGACGATGTAGACGGTCAGCATTCGTAGCGTCATGCGTGGCGTGTGGGAATTACGGCGCGTTCCTGCGCGAAGGGAAGAAGGCAGGCGTCCGAGCCCTGTACTGCTGGTACGCGCTGCCGAAGGTCCGGAGCATTTCCTCTTCCTCGCGACGAGCCAGTCGTGCGTACATTGTGAGAAGAATCGGGAACAGGACGAGCGTCGGCAGCGTCGGCCACTGGACGAGGAAGCCGAGCGTGATGAGCACGAAACCGTCGTACTGCGGGTGTCGAACGACCCGGTAGGGGCCCGAGATTGCGAGGCGGCCTCTGCGCTGCGCGCGGTAGAGCACGTCCCACGCCGAGGCGATGAGGATGAACCCACCAGCGATGAGGAGGTTGCTTGCGATGTGGAGCGGGTTCAGGTGCGGGTCGCCACTCCAGCCAAAGAGCGTCTCCCAGAGGTGGCCGCTGTCGTGGGTCCAGAGGTTGATTCCGGGGAAGCGCGTCGTGAGCCACCCCGACAGGAAGTAGATGGTGAGGGGGAAGCCGTACATTTCAGTGAACAGCGCGACGATGAAGGCCGAGAACATGCCGAAGGATCGCCAATCACGACTCGTGCGGGGCCGGGTGAAGCTGAACGCGAAGATGACGAAAACCGCCGTATTCAAGCCGACGAGCCACCAGAGGCCGTAGGCGGGAAGCCCGCAACCGCTGTCCATGGTCATGGGGGTGAGACGACGTCTGGGAAGGCTTCGGTTCTGCTCCGTGGTCTCCGTGGCCGTGGAACAGGTGCAGCAGCGGGCACGCGAGCACGAGGGCGTACGGAACCAGTCCGACGATGTGGGCGCGGTGCTCACTCCAGAGGAAGAAGCCCGCGATTGCGAGGAACGCTGCAAGGACAATCAGCGTACGGCCGCGCATCCATGGACCCAGGGACGAACCTGGTTTTGGCTCACGAGAGGAAGGCATGGGAGTTTGGGGGAATCAGGATTGTACGGGTGTGGCCGCGGGCGTTGGTGATGCTTGGTCTCGCACCCGCAGTGAGGTCATCATCCCGTTCGATAGGTGCTCGGCGTTATGGCAGTGCAGCATCCAGATACCAGGATTCGTCGCCTCGATGAGGATGTCCACCGTGTGCCCGGCGCGGACCGTCACGGTGTCCCGCCACTCGACATCCTCCGGCGGAGATCCGTTGTCGGCGACGACGAGGAAGCGATTCCCGTGGAGGTGAATGGGGTGCTGCATCGGGTGCATGCCATTGTCAGGATTGACGAGCCGAAGCTTGAAGTACGTGCCGCGAGCGACGTCGACCTGGAAGTCGCCATTCTCAAGCCCCGTCGCCTGGTCACGCAGCACCCACTGCACGGCTGGACGCGATGCGGTCGCGTTCATCATCGGCATGGGGTCGTCCCACTCCATACCGTCCGCCTCAGCGCGACTCATGCCACCCATCGTACCCATTCGCCCCATGCCGCCCATCATCTTCGCATCGAGGACGATCGCCTTCGCCGGCTCCTGCAGCCAAGCAGCGCGGAGTGCTGCGACGGCGTCAGTGGAGACGTCGCCACCATCTGAGATGAGGCGAGCGAACTCTGTGGCGTCGGCGGCGACTATTGGCGACGCACTCAGGCGGATCGCTCCGAGGATTCGTGCTGGGACACCTGGGGCACGGTGCTCGATCGTCACGACGCCCGTGTCCGGGAAGAGGACGTCGACGACCGCGCGCTCTCCGGGGGAGAGCGTGACGCTGTCGACCATCCGCTGGCTCGTGGCTCGCCCACTGTCGCCGCCGATCCGCTTCATCCTCGCGCCGGCAAACACGACATTGAAGGGGCGAGCGCTCGCAGCATTCACGATCGCGTACCGCACGACGGAACCTCCAACCGCAGTGGCCTCGTAGTCGGGAGAACCGTTCAAGAGCAAGACGTTGCCGTAGCGCCCCATGAGCGCATAGGTCGCTTCATCCCTTCCGTAGGGCACCGGGGCGCCGTCCGCGTCCAGGAGGAGATCGTCCAGAACGAGGATCTCCTCGCGACCCGGGGACGCGACGGGTGCCCGCGGCGTAACAAGGATGGTCCCCATCAGGCCAAGATCCTGCTCGATGTCCTCTCGCACGTGCGGGTGGTACCAAAACAGGCCTGTGTCGGGGGTCGTGACGGTGTATGTGTACGTCTCTCCCGGTGCAATCTCCTTGGGCTGCGTGACACCAGGGACGCCGTCATCCTCGTTCGCAAGCCGGAGGCCGTGCCAGTGCATGGTCGTGGGAAGGTCAATGCGATTCTGGACGACGACACTGAACGTCGCCCCCTGGGGAGCGCGGAGCGTCGGGCCTGGAATCTGGCCGTTGTAGGCGTACGCGATGGTCTCGCGTCCGGGAACGAATGCCTTTCGCACGAAGGAGGCTGTGAGCGTGACGGTATCGCCGTCTCTCACATCGAGCGCAGCGCTTCCTTTCGCGACGGGATAGTCGGTCGCGCTTCGGTTGACGACGGGGAGCCGGCCTGTGTCAACGCGAGGAGTGCGCGCTCCCATCGGTCCCCCGCCCATCATTGCGTAGGACTGTGAGGGGGGGCGTGCGGTGCTGAACTGGAACTGGGTGACGGCCAGGAGGCTGAACGCGAATGTCACAGCAGCAACAGCTGTAACGCGCGTCAGGGAGTGAGTGGAGGACATAGTTGTCGTGAGGGAGCTGCGGTGAACTGTCGTCAGTGTACCTGTACCAGAGGTCATGGTCAAGTGGCCGTGCGTTGGAAGCGAGACTGGCGGGTTTGAGCTTCGTGGGAGTCCTTATGGCATGAGAGGGTGCAGGCCACCGTGTCTGGGCACGATCACCGAGATGCTCGCGAGCTGCAGAGCCGGGGTACCGGCAGAGCATTGACGTCACGGAAGCAATGAGCGTACAGTGGCTTTACCACTACCACAGGTACAGGTTAGAATCGTCTCCAGTCGTTTCAATACCTTCCCCCGATCGCCATGATGCACACATTCGCTTCCACATCCGCCTTCTCACCCTCTGGATGGATCCTCTCCTGGATCGGGGCCACGCTCTGGATCGGCGGTGCGATCCTCCTCGCGTCGTGGGCGATCCGGTCGCTGACACTGGAACGGCTCCGCGCAGCAGGCGCATGGATGCTTGCGATAGGCGCGATCACCATTGTCATCGCTTCTGCGTGGGGGTTCACGTCATCGTCGGATCCAATGTCCGCCGCAATGTACGGAGCGCCGGACACAACGTTCTCGCAGCAAGGCCCTGGGATGCCGCAGAGCGTGCGTACGAACCCCAGCAGCAAGGCAGCATCTGACCAACCGGACCACCTCATGGGCGACGGCAGGATGATGGACAGTCGGTCGATGGGCAATGGAATCTCAGCCTCCCCGGCCGCACAGTAACTCCGCCAGTGACCCTTCTCTATCTCTATGCTGATCACACCCTCTGACGCCTTCATGGTCATCGTCCGCCAACCTCTGACGGGCGCCACCCCACTCGTCCGCGCCGCACTCCAGGACGAACAGTTCGGCGTCATCACGGAGGTAGACTTCCAGGCGCGTTTCCGTGAGAAGCTCGGCCTCGATCACCCGCCGCACGTGACGCTCGGAGCGTGCAACCCACGCCTCGCGGCCGAACTCCTCGCCGCGAATGCAGATGCTGCGCTCGCGCTCCCGTGCAACATCGTCCTGCGCGAGGACGGCGGGGCTACTGTTGTCACGGCCCTTCGGCCGACTGTGGCCCTCCAGCGGTTCGGAGATGCCGTACGCCCCTTCGCAGTTCGCGCTGAGGAGGCTCTCGGGCGGGTCTTCAAAGCACTCGGTGATCGATCTTCCGCGATCGACCAAGCCGACGAGCGATGACGGTTGTGTCGGTACCAGCCTGAGTCACGTCACAACCCGTCTCGCCTGACGGTGCGCATCGGGTGCGGGCGGCGGGCTGTCTTGCCCGCACGCCGCCCGCGCTCTCGTCGTCACTTCCCCTGGAGTTCGGCGGCTCTGAGGCTATGGAACTCTGCGAATTTGTCGGCGTCAGCTGCGAGGGCTTCGGCGTCCTTGATGTAGCGGTCGCAGTGCTCGCGCATCTTCCGAACCCACGGATTCTCTTGTCCCTTGACGCCGACGGCGGACTTCTTGTAGTCAGCGTACATCTTCCGGTGCATCGCGGCCTCGTCGCGATATGACGCGGCCTTCTTCTGGTACGCTGTAGCCATATCCAAATGATCCTGCGCTGTGACAGGGATTTTTGGGGTGGGCTCCGCTACGGTGGGAGCGCTCGAGACCTGCGGTGTAGCAGATGCTCGTGGAACAGGGGAAATCAGCGTGGCGGTTACAAGAAGTGCAGCAAAGACGACCTGCACATTGGTCGGTCGATGAGCGGACATGAGGTACCTCCATGTGTGTTGTTGGTTCAGGTCTGGGGGCGGCGGGCCATCCTCGTTTCGGAAGGGACTCACTTCCCTTTCAACTCTGCGGCGCGCATCTCGTGGTATTCGGCGAACTTCTCAGCAGTAGCTGCCAGTCTCTCTGCGTCCTTGATGTAGGCGTCGCAGTGAGCCCGCATCTTCTGCACCTCAGGGGACTCGTAGTTCCCCGGTCGGGTATCAAGCGGGAGCTTCTTCTTCAGATCGAGGATCATCTTGCGGTGCATGTCTGCCTCCGCGTGGTAAGCGGCCGCCTTCTTCCGATACTCCGCGGCCTTGTCGAGGTGATCCTGCTCGGTAACTGCGACCTTGATGGCAGGGGCGCTCTGCGATTGCGCCGGCGTTGGTTGTGTCGCTCGGGCTCGAGGTGCGCTGATGACGAGTGGTGCAACGAGGATAGCCATGAGTGCGAGGTGGCGAGCGGACTGATGCGTGAGATTGGACATGTGTTTCCTCCTGTCCTGCGTGGTCTATCCCTGGCCGGCGAGGCCAGCCGGTCGGGAATGGAAAGGACGCGGTCTGCCGGCGATCCGGTGGACTGGCGCGCTTGAGGCCTCAGAGACAATCTAGAGCGGGAAGATTAGAAGCACCTTAAACCGCGTGAACTTCTCGCGCCATCGCATCAGTGGCTGTGCGGCGGGGCTGGGGTGGCGCCTCCGGCCAGGAACTTCTCGACCTCGCGCTCCCGTTCGATCTCTGCCGGACTGCGCGGGTTCAACCGGCGCATGTCCTCGAGTTCGGTGCTCGACAGCTTCGGCATGTGCCGAATGAAATGCACGAGCTGCCACGTCCCGAGGTCATCCTCGGCTGTGCCCGATCCCCACGCAGGCATTCCTGTGAGGCGGATCCCGTTCCGAATGATCGAGAAGAGTTCCCCGTCGGTGAGGGACTGCGTCGCAGTCAGCCGCATGTCTGGCGCCTTCGGGTAGAGGCCGCGCCCGATCTCGGTTTGCCCGCTGCCGTCGTTACCGTGACACGTGGCACAGTGGTCGGCGAAGTGCCCTCTGCCTGCGGCGAGCGTCTCTTCTGAGAGGGGAACTGGATTCCGAAGTGTACGGACGGCATTCGGCGTCGCCAGCCGTCTGAAGCTTCGAGCAGCCAGCTCCTCGAGGCGTGACGGCTCGTCGCGGGCACTCAACCCTTTCACGGCTAATTTCGTCAGGACAAGAGCGGAGGCGCCTACTCCGACCAGGAGGGCGATCAGGAGGGTGCGGCAGAGACGGCTGGCGGAGTCCTTGAGCACGAGTATGTTTCCCCTTCCTTCCTCTTCACGGGACGTTACCTGTGACATCCAGCCTCCCGCCATTCGTCCTGATCAGGCGAGATCGAACGTGACGCAACACCCACGGCCACGAAGGTATGCCGCGAACATTAGAGAGACCTTAGAGACCGGCACAGTTCCCGTTTCCCTGGGCTGGGGCTCTAAGGCGGCTCTAATCTTTCGGATCTATCTTTCGTGTCATGTGCCGTCGCAGCAACCCGCCATCTGACGGGAGCACGCCGTCGGAAAGCAGCCCTCAGTGCAGGCTCGACGCGACCAGGAAAGAGCCATGAAGAACGGAACGAGCAAACAGGAGTGGGCGAGCACATTCCCCACCCGCAGTCCGTCGGGAGAGCGAACATCCCTCACGTCCCACGGGCTGCTGATTCCAGGGAATCAGCTCCACGGCCAGGCGGCCTGCACGGATGACCGCCCCTGGATTCTTACGAGACGCTACGAGGCACTCATGTCTCTTCTCGTGACAGAACGCAGACTCACGAGGATCGCACTTTCCCTCCTCCGGCCCGAACCCGGGGAGAGCGTTCTAGACCTCGGCTGCGGGACCGGGCGTCTGGCAGTCCAACTGAAACAAGAGCATCCGCGAGCTATCGTCGTGGGGTACGACACGGACCCTGCCGTCCTCCATCGCGCCGTAGAGAAGGCTGCACGGGCGCGCGTGTCCGTGACGTGGTGTAGGGATCCTCTCTCCCACCCGTCCCTGCCCGAACAATCGTTCGACTTCGTCACGTCCACGCTGCTCCTGCACAACCTTTCTCCTGAGAGCAAACGGGCCGCGCTCGATACGGCATGCCGGTTTCTCAGACCGGGCGGTCGCTTCGTGCTTGCCGACTTCACGCGACCGGTTGACCTCATCCAGTGGATAGCGTTCACAGGCGTACGGCTTCTCGACGGACTCGCCGTCACAGCGGAACACGCGGCGGGGCGCCTGGTGAGACTTGTGGAAGGAGCTGGCTTCGACGATGTCTCGGAGCGGAGACGCCTCAGGACCGTGATCGGGACAATCGGCATCATTACTGCCCGGAAGAGGGGGGGCGACACCACCCGGCGATGTGGCGCTCGTGAACTGCCGCCATCTTGATATGGGTTCGGGTCTCGACCGTGATAACGAGGATGGGATGGAGAGACTCCATCGCCACAAGATCGCCACACACACCAACTTCAGAGCGCCTTCCACTGGCCGTGGCAGATGGAGCGCGCATGAATCCAAGGATAGATGCTAATGAACCAATTCGCCCTCTGCCTGTCCGTCGCTCTACTTCTCCCTGCACTCCTCAGAGCGCAGGCCCCTCCACACGACATCAGAGTGGATGTCCCACCAGGATTGAGTCCTGTGACGACTCCACCGGAAGCGCTCCTTGAGCACTCGGAGGAACTCCTCGTGAGGATCCGCGCTGCCGTGGGAGCAAAGGACTCGGCTTCACTCAGAGCCGCTGTGAACGAGTACGTTGCCGATGCGGCCCGGCTGCGGGGCGAGGTTGGGCGCAAGACTTCAGAGAACAGTTCCCCCAAGTCGTTCGATCGGCTCCCGATCGCGAGACAGGTCGCCTCACAGGCTGTCGCACTCGACGCGCTCTTGGCAGCGGCCCCGCGCGCCCTACGGAGCGACGTCAAGAAGAGCCTGGAAGCTGCGGACGGCCTCCTGGAGTACCTGTCTAAGGGATTGGTGAGCGGTGAGAGCCGCGCAAAAGCCGAGGTCCCGAAACAGAGTCACGCGGCGCAGCATAGCGGGCATCACTGACAGCTCATTCCTCTCCTGGTTGTCCAGCATCTGTCCCGGCTACCGTCTCGGGCGTCTCGTCGTCCAGACTCACATCTTCGCCCGTCGCAGCCGGAGAGCGTTGCCGACGACCGAAACCGAGCTGAGGCTCATCGCGGCGGCCGCGATCACGGGCGAGAGCAGGAGCCCGAAGAATGGAAAGAGCACGCCTGCGGCAATGGGCACTCCTGCCGCGTTGTAGACGAATGCGAAGAAGAGGTTCTGCTTGATATTGGCCATGGTGCAGCGGGAAAGGCGCCGCGCCCTGACGATGCCCCGGAGGTCCCCCTTCACCAGCGTGACCGCGGCGCTCTCCATCGCGACGTCGGTGCCCGTCCCCATGGCGATCCCCACCTGCGCCTGCGCGAGCGCGGGAGCATCGTTGATGCCGTCGCCTGCCATGGCGACGATGTGTCCCTGCGACTGGAATTGCTTCACTATGTCCGCCTTCCGGTCGGGGAGCACCTCAGCGACGATATCGTCGATCGCGAGCTTCCTCGCGACGGCTTCGGCGGTCGTCCTGCTGTCGCCAGTGAGCATGACGATACGGAGTCCCTCGCCGTGAAGCTCCCGAATTGCCTCGGGCGTGCTGGCTTTGATCGGATCGGCCACCCCCAGAATGCCGGCAGCCTTGCCGTCGACGGAAACGAACATGGCCGTCTCCCCATTCTTGCGAAGCGTCTCCGCCTCGGTCCCCAGCTCTCCGAGAGCGATGCCCAGATCCGCCATCAGGGACGTGTTCCCGAGCGTCACGAATCTGCCGTCGACGTTTCCCTTCACTCCCTTTCCCGTCACGGACTCGAACCCGTCCGCGCCCGCGAGAGCCACGCCGCGCTTCTCGGCTCCCTTCACGATGGCCGCCGCGAGCGGGTGCTCACTGCCTCGTTCCAGACTGGCGGCCAGATGGAGGAGGTCGGATTCGGAGAAGCCGGCGGCCGGCTTGACACTCGCCAGCTCGGGCTTGCCTTCCGTCAGTGTTCCCGTCTTGTCGATGACGAGCGTATCGACCTTTCGGAGCACCTCGATCGCCTCGGCGTTCCTGAAGAGAACGCCCATGGTCGCGCCCTTGCCCGTTGCCACCATGATCGACATCGGGGTGGCGAGCCCCAGCGCACAGGGGCAGGCGATGATGAGCACCGCCACGGCGTTGATCAGCGCGTGCGCCATTCGGGGCGCCGGCCCGATGATTGCCCAGGCCGCGAACGTGAGGGCCGCGATCAGGATGACGATCGGCACGAAGTACCCCGCCACGACATCGGCGAGCTTCTGGATCGGCGCCCGGCTCCGCTGGGCCTCGGCGACCATCGCGACGATGCGCGAGAGAAGCGTCTCGGCGCCGACCTTCTCGGCCCGCATCACGAGGGCTCCGGTGCCGTTGACCGTCGCTCCGACGACCTTGTCGCCGGGACCCTTCTCTACGGGTATCGGCTCGCCGCTCACCATCGACTCGTCGACGGAACTCGCACCCTCGAGCACGACTCCATCCGCCGGGATCTTCTCGCCGGGCCGCACTCGCAGCGTGTCGCCGGCCTGCACGACCTCCAGCAGCACGTCCTCCTCGGTCCCGTCGCCGTTGATTCGCCGCGCGGAGGTCGCCGCCATTCCGAGCAGCTTCTGAATCGCGGCACCGGTCTGGCTTCGCGCCCGAAGCTCCAAGACTTGGCCGAGCAGGATCAGACTGACGATGACCCCCGCCGCCTCGAAGTAGACAGTGACCTCGCCAGACGCGCCCCGGAAAGAGGCTGGGAACAGTTTCGGCAGGAGCGTCGCGATGACGCTGTAGCCGTACGCGACGCTCACGCCGAGGCCGATGAGCGTGAACATGTTGAGGCAGCGGTTCCTCACCGACTGGACCGCTCGCACGTAGAAGGGCCAAGCGGCCCACAGACATACGGGCGTCGCCAGCGTTAGCTCGAGGAGTGTGCGTAGGTGCGCCGAGAGGAGCGCGGACACAGGTTCTCCCGGCAGCATGTCGCCCATCGCCAGGCCGAGGAGCGGCACGGTGAGCGCCATCGAGAACCAGAACCGGCGGCTCATGTCGCTGAGTTCGGCGTTCTCTCCGGCGTCCGCCGACGGCGCCCGAAGCTCCAGCGCCATACCGCAGATCGGACACGAACCTGGCGCATCGCGCATGATCTCCGGGTGCATGGGGCACGTGTAGGCCCTCGGAACGACCCGAGAAGGGGCAGCCTTGGCCGCTGGGGCCTGTTCCAGGAACGAGCCGGGGTTCCCGGCGAACCGATCGCGACACGTCGCGCTGCAGAACACGAACTCGGCGCCGGCGTGCCGGTATCGGTTCGGGCTATCCGCGGCCACCGACATTCCGCACACAGGGTCCTTCTTCTGGGGACGCACGGCGGTCGGCTGATCGTGTCCGGTGTGCTCGTCATGACTCATGAGTTCCTCCTACCTACCTGATGCGTTGACGGCGCCTGACGGCAGCAGCACTTAGTCGTGCCCACCGCCCAGGGCGGCGTCCAGCGGCCCTGTCCCGCGTACGACTCGGACTCAAGCATCGGTTTCCTTCTTCGGCAACATTCGGAGCCACCGAGCCAGCGCCTCCACGGACTCTTCGAGGGCGGAACAGCGTCCCGGCTCAGGCCCACGAACCGCGGGTGGTGAGCCATGATTCGCCATGACCTGCCTGCGCCGCAGCTGACCTCGACGTCGCACAAGAGTTGCGAACCCTCGAGGAGACGCCGGAGGAGTTTCCGATTTCGCTTCGGATCCCACACCGAGTAGACCAACACTCCGTCGGAACGCAGGAGGGCCTCATAGGCAGTCACGACGCGCAGAGGGTCGTCCAAGTAGGAGAGGACTTCCCCGAACACAATCGCACCGAACGGTGCTCGAGCATGGACTTCTTCGGGGAGTCCTTGCTCCGCGTCGCCGATCCAGAAGCGAGCATTTGGAGGTGCGGTCTCCCGGGCTTTCCTAATGGCCTCCTCTGAGATGTCGATACCGAGGTAGAGGGGCCGCAACTTCGTGCAGACGCTTCGTGCCAGCACACCCGTGCCACACCCAAGATCGAGGATTCCGTGGCCGCTCGTCGCGAACCGGTTTACCACTGCCGCAAGGACAGCCAGACGGGGAAGCTCCCAATCTCCTTCTAAAGATTCCCAGCGCCCGATGAGGTGCTGTCGATCCCACTCGTCCGCCGCTTTCGGCTTTCCGCGTCCCAGGAACCGCCTTCGCAGTGAAAGTCTCAGCGCTTCGAGGAGACCTCGTCTTCGAGTTCTCGCAGGTTGGTCGGTTGTACTGGCAGCGTCCACGAGTCAGAAGATATAGGTGCCGACATTAGAAGGTCCTTAGAACGTAGCTCGCCACAGCATCAATTACCGGGCCGCACTCTCCGACGCCATGACATGCCGTTTTCCAGTCCAAGAATTGGCCGACTCTAAGGACAATCTAATCTTCCAGGAGCATCTTTCTTCTCGGAGGCGACGGAGGGCGAACGCGGCGCTGCGGTAGCCCCGAGACGTATTGCACCGCTGGCTGGTCGTCCGGAACCAGCGCAAGAAGGGAGATCGACATGTGCGAAAAGACGAGACTGCGCACCCGCCGCAACAACATGCCCTCCGCCTGTGATGCGCCGGGCGCTTGCTCGTTCCTTCATCCGCTTGCCAGCTCATCGCTCATGACGGATCGAACCCGGTTGCTTGGGTCCTGTTGCGCGAGATCATGAGCGATGTCGTACCCCAGCACTCGCCGCAGCTTATCGCCGTCTCCGGACCGCCGACGTCACACGGTCGGCACTATCGGCTTCAGCGCGGGGCCTAGACCGAGCGCAACCTCGACCCGATGAGAAGCTTGCGCCGCCGCGTTCGCCTCTGGATCATTGCGACCACCACAGCAATTGTGACTCTTGGTTCGGCCGTGGGGATGGTCGACGAGCGGCGGCAGCTCGCCGGCGCTGAGGCGGCGTACGTGGGCGGGTTCCTTGAGCACCTCGCAGCCATGCCCGACTTTCGCAAGAACTCTGCCTCGGCACGGGCCCACCTCCAAACTCTTGCCGCGTCGTTTGCTCGCGCGGGCGGCAAGGTCGCGCTCGTTCCTCTCGCTCGGCCACCAGAACTTTCGCTCGGATCGGGCGCGGTTGCATGTCAGCCCCTCTCTCTGTCCGACGGGAACTGGGCCCTCCACTACTGGAGCGACGGACGTTTCATCAAAAGTCAACTCCGGCGAGGACTCGCCATCCGCGTCGGGCTTGGCGCCACGACCATCTTCGTCCTGCTGGCGGGCCTCGAGTGGATTCTGCGCAGGAACCTCTTCGCCCCGCTCGACACGATCTCCCGGCAGATCGAGCGTATCACCGAGGGAGGGGGATGGATTGCGTCCGTTCCCCGCTCGGACGCCGAGCTGTCGCGCCTCACAGCCGCCTTACGCGCGCTCGGACCGGGGCTCGAGATGCAGACCCGGCGCTGGATCGATCTCGAGCGGCGGTGTGCCGCCGCGGCCGTCCTCTCTGGGCTGCGCCGGGCCGTGTTGGACCCCCTCCGGGACGTCCATCTCGAACTGAGTCAGCTCGAGGCCGGCCCCTACGGAGACGCAACCACGAAGCGCCGGTTGCGTCGAGCAGCCCGTGGTGTCGAGCAGCTTTCGGCGGCGTTGAACGAAGCTGACGAGCGCTGGTTCCCGTCCCAGTCTGCTGAGCATCCACCAGGAGCGGCCGATGCCGCCTGCCCGAGGAAGACGGCCTCCGAAGTCGAGGTCGCGCAATCAATCCAAATGAGGAGAAGAATTCAATGAAACTCCCGTATCTCCACTGCGATCGTACCGTCCGAGGAAGCTCCCGATCCTTCTGTCCACTGCCGCTCCCGCGCTGTCATGTCCGCTCGAGCCCGGCCCGGGTTGCCGTCCTAGCCCTTCTGCTCGGATTCGCCGCCCCACGGGCCTTGGCCTCGCCCTGCGAGCCATCTTCCGGCGAGCACTTCCCTCACGCCTTCCTCGTGCCGATGGGGGTACCGCCCACGCAAGGCTGCTACACGGTCCAGCTGAACGGCATCTACCAGCGCCTCGACGGTAGCTCGCGCGGCGACTTCGGCGGTCACGCGAGCTACGGACTCTTCGACTGGGGCGGAATCCACCTGCGCAGCTTGGGGGTAGCAACCGCTCCTACAACGGAAGTCATCGGCATGGTCGGCCTCTTCCGCGACGCGTCCCGCAGCAACGGCATATCTGCCCTTGCTATCGTCGGACTCCCGACGGGCTCTTCCAGCTCGCACGACCATGCCGACCCTTCCGCGAACTCGGGCAGCACGACGACGTTCCTGGCCGGCCTGACCGGACGGTGGATCATCGCACCGTGGCTCCGCTGGGACGCCAACATCCACTACGACTTCACAGAGAAGCACGTCGTTCCCGAAAGCGGGCTCGTCGCTCGGACACTCAAGGACCTCTTCCTGAGCCTCGACGTTCGAGCCACACTCGGTAGCGGGAACCAAGTCCTGGCACTTCCAGGCGTCAAGTACCACCTTGGGCGGGGCGTCTATCTCGGCCTCGGCTACGAGGCGCCCCTCACTACCGACCGCCCTTACGACAGCAGGACGTACCTCCAGCTGGAGTTCGGCTCGCATTGACGGCTACGGTTCGATCCGATATGTGGGGCGAGACGGCGCCCGATGCTCCGAGACGGTACCGATCCGAAGCAACTCTACCCGCGTGTTGGTTCTCCCTCCTCCCGCGGGTGGGGCGGCCACGCCTGGAACCGGTTGATGCGCACAGCTCGCTTCTCGCCAGTGGTGGTGGGCCCGCGCGTGCGAGGGCGAAGTTGCAGCGGCGTGCTCCGGCTCGAATGGTGGTCATCACAATCTGGCTCGCCTGGGCGAGTCCCGTCCTCGCGTTCCGGACTGCCGAGCATAGGGAACTCGGCGACGTCGGTTACCTCCTCGCGCTCCGGCACCTCGAGCAATCTTCGCCCGAGTGGGGGCTGGTCACGGCGGAGGTCGAGGCGCTCCGCCCGCCCTCGGGGCCGGACGGCGGCGCTCCCAGCTACGGCGACCTCGTCGCGGTCGCCGACTTCATCAAGGACCCCTCACAGCTCCTCGCCGTGTCGGCGACCCCCGAGGCCGGCGCGGCCGCGTTCCCACGAGTCAACCTCAAGGGTCTCACCCGGCTCGCGAAGAGCTTCGGGCAGGTCGCGGCCGCACTCCACGATAACGAGCACCACTTTGGATCCCTGGCCCTCCACACCTTCTGGTTCTGGCATCGCACTGCGCTGGAGACCGCCGCCCGCGAAGGAGACCTGCTCACCGCCCTCGCGCTAAACGCCTACGCCGACCACCACCTGCACGACTTGCACGCGCCCGGACACCTCCTCACCCGCAAGATCGGCATGCCCGACGCCGCCGCCAAGGCGCTCCACGACGCATACAACGCCGGCGGGCACACGTACGAGATCGACCGGGCAGCGTTCGAGAAGGACATGGCGCCCCTCCTACTCGAGATGCGGTCGGAAGGAGTCTTCGACCAGTTCCGGACGCCACGCCCTCCCGACGACGCGGTCGAACGGCTCCTGCGTTTCGACGGCCCTCGGCAGGCCGTGGAGTTCTTCGGCGACGGAAGCCTCCAAGCGCACCCGGAGGAGCGGATCATCCTCGCGCTCCTGACGGCTCGCTCGATCCTCGACGTCCTGGAGTCCTTTGCGGCCCACGAGGCGAAGAACAGCTTTGCGGCTCGCGAGTGGCAGGATTACCGCGTCGTCTCCGAGGGAGGGCACCAGCGCGTCATGACGCCCCTCCTGCGGCTCCCCTACGGCGGGTTCCCCTCCGTCCCGCTCGACAGCCACCCAGGAACGCCGTTCTCGAAAGGAGGCCACGTTGCCATGCTGCCGGTGTGGGCCGTAACCGCTGGACTCGACTCGATCTCGGCCGGTGGGGCCTTCATGTCCGACGGCCGCCTCGACCTCGAGAGCGTGTGGCTATGGCACCTTCCGATCCCACCTCGGTCCCAGCCTCGGCCCACAGCTTCCCGCCTCGGATTCGCCGCCTCCACCGGGCTCACGCTGCGCGGGGGCGACGGCGGATGGCAGGCAGGCGCGCTCGTCCGCTTGATCAAGCCCCTGCCCTCCGTCGAGGCTCAGTTCAGTTTCGGCATCTCACCGCGATGGATGAAGGGCTCCGCCATGACGGAGCCTGTCTTTCGTACGGGCGTCGAGGGCCGGTTCGAATGGGGCTTTGGCCTTGCGTTCGTCGGTGTCGGCATCTCGCGCGACTATCGGATCGCCCGCTTCGACACCGCTCCAGTCCACGGCTGGGGCGTCACGACCAGCCTCTCCCTGATGCTCACCCCGGGCCTCTTCAAGCACCTTGGCCTGGCCCTCGGACGGCCGAACTGATGAGGATTCGGAAATCGATAGCTTTCGCAACATACCGCGGGTAGGCGATGCCACCGGTCCCTACGTGCTGGTCAAGCTTAGCGCTCGGCGGGGATGGCCTTGTCACGATGCGTTGCAAGCCGGGCCTCGACCTGGGCGAGCTTCCGGTGCATCGCCGCGACATCGTCAGGAGTGAAACCAAGCTGGTTCGTCGTCGCCGCGCTGTCAAGCGCCTTGCGGAGGGAGGCCTCGGCAGCAAGATCCTGTCCGGCCGCGATGAATCGATCGATTCCCTCGATCTGATATCGACGGGCCCGCTGCTGCGCCCCTGCGTCCGGTGTCGTCGCCCCGAACCCGAGGATCGCGTACGCGAGGCCGTGAGCGGTCTCGAACTCCTCATCCCGAACGGCTGGAGCTGCTCGATCTCGAGCGTCAAGCGGGCCCTCTCGGCACCCCTTGCAGCTTCCCTTGCCGCGGCGACGGCGGCCAGGGAGGCCTCGGCGCGTGCAAGGTCGGCCTCGGCGTCGTCGAGTCGCCGCAATGCCCTCGCGTACACGGCGTGGTGCGTCGCCACGCGGGCCGAATAGCCCGCCACTCCCAGGAGGACGGCCGCGACAGCCGTCGCCGCCCCGGCCGCGGCTGCCGGATGGCGCCGCATCCAGTTCACCAGGCGCTCCCGGACGGTCGGCCGGGTGGCGTTCACGGGACGGAACTCGCGGAACCGCCGGATCTCTTCGGCGAACTCCACCGCCGATTCATAGCGGTCCCTCGGGTCCTTCGCCAACGCCCGCATACAGACGGCGGACAGCGCCCGTCCGGCGGTCCGGTTCACCGCGACCGGAGGCGAAGGGTAGGCCTCTTGAACACGGCGCATCGCTTCATGCCCGTCGCAGCCAGTGAACGGCTTCGTCCCTGTCAGGATCTCATAGAGCATGACGCCGAGGGAAAATACGTCCGACGGTGGGCCGGTCGCCTCTCCTCTCGCCTGCTCGGGTGACATGTAGGCCGGAGTCCCCGAAATCCCCCCGGAGGGATTCGACCGGGGAGCCCGGTTCACTCCGACGCGAAGGGCAATGCCCCAGTCCATCACGCAAACCGACCCGAACTCGTCGACCATCACGTTCGACGGCTTGATGTCGCGGTGGATCCACCCCTGGCGATGCGCGGCGGCTACCGTCTGACACACACGCTCGAAGACATCCACGAAGTGCATCAGCGTCTCGCGCGACCTGGTGTCCTGCGCAGAGCGAGCCGAGAGGAGTTCATCGAGCGTCTGCCCTTTGACTCGCTTCATCGCATAGAACGGCTCACCGGACTCGAGGGTGCCTGTTTCGTAGACGGGGACGATCCCCGGGTGATCCAGCCCCGCCAGGGCAACTGCCTCTTCCTCGAACTGGTGCCGCGCCACGCCGTCGCCAGAGACTTCCTGCCTCAGCAGCTTCACCGCCACCTGCCGCCGGAGGCGAAGGTCTCGGACCAGGAGCACGATTCCCATTCCCCCGCTTCCGAGCTTTCCGAGGATCTCGTACCGCGTCTCCTCCTGGGCTCCTCGCTCGGGCCGTGCGACCGCGAGCGTACCTTCGCCGATAGGTGCAGTCCTCACCGCCTCCGCGCCTGCGTCGCCGATCCTTGCGGGAGCCTGCCCCATCCTTCCGCGCGCCTCGAGCGTCTCGTCGTCGATCACGTGAGGTCCTCCCTTCGCCACGCGCCTGGGGCTGTCCCGGAGACCGCGGGGCGACGCTCGAACCAGGGAGCGGATTTGGAACCGCCAGACCGGACGGCGTAGCCCTCCTCATCCACGGTAGGGGACTTCGCCCGTTCCGCGAGGACCACGCCGCCCGCTCGGCTCACCCCTGAATGAGGCCTCCACGAGGCTTCGCAGAATCCGCGCCGCGACGTTCGCCGCGCGGGCTCAGTGCCCACCGTGGCCAGAGCTGCCCATCCCGCACCCGCCTCTTCTCGGCGCCACGGCTGGCTCCTCAACCGGCGCACTGACCTCGGCCGCCACACCCAGAGTCCGTTCCGCGGCAGCCACGGCGACGTCGACCCTCTCACCCAAGGCGGGTGGTACGGCATCGGCGAGGCCCCGGAGCGTCCCCAGGCTCTCCCGGCAGGCCTTCGTCACACGCGCGGCGTTCTTCCTCGCCTGCGCATCCTCGGCCCCCTGCGCCAGGATCCCCCCGCGCAGCTCGTCCTGAACCGACACGTACTGATCGACCGACACGTCGAGCCGTTCGCGGTCCCGTGCTCGGACGCTGGCGCGAATGCGTTTCAGCGTATTCCCCTCGTCCCGCAGGACGGCATCGAGATTTCGGGTGGACTCCATCGGCCCCGGTGCTGGCGCCGGTTGTCCCTGGCCGCCGTGATTGTGCTCTTGAGCAGATGCAGGCAGGCCCAGCAGGAGCGCCGCGAAGATGACAGAACGAAGTGGTCGCATCGCATCCTCCTCAGAAAATGACGTTGTTGCGGTCCATGCCGCCGCAGCCGTTCTTCGCGAAGGGACGGTTACAGCCAGCCGTGAAGCACGCGTCCCCCGTGTACCCGTTCGGTCCGATGAATCGGACCCACCCGAGAACGGCGGTCTTGAGTTGAGCGGCGTCCGCACCCTTGACGGCGAGCATGTAGTTCGAGAGCCCCCAGATCGTCATCGCCATGTTGCACGGGCAGCAGCAGGTCTTCATGGAGAACTTCTTGCAGCAGACGGTCGGGATCGCCGAGAGCACGTCGTCCTTGATCTTCTGCTGGTCAGGCGTGAGGGTCATGTCGGCGTAGCGCATGAACTCCAGCGTTTGGGCTTTCACGTCTTTGAAGACCGGTATCTTTGGATCGGCCGTCGATGGCTGCACGGCCACGGCGGACGCCATTGTGAACGTCGCCAGAGCGATGATGATCGCGCGATTGAGGTGTGGATATTTCGTCATAGTCATACTCCTCTGTCCTTGTTCCTTGAATGGTGAACCGGCGTCAGGCTGGCGCCGTTGTGGGTTCGTGAGCTGACATCGCCTCTCGTGGCGACAGGAAAGATCATCTCCGTCATCCGCAACATCCGGAGCCACCGAGCCCGCGCCTCCACGGACTCTTCGAGGGCCGGACAGTGTCCCGGCTCGAGCCCCCGAACCGCGGCTTGTGAGCCATGATCCGCCACGGCCTACCTGCGTCGCAGCTGACCTCAACGTCGCACAAGAGTCGCGAACCCTCGAGGAGACGCCGGAGGAGGTTCCGGTTTCGCTTCGGATCCCACACCGAGTAGACCAACACCCCGTCGGGACGCAGGAGAGCCTCGTAGGCAGTCACGACACGCAGAGGGTCGTCCAAGTAGTAGAGGACTTCCCCGAGCACAATCGCACCGAACGGTGCTCGAGAACTGACATCTCCGGGGAGTCCTCGTTCCACGTCGCCAATCCAAAAGTAAGCATTAGGAGGTGCGGTCTCTCGGGCCTTCCGAATAGCCTCCTCTGAGATGTCGATACCGAGGTAAAGGGGCCGCAAGTTCGTGCAGACGCTGCGTGCCAGCGCACCCGTGCCGCACCCGAGATCGAGGATCCCGTGGCCGCTCGTCGCGAACCGGTTTACCACTGCCGCGAGGACGGCCAGACGGGGAAGCTCCCATTCTCCTTCAAGATACTCCCAGCGCCCCATGCGGTACTGCCGATCCCACTCGGCGCCCGTTTTCGGCTTTCCGCGTCCCAGGAACCGCCTTCGAAGTGAGAGCCTCAGCGCTTCGAGGAGACCGCGTCTTCGAGTTCTCACGGGTTGGTCGGTTGTACTGGCAGCGTCCACGAGTCAGAAGATACGGCGCCGACATTAGAAAGTCCTTAGAACCCAGCACGCTCCAGCCTCAATTACCGGGGCGCACCCTCCGGCTGCCATGGCATACCAGTTTCCAGGCCAAGAAGGGACCGACTCTAAGGACAATCTAATCTTCCAGAAGCATCTTTCTTCTCAGATGCGACGGCAGGTGACGGCAGGTGACGGCGGTGATGCGGCAGCCCCGAGATGCACTGCTCCGCTGGATGGTCGTCCGGAACCGGCGGAGAGAGGGAGATCGAAATGCTCGAAGAAGTGACAAGGCACGCTCGTCACAAGACGCTCTTCGTGTGTGATGCGCTGGGTACGTACACGGATGTGACCGATCGCTTACATGTGAACACCGTTTTCGGGACGATCGCACTCCTTACGGCCCGGAAACCCCGGCCGCACCGAGACTCTGAGTGAGGAGCCTGCGCAACCGCCTGCGCGGTTGGGTCGTCGCGACATCCGCACTTACGGTCGGGCTCGTGACAGCAGCCGGCATCGTCGAGGAGCGCCAGCAGATCGAGCGCGCGGAGGGTGCGTACCTCGGGAGCTTCCTCGAGCACCTCTCCGCGATGCCCGAATTTCGAGGCCGCTCCGGCACGGTGCGCGCACATCTCGAGATGCTGACCGAGTCCTTTCACAGGACTGGAGGAACCGTCCAGCTCGCTCCATTCGGCACCAGCGCTCCGTCTCTCGGCGGTCGGCTCGTGGCTCGCCAGCCTCTCCTTCTCGAGGACGGCGCCTTTGAGCTTCAGTACTGGAGCGATGGCCGTTACGCAATGGGTCGCTTCCAGCGTGCTTTCGCGATCCACCTCGCCTACGCACTCGCGACCATCCTCGCGCTCGTCCTCGGGATCGAGTGGATCCTCCGCCAGCATCTCCTGTCTCCACTCGACACCATCTCCCGGCAAATCGAGCGCATGGCGGAGGATGGTGGTGGCCTTGCTTCGGGCCCGCAACCCGACGTCGAGTTCGCTCGCTTGACACGCGCCCTGCGTTCACTCGGGCCAGGGCTCGCGAGCCAGACGCGCCGCTGGATCGAGGCGGAGCGGCAACACGCCGCTGAAGAGAAGGCCTCGCTGGAAGATCAACTGCGACAGTCCCAAAAACTGGAGGCCATCGGCAGGCTCGCCGGGGGCGTGGCGCACGACTTCAACAACCTGACCGCGATTGTTCTTGGCTACACAGAGATGCTCTTGGGCCAGCTTGGCCCGGGAGATCCCCTGCGCAAGGGCGCGGAGCAGATCATGGAAGCCGGACGGCGCTCGGCCGCCCTGACACGCCAGCTCTTGGCCTTCAGCCGGAGACAGACGCTGCGGCCCGAGGTGCTGGACATCAACGCCCTCCTCCGGAATTTCGAGCAAATGCTCGGCCGGCTGATTGGAGAGGACGTCACGATGGATTTCAGGCTGGCCTCGGACCTGGGGCGCGTCAAGGCAGATCCGGGGCAGATCGAGCAGGTCGTTACGAACCTCGTGGTCAATGCGCGCGACGCCATGCCCCGGGGCGGCAGGCTGAGGGTCGAAACCGCCAACGACGAATTCGAGGAAATGAACGTGTCGGACCACGAGAGCGTCGTCTCCGGAAGGTATGTGATGCTCTCCGTGACCGACACGGGGTGCGGCATGGACAAGCCGACCATGGCCCGGCTCTTCGAGCCGTTCTTCACCACCAAGGAAAAGGGGAAGGGCACCGGCCTGGGGCTGGCCACGGCGTACGGGATCGTAAAACAGTCCGGCGGGCACATCTGGGCATCCTCGGACCCCGGCAAGGGCACAACATTCAAGATCTATTTGCCGCGAACGGATGCGGAACCGGAGGCGAAAGTCGTCGACGCCGACTGGGAAGCTCCGAGGGGTAGGGGCGAACGGATTCTACTGGTGGAGGATGAGGCGTCACTGCGCGAGCTGTGCGAGACCGTTCTCTCGCGACTCGGCTACCGGGTGGTCGCCGCCGGAAATGGCCCCGAGGCCCTGCTCTTGGTGCAGGAGAAGGGGCTCGAGTTCGACCTCGTCGTCACCGATGTGGTGATGCCGGGAATGAGCGGCGCCGAGATGGCTGACCGGCTCCGCAGAGACCGGCCGGGCCTCCGGGTGCTCTATATGTCCGGTTTCCCCGACGAAGCCATTGCTCCTTACGGCGTCCTCGATTCTGGCACGCCCTTCATCCAGAAGCCCTTCACGGAGCGGGCCATAGCGGCGAAGGTACGGGACGTGCTTGGGGGGAAAGCGGCGGCAGCCCGCCCGGGCCGGTGTATCCTTATGATCGACGACGACGAGCAGTTCCGCGACCTGGTGCGGCACTTCTGCATGAAGCGGGGCCACGTCTTCGCGGGCGTGGACTCTTCGGCAGCCGCTCTCGAGGCCCTCGCAGGACACACCTTCGATGTGTTGCTGGTCGACATGAACATGCCGGGCACGAGCGGGGGGCGCGTCCTGGAAGAGATTCGCGCCGCGGGCCACGCCGCGCCCGCCATAGTGCTCACTGGGGACGTGGTCTCGGCGAACATGGACGCCCTGCGCCCACTCGGGGCGGTGCAAGTCTTGGAGAAGTCGAGCCGTCCAGAGCCGCTCCTGCAGGCGATCGAGGAAGTGGTGACGCTCAACGACGCCATGCGGGGGATGTAGAGTAGAGGAGTTTGCTTTCCGGCGACGCTGGTTCCGTTCCGGCTACTGCGATTCAGCCTCTTGCCCTCCGTGCCAATAATGCGTGAGACCATTCTCTAACCGAAAATACTGAGGAGG
>JADHED010000315.1_pt1 | contig 64982 bp, 54 predicted proteins | sample 8952041 | NCBI WGS metagenome assembly JADHED01 (sample SAMN16124423, study PRJNA663239) | bioreactor sludge metagenome | isolation source: sludge (control) | place: India:Bengaluru | collected 2018-09-08 | reverse complement strand
CGCGGCGAACGCCGCAGTCGAGATCGAGGCCATCAAGAAGGCCGGGCGGAACCGGTTCACTCTGGCCGGCGTCTCCATGGATGCGGCGGACCGCTACGCGACGTTCACCGAGGTCCAGCCCGCGCTGTTCGTCCTCGATTCCGAGATGACCGTGACCGCGCTGGAGATCTCCGGGAAGGTGTCGGAGCGGTTCCTCCGGGAGAAGAGCATCGCCTTCGACCCGGCGGAGGCGGACGACGAGGTCGTGCGGGAGATCGAGCCGCCGAAGGGAGACATGGTGCCGGTGGAGCCGGCCGCGCCGCCGCCGGGCCGGGCGGGCGGTCCGGGGCTGTTCGGCGGGACCGAGGCGGGCGCGGCGATCGGCCGGCTCCGGGATACCGCGCTCTCCGAGAAGGACCGCCGAGCGGCGGCGGCGACGCTGACGAAGGACGTCGTCAAGGCGGCGGAGTTCCGCCTCCTCATCGACTGCCTCTACAACAACGACCTCTTGACGCGGACGCTCGCGATCGAGACCCTGAAGAAGATCACCGGGAAGACGCTGGGGTACGACCCGAAGGCCCCGGAGCAGGCCCGGAAGGAAGCGGTGCGGAACTGGTTCAAGTACCTCGCGGACAACCGGGACCGGCTGCGCTGATGGAGGCGCCCATGCGCACTCTCGCCCTCACCCTCGCCCTGATCACGGCCCTCGGTGCGTTCTCCGCGCTCGCGGACGAGACCGGGAAGCCCCCCGCCGGCCCGCCGGACGACAGCGCGCCCCCGCCGGAGGCGCCGGCCGCCGCGCCCGGGAAAGAGGCGGCCGCCACGAGCCCCTTCGCGCGGATCCTGAAGGAGCTCACGGCGCTCGTCGCCCGCGAGAAGGCCAAGCCGCAGTTCGACAAGGCGCTCGTCTCCGACCTCGAGGAGATCGTCAAGACCTACTCGGCGATGAAGGATGCGAAGCCGGTGAGACTCGAGGACCTGCCGGAGGCCGACCGCAAGCGCCTCGAGGACGAGGTCCGCCGGAAGGTCGAGGCGGAGCGTGGGCCGGTCGCGGGCGGCGGCGATCCCGGCGCCGGAGGCGGCCCGGGCGGCGGCCCCGGCGGCGGCGGCCCCGGCGGCGACTGGCTCGAGCGGGAGCGCCAGCGGCGCGTCGGCAAGGCGCTCGAGGGCGTCGAGTTGACCGACGAGCAGCGGCCCGAGGTCGAGACGATGGTCTCCGAGTTCCTGGCCGATGCGTTCGTGGCCTACACGAACCAGGACGTCGGCACCGTCAACGACCTGAAGAACGACCTCGAGAAGCGACTGAAGGCCAAGGTCGGCGCGAAGAAGGCGAAGGACATCATCAACAACCTGAACCGGCAGATGCCGGGGCGGGGCGGCTTCGGCCGCTGACGCGACGCAACTTCCGCCGCGCTCGGGGGTTCAACCCCCGTCATTTCCGAACGGAGGCGCGATCATGGGATTCCGCACGGTCCTCGTTCTCCTCTCGCTGGCCGGCGCCGCCCTCGCGGGCGGGGCCGAGATCGGCAAGCCCGCGGGCGGGTTCGACCTGCCCCGCGGCGACGGGCGGTTCGCGCTGCGCGGCCTGCTCGAGGCGGAGGGTACACAGGCGGTCGTCGTCGTGTTCTCCTCCTACACCTGCCCGTACTCCCTGCGGGCGGAGAAGGAGATGCTGCCGCTCGCGGCCGCGGCGGGGGAGCGGGGCGTCCGCTTCGTGGCGATCTACCCCAACCGCCACGAGGACGTGGCGGGCGTGAACGCCCACGCGGCGGAGGCCGGTCTGACCTGGCCCGTGCTGAAGGACGAGGGCGGGGCGGTGGCGAAGGAGTGGGGCGTCGAGGTCACGCCGACGTTCCACCTCATCGACAAGACGGGGATCCTCCGCTACCGCGGCAACTACGCGCGCCTGGGCGCGGCCATCGAGGCCGTGCTGGCCGGCGAGGCCGTGGCGGAGCCTCTGACGCCGGCCACCGGCTGCACGGTGAAGTGGGCCGAGGGCGAGGCGCCCGCCACCCCCGTCGCACCGGTCGCCCCCGCGGCTCCGCCGGCCCCGCCGCCGGTTCCGCCCGCGCCGCCTCCGCCGGCCGCGCCCGGCGCGCCGCCGGTTGCGCCGGCCGCTCCGCCGGCGCTCTCCGAGGGCGCGAAGGTGTGGCTCGCGCTGCTCATCGGGTCCCTCTCCTCCGACGACGACACGGTGCGTCGGTCGGCCCAGGCGGGCATCGGGGCCCTCGGGCCCGCCGCGGTGCCGGCGCTGCGCGAGGCCCGCGCGAAGGCCGACGGCCGCCTCGCCGAGGAGCTCGACCGCGCCATCGGCAGGGCCTCGGCGCCCCCGGGCGGGCCGGGCGGGCCGGGTGGGCCGGGTGGCCCGGGTGGAGCGGGGCGGGGTCCCGGTCGCTTCGGCGGCGGAGCGTTCCTCGAGATGCAGAAGAACTTCGTGCTCGAGAACCTCGACCTGACGCCGGAGCAGAAGGCGGCGATCGACGGGGCCTTCGCCGGGCTCGCCGAGCGGGAGAAGGCGCTCTCGGCGCAGCGGGATGCCGGCGCGGCCCCCGAGTCGCTGCGGGAGTCCTACCGGGTCCTCATGGAGGACGCGCGCAAGGCGCTCGCCGAGATCCTCACCGAGGAGCAGCAGGCGAAGCTCGAGACGCTGCGCCGCGAGCGCGGCTTCGGCGGCCGCGGCGGCCCCGGCGGCGCCGGCGGCCGTCGCTGAGTTCACTTCGGCGGGGCGGGAGGTAGCGTGACCTCCACCGTCGTCGTGCCGTCGGCGGGGACGTCCACCTCCAGCGTGGCGTCCGCGAGTCCGGCGCGGTGCACCGAGACCTTCTGCCGCCCGGCCTCCATGCGCATCCGGTAGGCGCCCGGCTCGGGCGTCGAGACGAACAGGTTCGTCCAGATCCCCGGTTCGGATTCCCAGCCGAAGTCCGCGCCCTCCACGGGCGCGCCCGCCTCGTCCCGCACCTTGACGACCACGATGCCGGTCGCCGGCTTCACCATGGCGAAGTCCACGCCGGTGCGCGCTTCGCCGGCCGAGAGGGTCACGTCGGCCTGCGCCGTCCGGTGGCCGGCAAGGTGCACGTAGATGCGGTACTTCCCCGGCGGCACTCCGCGGAAGCGGTAGGCGCCGGTCCCGTCCATGAAGGCCATGGCGGTGTAGTTCCACGGCTCGATCGTGTAGAGCGAGATCTGCGGCCGCTCCGAGGGCGGCTCGCCGGTGTCCGCGAGGACGACCCGCCCGGAGATGCCCGTCTCGGGGATCGTGAGCGTCACCTCGGCGTCGCCCGCGGCGAGATCCACGTCGGGCAGGCGGACGGCGAAGGGGTCGTCCTTCGAGACCGACTGCACGTCCACGCGGTGCGGGCCGTCCTCGGCGTTGGGGATCGTGAACCGGCCGTCGGGTCCGGTGCGGACCTCGATGGGGGAGTACTGGCCGCCCCGCGCGTGCCCCTTCTCGTCCAGGGGGCTGAGCCTCACTATGACGTCGGCCATCGGCTCCCCCGCCGCGTCGAGGACCACGCCGCGGAGGGTGCGGACGTCGACGAAGTCCACGCGGACCGGGTCACCCGCCCCCACCTCCACGTAGCGCTGCCGTGCGGGGGCCGGCGGACCGCCATCCGAAGGCGGCGGGGACTCGACCTCGATCCGGTATCGCCCCGGCGGCAGGGCCGCGATGCGGTAGATCCCCTCCGCATCGGTGGTGGTCATCCACAGGCGGCTCTCCGGCCCGTCACCGGGCGCCATCTGCACCCGGGCCCCGGCTACCGGCGCGCCGTCCCGGCCGGCGACCGAACCCCAGACGGCGCCCGTCTCGCCGCGCTCCTCGGAGAGCAGGACGATGGCCAGGCCCGCCCGGCCGCTCTCCGCCGTCACGGTGAAGGGCGCCAGGTCCCGGGGCGCATGCCGGTCGGCCGTCACGGTGAGGCGCCAGTCTCCGGGAGGCAGATCGGCGAAGCGGAAGGTGCCGTCGGCCTCGGTGCGCAGCTCGCGCCCTCCGGCCCCGCCGGGGGCGACGAGTTCCACCCTCGCCCCCGCCACCGGACGGCCGACGGTGTCGGTGACGAGGCCCGAGACCTCTCCCCCCGCGGCCGGCGCCGCGGGCGGGGCGACCGCCGGCGGGGCCGGCGGAGGGGGCAAGGCCGGGAGCGCGGGCGCGCGTTCCGCGGGGTCCGGCGCCGGCGGGACCGGCGCCGGGGCCCGGGCCGTTCCCGGCACCTCCCGCGGCGGCGCGGGCGCCGCCGTCGGCGTCTCCAGCACGTACCGCGTCGCCACGATGAGCAGCACCGCCGCCGTCGCCACGATCGCCACCAGCACACCGCGCCCGCGCTTCATCTCGATGCCTCCCGACGCCCGCCGCGCCTCCGCCGCCAGCCGCGTACGCTCCCCCCCGGAGAGGGCGCCGGCGCGCAGCGCCGCCGCGATCTCCTCGTGGAGCCGGTCGTCCCCCCCGCAGTCCGGACAGCGATGCCCGCTCATGGCGTCTCTCCGAGTCGTGACCTCAGGATCCCGAGGGCCTTGCGGAGCCGGCGCGACACCGTGCCGAGCCCGGCGCCCGTCGCCGCCGCGATCTCCCGGCAGGACAGGCCCTCCGCGTAGTGGAGGAGCACGGGCACCCGCAGGCGCAGCGGGAGGGTCGCCACCGCGACGCGGACCCCCCGCGCGCGCTCGGCCGCCTCCGCCGCGCCGGCGGGGCCCATGCCGGGGTCGACCGGCTCGGCCGCCGCCGGGGACAGCCCCGCCGGGATGCGGCGGGCGGTGTCGGCGGCGCAGCGTCCCGCGATCCGCGCCAGCCACCGCAGGTACGCCCGCGGGGCCGCGAGGCCCGGGAGGCCGCGGGCCGCCCGGGCCAGCGCATCGGCCGCCGCCTCCTCCGCCGCCAGCGTGTCGCCGAGCCGCGCCCGCGCCAGCGCGTGGACGAAGCCGGCGCTGCGGGCCAGCAACTCCGAGATCCGCTCCGGGTGTCCGTCGCGGACCGCTTCCACGAGCCGGGTCAGTTCTTCGGCCGTGCTCACGGCTCCTCCGCAGAGAGGACCGCGCGAGCGGGCAGACCGTTCCGCACTATCCCGCCCCGCGGCAGGCTCCCGGCGCCCGGCGGCGGTTCCGGACGGCGGAGACGAGTGCGCCGATCCCGCCCACGACGACCGCCGCGGGGCAGAGCAGGACCGCCGCGAGGAACGCCGCCCCGCCGATCGCCCCGAGCACCGCCCCCGCCACGCCCCCGACCCGGCCGCCGCCGACCTCCGTGACGTTGTGGACGAAGGCCGTGACGACGAAGCCGGCCACGGCTCCGAGGAGCAGCCACAGGAAGGGCTTCGCCGCCCGCCACGGGTGCGCCAGCGCCAGCACCGCCGCCACCGAGGCGAGGTAGCAGAGCGCGATGCCGGGCGGGTGGTCGGAGATGCCGACCGCGCCGGCCGCCGCCGCGAAGGCGCCGCACAGGGCCAGGAGGGCGCACGTCCGGAACCGGTTGCGGGGAGTCGCCACCGCCGCGAGCATGGGGACCATCCTACCCCCGGACGGCGGCCGGCGCGAGGCGGGGGAAGAAACCGCGGCGCCGGCGCCCGGGCCGCAGGCTACACTGCCGGCTCGATGGCCCACGAGCCCGACCCCTTCTCGACCCTCCCCGGCCGCGCCGCGGCGCTCGGCGTGACGCTCACTGCCGCGCAGGCGGACGTCCTCCGGCGGCACTTCCTCCTCGTCGTCGAGACGAACCTCGCGCTGAACCTCACCCGCGTCACGGACCCCGCGGAGGCCGCGAAGCTCCTCTACCTGTCATCGTACGCCGTCGTGCCCGCCCTCGCCGGCCACGGGGTCCGGCTCGGCGAGATGCTCCGGTATCTCGACCTCGGCACCGGGGCCGGTTTCCCCGGCGTGCCGCTCTCGGTGGCCGCCCCGGGGCTCGACGCCGTGCTCGTGGATTCGCGGGGCAGGAAGGTGGAGTTCCTCGCGCGGGCGCTGCGCGAGATCGGCCTGTCCCCGCGGGTCACCGCGCTGAAGGCCCGGGGGATCGAGATGCCGAAGACGCACCCGGAGACCGAGCGGGCCTTCGACCTCGTGACGGCGCGCGCGGTGGCGCCGGCGGCGGAGGTCGTGCGGGAGGCGCGCCGCCTCCTCGCCCCCGGCGGCGTGCTCGCCGTCTACAAGGGGCCCGAACTCGCGCCGGAGGAGGTCCTCGACGGGGAGCAGGCCGCCCGGGAGTGCCGGCTCGAGCCGCTCGGCGTGACGCAGGTGGCGGTGGAGGACCTCTCGCCGAGGATCCTCCTCTATCGCCGGCCGGGATAGGGGATCAGTCCACCATCTTGAAGGACGAGAGGAACGCCGCGTTGCTCGGCGTCATCTCGAGGCGCTTCACGAGGAGTTCCATCCCCTCCACCGGCTTCATCTTCGAGAGGACGCGGCGGAGGACCCACGAGTACTTGAGGATCTCCGGCGGGAGGATCTTCTCCTCCTTGCGGGTGCCCGACAGGCTCACGTCGATGGCCGGCCAGATGCGGCGGTCGGCGAGGTCGCGGGAGAGCACGATCTCCGAGTTGCCCGTGCCCTTGAACTCCTCGAAGATGACCTGGTCCATCCGGCTGCCGGTGTCCACGAGCGCGGTGGCCACGATGGTCAGCGAGCCGCCGTCCTCGACCTTCCTCGCCGAGCCGAAGTGGGCCTTCGGGCGCTCCAGCGCGCGGGAGTCCACCCCGCCGGACAGCGTCCGGCCGGAGCCCTCGATCTCCATGTTGTAGGCGCGGGCCATGCGGGTGAGGGAGTCCACGAGGACGAGGACGTCCTGCCCGGCCTCCACGAGGCGCTGGGCGCGGGCCAGCGTCATCTCCGCCACCTGGATGTGCTGCGGCGCGAGGTCGTCGAGGGAGGACGCGATGATCTCCCCCCGGATCGACCGGCGCATCTCCGTCACCTCCTCCGGGCGTTCGTTGATGAGGAGGACGAAGACCTTCATGTCCGGGTAGTTCTCGTTCACCGCGTTGCCGATCTTCTGCAGCATCACGGTCTTCCCCGTGCGGGGCGGGGCGACGATGAGGCAGCGCTGGCCGCGGCCGATGGGCGTGAGCAGGTCGATGACGCGGAGCGTGGCGTCGCTCTTCTTCGTCTCGAGCCGGAGCCACTCGTTCGGGTCGATGGTGACGAGGTTCTTGAACGTCGTCAGCGCCGAGTAGGCCTCGAGCGCCATGCCGTCCACCTCGTCCACGGAGGCGAGGGACGGCCGCTGCCCCGGCTTGCGCGGCGGCGCGACCTTGCCCTTGACCTGCGACCCCGGCCGGATGCCCGACTTCCGGAGCAGGCCGGCGGGGACGAAGATGTCCTCCTGTCCCGGCAGGTAGTTGCGCAGCGGCAGGCGCAGGAACCCGTATCCCTCCGGCGCGATCTCCACGACGCCTTTCGTGTCCTGCAGCGTCGAGAGGTCCTGCGGCGGATGGAATTCCTGGCCCCGGTCGTGGTGCGGGCCCTGGTTCGGTCCGCCCTGGTGCCCCGGCCGGCCGTGGTGGCCTCCGCCCCCTCCGCCGCCGCGATGGCGGCGACCGCGATGGCGCGAGCGGTCTTTTCCGTGTGGTCTGTGTCGCACGTCTGGTTCCTCATCCTACGGGACCGCCGCGGCGCAAGGCGGACGGCGGCCGCAATGGAAACACTCCGGGTCGCGCACGGAGTCGGGAGCGAGGGGGTTCCGATGCCGAAGATCCTTCCGCGCTCATCGTCGGAAGGGGGCCGGCGCAAGCCCGCGCCGGCGATGGAACCTGAGCAACCCTTATCCCGACTCTAAACCACGTGCGGCCCGGCGGCAAGGCATTCTCCGGTCGAAAACCACCGGCCACTCCCGGGCGCGCGAGGTCGGAGCGGGCTCGTAAGCCGGGTCCTGTGCGGCGGTTTACGGGTTTCCCCTTCGTCCCGCCCGACGGCCATTTCTCTAGGACGGCCGTTGCCGGCCGCCTCGAACGACCGACCCGGAGGTCGTGGCGGTGCGGGCCACACCGCGGCGGCTCGCGCCGCCTCCCTCCCTATTTGGTCTTCCACCGGGTGGGGTTTACCGTGCCCGGGATGTCACCACCCCGGCGGTGAGCTCTTACCTCGCCGTTTCACCCTTGCCTGATCCGGGTCGCCCCGGCCATCGGCGGTCTGTTCTCTGTGGCACTTTCCCTGGCCTCGCGGCCGGTGGGCGTTACCCACCACCCCGCCCTGCGGTGCCCGGACTTTCCTCGGCTCGCGCCGCGGCCGTCCGGCCCGCTCCGACCGGACCATGTTACCCCGGCCCGCCGGCCCTGCAAGGACGGCGCTCCCGGCGGGGGTTGATACACTGGCGGCGATGAAGCCACTGCTGCCGGTGCTGGCTCTCCTGCTCTCCGCCTGCGGCGGCGGTGGGAACGATGTGACGGTGCGCCTCGAGGTCCTTTCCGGCCGGACGGCGGAGGGCGGTGCGGCGCTGCGGTTCCGGGTCGTCCGCGCCGGCGACCGGAAGGAGGCCCTCCCGGTGGGCGTGGCCGTCTCGGGATCGGCCTCGAACCTGACCGGTGTGGACTTCGCCGAGGCGCCCGTGCCGACGCTCCTGGCGATCCCGGCGGGGGCGCGGTCCGTGGAGTGGACGCTGACGGCCCTCGACGACGGGATCGCCGAACCCGACGAGACGCTCGTCGTCCGCCTGCGGGAGGCGCGCGGGCGCTATCGCGTGGGCGGCGCCGCCGAGGTGACGCTCGTCGTCGAGGGGCAGGAGACGGTTCTCGCGGTGGTCACGCCGGACGAGGCGGAGGACCTCATCGCGGCCCACGCGGGCGACCCCGCGTTCGCGATCCTCGACGTCCGCACGCCGGCGGAGTTCGCGCTCGGGCACCTCGCCGGGGCGGTGAATTTGGACTTTCTGGCTCCCGATTTCGCCGCGCACCTCTCGCTGCTGGGCCGCGACGCCGTGTACCTGCTGCACTGCAAGTCCGGCGCGCGGAGTACGCAGGCGCTGGCGGTGATGCAGGCGCAGGGCTTCCGGTTCATCTACCACATGTCCGGCGGCTACGACGCCTGGGTGGCCGGCGGCCATCCGGTCACCACGGATTAGCCCGACCTGCTCACCGCCGTGTGCGCGCACGACCATCCGGGCGCGCGCCGAAGCGCATCGCCCGGGCGTGGCCGGGCACGCCCGGCATGACCGTGCGCTTCGGCCGCGAGACCCGGCCCGAACCGCGCGGGGCGGGGAGCAGGTCGGGCCAGGCGGTTCCGCGGGGCCGGAGGGATGGTCCTCCGCAGGGCCGGGCCGGCGCGAGTCGGCGACCGGGTCCGGGGCGCGATCCGTCGCCGGGTCCGGGCCCGGGGCATGGCGCGGTGACGTGGCCGCGGTCACTCGTAGGCGGGGATGCCCGTGATGTACTCGCCGAGGATGAGGTGGTGCAGGTCGTGGGCGCCCTCGTAGGTGTTGACGGATTCGAAGTTCAGCATGTGGCGTCCCACGCGGTACTCGTGCGTGATCCCCGACGCGCCGAGCATGTCGCGCACGGTGCGGGCGGTCTCCAGCGCCGTCTGGCAGTTGGCGCGCTTGGCCATGGAGATGTGGGCGAAGTTGCAGAGCCCCCGGTCCTTCAGCCGCCCGACCTGCAGCGCGAGCAGCTCCGCCTGGCAGGTGGCGGTGAGGATCTCCGACAGGCGCTTCTGCACCAGCTGGTGGGAAGCCAGCGGGCGGTTGCCGAACTGGCGGCGGTGCATGACGTAGTCGAGGCCCTCCTCGAAGCAGGCCTCCATGGTGCCCACCGCGCCCCAGGCGATTCCGTAGCGCGCCTCGGAGAGGCAGGACAGCGCGGCCTTGAGGCCGACGTCCGTGCCGGGGAGCAGGGCGTCCTCGGGGACGAGGCAGTCCTCGAACACGAGCTCCGAGGTCACCGAGGCCCGGAGGCTCCACTTCTGGCCGATGAGGGGCGCGCTGTAGCCCGGCGTGCCCCGGGGGACGAGGAAACCGCGGATCCCGTCCGTGGTCCTCGCGAAGACGACGGCCACATCGGCCACCGTCCCGTTCGTGATCCACCGCTTCGTGCCGTTGAGGAGCCAGCCCCCCGCCACTTTCTCCGCGCGGGTCAGCATCCCGCCGGGGTTGCTGCCGAAGTCCGGCTCGGTGAGGCCGTAGCAGCCGATCTTCTCCCCGCGCACGAGGCCGGGCAGCCACGCCTCCCGCTGGGCCTCCGTTCCGTAGCGGTGGATCGGGTACATGACGAGGCTGTTCATGACCGAGGCGAACGACCGGAGCCCGCTGTCCCCGCGCTCCAGCTCCCGGTAGATGAGCCCGCGGCAGACGCTGGAGAGTCCGCTGCCGCCGTAGTCCGTGAGCCCCGACCCGAGGACGCCGAGGTCGGCGAGGTCCTTCCGCCACTCGTCGGGGAACCGGTCCTCCTGGTAGCACCGGTCGACGATCGGGTACACCTTCTCCTCGACCCACTGGCGGATGGACGCCTTGACCATCCGCTCCTCCTCGGAGTAGGCGGTCTCAGCGAGGTTCAGGAAGTCGGCGCCCGGGAACTTCGCCATGCGACCCTCCTCGGGGGGGATCCCCGGGCGTGGACTCTACGTCACACCGGCGGAGCGTGAGAAGAAGGACCCCGCCTCCGTCCGCTCCGGAGCGGACGGGTCGCGCCTCCGCGCGCTCATCGGGGGGCGTACTGGAGGTCGTAGAGGCGGCGGTAGAGGCCGCCCTCCGCGAGGAGTTCGGCGTGCGTGCCCTGCTCCTTGAGCTCCCCGTGGTGCATGACGAGGATGCGGTCGCAGCGCTCGATCGTGGACAGGCGGTGGGCGATGACGATGGACGTGCGGCCCTTCAGCAGCGTCGAGAGCGCCTCGACGATCTCCGCCTCGGCGTGCGTGTCCACGCTGCTCGTCGCCTCGTCGAGGACGAGCACCGGCGGGTCGAAGGCCAGCGCGCGCGCGAAGGCCAGGAGCTGCTTCTGCCCCGTGGACAGCGTGGCGCCGCGCTCCAGCACCGGCGCGCGGTAGCCCCCCGGCAGGCGGGCGATGAACCGGTCGGCGCCCACCGCCCGCGCCGCCGCCACCACGCGGTCCTCGGCGATGTCCCGGCGGCCGAGGCGGATGTTCTCGAGGACGTCGCCGGCGAACAGGAACACGTCCTGCAGCACGACCGCCACCGCCCGGCGCAGGTCGGCGACGGTGTACTCCCGGATGTCCCGCCCGTCGAGGCGCACGGACCCCCGCTGCACGTCGTAGAGGCGCGAGACGAGCGAGATGATCGACGTCTTGCCCGCCCCCGTGGCCCCGACGAGGGCCACGGATTCCCCCGGCGCGATGCGGAACGACAGGTCCCGGAGCACCGGGTTCTCGCCGTCGTAGGAGAAGTCGACCCCCTTGAACTCGATCTCCCCGCGCACGGCGCCGCGCGGCAGCGGCGCCGGGGAGGGAGGGTCCCGGACCTCCTCCTCCTCGTCGAGGATGCGGAAGATCCGCTCCGAGGACGCCATTGCGGACTGCATGACGTTGTACTGCTCGGCGAGGTCGCGGATCGGCTCGAACACGAGGTTGATGTACAGCCAGAACTGCACGAACTGCCCCGGCGTCAGCGACTCGCGCGTCACGCACCACGCGCCCACGAGGATGAGCAACGACTGCGCCAGCGAGAACAGCACCTCCACCGCGGGGAAGAACCACGCGAAGTGGAGCACCGTCCGCACGTGCGCCCGGTACTGGTCGTCCGCGAGTCCGGCGAACCTCGCGCCGGCGCGCTCCTCGGCGGAGAACACCTGGATGACCTTCACCCCGGTGATCGTCTCCTGGAGGTTGGAGTTCGTCCGCGCGACCTCCCGGCGCACGTCCCGGTAGGCCTGGCGGGCGCGGCGCCGGAAGAAGAGCGTCACGAAGAACAGGAGCGGGATCACGGCGAAGATGGCCAGCGCCAGTCGGGTGTTCAGGACGAGCAGGATCGTGACCACGGCGCCGATCTTCACGACGTCGCCGAAGATCGACACGAGGCCCGCGGACAGGGCCGAGTAGAGCGCTTCCACGTCCTGCACGACCCGCGTGACGAGCCGGCCCACCGGGTTGCGGTCGAAGAAGCGGAGCGACAGGCGCTGGATCTTCGCGAAGAGGGCCCGCCGGAGGTCCACCATGACCCGCTGGCCGACGTACTCCGCGGCGATCATGTGGCCGGCCCGCGCGAGGAGCGCGAGGAGCACCACGCCGGCGAACAGGAGCGCCAGGCGCCAGAGTTCCGCGAAGGCCGTGTCCCGGCCGATCTCGCGCCAGCGCGCGACCGGCCCGTCGAGGGCCCGCTTCACGAGCTCCGCCGGGGCGAGATCCATGGCCGAGTAGACGAGCAGGGCGGCCGCGGAAGCCGCGAGGAGCGCGGCGTAGGGGCGGACATAGCGGAGCAGGCGGCGCATCAGTCGCGCGTCGTACGCCTTGCCCAGCACCTCGTCCTCGTCGAAGCTCCCCTTCACGCGAGCGCCTCCAGTTCGTCGCGGAGACGCTGCCGCCGGGCGAGGTCCGCGTACAGACCGTCCCGCGCGAGGAGGTCCTCGTGGGTGCCCTCCTCGGCGACGCGTCCGCCGGCGAGGACCGCGATGCGGTCGGCATGGCGGGCGGTGGACACCCTGTGGCTCACGAACAGCACCGTGCGACCGCGCATCGCGTGCCGGAGGGCGGCGAGGATGCGGGCCTCGGTCTGCGTGTCGACGGCGGAGAAGGCGTCGTCGAGCAGCAGCAGCGGCGGGTCGCGGAGCAGCGCCCGGGCCAGCGCCACGCGCTGCTTCTGGCCGCCGGAGAGGTTCACGCCGCGCTCGCCGAGGAGGGTGTCGAAGCCGCGCGGGAACGAGCGGATCTCCTCCGAGAGCCCGCTTCGCTCCGCCGCCGCGGCCACGGCCTCCGGGGTCGCGCCGGGGGCTCCGAACGCGATGTTCTCGCGGATCGTCTCCGAGAAGAGGAACGTCTCCTGCGGCACGAATCCGATGGCGCGCCGCAGGTCGGCGGGCCGCCAGCGGTTCAGGTCCACCCCGTCCACGAACACCGCGCCCTCGGGCACGGGGTGCGTGCGGAGGAGGGACTCGAGGAGCGTCGTCTTGCCCGACCCCGTCGCGCCGACGATCGCCAGGGACGTGCCCGCGGGGACCCGCAGCGTCACGCCGGCGAGAACGGGCTCGCGGCCATAGGAGAAGGTGAAGTCCCGGAACTCCACGTCGCCGCGGACCGGCGCGGCCGGCGCGGGGTCCGCGGGGGGAGGCACCGCCGGCCGCGCGGAGAGCACTTCGCCGATCCGCGCCATGGCCGCCGCGCCGCGCTGGAAGAGCCCGATGACCCAGCCGATGGCGATCATGGGCCAGATGAGGAGACGCTGGTAGGCGAAGAACGCGAGCAGGTCGCCCACCGTGAATTCGCCGGCGACGATCAGGCGACCGCCCGCGACGAGCAGCACGAGGGAGCCCACGCCCTCCAGCGCCATGAGGCTCGGCCTGAGCAGCGCGTTGACGCGGGCGAGGCGCATGGAGGCCTTCAGGTACTCGCCCGCCTCCGCCGAGAACTCCCCGACCTCGTTCTCCTCCCGCGCGAAGACCTTCACCACCCGCGCCCCGGCGAAGGACTCCTGGGCCCGCGTGGACAGGCGGCCGGCGGATTCCTGCACCGCGCGCGAGAGGGCCTGCATCCGCGGTGCCAGAAGACGCGCGATGAGCGCGATGCCGGCGAGCGGCAGGAGGGAGAGGAGCGTGAGCGGGACGCTCATGCGCAGGAGGAAGAACACCGCGAACGGCACGACGACCACCGTGTTCGCGAGGTACATGACGCCCGGCCCCACCGCGAGCCTCGCCTGCTCCACGTCGAACGACGCGCGGCTCATGAGGTCGCCCGTGGAGCGCGGGTGGTAGAAGGACGGCGACAGCGTCAGCAGGTGGCCGTGGATCTCGCGGCGCAGGTCGCGCTCGAGTCGGCGCGACGTGGTGATGAGGAACCACCGCATCCCGAAGTGGAACGCGCCGAGGAGCGCGGCGAGGCCGAGGAGCAGGGCCGCCGCGGAGGCGACCGCCCGCGGGGACAGGTCCGGTCCGCGGGCGATCTCGTCGAGGGCGCCCCCCAGGACCATGGGGAGCGCCAGCGCGAGGGCGCGGCTGCCGAGGAGGCACGAAAGCCCGCAGACGACGAGGCGCCGGTACCGCGGGAGGTAGCGGAGGATCGGGGCGAAGCGCCGGATCACGCCTGCGTCCCCCGGCCCGCCTCCCGGAAGGCCTGACGGGCCGGGGCGCACGCCGCGACGTCCGCGCCGCAGCGGGCGCAGCGCCCGGCCATGCAGTCCGGGGTCCGTTCGCCGGCGCGGGCGCGGTCGCGCTCCGCGGCGAGGTACTCGCGGGTCACCGGCGCCCCGAGGTGGTCCCACGGCAGCGCCTCGCCGTCGGGCACGCGGCGGTGGACGAACGGGGCGACGTCGAGACCCTCGTCGCGGACGGCGTCGAAGAACCGGTCCCGGGAGAAGTGCTCGTCCCAGGAGTCGAACCGCGCGCCCGCGCGGAACAGGCGCAGGAGCACGCCGCCCACCCGCCGGTCGCCGCGCGCGAGGACGGCCTCCGCCACGGACATCCCCGCGTCGTGGACCCGCAGGCGCACCCGGCGATGCCTCTTCACCGCGCCGTAGAGGCGCTCGCGCTTGCGGAGCAGCGTCTCCTCCGTGTCCATGGGCTCCCACGCGAAGGGCGTGTGCGGCTTCGGGACGAAGTTGGAGACGGAGGCGGTGACCTCGGCGGGGCCGCCCGCCCCGCGCCCGAGATCGGAGACCTGCCGGGCCATCTCGATGATGCCGTCCACATCGTCGTCCGTCTCGGTGGGGAGGCCCACCATGAAGTACAGCTTCACGGCCCGCCAGCCCTGTCGCCAGATCTCCGACACGCCGCGGAAGAGGTCCTCGTTGCGCACGTTCTTGTTGATGACCGCGCGCAGGCGGTCGGAGGCCGCCTCGGGGGCGATCGTGAGTCCCGTCTTCCGCACGCCGGAGAACAGGGAGGGGATGAGGCGCAGGGTCTCGCCGACCCGGAGCGACGGGACGGCGAGGCCCACGCGCTTCTCCCGGAACTCCGCGTCGAGGAGGGCCACGAGTTCGTCGAGGTGCGGGTAATCGGCGGTGGAGAGCGAGAGGAGCGAGATCTCGTCGTGGCCCGTCGCCCGGTACGCTTCGCGGGCGATCGCCAGCACCCTCGCCGCGGAGCGCACCCGGCTCGGCCGCTTCGTCATGCCCGCCTGGCAGAACCGGCAGCCCTGGGTGCAGCCGCGCATGACCTCGATGCAGATGCGGTCCTGCGTCACCTTCACGAAGGGCACGGGCGTGGCGGTCGGCGCGTAGCCGTTCTCGAAGTCGCCGGCGCAGGCGGGGAGGACCCGGGAGGGCACTCCGTCCGCCGCGGGGACGACCTCGGCCACGCTGCCGTCGCCGCGCCTCCGGACCTCGTAGAGGACGGGGACGTAGACGCCCGTGACGCGCCGGGCGAGCTCGAGGAGCGTCTCCCGGCGCGGCAGGCGGGCTCCCCGGGCCTCGCGCAGCACGCGGACCATCTCGGGGACCGCGTCCTCGCCGTCGCCGAGGAGGAAGGCGTCGAAGAAGTCGGCGACCGGCTCGGGGTGGAAGGCGCCCACCCCGCCGCCCAGCACGAGCGGGTCGCCCTCGCCGCGCGCCGCGGCGAGCAGGGGGATGCCGGCGAGGTCCAGCATCGCGAGGACGTTGCCGTAGGACAGCTCGTACTGGAGCGTGAACCCCACGACATCGAATTCCCGCACCGGGGAGTGCGTCTCCAGGGTCAGGAGCGGGAGCCCCGCGCCGCGCAGCGCGGCCTCCATGTCGAACCACGGCGCGAAGCACCGCTCGGCCGCGACGCCCGGTATCCCGTTCAGGATCCCGTAGAGGACGCGGATCCCGAGGTGGCTCATACCGATCGCGTAGGTGTCCGGGAACAGCAGCGCCCAGCGCTGGTCCGTCTCGTGGCGAGGCTTGACGACCTGGCCGACCTCGCCCCCGAGGTACTGGGCGGGGGTGTCCACCGACAGGAGGAGGCGGCGCAGGCGGGCACCGTGATCTTCGCGGTTCATCGGCCGCCCCCTCCGGGGCGGGTGTAGCAGAATCGCACGCCCCTGCTGTTGCAGTTCCGCTCCGCGCAAACGGAGCCCGTGCGGGGGCGGCGCAGGTGATGGATCATAAGTCCTTTCATGGAAACGGATAAGGGGCGAGATTGGACGAAATTCCCCGTTGGCACCCTCTTTGCCTACTCTGCCCCCCGTCTCTGTCATCCGGCCGAGTCGGCCGGGAAAGGAAAGTCAGGGAGCCTGGGACGAGTGTGACGTCGAGAGACGTGACACCCTCGAAACCATAGTCAAAAGCCCCAACTTTACCCGACTTCCAGGTCCCTGAGCGGGAGGGCCCCCGAGTGTGGGGCCCTCCTTGTTTTCCCGTTGTTTTCCCGCGGCATCGGCCGGCCGCCGCGTCGTTCGCGCTACTTGTTCTCCGGCGGCGGCACCATGCGCCAGTCGCCTTCGGTGGTGCCGACGAAGCGGACGTTGAGCGGGACGGCGAAGACGTCCCTCGCCCCCTCGGATCGGACGGGGAGCGGGACCTTGAACCGCAACATGCCGGTCGACGGGTCGATGACCGCGGACCGCGGGAAGTCCTTCTCCGGCACCTTCTCCACCAGCGGTTTCTCGCCTGCCGGCCCCGTCTCTCCCTCCGGTCCGAACAGGAAGGCCTCGAACTTCAGTTCCCGGATCCCCAGGCGGAAGAGCGCCAGCCGATTCCCGTGCAGGCCGACGAGATACCCTTCCTCCGAGGCGGGGAGGAGCTCCTTGACCTCGGTGGGCTGCGGGGGAGGCGGCGGCTCCACCGGCGCGGCGGGCTCGGGAGCCGCCTTGCCGGGGCCCTTCTTGCCGGTGCCCTTGCCCGGGGCCTTCGGCGAACCCTTCTCCTTGCCGGTGCCCTTGCCCTTGGGGGATCCCTTCCCGGGGGCGGGCGGGGGGGCCTCGCCCGCGGCCGGCTTCTCGCCATCGGCGGGCTTCGCGCCGTCCGCGGGTTTCCCGCCGTCGGCCGGCTTCTCGCCGTCCGCAGGCTTCTCGCCATCCGCAGGCGCCTCTCCGTCCGACGGGGCCGTGCCGTCCGGCGGGATGGCCTCCTCCGGGGGCTTCGGCTCCTCGGGCATCTTGATCCGGATGACCTCGAGTTTCAGGTCCGGGCTCCACTGGAGATACCCGAGGACCACCGGTTCGCCGGTGCCCTGCAGGGACTTCATGGAGGCCTCGTAGAGGTTCTTCGCCGTGGGGTGCTCCACCTTGTCCGCGGGGAGCAGGCCCACGAACTGCGCGGCAGCCGTCACGTACGCGAAGTCCTTCGCCGCCGGATCGTAGGACAGGCGCTCGACCCCGAGCGTCCGGGCGGCGTCCGGCGTGATCGAGGCGTGCAGGCGACCGCCGAGGGCGAGGATCCGGCGCACGTGGTGGCCGACGTTCTCCCGCGCCGGCGCGGCGTACTTCGCGCAGCGGAAGCCGAGAGACTGGTGCCGGTCGCCCTGGTACACCCCGCTGCCGTATCCGATGGCGATCCGGGCCGTCGTGCGGAGCGACAGCTCCATGGACAGGTAGGCCTGTCCGTCCCCGTAGGAGCCCCCGCGCAGGACGCGGAGCCCGCGCTCGTCATAGTGCTCCCAGCTCGAATCGGACCGCGGGTACTTCCGGGGGACCGAGGACGTCCATTCCGTGACGTTGCCCAGCATGTGGAAGCACCCGAAGGGCGACTGGCTCCCGGGCAGCGCATCCACGCGGATGGGGCGATCGAAGGACGGGGCCGCCGGGCCGTTGGGAGCCGCTTCGGCGCCCTGCCAGAGGATGCGGTTGCGGTCCTTCTTGCAGTCCCAGTCGTTGCCCCAGGGGTACAGGAAACCGTCGGGGCCCCGGGCGGCGCGCTCCCACTCCTCCTCCGTCGGCACGTGCTTGCCGGCCCACTCCGCGAAGGCGTCCGCGTCGAGGCCCGACATGAACTGGACCGGGAGGGCCATGGCGTCCTCCGGCGGCTTGCCGTCCGGCACCCAGTTCATCGGCATCGTGCGCGTGTACACCGTGAGCGCCGTGCCCTCCGGGAGCTTGAACCGGCACCAGCCCCGGACCCGGTTCGGCTCGGGGAGCTCGTCGAACGTCTTCACGTGCGCCTGCGGCGGCAGGTTGGCGTTGAATTCCTCGATCATCGACTTCACGGCCGTCTCGTTGTCCGTGAGCACCTTGTCCTTCTGCTCGAGGAGCTTCGCCCGGTTCAGGATGAAGATCGTCTCCTGCTCCCAGGGGTCCGGGTGCTCGCCGTAGACCTTCGCGGCGACGGCGGCGATGGAGTGCTCCTTGAACGTCGTGAACTCGGAGGCCCGGCAGGACGCTTCCATGAACCGGTAGTACTGGGCGTTCGTCACCTCGTAGCGGTCGATGGCGTAGTCCTCGACGGTGACCTTGTGCGCCGGGGTCTCCGCGAGGAGCGTGGGCCACCAGACGTCCTTGTCCGCGCCGGTGAGTTTCGGGTGGGTGTCCCGCTTGCCCTTCATGAACGTGTCTTCGAAGTACTTCGACTCCACGCCCATCTCGTACTCGCCGCCGGGGATGGCGACCATGCCGGCGAACGGGGAGTCCGTGCCCAGGGGGGCGGCGGGCGCGGGCGGCGCGTCCTGTCCGACGGCGAGAGGGGCCGATGCGACCAACGCCAGCGCGAGAATCCACGGCAGGCCGACGGGGGCCCGGCAGTGTCTCGTCAATCCGGTCATGGGTACCTCCAGGAGGGCGTGGTCGGCGAAAGTGGTTCTCTGGAGCGAAGATAACACGGTCGGCCCACCTGTCAAACCAATGCTGTCCCGCCCGGATCGGCCCGCGGCGCGGGTTTCACGCCGCTCCGCGGGCCCTCGCCGCCGACCCCGACATATTGGGTCCGAATCGCATTGTTACGCATAAAGTTGGGTTTCGACTTGACCTGGGCGGGAACGTAGTTCTACACTTCCGGGTGATCCGGCGCGCCCGCGACCGGCCGCGTCGGAGTGCACCCTGGAGGCGCACATGGGCACGTTCGAGAAACTCGGTGTTCTCGTCATCATCGTCCTCGTCGTCGTCATCCTCGTCCTGACCATCTGGGGCGTCGGCGTGCCGTCCGACGAGCTGTACACGGGCGCGGGACGCCCGCTGGCGCGCGACTCGGTGGAGCCCGGACGCGGCGGCGACCTTGTCGCCCGCACTCCCGATCCCGCTCCCGCGCCGCCTCCCCCTTCGCCGTGGCCGGACCCCGAGCCGGAGCCCGTCGCTCCGCCGCCGCCCCCGGTCCCCGAGCCCGAGCCCGTGGTCGCGCCGCCGTCCCCGGAGCCGGCGCCCGCGCCGGTGCCCGCGGGGGAGATGGTCCACGTCGTGAAGAAGGGCGAGACGCTGTACTCCATCGCGCGCCACTACTTCGGCGACGGCAAGCACGTGCGCCAGATCCTCGACGCCAACCCCGGCGTGCAGGCCCGCAGCCTCGAGGTGGGAACGAAACTCCGGATCCCCGATTCGAGCCGGGCGCAGGGCCGTACCCCCGTCAACCCCGTACCGATCCCCGCCTCGAACGACGAGTACGTGGTGCAGCGGGGCGACAGCCTGTGGACCATCGCCGTGAAGCAGTACGGCAACGGCGAGGGGGCCCGGAAGATCCATGACGCCAACCGGGACCGCATCGGGGACAACCCGGACAACATCCGCGAGGGCATGAAACTGCGCATCCCGCGCTGAGCCTCGCTGCATTCGCCGAACCCACGCGCGGCCGCCCCCGGCAGGGCGGCCGCGGTGTTTGTGGGCCGGAAACGCTACACCGGCAGGGCCGCGCTGCCGATAGGGGAGACGAGTGTCCTCGACACCCGAGGAGGATTTGCCATGTCCCGATCCCTCGTCGTCCCCATCCTCGTCGCGCTGGCGATGCTCTTTCCGGCGGGCCCGGCCCGGGCCCAGGACGCGCCGGCCGGCACCGCCGGCGAGATCGCGCCCCCGGCCGGAGAGCCCGCGGGAGCGGAGGCGCCCGCGCCCGCGGCCGCCGACGCCGCCGTGGGCGAGAGGGTCGAGATCCGCATGAAGGGTGGGGTCGTCCTGACGGGCATGGTGAAGAGCCGCCAGTTCGAGGTGCAGCGCGGCTTCCAGTTCCAGAATGCGGAGAACGAAGACACGCCGGGCGCGGGTCTCCGGGTGTGGTACGCGATGGGGCTCAACGGCTTCATCTTCGTCCCCCACGAAGAGGTGGAGGGGATCCGGTTCCTCGGCGGCATGACCGAGGCCGAAGTGAAGGCCCTCGTCGCCGAACTGGAGGACGCCCGCATCAAGGCCGAACAGGACCGGGCGAGGGCGGCGGCGGAGATGGCCGCGAAGCGCCAGGCGAAGAAGGCCGCGGCGGAGGAGGGGAACGCGGAGGGGACGCCGCCCGTGGCGCCGGGGGAAGAGCCCGCGGACACCGGGAAGGGCCCGGTCCCCCCGCCCGCCGGTGCGCCGGCCGTCCCCGCGGACCCCGCGCGCCTCGCGAAGATGAAGGAGCTCCTGCAGCGGTTCCCGCCGCGGGACTGGAAGCCGACCCGGCTCGAGGAGATCAAGAAGCGCATCATCGTCCTCGACGTGTTCCCCTCGACCGAGGAGCAGGCGTTCATCGAGAACTTCGACCTGTGGATGGAAGGCTACCGGCTGTGGCAGCAGGCGCAGGGCGGCGAGAGCGAGGGCGGGGAGGCGCCGGATGCCGACAAGCCCCCGTCGCCGCCCCCGGCGCCGCCGCGCGAGAAGTCCTTCCCGCCGCCGACCCCGCCCGGTCAGCCCCTGCCCCGCGAGTCGGGGGCCGAGGAGCCCGCGGGGCCCGAGGGGACGGAGGAGCCCGCGGGGTCCGAGGAGACCGCGGCGCCCGAGGAGACCGCGGAGCCCGCCGGACCGGCGGAGGGCGGCGGGGAGGACGGCGCCGGCGCCCCCGCCGAGGGCGATTAGGACCGCCGCCGACCTCAGTTAGAATGTCGCGGTGCCCGAGAGCCGCGAGCCATGGGTCGTCCGCGTCGTCCGAGGTGACGCCACCGGTGTCGGCCCCACGCTACTGCGCCTCGGCCTGACCCCGCTGTCGGTCCTGTTCGGCGCCCTCGCCGAGATCCGGGGGATGCTCTACCGCGCGGGAGTTCTCTCGCGCCACCGCGTTTCCTGCCCCGTCGTCAGCGTGGGGAATCTCACCGTGGGCGGCACGGGCAAGACGCCGCTCGTGGAGTGGGTGGTGAAGGAACTCCGCGTCCGGGGCTGGCGGCCGGTGGTCCTCTCGCGGGGCTACGGCGCGCGGGAGGGCGAGGTCCCCGACGAACTGGCCCTCCTCGCGGAGGCGCTGCCCGGGTTCCGCGCCGTGCAGGACCCGGACCGGGTCCGCGGGGCCCTCACCGCCATCGAGGTCCACTGCGCGGACGCGCTCGTGCTGGACGACGGGTTCCAGCACCACCGGCTGGCCCGCCAGCTCGACCTCGTGGCCGTGGACGCCACCGCGCCGTTCGGGGGCGGGCACTGCCTGCCGCGAGGCACGCTCCGCGAGCCCGTGCGTGCGCTGCGCCGGGCCGACGTCGTCGTGGTGACCCGCTCGGACCAGGTGCCGCGCGAGTTCCTGGACCGGGTGCTCCGCCGCGTCCGCCAGGCCGCGCCGCGCGCCGCGGTGGCCACTGCCGTGCACCGGCCCGACGTCCTCCTCGAGGTCCCCGGCGCGGCCGAGCGGTCGCTCGCGTGGCTCCGCGGGCGCCGCATCTTCGCGGTCAGCGGCATCGGCAACCCCGCGGCGTTCGAGCGGACCCTCGCGGACCTGGGGGCGGCGGTCGCGGGCGGCGAACGCTACACGGACCATCACCATTACGGGCCGGAGGAGCTCGCGGGGATCTCCCGGCGGGCCGCGGCGGCCGGCGCGGAGGCGGTCGTCACCACGCACAAGGACGCCGTGAAGTGGAAGGCCTGGCCCGCTTCGGGGCCACCCGCCCTCTGCCTCACGATCCGGATCGTCTTCACCTCGGGCGAGGAGGAGGTCCGGGCCCGCCTCCGGCACGCCCTGCCGTGAGCGGGCTCCGGGGCGGGGGGAAATGCCCCGGCGCGCCGCGACCGGCCGCGTATAGTGTCGGGCCATGGGGGCTCCCCGCCCGCTCCACCTGGTCGAGTACGGCCTCGCGCGGGCCCTGCTGGCCGGCGCGCTGACCCTGAGTCCGGCCCGCGCGCTCGCGCTCGCCCGGGGCGCCGCCGACCTGCTCTACCGCCTCGACGGAAAGCACCGGGAGCGGGCGCTGGCGAACCTCGCCATGGTGTTTCCCGAGAAGGGCGAGGCCGAGCGGCGGGCCATCGCGCGATCGAGCTTCAGGTCGTTCGCCTGCACGGTGGTGGAGTCGCTGTTCCTGCCTCGCCTCGGCTCCGGGTCGTCCCTGCGGCGACACTTCGAGTTCCGCCTGGACCCCGAGGCGGCGAAGGCCGCGGCACGGGGGCGGGGCGGCGTCTTCGCCACCGCGCACATCGGCAACTGGGAGTGGACGGGCATCGCCTCCCGTCTGTTCGGCTTCCCGGTGATGTCGGTGGCGCGGCCTCTCGCGAACCCGTACCTCACCCGCTACATGACGCGCATCCGCGAGCGCAGGGGGCAGCGGATCGTCATGAAGCGGGGGGCGCTCCGGGACCTGGCCGTCGGCCTCCGGGAGGGCTGCTTCCTCGGTTTCCTCGCCGACCAGAGCGCGGGTCGGCACGGAGTCTTCGCGGAGTTCTTCGGCCGGAAGGCGAGCACGCCGGGAGCCCCCGCGACCCTCTCGCTGAAGTATGATGTGCCGCTGATCCCGGTCTGGCAGCGCCGGCTTCCCGGGGAGTTCCGCCACGAGATCCTCGTGGAGGCGCCCCTCGGCGCGCCGCGGACCGGGGATCTGAAGGCCGACGTCCTCGCGCTGACCCGGGCCATGAACGCCCGCGTGGAGGAGTGGGTCCGGCGCGAGCCGGGACAGTGGCTGTGGGCGCACCGGCGGTGGAAGACCCGACCTCCGGAGGAGGAGTCAGGATGCCCGTCGAACCCTTCGACCTCACAAGGGTGAAGGTCACGCCGCTCGCCGGTCGGCCGTCGCTCGTGCAGACCGACCGGTTTGCGCGGGTGGCGCCGCCGGGCGCCCCGGCCGGCGAGCTCCTGCGTTCGCTGCCGGACATCCTCGCCGGCCGCTGGCTCCGGGAGCTCGTGGAGGCCATCGTCGCCTCCCGCCGCGCCGGTCGCCCGGTCGTGCTCGGCGTGGGGGGCCACGTCGTGAAGACGGGGTGCGCGCCGCTGGTCATCGACCTGATGGAGCGCGGCGTGGTCACGGCCCTGTGCATGCCGGGGTCCACCGCGATCCACGACTACGAGGTCGCCGCCGTCGGCGGGACATCGGAGGACGTGGGGGAGCGCCTCGCCGAGGGCGCCTACGGAACGGCGGACGAAACGGGCCTGTTCTTCGCCGCGGCCGCCGCGGAGGGCGCCCGCGGCGCCGGACTGGGGCGCGCCCTCGGCCGCCGCATGGCCGACGCCGGCCTGCGCCACGCGGGGGTGAGCCTGCTCGCCGCCGCCGCCCGCCTCGACCTGCCCGCGACGGTGCACGTGGCCGTCGGCACCGACACCGTCCACCTGCACCCCGCCGCCCGGGGCGACGACCTCGGAGCGGCCACGCACCTCGACTTCCGCATCTTCGCGACCGTGGTGGCGGGCCTCGCCGGCGGCGTGTACCTGAACGTCGGCTCCGCGGTCGTCCTGCCGGAGGTGTTCCTGAAGGCCGTCACCGTGGCCCGGAACACCGGGCATGACCTCGCGGGCCTCTTCACCGCCAACCTGGACATGCTCCGTCACTACCGCCCGAGGGTGAACGTCGTGAACCGGCCCTCGACGCGCGGGGTCGACCTCGCGGGACACCACGAGATCATGATCCCGCTCCTGCGCCTCATGGTCCTCGAGGCGCTCGCGACCGGGGAGGGCCATCGATGAACCTCGCGGATGTCGTGCGGAACCTGGGTCGGCCGCGGATCGTCGTGGCCGGGGACCTGATGCTCGACCGCTACGTCTACGGCAACGTGGACCGCATCAGTCCGGAAGCGCCCATCGGCGTCCTCCGGGTGACGGACGAGGAGATCCGCCTCGGCGGCGCGGGCTCCGTGGCCCGCAATCTCGCGGTCCTCGGGGCGGACGTGCGGCTCTGCGGCTTCCTGGGCGCGGGACCTCGCGGGGACGACTTCCTCTCGCTGGCCGCCGCGGAGCGGATCGACGTGAGCCGGGTCCGCCGAGTCTCCGACCGCCCGACTTCGCTGAAGTCGAGGCTCATCGCGCGGCGCGGCACGGGTGGGCAGCAGGTGCTGCGCGTGGACCGGGAATCCGATGCCCCCTTCGCCCCCGGGGAGGACCGGGCGCTGGCCGCGGCGGTCGTCACCGCCGTCGGGGAGGCCGACCTGCTCGTCCTCTCCGACTACGCCAAGGGCACGCTGTCCCCGGCGCTGGTCCGGGACGCCATCGCCGCCGCGGCGGGCCGGGGGCTGAAGGTGCTCGTGGACCCGAAGGTGCCGGGCCTCCGGGACGGCCGCTACCGAGGGGCGCATCTCATCACGCCCAACCGCACCGAGGCCTCGTCCTGCGTGGGCTTCCCCGTGGACGGGCCGGAGGCCGCGGAACGGGCGGCGCGGAAGATGGCCGAGGACCTGGACCTCGCGGCGGCGGCCATCACCCTCGACCGTGACGGGATCTACCTCCGGACCCGCGCCGGCCCGGGAACTCTGTTCCCCATCGTCCCCCGCGAGGTCTACGACGTCACGGGCGCCGGCGACATGGTCATCTCCGCCCTCGCCATGGTGCTCGCCTCCGGCGGCGACCTGCCCACGGCCGTGCGCGTGGCGAACGTCGCCGCGGGGATCGAAGTGGGGAGGCTGGGCGTCGTCCCGGTGAGCCGCGAGGAGATCCTCGAGGTCCTCCGCGAGGAGGCAGGGCCGGCCCCGCACAAGGGCTGCTCCCTCTCCGAGCTTCGCGAGATCCTCGCCGCCCGCCGGCGGCGCGGACAGCGGATCGTCTTCACCAACGGCTGCTTCGACGTCCTGCACGCCGGGCACGTGCGCCTGCTCGCCGCGGCGAAGGCGGAGGGCGACGTGCTCGTGGTGGGGCTGAACTCCGACGCCTCCGTGCGCCGGCTGAAGGGGCCGGGGCGTCCCGTCACCCCGGAGGCCGAGCGCGTCGAGGTCCTCTCTGCACTGGGCTGCGTGGACCACGTGGTGCTGTTCGGGGAGGACACCCCGCTCGAGACGGTGACCGCCGTGGAGCCGGACGTGCTGGTGAAGGGCGAGGACTGGCGGGACAAGGGGGTGGTGGGCCGCGAGTTCGTGGAGGGGCGAGGCGGCCGCGTCGTCCTGGTCCCGCTCTCGCCCGGGCTCTCCTCCTCGGCGATCCTCGGCCGCCTGCGGGAAGGAGGCGCGTGAAGCCCGCCGTCTTCCTCGACCGGGATGGGACCCTCATGGAGGACACCGGCTATCCGTCCGACCCCGGGGCGGTCCGCGTCCTTCCCGGCGTCCCGGCCGGGCTCCGCCGCCTGCGCGCTGCCGGTTACCGCCTCGTCCTCGCCACGAACCAGTCGGGCATCGCCCGCGGGCTGCTCTCGGAGGAGGACTTCCGCGGGGTCACCGCGGCCCTCGAGCGGGCGTCGGGATGCCTGTTCGACGGCGTCTACCACTGCCCGCACGGGCCCGATTCAAAATGCTCGTGCCGCAAACCGGCCCCCGGTATGCTCCTCGCCGCCGCCCGGGACCTGGACCTCGACCTCGCTCGCTCCTTCTCCGTCGGCGACCGCGAGCGCGATGTCGAGGCGGGACTGGCCGCCGGCGCCCGGTCCATCCTCATCGGGGCGGGGCCGGCGCCCGGGGGCGTCCTGCTGGCCGCGGACTTCCCGGCGGCCGTCGACCTGATCCTGCGGGAGGGCGCATGAGCCGCCACGCCTCGTCTCGCCTCGCGGAGATCGTGGACCGCTTCGAGGGGCTTCCCGTCGGTGTCGTGGGCGACCTCGTCGCCGACGTCTACCTGCGCGGCATCCCCGTCCGGATCAGCCGCGAGGCACCGGTGCTCATCCTGCGGTACGAAGGAGAGGAGCACATCCCCGGCGGCGCGGCGAACACCGCCAACAACATCGGCGCCCTGGGGGGAGCGGTCCACCCCGTGGGACTTCTCGGCGACGACGAACCGGGCCGGGGGATCCTCCGGTACTTCGCGGCTCGCGGCATCGACACCTCATCCATCGTCGTCACCCCCGACTACTCGACGATCACCAAGACCCGCGTGATGGCCGGCGCTCCCACGCGCCACCCGCACCAGGTCGTGCGCCTCGACCGCGAACCCGCGGGGCCTCCTCCGCTCGCGGCGTGCCAGCGGATTCTCGCCAACGTCCGGAGCCTCGCGCCCCGCGTGAAGGGCTGGGTCTTCTCCGACTACGGATACGGCGCCGCACCGCCCGGAGTGGCGGCGACGCTCTCCGGCATCCGGGTGGCGGACTCCCGAGGTCGCATCACCGAGTTCGCCGGCTTCACGGCCATCACGCCGAACGAGGAGGAAGCCGCGGAGCAGGTGGGGCACCCCGTGCTGACCGACGCCCAGGCCCGGCGGGCGGGGAAGGCCCTGCTCGAGAAGTCGGGCGTGGAGAACGTGGTCATCACCCGCGGCAACCGGGGGATGGCCCTGTTCACCCGCGACGGCCGGGAGTGCCTCCTCCCCTGCTCGGGGACGGAGGAGGTCACCGACGTGACCGGCGCCGGCGACACGGTCACCGGCGTGCTGGCCCTGGCGCTCGTCGCGGGCGCGACGCCGGAGGAGGCCGTGGTCCTCGCCAACCACGCCGGGGGCATCGTGGTGGCCAAGCCGGGGGCGGCGACCCTGACCCGCGCGGAGCTCGAGGCGCGTCTTTCGGAGTCCGTATGACCGCCCGGTTCGTGTCCGACCACGGCGAACTCGAGGGGATCGTGGCGCATCTCCGCGAGCAGGGCCGGACCGTGGTCTTCGCCAACGGCTGCTTCGACGTGCTGCACGTCGGCCACATCCGGTACCTGCGGGGGGCGAAGGCCGAGGGCGACGTGCTGCTCGTCGCGCTGAACGACGACCGGTCGGTCCGCCGGAACAAGGGTCCCGGCCGGCCGTTGCAGCCGGAACTGGAACGGGTGGAGGTGCTCTCGGCCCTGGAGATGGTGGACCTGGTCACGCTGTTCTCGGAGCCCACCGTCGACGGCCTCCTCTCCCGGCTACGGCCGGACGTGCACGCCAAGGGGACGGACTATACGACCGGGACGGTCCCCGAACGGGCGACCGTGCTCGCCTACGGCGGCCGCATCGCGATCGTGGGGGATCCGAAGGACCACTCCTCGAGCGCGCTCCTCGGCCGCCTGAAGAAGGACTGACATGGGGTCGTTCTTCTCCGCGGAGGAGTTCCGGGACGCCCTCTCGGCGGCGGGGATCGCCGACTACGCCGGTGCCATGTCCTTCCGGGGGGGGACCCTGGTGAACGCCCACCGGGGGCGGTCCGTGGTGCGGGTCGCGGGCTCGCTGTTCCTCAAGAGGTTCACGGGCTCCCCGCGGGCGGCGACGGCCGAGCGGCGGGCGATGGAAAGGCTCGGCGCCGGGTCCGGACCCTCGCCCGTGCCGCTCGCGGCATGGGGGGCGGGCCCCGATGGCGCGTTCCTCGTCACCGCCCGTCCGCCGGGAGCGGTGCCTCTCGACGAGGCCCTCCGCGTGATCACGGGGCGGGAGCGCCGCGACCTGGCGCTGCTCCTGGCGGCGAGAGTCCGGTCGCTCCACGACCGGCACCTCACCTGCCCCGATCTGTCCGCGGCCCACGTCCTCGTGCGCCCGCCGGACGGGGTGTACCTCATCGACGTCGCCCGCCTCGCGCGGCGACCGCTGGCGCGGGCCCGGGATCGCGACCTGGCGGCCCTCGAGTTGAGCCTCCCCTTCGGCGCCGCCGGCCGGGCCGACCGCGTCCGCTTCCTCCGCGCCTATCTCGGCGGAGGCCGCGGCGTCCGTGCGCTCGCGGGCCGTGTCGAGCGGGCGTACCGGCGCCTCGACCGTCGCAGCCGGCACCGCACGGACCGGTTCGTGGCGGATCCCGCGGAAGCGGCGTTCCTCGCCCGGCACGGGCTGGCGTCCTGCGACGCGTTGCTGTCGTTCCGGGGGCCGGGCGGGGTGCGACTCCGGGCCCTCGCGGACCGGGAGAACTGGCGTCTCGACGTGGGGGGGCGGGAGTTCTTCCTCAAGCGCCACGCGCCGCGGCGAGGGCTCGGCCGCACGCCCGCCTCGGAGGAGTGGGAGGCCGCGCTCGTCCTGCGGCGGAACGGCCTGCCGGCCATGCGCGCCGCCGCCTTCGCCGAGGATGTCCGCCGGGGGTCGGCGATCCTGGTCCCACGGTCGCCGGGTGTCCCCCTCGACGACTTCCTGCGGGCCGGACACGTCTCGCCCCGGATGCGGCGCGAGATCGTGGCCGAGGTGGCGGCGATCGCGGGACGGATGCGCCGGGCGGAGATCCACCACCGGGACCTCTACTGCTGCCACCTCCTGGTGGACGCCGCGGCGCCCGCCGGGCGCCGGATGACCCTCATCGATCTCCAGCGGGCGCGGCGCCGGGCGGGACTCCACGGGCGCTGGTACGTGAAGGACGTGGCGGCGTTGCTCCACTCGGCTCCCAGACCACCGGTCAGCGGGGCCGACCTGGCGCGGTTCCTGCGGATTTACTTCGGAGTCCAAAAGATCGGGGTCGCGGAGCGAGTGTTCGCCAGGAAGGTGCTGGCGAAGGCCGCGCGCATCGGGGCGCGCCAGCGGCGGAAGGAGACCTCGGCCCATGCCTGACCGGGTGGCCTTCGTGCTCGATCGCTACCGCCCCGGCAAGGGAGGGCTGGAGCACTGGCTTGCGGCCTTCGGCGCGCACCTGTCGGCAATGGGGCGTGCGGTGCACCTCGTTTCGATGGACGAAGCGCCGCCGCCACCACCGTTCGTCCACCACCGGATCGCTCCGCGGGCATGGACGAGGGCTGGCCGGGACCGGGAGTTCGCCGAGCGGGCGGCGGAGCACGTGAAGCGGGAGGCTTTCCCCGCGGTGGTGGGGCTGCGACACTGCCTGTTCTGCCACCTCTACGCGCCGCACGGCGGGTCCGTGGCGGCGTCGTTCGCGGGGCGGCGGTGGCCGTCGCGGCGGGTCCGCAACTTCCTGCGTCTGGAGCGGGCACTGCTCGCGGGGCCGGACCCGCCCGCGCGGATCCTCGCCGTGTCGGAGATGGTGCGGCGCGACCTGGCCGCGGCGTATCCGGGCATCGCCGGGGCGATCCGCGTCGTGCCGAACGGCGTCGACCTGGAACGTTTCTCCCCGGAGGGACGCGAGGCGGCCCGCGCGGCGCTCGTCCCGGAGGGGGGGCGCACCGTGCTGTTCCTGGCGGGCAACCCCCGGCTGAAGGGAATCCGGACTGCGGCGCGCGCCTTCTCCCTCCTGCGCGCGCGAGGCGCGGCGGACCGCATGCTGGTGGCGGGGGGGCCGCCCGGCCGCCTGCCGGACGGTGCCCGCTACCTCGGCCGCCTGCCGCGGCCGGAAGAGGCGCTCCGGGCGGCGGACGTTCTGCTCCTGCCGACGGCCTACGACCCGTTCCCGCTGACGGTCCTCGAGGCTCTCGCCTGCGGGACCCCGGTGGCGACCACGGAACGCAACGGCGCGCTCTGCCACGTGGGGCGGAACGGCCCGGTGCGGGCGATAGCGGACCCGAGGGACGCGGAAAGCCTCGCGACGGCCGCCGAGGCCCTGCTGGCGGAGGCCCCCCGCGCGGCCGCCCGGCGACGCGCCGAGGCGTTCCCCCTCGGCAAGAGCCTCGCCGCCGCGGCGGCGCTCCTGCCGGGGTAGCCGCCCGGCGCCTGGAGACTCCGCGCGGCGACGGGCTACCGGCAGGCGAAGACGAAGTCGATCTCCACGGCGGCGTTCAGGGGCAGCTCGGTGGTGCCGAGGGCGGCTCGCGCGTGACGGCCGCGGTCCGCGAAGACCGCCACGAGGAGGTCGCTGGCGCCGTTGAGGACCTTCGGCTGGTCGGCGAAGCCGGGGGCGGATCGCACGAACCCGGTGACCTTCACCACCTGCTCCACCCGCTCGAGGTCGCCGAGGGCGGCGTTCGCCACGGCGAGGCCCGCGAGGCAGCAGAGCCGGGCCGCCTCCTGGCCCTGCTCGATCGAGAGGTCGGCGCCCAGGACGCCCTTCACGGCGACCTTCCCTTCGCGCAGGGGCAGCTGGCCCGCCGTGAACAGGAGGTTCCCGGTCCGGACCCACGGCACGTAGTTTCCCGCCGGCGCGGGGGCGGGCGGCAGCGAGAGACCCAGTTCGCGGAGGCGCTCGACGACGGACATGGCAGCCCTCACTCGAGGATCTTGAAGGACGAGAAGGCCTTGTCCACCTGCTCCTGGACCTCCTTCGGGATGCCCGACCGGGTCCAGGACCCGAGGATGAACATCATCTCGCCCCGCAGGACGTAGATGTAGCGCGCGCGGGCCACCTGGCCGTAGGCGTCGATGCCGGAGAAGGAGTGCGTGAAGCCCTTCAGCTTGCCGACACGGCAGTCCTCGCGGACCCAGGACTCCTTCTTGATGTCCTTCCACGAGCCCGAGAACGAGTCCTCGTACTCCTGGGCCTTCTGCTCGGGGGTCATGCCGGAGGTGTTCTCGTACGCCATCACGTACACCTGGGAGAGGACGATGTTCTCGTCGTTGGCCACCTTCATGAGGATCCGGTAGGCCTTCTCGGTGCGGTCGAACACCCAGTTCTTGGCGGGCTTCGGCAGGGTGAACCCGTACCCGGGATCCCGCCACTCCGCCAGCTTCGAGTAGTCGGGCTCGCCCTCGGCCGGCTTCCACGTCTTCTGCTCGAGGTCCCAGAACCGCTTCCAGGCCGGAGCGTCCCGGAAGTCCCAGCCGGTCAGCTCCTGCAGCGCGGAGATGATGGCGGGTCGGGACTTGGCGAGGAGGTCGCGCGTCTCCGTGGACACGCCGGGCCCGCTGGAGGCCTGGCCCGGGTACGTGAGGTCCATGAGTTTGATGAGTTCGTCGACCGCCGCCTTCTGCCGGATCTTGCCGAGGCCGTAGGCCGCGGCGGACGACACCTCGGAGTCCTTGAACATCCACTTCTTGGCCACGTCCACCAGCATCTTCATGGACGCCGGATTGGCGTACTCCCCGATCGCCTGGACGACCGCCGCGAGCACCTTCGGCTCCTTCTCCTCGGACTTGACCATGGCGTTCAGTTTCCCGAACGAGGCCTTGTCCTGGAGGAGGCCGACGGTCCGGATGGCGGCGACCCGGACGGCGAGGCTGCGATCGGCCATGTGCTTCGCCACGGCCTTGGCGCCTTCGGGCTCGGTGTTCTTCGCCATCGCCTCGAGGGCCTTGACCTTCCCCGCCTCGTCGGCGGAGGCCATCTGCTCCTCGAACTCGGCGAGCGTGATGATCTTCTCCGGAGGCTTCTGTTCTTCGGGCTTCTTCTCGCCCTCGCCTCCCTCTCCGCCCTCCGGCTTGCCCTCCTCGTCGGCGACGAGGGGGGTGGGTGAGAGGACGAGGGGGACGGCCAGGGTCAGCACCACCAACGCGAGAAACGTGCGAGAGAGCATGTCCGCCCTCCTTTTCGCTGGCAAACCGCGGCATTATATCTGCAATCCACGTACCGGGGCCCGAATCGGAGGGCCCCGCCGGGACGGGAGGCCGACGGTGGGCAGGGGGCGCTCCGAGGACGGCGCGAATCGACGCGCGGTGTCCACTTTCGTGGACCGCTGCGCCCGTGCCACGGCGCCCGGCGCCCGGGTGCTCGACGCCGGGGCGGGGGAGGGCCGCTATGGCCCGCTCTTCGCGGGCCGGCGCTACGTGCCCGTGGATCTCGGCGTCGGGGATCCCGGATGGGACTACGGCGCGCTGGCCGCCGTCGCCGACCTCGGGGCGCTCCCGTTCCGCGCGGGGTCCTTCGACCACGTCCTCTCCACCCAGACGCTCGAGCACCTCGCCGAACCCGGCCGGTTCCTGGCCGAGGCCGCGAGGGTCCTGCGGCCCGGCGGGACCCTCTTCCTCACCGCGCCGATGATGTTCCGGATGCACCAGGAGCCCCACGACTACTACCGCTTCACGTGCCACGGCCTCCGGTACCTCCTCGAGCGCGCCGGCCTCACGGTCGAGTCCCTGTCGCCCCAGGGCGGCTACTTCTCCTTCCTCGCGGACAACCTGCCTCCGCTCCATCGCCGGGTCTTCGGGCGGGAGAGGCCGCTCCTGTTCCGCGTCCTCGCCGCGCCGCTGGCTCTCGCGTCGAAGGTCCTCGTCACGCTCCTCCTGCCCTTCGTCCTCCGGCGCCTCGACGGCTTCGACGCGAAGCGGACCTGCGTCAGCGGTCACGAGGCCGTGGCGAGAAAGCCCCGGGGGGCGCCGTGACGCTGCGCGTCGTCGTGCTCACCGAGGATCCCGGGGGCCCCAGCGCGCGTCACCGCTGGACGTACCCCGCGGCCGGCCTGCGGCGCGAGGGGGTCGAGGTGAGCCTCCATGCGCTCGAACCCCGCCCCGCGCGGCCGGAGGCCTTCGCCGCGGCCGCGGCCGCCGACGCCGTCGTCGTCCACCGCAAGCTGCTCCGCCTGCCGGACCTCCGGCGCCTCGGGCGGTCGGCGCGACGCGGTTTCGCCTACGACCTCGACGACGCGGTCATGTACCGGCCCCCCGGCCGCCGCCGGCAGTGGTCCGTCCTGCGGGCCCTCCGGTTCTCGCGGATGGTCCGCCTCTCGCGCCTGTACATCGCCGGCAACCCCTACCTCGCGGAGCGCGCGCCGCGCCTGGTGCCGGTGCTGCTCCGCCCCACGCCGGTCGACCTCCCGCGCTACGCCGGGCGGCGGCCGCACGAGGGGCCGGGTCGGGTGCTCGGGTGGATCGGCACCTCAGCCACCGCGCCCTTCCTCGCCGCCCTCGCCGGGCCTCTCGCCGCGCTGACCGCGAAGCGCCCGGGTCTCTCCCTGCGGGTCGTGGGCCCGCCGCCCCCGTCGTTGCCGGGCGTCGCGGTGGAGTGGCGCGCGTGGTCGGAGGAATCGGAGGCGGAGGCGCTTCGCGGCTTCGACGTCGGCTTGATGCCGATGCCCGACGACCGGTTCACCCGGGGGAAGTGCGCCTTCAAGGCGCTGCAGTGCATGGCCTGCGGCGTGCCGGTGGTGGCGTCCCCGGTGGGGATGAACGCCGAGGCCGTCGTGGACGGCGAGACCGGGTTCCTCGCCGCCGACCGCGGCGAGTGGGAGGGCCGCATCGCCCGCCTCCTCGACGACCCCGCGCTCCGGAACTCCTTCGGCGCCGCGGGCCGCCGGCGGGTCGCGGAGCGGTTCTGCAACGACGTCCTCACCCCGAGGCTCGCCGACGCGCTGAAGCGGGTGTTCGCGTGAGCGCGCCCCGCGTCCGGGCCTGCATCGTGGCGTGGCGCTCCGGGGAGCGCGCCGTGCGCGCCTGCGCCTCCGCCGCGGACTCGGGGGCCGAGGTCGTGCTCTTCGACAACTCGCCGGGCGACGGCACGGCGGGCCTCGTGGCCCGGGCGCTCCCCTCCGTGCGCGTCCTCTCGGCCGGCCGCAACCTGGGTTTCGGCGCGGCCAGCAACCGCGCCGCGGCAGGCGCCACGACGGACTACCTCCTCTTCCTCAACCCCGACGCCGTCCTCGCCCCCGGGGCGCTCGCGGCGCTCGTGGCCCATCTCGACGCGCACCCCGAAGCCGGCCTCGCCGGGCCCTCGCTCCGCTTCGCCGACGGCCGCCCGCAGCCCTCGATCCGGCGGGACCCGGGGGCCCGCGCCGTCCTGCACCAGTACTCGGCCTTCCGATGGCTCGGGGTCTTCCGCCCCGCGTACCGTGAGTACCGCTCCCCGGCGGACCCCGCCGCGCCGGAGGTCCTCATGGGCAGCGTCCTGCTCGTGCGCCGCGGGCTCTTCGAATCGCTGGGCGGGTTCGACCCGCGCTACTTCATGTACTACGAGGACGCCGACCTGTGCCGGCGGGCGCGGGAGCGCGGGGCCCGCCTCGCCTTCGTTCCGGCGGCGGAGGCCCTCCACGCAGGCGGCGCCAGCGAAGAGGTCGCGGGGGCCGACCTCGCCGCCGTCCGCCTCGTGTCCGCGCAGCGCTACCTGCGGCGCTTCATGCCCCGCGGGCGCTACGTGCTCTTCCGCCTCGGGTTCCTCGCCGCGCTGCCGCCGCGCGCCATGTTCGACCTGTGCCGGGACCTGTCGTACGCCGCTCTCTGCGGCCTTCTCTCGCGGCCGGAGAAGGCGCGCCGGAAGTGGAGGGAGGCCCGCTCCGCGGCCCGACTGCTGTCCGTCGACCTGTGGAAGGTCGTCGCCGCCTGAGACGGGGCCTGCTATCCTCTCCGCGGCGATCGAAGGAGCCCCCCGACCGTGCGAATCCTCGCCTCCGCCCTGCTTCCCGGCCTCCTCCTCCTCCTCTCCGTGCCGCTCGCGGCCGCGGATCGCGAAGTGGCGGAGCAGGTGGAGCGCATCGAGAAGAACGCGAAGGACCCCATGGAGCAGCGGCAGCGGGAGACCGCCGTCCGCCGCCTCGGGAAGATCGGGACGGTGGAGGCGGCGAAGGCGCTCCTCCCCCTGCTCGACGACCCCTTCGAGCACCTCCGGGACCATGCGACCTCCGCGCTCATCGCCGCGGCGAAGTCCGAGGGCGGGGCCGAGGTGCGGGCCTTCCTCGCCCAGAGCGGCCTGTCGCACCGCTCGGCGTCCGTGCGGCGGGCCGGCGTCCTCGCGCTCGGCGCCGCCGGGGGGACGGAGGTGCCGAAGGCGTTCCGGGACCTCGCGGCGAAGGAGAAGGACCCGGCGGTCCTCGTCGCCCTGGCGGAGACCGCGCGGCAGGCCGACGACGCCGGCGCTTACGCCGGCCTGTTCCCGCCGCTCGTCGCCCACTCCGACGGCGCGGCGTCCTTCGCCGCCGCGGAGGCCGCGACGCGGATAGACGGCGAGGCCGCCACGGAGGCGTTGCGAGGCGCCCTGCGCCACAAGTCCGCCCTGGGGAGGGCGGGCGCCGTCCTCGGCCTTCTGAGCCTCGACGCCCTGCCGGCGGAGGCGCTGGAGGCCGTCCTCGGCGACAAGAGCCACGAGCCGCCCGCCGCGCTGGCCGAGGCCCTGCCGCTGGCCCCGAACTCCGTGCCATGGCCGGAGCGGGGAGCGGAGGTCCTCCGCCGCCTCCTCTCGGCGCCCGACTGGCGCGTGCGCGCCGCCGCCGTGCAGGGCGCGCTGCGGGTGTGGAGGAACGAGATCGTCGATCTCCTCATCGAGCGTCTCGGCGCGGAGCAGGGCCGGCTGAAGGACGACGTGCGGCAGGCCCTCGAGACCTACACCGGCAAGGCTCTCGGCGACGACCCGGACCTGTGGCGCTCGTTCTGGGAAGGGCAGGCCGGCGACTTCAAACCCGGTCCGCGCCCGCCGCTGGACCAGGCCGGGCGCGTCCCCTTCCGCGCCGGCGGCGCGGAGGAGGCCGGTGGCAGCGCCGTGTTCTTCAATCTGCCGATCCGCAGCCAGCGCCTCGTGTTCCTGTTCGACCTGTCGGGCTCGATGCGGAACGCGGCGGAGCGGGACACCTCGGGCACCACCAAGCTCGCCCTCCTGCGGCAGGAATTCGCCCGCACGCTGGAGAAGCTTCCGGAGGCGGTGTCGTTCGACCTCGTCGTGCACCGGTATCCGAGCGTCTTCCCGCCCGCCCCGCAGACGACGCGCGCCTTCGGCCGCGCCCTGCCCGCGACGAGGCAGAACCGGGCGAAGGCGCTCGAGTGGCTCGAGAAGCAGGAAGCCGTCGGCTGGGGCGCGTTCTACGAGCCGCTCGAGGCCCTGGTCGCCGAGGGGGTGGACACCGTGATCCTCCTCTCCGACGGCTGCCCGAGCCGCGGACGCTACGACCGGGACTTCCGGCTGCTCGCGGAGTTCCCGAAGGCGAACCGGTTCGGCTTCCTCGCCGTCAACACGATCCTCGTCGGCAGCACCGGCACGGACCGGGAGTTCATGGAGTCCCTCGCGGCGCTGACCGGCGGGCGTTTCCGCCAGGCCGGCGGCGGGGAATAGGAGGCCGGGCGTGGCCGGCGACGAGTTCGCGAAGATCGTGGTGCGGATGCCGAACTGGGTCGGCGACGTCGTGATGGCCACGCCGGCGCTCCGGGCCGTCCGGGAGCGCTGGCCGGGCGCGAGCATCACGGCCCTCTGCCTTCCCTCCGGGGAGAAGATCCTCCGGGGCACGTCCCGGGCCGACCGGATAGAGGTCTACGACCGCCATGGGCGGGACGGCGGGCTGTTCGGCATGCGCCGGCTCGTGCGCCGCCTGCGGAAGGAGTCCTTCGATCTCGCCATCTGCCTGCCCAACTCGTTCTCCTCGGCGTGGATCTTCTGGCGGGCCGGCATCCCCCGCCGCCTCGGCACGGACTACGGGATGCGCGGGTTCCTGCTCACGGACCGGTTCCGCCCGGAGATGGAGGGGCACCGGCGGGTCCCGCGCTCGATGGTCCTGCACTACGCCGACCTGCTCGAGACGATCGGCGTGCCGCGCGGGCCGTCCACGCTCGAGCTCGCGGAGACCGAGCGAGGGGCGCGCCACGCCGCGAAGACCCTCGCCTCCCTGGGGGTGCGGCCGCGCGACCGGCTCGTGGCGATCAACCCCGGCGCCTCTTTCGGCTCCAGCAAGCACTGGGTGTCGGCGAAGTTCGCCGAGGTCGCGGACCGCCTGCAGGTGCGGCACGGTCTCCGGCCCCTCCTCATCGGCGGGCCCGGCGAGGAGGCACTTCTGCACGAGATCGCCGCGAAGATGCGCACCCCGGCCCTGTCCACGGCCGACGACCTGCTCGACCTCGACCTCCTGAAGTCCGCCGTGCGCCGCTGCTCCCTCATGGTGACCACCGACACCGGACCCCGGCACTACGCGGTGGCGCTCGGGGTCCCGGTGGTCGTCATCATGGGCCCCACGGACCCCCGGTACACCGAGTCGAACGTCGACCGCACGGTCGTCGTCCGCAAGGACGATCTCGAGTGCGCCCCGTGCCACCGGCCCCAGTGCCCCCTCACGCATCACGGCTGCATGGAGTGGATCGGGGTGGACGAGGTCTACGCGGCGTGCGAGGACCTCCTGCGACGGTTCCCGCCCGCGCCGCCGGACCCGGCGGTGGAACCGGAGGAGGAAGAGGAGCCGGAGGGATCGGCGGAAGACGAAGTCGCGGAAGGAGAGGAGGAGTGAGGCGGGCCGCCGCCCTGGCCGCCGCTCTCGCCTGCGCGGCGGCGGCGCTCGCCGCGGACGACGCCGCGGAGGCCTTCCGCCGGGCCGCCGCCGCCCTCCCCGCTCCTTCCCCCGCGGGGGCGTTCACCTTCGCCGGGGAGATCCTCGTCGGCGAAGAGGTCTTCGGCACGTTCGAGGTCTCCGCCTCCGCGACCGCGGAGGCCGGGCGGGGCGTCTGGTTCGTGCGGTCGCGGACCGAGACGGGGAGCGGCGCCTCGCTGGCCCGGACCGACGAGGAGGCCTTCCTGACGGCCCGACTCGCGGTCCTCCGCGGGAGGGGAGAGAGTTCGGGCCCGCGCGGCCGTCGCGGCTGGACCTTCGCCGCCGATGCGACGGGCTACCGCTTCGAGCCGGGCGGCGTCGTGGCCCACGAGGGGGACGCGATGTCCGGCCTCGCGGCGCTGCTCCTCTTCGCCCGCCTGGCGGTGGATGTCTCCGGCAGCTGCGGCTTCTCGTACCTCGACGCCGGCGCGGAGGGCGGGCCGCGGATCGAGCCCTCCGAACTCCGGCCGGCGGCGAGCGGGGAGTTCCGCGGCCGCGAGGCCCTCGTCGCCCGCGGCCGTCGCGGCGACGCGGACCTGACGCTGGCCCTCGACCCGGCGACGCGCATCCCGTGGGGCGTGCGGATCCGGCACGAGGCGGAGGACCTCACCCTCTGGCTGCTGCCGAAGGGCTCGGGCCGCCCGGCGCTGCCCGCGGACTTCTTCGATCGGCCGGCACTCTCCCCGGAGGCCGGTGCCGCGCGGGCTGCGCTCGCGCTACTCGCCGGAGACTCCGCGCTGGCGGAGCGTGCCTTCCATTGGCCGTCGCTGTACGCGGAGTACCGTCGCGCCAACCCCCGGGACGGTCAGGAGTACCCCCTCTATCGCCAGGCGGCCCTGGCCGGCATCGCGGCCTCCCCCGAGCGGCGTCCGCGGGGCGAAGCGGAAGCGGTGCTCCGCGCCGTCTATGGCGCCCTCGTCCCCGAGCCGGCGGGGGACGGGCGCTTCCGGGTCCGCTTCCGGGCGCCCCTGGCGCCGCTCGCGTTCGTCGTCGCGGAAGTCGCCGGCGAGTGGCGGGTCGTGGCGCTCCCCGATCGGCGGTGACCGGCGGGGGGTGAAGAGAATCGCGCCTTCCGCCGAAGTACCTCTTGCACGACCGATCCTGATCCTGCGGAGGTCGCCATGTCCCGGCCCCTGAGTGTGTTCGTCGCCCTCTCCGGCATGCTCGCCCTCGTCCTCGCCGGCTGCCAGTCGGCGGGGACCGCGAAGCCCGTCGCGAGCCCCGCCGCGCCCGCCTATCCCGCCCCCGCCGCCGCCGCCCCGCGGCCGGTCACGGCGCCGGTCTCGGTGCCGATCAGCCACGTGGCGAGCGCGCGCAACGTGTCGACGGGGGGAGGGTACGTGCGGTTGCGGGGGTCCCCGGAGATCCACGTGCGGACCTGCGCCCTCGTGCGTCGCGCCCACCCCGACGGCGTGGTGGCCGCCGGCGCGGGGGATGGGCCCGCGTGCGCCCTCTGCCGGAAGGCCGAGGTCCGCTCCCCGCTGCCGCCCGTGCCGTCGCGGTCCCCGGTGGCGGCGGTGCCGACAGCGCGCTCCGTCGCGTCCGCGCCGGCCGGCTACGTGCGGCTGCGCGGGAGCCCGGAGATCCACCTGCGGACGTGCCCGAAGGTCGCTCGCGCCCACCCGGACGGAGTGGTGCCGGCGAAGCGCGGCGATGGGCCGCCCTGCCACGAGTGCCTCTCGGGCGGGTCGGTCGCGGGCCGCTGATCAGGTCCGGAGCCGGCGGAGGAGGTCGACGAGCGCGGCCGCCTGCGCCTCGACCTGCCGGGCGAAGCCGGAGTCCGAGAGCGCGCCGTCCGCGGCGATCGCCTGGTGCGCGGCGGGCAGCGCGAGGACGTCCGGCACGACCAGGACCCCGATGTTCTGCAGGATCTCCCGCAGGTGGTAGAGGCCGCGGAGGCCCCCGAGCCGGCCCGGGCTCGCCGCCAGCAGGGCCGCGACCTTGCCCCTGAACGCCGCCGACGGGTTCTTCCCGTCGGGGCGCGACGCCCAGTCGATGGCGTTCTTCAGGAGGGGCGTGACCGAGGAGTTGTACTCCGGCGAGGCGATGAGGAAGCCGTCGTGCGCGGCGAGCGACGCCTGGAAGCGGCGCACCGGTTCCGGCAGGCCGTCCCGGGCCTCCAGATCTCCGTCGTAGAGCGGCAGGGGGTGGTTTCGGAACTCGTGTTCCGTGACCTCCGCCCCGGCGGCGCGGGCCGCGGCGGCGGCGGCCCGCAGCAGGCGGCGGTTCAGCGAGTCGGCGCGGGCGCTGCCCGCGAAGGCGAGGATCCTCGGTGTCGTGCCCATGGGTGTCGCTCCCTCACTCCGCCCAGCGGGGGCGGCGTTTCTCGAAGAACGCGGCGAGCCCCTCCTGGGCCTCGTCGGAGACCCGCAGGCGGCTGATCATCTCCGCGGTGAAGGGCCCCGCCTCGTCGAGCGCCATGCCCGGCGCCTTCGCGATGAGCTCCTTGCAGGCGCGCAGCGCCTCCCGGCCCGCGGAGAGGAGTTCGGCGACGACCTCCTCCACGCGCGCCGCCAGCCTCTCCGGCGGGACGACCTCCCGCACGAGGCCGATCTCCGCCGCGTGCGACGCGGGGATGCGGCGGCCCGTGAGGAACAGCTCGCGGGCCGCGGATTCGCCGACCTTGCGGATCACGTAGGGCCCGATGCAGGCGGGCACGAGGCCCAGTTTCACCTCGGAGAGGCTGAACACCGCGTCGGCGGAAGCGACGGCGATGTCGCAGGCCGCCACGAGTCCGTTCCCGCCGCCGATCGCCGCGCCGTTCACCGCCGCCACCGTGGGGATCGGCAGGTCGAACAGGAGCCGCATCATCCGGGCGAGGGCGAGGGAGTCGGCGAGGTTCTCCTCGTAGGTGTAGGCCCGCATCTTCCCCATCCAGTGCAGGTCCGCGCCGGCGCAGAAGGCCTTGCCCTTCCCGGTGAGGACGAGGACTCGCGCCGTCGGGTCGCTCCCCGCCGCCTCGAAGGCGGAAGACAGTTCGGCGATGAGGTTCTCGTCGAACGCGTTGCGGACGTCCGGCCGGGCCAGCGCCACCCGCCAGACTCCGCGGCCGCTCGCCACCTCGATGGTGCGGAACTCGCTCACCGCGCGCCTCCTCTGCCGCGGACGTCCCGAAACGAAGAGGCGGCGGCAGCCGCCACGCCGGGCGACCCCGCCGCCGCGCGTCTTCGCGGGTCTACGCCGGGACGGCCTTGTACCCGTAGAACAGCACGCCGCCCTCGCCCTCGGCGCGGATGCGGCGGAACTCGATGCGGACCTTCATGCCGATGACGATCTTGTCGAGGTCCGCGTCGACGACCTGCGTCAGGATCTTCGTGCCGTCGTCGAGGCGGACAACCGCCACCGCGTAGGGCGACAGGTCGGTGAACTCCTCGGGGGCGACGCGGATGACCGTGAAGGTCTCCACCACGCCGTGGCCGGGCAGGATCACCGTCTTGAACTTCCGGCCGCCGCAAGCGGCGCAGACGCGGCGCGGCGGGAAGTACGTCTCGCCGCAGGTCCGGCACTTCCCGGCCTCGTAGCGGTAGCGCTGCGGGACCTCTCTCCAGTAGCGAGCCGTGGTGATCGACATTACATCACCTCCAGGATGTGCACGACGCTGCTGGCGCCCGTCCCGCCCATGTTCTGGGCCAGGCCGCGTTTCGCGCCCTTGACCTGCCGCTTGCCGGCCTTGCCGCGGAGCTGGGTGACGAGCTCGTGGATCTGGGCGACGCCCGTCGCGCCGACCGGGTGGCCCTTGCTCTTCAGGCCGCCGCTGGCGTTCACCGGGATGCGCCCGCCGATCGCCGTCTCGCCGGCCTCCACCGCCGGGCCGCCCTGCCCCTTCTTCACGAGGCCGAGGGACTCCGTGACCACGATCTCGGCGATGGTGAAGCAGTCGTGGACTTCGGCGAAGTGGATGTCGTCCGGCCCGCACTTCGCCTGCCGGTAGGCCTGCTTCGCCGCCTCCGCCGTGGACTTGAGCGTGGTCATGTCCTTCCGCTGGTGGAGGGCGATCGTGTCGCTGGCCTGCCCGCTGCCGGCCACGCGGATCGGGACGCCCTTCGCGATCCGCCGGGCATTCTTCGCCGGGACGATGATCGCGCAGGCCGCGCCGTCCGTGATGGGGGAGCAGTCGAGGACGCCGAGCGGGTCGGCGACCTTCACCGCGCCGAGCACCTGCTCCAGCGTCACCGGCTCCTGGTACTGGGCGTGGGGGTTCTTCGAGCCGTTCAGGTGGTTCTTCACCGCCACCATGGCCAGCTGCTCGCGCGTCGTGCCGTACCTGGCCATGTGTGCGCGGGCGATCATGGCGTAGAGCCCGGGGAAGGTGACGCCGTTGTAGGCCTCGTACTCCGCGTCGGCCGCGGCGGCCAGGGCGCGGGTCGCGCCGCCGCCGTCCACGTCCGTCATCTTCTCGAGGCCGCCCACGAGCACCACGTCGTGGTACCCCGAGGCGACCGCCATGAGGCCGGACCGGAACGCCGTCCCGCCCGAGGCGCAGGCCGATTCCGTCCGGGTGGCCGGGATCGGCGCGACTCCGAGGTAGTCCGCCACGAGGGCCCCGATGTGCTCCTGCCCGGTGAACAGGCCGCCGCTCATGCAGCCGACGAAGAGTCCGTCGATGCGGCCCGCTTCCACCCCGGCATCGTCGATGGCCGCGAGGGCGGCCTCGACGAAGAGGTCCCGGATGGACTGTTCCCACAACTCTCCCCAGGCGGAGAGACCCACTCCGACGACCGCGACGTCTCTCATGGCTCTATCCCTTCCTGATCTTGCCCCGGAACTTCGCGTAGGTGCCGTAGTCCAGGTAGGTCTTGTTCTTGTCGAGGTAGTCCGTGGTGTGCGGGGCGAGATCGCGCACCTCGTCGATCCGCTCCGTGACGCGGTAGATGAAGCCGTCGCTGCCGGCGCCGGACCCGTAGGAGACCATGAGGATCCGCTCGCCCTTCTTCGCCACGTCGAGGATGGCGGAGAGCCCGATGGGGGACGCGCCGGAGTACGTGTTCCCGAGGCGGGGCGAGAGCCAGCCGGGTTCGATCTGCTCCTTCGTGAACCCGAGGGTCAGGGCCGCGCGCAGCGGGAACTTGCCGTTCGGCTGGTGGAAGACGGCCCACTTGAAGTCCTTCGGGGCCATCTTCGCCCTCGCCATGATGTTCCGGGCGCAGGACAGCGTGTGCTTGAAGTACGCGGGCTCACCGGTGAACCGGCCGCCGTGCTTCGGGTAGTGCTCGTACTCCCGCCGCCAGAAGTCCGGCGTGTCCGTCATGAAGGAGTAGGTCTCCTCCACTTCGGCGACGACCCGCTCCTTGCCGAAGATGAAGGCCGCCGCGCCCGCCGCCGCCGAGTACTCGAGGGCGTCGCCGGGGGCGCCCTGCGACGTGTCGGCGCCGATGCCGAGCCCGTACTCGACGAGGCCCGCGCGGACGAGGCCGTAGGCCACGAACATGCCCTCGGACCCCGCCTTGCAGGCGAACTCGAAGTCGGCGCAGTGGATCTCGGGCACCGCCCCGAGGGCCTCGGCGACCACCGTGCCGCTGGGCTTCACGGCGTAGGGGTGGGACTCCGATCCGATGTAGATGCAGCCGATCTTCTGCGGGTCGACCTTCGCCCGCCGGAGCGCGTTCCGCGCCGCCTCGACGCTCATGGTGATCACGTCCTGGTCGGGCGCCGGGACGGACTTCTCCTGGAGCATCAGGCCCTTCTTGTAGCTCGGCGCGTCCGCTCCCCAGACCTTGGCGATCTCTTCGACCTTGATCCGCTGGCGGGGGATGTAGGCGCCGTAGCCGACGATACCTGCCATGTATTCCTCCTCGTCGGTAGGGTTGCGCGCGCATTCTAACCGCGCACCCGATCTCCGGACGGAGAAACGTGGCGTTCGGCGCGCGCTCCGGCGCGCCGGTCGCGGAAGGGACTCTCCTCCGCGCCGTCCGCCGCAGTATGCTCCCGGTCCATGACGCGGTTGCGGAAGAGCGTGCTTCTCGTCGCGACGGCGCTGGCCGTGTTCCTCCTCGGACGCCTGGCGCTCCTGCTGACCTACCCGGAGGACTTCGGCGAACTCGGTGCCGGCGAGGTCCTGCTCTCCTTCCTCGGGGGGCTGCGCTTCGACCTCTCCGCGATCCTGGCGTTCTTCGCGCTGCCACTGCTTCTCATCAACATCCCGCTGGCGTTCGCCCGCGCCCGCTGGTGGCTCGCGCTGTGGGGCGGGCTCTGCTACCTGGTGCTCGTCGCCTTCACCCTCGTGCTGGCCGGGGACCTCTCCTACTACGACTACGTCCACCGCCACGTCGCCGAAGAACTCTGGCTCCTCGGGAACGACCTCGGCTTCCTCGTCGAGGCCGCGGTCGTGCAGTACCCGGTCGTGCTGGCCGCGACGCTGGCGTTCCTCGTCCTGCTCGCCCTGGTCTGCCGGGCCATCCTGCGGCGCCCGGAGAGACCGGGACGCGGGGGCTGGTTCCGCCTGGCCTTCGTCGCGGTCGCCCTGGTGATCGGCATCCGCGGGTCGCTGTCGGGGAAGCCGCTCACGTCCATCGACGCGTTCCGCGGGCGCAGCTATGCCGCCGGCAACCTCGCCCTCAACGGAGTGTACACCTCGCTCCGTTCCCACATCCGGGACGAGGCGGTCATGGAGGGGATCCCCCTCTCTGCCGACGAATCCTGCCGGGTGCTGGGCCTCGATCCCGACGCTCCTTACCCGGCGGCGAGGAGCTTCCCGGGGCGGACCCCGTCCGGCCGGAACGTCGTGCTGGTGCTCATGGAGAGCTGGGACACCCGGTACAACGACGCCTACCAGGACCCGCCGTCCGGGGTGACGCCGAACTTCCGGGAACTCGCCGCGCGGGGCCGGCTCTTCACGAACTTCTACTCCGCGAGCCAGCGGAGCATCGGCGCCCTGCAGGCCTCTCTGCTCGGCATGCCGTGCGTCCCGGGACTCCCCGAGCTCGGCTACGGGCTGGAGTTGTCGAACGTCACCCGCATCGGCAGGATCGCCACCGCCCACGGCTACCGATCGATCCTCGTCCAGGCGCCGAACCGCCGGTCCTTCTACGTCGACTCGGTGGCGTCGTCCCTCGGTTTCGAGGAGTACTACGGCAAGGAGGACATCCCGGACCTGCTCGACTACGGCGGGGAGGACGCCCGCTTCGGCTGGGACCACGAGACCTACCAGTTCACGCTGGGCCGCCTGAACCGGATGGAGGGCCCGTTCCTCGCCGTCGTCTTCACCGGGACGATCCACACGCCGTACCCCGACCCGGGCGCGCGGTTCCACCTCCGGCCGCACGAACGGAAGGGGGAGGACGGCTACCTGAACTGCCTGCACTACAGCGACTGGGCGCTGGGGGAGTTCCTCCGCGAGGCATCGAAGCAGCCCTGGTACGCCGACACCGTCTTCCTCCTGTGCGCCGACCATCCCTGGCGGACCAGCTCGAACCCGGACCTCCGGGAGTCGTTCCGGATCCCGTTCCTCCTGCTGGGGAAGGGGATCGAGCCGGGCGTCGACGACGTCGTGGCGGGCCAGGTCGACCTGCTGCCGACGATCATGGACCTGCTCGGCTTCCCCGATTCCCACTCCGCCCTGGGGGAGAGCCTGCTCGCCGGGAGGGACGGCGACGTGATGGTGATGAAGGACGCCGTCGTGGGGATGATCGGGCGCGAGGGGTTCGTGCAGCACAGTCTCCGCGAGCGGCTGTCGGCGATGGCCTTCGTGCCGGATCCGCCCCCGTCCTGGGCGGAGTCGCTGGAGAGACGGCTCCTGGCCACCTGCCGGGCGACCTACGAACTCGTGAGCGCCAACCGCTGGGCGGAGTGAGAGGCGGTGAGGAGATCCCCCACGGGCCGCGCCGGGACGGGGGCGAGAGCAGCGCACGAGCGAGGGGGCGGTGACCTCACGGATCCGGTCAGCGACGGCGGGCGAGGCAGCGATGCGACGCGCCTCTCGCCTGGTCCGGAGGGTTGCCGGGCTCGGTGCGCGAGTTGGTTCCGGTGTCCCGCCGGCACTCCGTCGCACCGGGACCGGCCACGGGGCCGTGCGGGACCTCCTCACCGCCGCCGAGCCCGGTTCAGCGAGCGGGGCCGAGCAGGGTAGCGGCACCCTCCGGCACCGGACCCCGCGGCCGGTACGCCTGGATGTAGTCCCTCACCGCGGGGTTGAGTTCGTGTCCGAACAACGGGGCGGCATCGATCGCCTGCCGGTTCGAATAGCCCAGGTACTCCATCTGGTAGACGGCCACGCACATTCCCGTCCTCTGGACGCCGTGCTTGCAGTGGACGAGGAGCGGGCGGCGATCCGGATCGTCCAGCAGGCCGAGCCAGCGCTCGAGCTGCTCCGAGGACAGGACGCCTTCGCCGCGGATCGGCATGCCGACGTACTCGACGCCCTTCTCCCGGCAGGCGAGGCTCTCGCTCTCCTGCCGGCCCGCTTCGCCGTCCCCCTCGATCGTCAGGTCCACCACGGTGCGGATGCCGTGCGTATCGATGGCCTCTTTCAGGTCGGCGGGGCGCAGGTAGTCGCTCCGGACGAGGACGCCCGGCGTGACGATGCGGAGGCGGTGGAAGGGGGCGCTGTGCTGCCAGAGCAGGACGGCCGCGACGAGCGCCGGGACGAGGACCGTGCCCCCGATCAGGGCCAGCCGGCGTCCCGGCCTTCCCGGGCGCCGGAGCGCCGGGGGGGCCGGCGCCCGCCCCCCGGGTGGGGACGGGCGGGCCGGGTCGCCCTGGACGAGGCCGACATCGCACATGATCCGCATTGTCGCCGGCCACCCTGAAACCGGGATGAGCCCGACATTACATCGGCGTAATCTCCGCGCGCGGATCGGCGGGCAGCCACAGGCGGGCGCACGTCCCCTCTCCCGGGCGGCTCAGGAACTCGATCGTCCCGCGATGCAGATCCACCGCCCCTTTCGCGATGCTGAGGCCGAGACCGGCGCCCCCTTCGTCGCGGGAGCGAGATTCCCCGGCGCGGAAGAAACGGTCGAACAGGCGGGAGCGGGTCTCCTCGCCCATCCCGATGCCGGTGTCCTCCACGTCCACGGCAGCGCCGTCATCGCGAGGGACCGCCCGGACCGTCACCCGACCCCCTCGCGGCGTGTAGCGGATGGCGTTGTCGAGCAGGTTGCCGAAGAGGCGCCGGAGGAGGAAGGGGTCGCCGTTCAGCGCGATCCCCGGCGGGCAGTCGAGCGACAAGGCCACTCCCTTCTCGTCGGCGAGCAGGGAGAACGGTTCGAGGAGTTCTCCGAGGAACGTGGCGAGGTCGATCGCCTCCAGGCGGGGCAGGCCCTCCCCCGCGTCGATCCGCGCGAGGAGGAGGAGGTTCTCGACGAGCGAGGAGAGGCGTTCCACCTCCCCGAAGATCTCCGCGACGACCTCCCGCGGGTCGAGTCCCGCCCTCGGTGCGGCGGCGGCGAGCTCGAGGCGGCAGCGCAGGGCCGCCAGCGGGCTACGCAGTTCGTGGGCCGCCGCGGCGATGAAGTGCCGCTGCTTGTCGAAGGCGTCCTGCAGGCGGCCGAGCATCCGGTTGATGGCCAGGCGCAGGCGGGCGATCTCGTCCCGCGAGCCGTCCACCGCGAGGCGCTGACCGAGTGTCTCCGACTCCACCCGACTCAGTTCCGCGGCCACCTCGTCGATGGGCCTGAGGCTCCGCGCGGCGAGGATCCAGCCGCCCGCGGTGGCGAGCAGGAAGAGCACGGCGGCCACGAGGAGACCTCGTCCGCGGAGCGCGGCGGCGATCTCCTCGAGCCGGCTCGCCTCCATGGCCACCTGGACGGCGTGGTCGGGGTGCGCGGGGTCGAAGGGCCCCTCGAGGATCCGCCACGGCGCCCCGGCGTCCCCCACGCGGACCTCGCGCCAGGTCTTTGCGGCCGGGACCTTCGTCGGGCGGGTGGCCGCGTACAGGCTGAGGAAGGGCTCCTCCGCCGGCAACGCCACGATGTCGGCGCCGGACCGGGTGTCGTGCAGCCGAAACGCCATGAGGACCCGCGGCTCGCTGCGCACTTCATGCCCGATCTCCTCGCGGAGACGGTCGGGGTCTCCGTAGAGCTCCGCGGCGAGCGCGCTCCACTCGTCGAACTCGTCCTCGATCATCCGGTCCACCTCGGACCGGAGGGACCGCATGAACGAGAAGTACACGACCAGCAGGAGGACGAAGCCCCCCAGGGCGAAGGCGCCGGAGTACCACAGCACGAGGCGAAGTCGGATCGTCATGCCGGGGCGCCTCGATCGTCGAGCACGTACCCCACCGAGCGCACCGTGTGGATCAGGCGTCGGTCGAAGGGGTAATCCACCTTTCCCCGCAGGCGGTTCACCAGGACTTCGAGGACGTTGGTGAACGAGTCGAACGACATGTCCCAGACCGCCTCGGTGAGGGCCGAGCGCGTGACGACCGTGCCGGCGCGGCGAAGCAGGACCTCGAGCAGTGAGTACTCCCGTGGCGTGAGGTCGATCGGCTTCCCGGCGCGCGTCACCTGCCGCGTGGCGGGGTCGAGCCGCAGGTCCGCGCACTCGAGCACCGCGGGGACGAGGCGGGACGACCGGCGCAGCAGCGCCCGGATCCGCGCCAGGAGTTCCGAGAAGTCGAACGGCTTGACGAGGTAGTCGTCGGCTCCGAGGTCGAGGCCCGTGATCTTGTCCCTCGGCCGGTCCCGGGCGGTGAGGAACAGCACCGGCACGGCGTTCCCGCGGCGTCGCAAGGCTCGCACCACCTCGTACCCGCTCTGCCCGGGCAGCATGATGTCGAGGACGACGAGGTCGTACAGCCCGGACTGGGCGAGGTGCTCGCCCTCTTCCCCGTCCGCGCTCATGTCGACCGCGTAGCCGTTCTCGCGCAGGCCGTTCCGGACGAAGCTCGCCAGCCGGCGGTCGTCCTCGACCAGCAGGATCCGCATGGGAGGCGGATTCTACCCCCTCGACGGCGCCGACGGCCGCTGGTATTCTCCCGACACGGAACGGCGTCCGGCGCGGGACGGGGATCCCGGCGGAGCCGGCCGGGAGGGATCGAAGGGGGGAATGGCCATGGCGAACGGCTCGAGGAACTTCATCGGGCGCTTCCGGCTCGTCAACCGGACGAGCGACAAGCACATCACCCGGGTGGGAGTCACGGTGGAGGGGCAGTCGGCGCAGGACGAGCCGGTGACCCCGCCCCTCCCGCCCGGCAGCGCGCTGGAGATCGACGCGGGTCCTCCCACCGCCCCCGTCGGGCAGGTGCGGGTGGAGGTGGAGGCGGCGACGCTGGCGGGGCCGCGGGTGTACGTCGCCACGAAGGACGTCGTCCCGCCGCAACCCATCCTCATCGCCGAGGCGGAGCTGCTCGAGGCCCAGGTCATGCCGCCCGCTCTGCCGGGGTCGAGCATCGCGTGGCTGGCCCTCCACGTTTGGACGGCGACGGGGGAGCGGCGCAGCGTCACCGCCCGCGTCGACGGCCCGCCGCAGTGGGCGTGACCGGATGCCGCGGCCCGGCGGCGACGGCCGGAGAGTCCCGATCGCCGCGGTCCTGCTGATCCTCTCTCTCGCGGCGACATCGGGGGCCGGGCCGCCGGAGGAGGCGGCCGGGTACGCGGGGCTGATCGAGACCGCGCGCGCGCGGCTTGCCGCCGGCGACTTCGCCGGCGCCGACGCCGCCTTCGAGGCGGCGCACCGCCTCGCGGTCGAGCGCGGGCAGCCGCTGGCGGACCGGATCGACGCGCTGCGCGGACGCGTCGACGCGTTGTCGGAGACCTACGCCTTCCGGGACCTGCTCTCCGTCTCGCGCCTGATCCTCGACGCGCAGATCGCCGGCGGCGACGAGGAGGGGGCCCGGCACACGCGGCTCGACGTGGGCTTCCTCGAAACGTGGCTCGGGAACGCCTCCGCCGCCCTGCCCGTGCTCCGCGAGGCGCTGGCGGGCGCCGAAGCCGCCGGAGAGCCGGACGTCGCGGCGGCGGCCCGGGCGCGTCTCGCCGACGCGTGCATCGTGTCGGGGCAGTTCGGCCTGGCCCTGCGCCACGCGCTGGCCGCCGAGCGCCACTTCGAGGAGAGCGGTGACCTGGACAGCCTCCTCGAGGTCCGCCTCGTCCTCGCCGCGCTGCGGGACCAGACCGGAGACCCGGAGGGGGCGCGGGCCATCCTGCTCGCGCTCGACGGCTGGCTCGCCGAAGACGCCCGGGAGTATCGGGCGGACGTGCTCCTGTGCCTCGGGCGGCTCGACCTTGCCGCCGGCGCGCCGGAGGCGGCCGTCGCGCGCTGCCGACGTGCGGCGGGGGTCCTCCGGGAGATCGGCGACCGCCAGCGCCTGTCCGACGTCCTCCTCCTCCGGGGGGACGCGGAGGTCTCGCGCGGCCGGCGGGCCGCCGCCGCCCTGGCCTACCTCGGCGCCTGCTCCACGGGGCGCGGGAGCGCGTTCCGGGAGACCGGCGCCGAGTTGCGTCTCGCCCGGCTCCTGCTGCGGGAGCGCCGGATCGACGAGGCGGAGGGCCTCCTGCGCGCCGCGGTGTCGCGGGCCGAAGCGGGTGGGGAGGTCCTTGCCGCGTCGGAGGCTCACGCCGGGCTGGCGGAAGCCGCCCTCGCGCGCGGCAGGGCCGCGGAGGCGCGGGACGAACTCCTCCGCTCGCTGGACCTGTCGCGCGTGTCGACCTGGGACCTGTCGCCGACCCGGCACGCGCTGACCGTGGAGATGCGGCGGTCCTTCACCCCCTTCGCCCTCGCCGGCCCGGTGGCGCGCGCCCTGCCGAACGCGGAGGACGCGCTCGTTCTCCTCGAGCAGGTCCGGGCGGAGGCCGCGTGGCAGGCGATGGGGGAGGACGGCCGGTACGACGAGGCGGCCCTGGATGCCGACGAGCGGGCGCGCCTCACGGCGCTGCGGGGGCGGGTCGCCGAGGCCCGCGCGGAGTGCGCGGGGGCGGAGGCGTCCGGGCGGATCGGGGACATCCGGGCGGCGCAGGCGGCCCTGACCGAGGCCTTCCGCCGGCTCGAGGAACGCCTCTCCACGCACCAGCGGGGTCGCGGGGACGGCGCGACCGCGGCGGGTTCGGTCAGGGAACGTCTGGCGCCGGAGGAGGCGCTCGTCGTGTTCGAGCGCTGCGGGGAGCGCCTGCTGGCGCTCGTCGTCACCCCGCGGGCGGCGCGGTGGGCCGACCTCGGTCCGACGCGCGCCACGCGGGACGCGCTCGCGGCCCTGCGGGAGGCGGTGACCGGGCGGGACGCGGCCCCGGACCCGGCGGCCGCGGCGGCCGCGATCGTCGCCCCTCTGGCGCTCCCGCCGGAAGCCGGGACGATCCTCCTGTGCCCCGAGGGGCCGGTCGGGACGGCGCCGTGGCCGCTCCTGCTGCCGGATCGGACCGTCGTGCTGCTACCGTCGACGGACGTGCTCTCCCGCCGGCGGGGCGGAGAGGGGCCGCCGGGGGACGCGCTGCTGGCCCTCGCCGCGCCGGCGCTCTCCACCAACGCGACCCCGGAGATGCTGCGCCTCTTCGGGCACCCGCGCGCTCTCCCCGACCTGCCCGGCGCGCGCCGGGAGGTGGACGGGGTGCGGCGGGACGGAGACGTCGTGTTCACCGACGCGGCGGCCTCGGAGACCGGCCTGCGGCGGGCCCTGTCGGACGGACGGCGCTGGCGGGCGATCCATCTCGCCTGCCACGGCCTGCCGAACGCCGCGCGGCCGGCGTGGGCCGCGCTGGCGCTCGCGCCCACGGCGGAGGACGACGGGTTCCTCACGGTGAGCGAGGTCTGCGGGCTGCGTGTCCATGCGGACCTCGTCGTGCTCTCGGCCTGCGACACGGCGCTCGGCCGGGAAGTGGAGGGGGAGGGCGTGCTCGGGCTCCCGGCGGCATTCCTGCACGCGGGGGCCGCGCGCGTCGTCGCGAGCCTGTGGAAGGTGGAGGACGAGGCGACGCGGATACTGATGTCCGAGTTCTACGCTCGATTCCGGCCGCCGCAGGGCGGGGGGCTGCCGGCGGCGCGAGCGTTGCGCGAGGCCCGCGAGGCGCTGCGCGCCCGGCCCGGCTTCTCCCACCCCGTCCACTGGGCCGGCTGGATTCTCTGGGGCCGCCCGGACTGAGCGGCCGCGTCCGCGTCGTATGGCCGGGCGGTCGGCACTCCTCGCTCCGCAGGGGCATGACGAGCCCGCCTCGGCACATGGATCGGACCGGGGGGCGGCGCAGGCCGCCCCCCGGCGCGAGCAGCACGGCTACTTCAGGATGCGGACCCGGTCGGTCCCCCTGAGGATGGCCCCTCCGCAGGTATGGCCGCGGAGGGTCCCCACGGTGTCGCTCTTTTCGAAGTCCGTCTTCCGGATGTCGAAGTGGCAGACCAGGTCGAGGTCGCCGTCGCCGTCCACGTCCTCGCCTCGCGGGGTGTCGGACGGTCCGCCGTCCGCGGCCTCCTCCTCGTCCTCACCGCGGCTCACCCGCAGCAGGCTCTCCTCGAATCCCGTGCGGCCGAAGGTGAGGGAGTCAGGATCGACTTCGGCGGGGGCGTCGAAGTCCGGATCGGAGAGGATGGCCACGGGGATCGACCCGCGGGCCTTGCGGTTCACGGGGTTCTCACCGCTCCCGGGCTTCACGTCGATTGGCACGACGCGGCCGAGGTCCGAGATCCTGATCGACCAGGGCTCGGTTCCCACGATCCCGTCATCGCCCGGGAAGAAGAGCCGGTGGCCGGCGATCGTGAACCAGTAGGGCATGATGTGACCCGGACCCTCCACGATATCGGTGATGCGGCAAGTGTTCAGGCCGGAACCGTCGGAGACCCACAGTTCGAAGCCGTGGTCCTCCGTGTAGGCGGCGAACACGACGCCGAGACCGTGCGGCAGTGCCGTGACGTTCGTCTGGAAGGCGAACGCGGGCGCCGGTCCTTCGCGGATGTCGCGCACGAGCATCGTGCCGTCCCCGGTCCCGTCGCTCTTCCAGAGCTCCGCCCCGTGGGTCTGGTCGTTGGCGACGAAGAACAGCGACTCGCCGGAGGCCACGGGGTTCCCCACGTTCGCCGACAGGGCGCCCGGCGCGATGTCCTTCACCATGACCGTGCCCGCTTCGGTGCCGTCGCTCTTCCACAGTTCGCGACCGGAGGAGTCCGCGGCGGTGAAGAACAGCTTCCCGTCGAACTCCACGAGGCCGCTGGGATTGCTGGCGCTCGGTCCGGGGGCGATGTCCTTCACCATGACCGTGCCGGACTTCCGCCCGTCGGTCTTCCAGAGTTCGAGGCCATACGTGTTGGACGTGTCAGCGGCCGGGAAGATGTATGCGACGCCGCCCGCGGTGAAGAACTGCGGTGTGGTGTACCCCCCCTCGATCGTGCCGATCTTCTGGCACTTCGTCGACACCCCGTCGCTGGACCACAGGTCGAAGTAGTCGTTACTGGGAACGAGGAGCAGCAGTTGATCGTCCAGTTTCGTCAGGGACGGCATCAGGCCGCTATCGGAGTTGCTTGCCGCGCTATTGCTCACGCGCCTGGTGTTCGTAGGCGTGCCGTCCGTCGTCCAGAGGCTACCCTCCCAGTTGACGAAGTACACGGCGCCGCGGAACTCGAGGAAGGTGCGCGGGCTGCCGCTGCCCCCACTCATGGTGTCCGCCAGGAGCACCGTGCCGTCCGCGGTGCCGTCCGAGACCCACGGCTCGGACCCCGTGTCGGCGGAAGCGTGGGCCGTGAAGTAGAGGCGACCGGCGACGCACGTGAGGTAGTAGGGTCTCCCGGCGGAGGAGCCGGGGTAGAGGTCCTTGAACAGGAATGTGCCCTCCTCCGTGCCGTCTGTTGCCCAGAGCTCGTCGCCTGCGACGCCGTCATTGGCTGAGAAGAAGACGGTGTCGTCGAGGGCGGCGAAGTACATCGGGTTCGAAAACCCGGCGTCCGGGGTCACGTTCGCCACCATGACCGTGCCCGCGGTCGTGCCGTCGGTCACCCAGGGCTCCCGGCCCGCCACGCCGTCGGTGGCCAGAAACCACACCCGGCCTCCGAGCGCCGTCACGTACTGCACACCGCTGCCGCCGCCGCCCGGGCAGATGTCCTTCAGCGGTGCCGTGCCCGCCGTGGTCCCGTCGGTCTTCCAGAACTCCTGACCGAGGGACGCCGTCGTCGCGAGGAAGACGACGTTCGAGGCCGTCGGGGCGAAGGACGCAGGGCTCGAGCCCGCGGTGGACGGGTTGAGGTCCGAGAGCATGAAGGTGCCCGCCGGCGTCCCGTCGCTCCGCCATGGCTCCCGTCCGCTCAGGCCGTCGTCGGCGGAGAAGTACAGCAGGCCGTTGGCATAGGTCAGCCCCTGACAGGTGGAACTCAGCGCGCCGGGTCGGATGTCCTTCACGAGGAACGCGCCGCCGAGCGCGCCGTTCGACCACCACAACTCGCTCCCCGTCGTGCCGTTGTTCGCGAGGAAGTAGAGAAAGCCGGCTGCGCTGGTCAGCTGGGCTGGGCTGCTCGATGGGGACCCCGTCATGATGTCGAGCACGTTGAACGTCCCCGCCGTCGTGCCGTCGCTGCGCCAGACCTCCCTGCCCAGCGTGGGGTTTGCGGCCGTGAAGTAGAGGAGGCTCCCGGACGCCCGGAGATCCCCCGGCGAACTGTCGCCGGTCGTGTTGATGTCGGCCACCATGCCCGTTCCGGTCGTTGTGCCGTCGCTCTTCCACAGCTCCTTTCCATTGGTCCCATCGTTCGCCGTGAAGAAGAGGAGGCTCCCGACCGGTGTGAGTGCGGCAACCGTGCCGTCGCCCGATCCGAGCCGGATGTCCCGGGTGAGGAACGTGCCTCCCGTGGTGCCGTCGCTCCTCCACAGCTCGACGCCGCTCGTCCCGTCATTGGCGAGGAAGAAGAGGAGGCTGCCGACCTGCACCATGTTGGCGGCGGTGAGGCCGGACCCCGCGGTGCCGGGGTTGATGTCCTTCAGCAGGAAAGTCCCGTCCTCCGTGCCGTCGCTCCGCCAGAGCTCCGCGCCATGCTCCGCCTCCGTGCCGACGAAGAGGATCAGCTCGCCGACCCGGAAGGTCGCCGCGGCGCCGCTGGTCGTGCCCGGGTAGATATCCTTCACGATCGTCGTGCCACCCGGTGTTCCGTCCGATCTCCAGAGCTCCCGCCCCCGCCATCCGTCCGCCGCGAGGAAGAAGAGGGTCCCGTCGAGATCCATCGGACGCGCCGGACTGCTGCCACTCGGCCCGGGGTAGACGTCCCGCACGAGCGACGTGCCCTCCGGTGTCCCGTCGCTGCGCCAGAGTTCCATCCCCTCGTTCCAGCTCTGCGCGGTGAAACAGACTCTCTCGCCGCACAGCGTGAAGGACTGCGGATAGGAGTCCTGGGCCTTCGGCACCTGGTTGATGTCCTTCAGCATCTGCGCGGGTCCCGTGCCGCCGCCCGCGAAACACAGGCCGAGCAGGGCGATGCCCGGCAACAGGGCCGCCCACACGCCGATGCCCCGCCTCCTCCTTCCGACGTCTCCCCTCCATGGACTGCTCATGAGCATCCTCCGCAGGACGCCATCGCCCCCTGCGGGTCGATCCGCCGGTCGCGGCGGCCGCCGCGAGCCCACGGCGGACGTGCCCCGCACCCGCCCGCCCGAGACGGGCGGGTCCAGCACTCCAAGGACGCTTCCCCCGATGCGGAAGCGCCCGAACAGGACACTTCCGTCATTACGGATCTCCCGGTGGAGCAGGTTTCGCGGCCGGAATCCCCTGACGAGAGCAGGGGGCGCGGGAGGGGGGGCGCCCCGTTCTCTCTGGCGGAAGATCGCCTCGGGTCGGCGTCAGCGTGCGGTCCCGCTCCCGGCCGGCGGTCCGCCGGTCGGAGCGGTGGAGGGGGGGACCTCCCCTCTCGCGCGGAAGTTCCAGCCCGCATCGATGTTGCGCGGGCGTCGCGAGGCGGACGGGCCGGCTCGGGGTGCTCAGGCCTCCAGCGTGATCAGGGGGTCGCCCTTGTTCACCGTGGTGCCGGCCTGCGCGTGGACGGACTTCACCTTGCCGTCGGCGGCGGCGCGGATCTCGTTCTGCATCTTCATGGCCTCGAGGATGAGGAGGGGCTGGCCGGCTTTCACGGCGTCGCCGGGATGGACGCGGACCTCGCGGACGATGCCGGGCATCATGGAGTAGACGACGCGGGGGCCGTCGCCGTGCCGGCGTCCGCCGCCCGCCCGGCGCGCGGCGAGCGTCCGCTCGTCCTCCACGCGGGCGAGGTAGTACTCGCTCTCCACCGTCACCGAGAGCCCGTCCGGGCGGCGCTCGAAGGACACCGGGCAGGACTTCTCCCCGAGGATCAGCGAGTAGCAGTTGCCGCCCCGCACGTGGCGGAAGTCGAGCGCGTGCTCGCGCCCCCCGACGACGGCGTAGCGGCGGCCCTCGCGTTCGAGAACCTCCACGTCCACCTTGTGCCCGTCCAGCGTCACCTGGTATCGCATCGCGCCCTCCCTACCTCATCCACGCCTGGCTCATCGCCTCGCGCCGCCCGTGCGCGGTCCACGCGGCGGGGCCGTCGGGGCCGGCGCCGTGCGCGGATTGCGGCCGCCGCGCCCGCGCCTGCTCCTCGGCGTAGAGGACCGCCGCCACGGCCGCGGCCTCCCGGTACTTGCCCTCCGCCTCCCCCCGCAGCTCCTCGAGGTAGCGGTCGATGAACGACGTGTCGAAGTCGCCCTCGCGGAAGCTCGGGTGCGCGAGGATGCGGAGGAGGAACGGGATGATCGTCCGCACCCCGGTGACCTGGAACTCCCGCAGCGCCTGCTCCAGACGGCGCAGCGCGGATTCCCGGTTGTTCCCGAAGGCGATGAGCTTCCCGAGCATGGGGTCGTAGTGGATCGGGACCTCCATGCCCTCGTAGAGGTAGTGGTCCAGGCGGACGCCGGGGCCGCCCGGCAGCTCGAGGTGGTCGATGCGGCCCGCGGAGGGCAGGAAGTTCACCTGGGGGTCCTCGGCGTAGATCCGCGCCTCGATGGCGTGGCCCATCCGGCGGACGTCCTCCTGCCGGATCTTCAGGGGCTCCCCTCGCGCGATGCGCAACTGCTCCCGCACGAGGTCCACCCGGTAGGCCATCTCGGTCACCGGGTGCTCGACCTGCAGCCGGGTGTTCATCTCGAGGAAGTAGAAGTGGTGGTCCTTGTCGACCAGGAACTCCACCGTGCCGGCGTTGCGGTAGGAGATGGAGGAGGCCGCCCGGACGGCGGTCTCGCCCATCCTCTGGCGCATGGCGTCGTCGATGAAGGGCGAGGGCGTCTCCTCGATGATCTTCTGGTGCCGCCGCTGCACGGAGCACTCGCGCTCCCCGAAGTGGATGGTGTGGCCCTGGCCGTCGGAGAGGACCTGGATCTCGATGTGGCGCGGGCGCTCCACGTACTTCTCGACGTAGAGCGAGGGGTAGCCGAAGGCGTGCAGCGCCTCGGAGGAGGCGCGGTCGAAAGCCGGCCCGATCTCCTCCGGGGTCCGGACGATGCGGATGCCCTTGCCGCCGCCTCCGCCGACCGCCTTCAGCATGACGGGGAAGCCGATCTTCTGCGCCACCCGCGCCGCCTCCTCGCGGTCCGCGAGGGGGTCGAGCGTGCCGGGCACGACGGGGACCCCGGCGGCGGAGACCGTGCGGCGGGCGCGGATCTTGTCGCCCATCTGCCGGATCTGCGCGGCCGTCGGGCCGATGAAGACGATCCCCGCGTCCTCCACCGCCTGGGCGAAGGCGGCGTTCTCGGAGAGGAAGCCGTAACCGGGATGGATGGCGTCCGCGCCGGTGCGCTTCGCCGCGTCGACGATCTTCTCGATGTTGAGATAGGACCGGCCGGGTTCCGGCGGGCCGAGCGGCACGGCCTCGGTGGCCATGCGGACGTGCAGGCTCCGGCGGTCGACGTCCGAGTACACGGCCACCGTCTCGATGCCCTCGATGCGGCAGGCTCGGACGATACGGACGGCGATCTCGCCCCGGTTGGCGACGAGGACTTTCATGCGGCGTTTCCCTCGGAAAGTGTGCGGGGCAGATTGTACGACGGCAGGGGCCGCCCGCGCCGGTATCGTCGCGAAAATGGACGAACCGTTCCTCCCCTACATGCGGGCCCACCTCGGCGCGGACCCCGTCCTCATCGCCTGCGGCCTCCCCGCCTCCTACAAGACGGAGACGACGGAGGTCATCGCGGCCCTGAAGGGGTACCCGATCCTCCGCACGGACCTCATCCGGAAGGAGGTCCTCGCCGGGGAGGACATCTTCGACCCGAAGGTGGCGGCGAACATGGACAAGCGGAATCTCGTCTACGACGAGATGTTCCGGCGGGCCGCCGCGGCCGCGGCGGCGGGGCGGGGCGTGATCCTCGACGCGACGTTCGTCGTGCAGTCGCACCGGCGCCGGGCGGCGAAGGTGGCCGCGGACCACGGGAGGACGCTCGTCATCCAGCAGACGGTCTGCCCGCGGGAGGTCTCCATCGCGCGCATCCTCCGCCGGACGAAGGAGGACTACGAGAGCAACGCGCTGACGGAGGAGGCCTACGACAACAACCTCCGGAAGTTCGAGCCCGTGGACCTCGCCGACCTCAAGGCCCGCCACCCCGCGCTCGCCGTCGTCCACCTGACGGTGGACACGACGAACGACGACAAGACCGGCGCCTTCTGGCGCGTGATCTCCCGCCGCGACGCCTGATCCCCGCCGCCGTCTTGCCCCCAGCCGGGCCTTGCTCGGCGCAGGTGGTGGTGCCGGCTACTCACGCCTTGAATGAAGTCCATTCATGCTCTCCCCACCGGTTGGCACGGGTCTGGGCCTTGCCGCCGGCGCTGGACCTCGGTCTCTCCGGGTGAGCATCGCCGCCCGCGCGACACCCGATCAGTCGGGGAGGGCCTCGATCCACGGCTGCACGCGCCACCGCTCACCGTCATGGAGGTAGATGCCGGAGGCGGTGGTGAACAGGCGGCACGGCCAGCACTCCGCGGCGGTCCCGCCCCGCGCGTAGAGGCCCCAGCCGCTGTCCTGTTCGTGCGGCACGGAGAGCAGGGCGGCGTGCCGGCCGTCGCGGACGTCCACGGCGACGATGCCGGTTCTGCCGAGCTCCATACGGAGGCCGAACGCCAGACGGCCCCGGAAGGCGAAGGCGCGGAACACGGCGCTGCCGTCCGCCGGCAGCGGGGTCATCTTCCCGTCCGACAGGCGCACGAGGTTTCCGAGGTCGGCGGCATGCTCCGATCCGAGCGCCACGAGACTCCAGCGGGGCTCGATGGCGAGGCGGGTCCGTTCTCCCGTGGCAAGGTCGAGGACGTCCCGGCCGCAGGCGCAGAGGTCCCCGGCCCGCAGGGCGGGGGGCGGCGTGTTCACCGATACCCCGCGATCGTCGGTGACCTGCACGCGCTTCCCGAACTCGAGGTTCCTCCCCGAGAGCGGCACGAAGAGGACCGGCCGGTCCTGGTTCAGCGCGTACTCCTGCAGGAACACCCCGCGCGAGTCGCCGGCGCGGATCCGCCAGCGCTTCCCCTCGAAGTCGAGACGCACGGAGGGCGCGCCCTCGAGGTCGGTGAGGGGGGCCGGGCCCGGCGGCACCCACACGAGCGCGTCGCCGGTGGTCACGCCGAGCGTCCCGTCGGGGAGCACCGTAACGACCCCGGGACGGAAGACCCCCGTCATCTCCAGGGCGAGGCGGCGCTCGGCCGAGGTGTCCCGCTGGACGGACCAGCGCAGGCGATGCGGGCGGACGTGGTCCCCCTCCGTCCCCGGCACGGCCTCCGACTCGAGGAGGACGACTCCGTGATCACCCGCCCACACGACCTCCCCCGGCCCGACCCAGTCGGCGCTCGCCGGCGCCGCGGCCGGAGCGGCGCCGGCGAGAGGCGTGGCGATCAGGAGGACGAGGACAAGTCGCACTCCGGCATTCTACCCTTCGGCCCCCGGCCCCGGGTCGTGGTGGCCCCCGGCATCCCCACGACGCCGACGCGCGGTGCACTGCGGGTCTCGGCCGGTGTATCCTGTCTCCATGCGCCGGGCGCTGATCGTCCTCGGGGTCGTGGCGGTGCTCGCCGTCGCGGGGTTCGCGGCGTGGGAGGGGTTCGGCCTCCCGCCCGGCGGGTTCGTGCTGCGCCACGGATTCCCGCCGTCGGGGGGCCCGACGGGGAGGACCGTCGAGATCGAGGGCGTCCGCTTCGTGGAGATCGGGCCGGGCCTTCTGCGGATGGGGTCGAAGCACGGGTGGGACGGCGGTGACCTGCCAGGACGGCTGTCGGCGTTCGTGGGGCTGTCGTGGGGCCGGCCGCCGGAGCCGCCGACGGACGAGATGCCGGTACGGTGGGTGGAGATCCGGGAGGCGTACTGGCTAGCGGAGACGGAGGTGACGAACGCGCAGTACGAGCGGTTCGACCCGGCGCACGAGCGGGACTGGCCGGGGGACGACGACCCGGTGACGAGCGTGGACTGGGACGAGGCGCGGGCCTACTGCGACTGGCTCTCGACGCGGGGGACGCTCCGGGTGCGGTTGCCGAGCGAGGCAGAGTGGGAGTACGCGTGCCGGGCGGGGTCCACGAGCGAGTTCTGCTTCGGCGATGACGAGGCGGGTCTTGCGGAGTACGCGTGGTACGAAGCGAACTCGGGAGGCCGGGCGCACGCGGTGAGGACGAGGCGCCCCAACGCGTGGGGGCTGTTCGACCTGCACGGGAACGCGTGGGAGTGGTGCGAGGACGCCTGGGGGCCGTACGCGGAGGCCCCGCGCGACGGTCGTGCGCGGGCCACGCCGGGCGCCGCGCCGGACCGGGTCGGCCGCGGCGGGGTCTGGGACGGGCCGGCCGTCTACTGCCGTTCCGCCCGCCGCTTCGGGTGGCTACCCGACGACCGCGGGGGCAGCCTCGGCTTCCGCCCCGCCGCTTCGGGCTATTGAGCCCTCGGGCCACCGGGCCATCGGCCGGCGCTCACGGGCCCGGCGTGCGTTGCCCGGAGGGGGGAGCGGGGGGCCCGCCCCCCCCCCGGCGCCGCGGGCCGGGGCCCCCGCGGGGGGTGAAGCCGCCACCCGGCGTGTGGGTGGCCCCGGGGGGGGGAGCGCGGGCCCGGCCAGCCCGCGTCAGCGGCGGCCGGTGCCCGCGCGGGGGGATCAGGCGCCCAGCGGGAGTGTCGTGCCCTCGGCGGGGACGAGGGTGGGGGCGGCGGGGCGGAGGCCGGCGGCGGCGAGGAGCGACGCCGCCTCCCGCGACTCCCGCGAGGAGAGCCGCCACAAGGGGTTCGAGTGGTTCAGGTGGACGAGGCCCACCGCCGCCCGCGGGCGCCGGCGGGCGAGGCGAGTGAGCGTGTCCTTCGCCATCGGGTGGGGGATCTCCGAGAGGTCCCGCCCGGGGATCTCCGCGGGGGACCAGAACGTCGCGTCGAGGAAGACCGCGTCGGCCTCCGCGAGGACCTCGTCGAGGAACGCGTCCTCGAAGCGGTCCGCGTCCGGCGCCCACAGGATCGTCCGGCCCGGCCCGCGCACGAGGAAGGCGAAGGTCTCCGACCACTCCGCCCGGTGCGGGACGGCGACGGGCACGACCGATAGCCCCGGCGCGAGGTCCACGGCGCGCCCCGGGGACAGCGGCCGCGGCTCGATCCGCCCGTGCGCCACGAGGCTCCGCCACGGCTCGTTCATCTCGAGGAAGCCGAGGAGCCGCGGCCCGGCCCACACCGGGAGCCCGCGCGGGGCGAGCGCCTCCCGGCCGAGGTTGAGGAGGCCCGCCACGTGCCCCATGTGGGCGTGCGTGAGCAGGATCCCGTCGAGCGAGGGGAGCGCCTCCGCCTGCCGCGCGAAGTCCGGCGTGGCGTCGACGAGGAATCCGCGGCCGTCCCCGGCCGTTAGCCCGAGGCACGCCACGCGCCGCGCCCGCTTCGGATTGCGCCTCGCCGACACGCAATTCGCGCACGCGCACCGCACCTGCGGCAGGCCGCCGTCCTGCGCCGTCCCGAGGATGATCGCCCGTGCCGCCGTCACAGCGGGATGTTGCCGTGCTTCTTCGGCGGATTGCGGTCCCGCTTCGTGCGGAGCATCGCGAGGGCCTCCGCCACCTTCTGCCGCGTCTCCGCCGGCATGATGACGTCGTCCACGTAACCGCGCTCCGCCGCGATGTAGGGGTTCGCGAACTTCTCGCGGTACTCGGCGATCTTCTTCTCCTCCAGCGCCTTCCCGTCCTCGGCGGCGAGGATCTCCTTGCGGAAGATGATCTCCACCGCGCCCTTCGGCCCCATGACGGCGATCTCCGCCGTGGGCCACGCGAGGTTCACGTCGCCCCGCACGTGCTTGCTGTTCATGACGTCGTAGGCGCCGCCGTAGGCCTTCCGGGTGATGACCGTGACCTTCGGCACCGTCGCCTCGCAGTAGGCGTACAGCAGCTTCGCGCCGTGCTTGATGATCCCGCCCCACTCCTGGTCCGTGCCCGGCAGGAAGCCCGGCACGTCCTCGAACGTGAGGAGCGGGATGTTGAAGCAGTCGCAGAAGCGGATGAACCGCGCGCCCTTCAGCGACGCCGCCGTGTCGAGGCAGCCCGCCAGCACCGCGGGCTGGTTCGCCACGACGCCCACCGCGCGCCCGGCGATCCGCCCGAAGCCGACGACGAGGTTCTCCGCGTAGTGCTCGTGCACCTCGAGGAACGCGCCGTCGTCGAGGACCTCGCGGATGACCGTCTTCATGTCGTAGGGTCGGTTCGGGTCCTCCGGCAGGAGCTCGTCCAGCCGTGGGCACGCCCGGCCCGCGTCGTCCTGCGTGGGGAGGGCCGGGGGGTCCTCGAGGTTATTCAGCGGCAGGTAGGACAGGAGTTCGCGGATCCGCGCGAGGCACGCCGCGTCGTCGGGGGCCGTGAAGTGGGAGACGCCGGACTTGCCGGCGTGGACCGCGGCACCGCCCAATTGCTCCTGCGTGACCTCCTCGTGGGTGACGGTCTTCACCACGTTCGGCCCCGTCACGAACATGTAGGAGGTGCCCTCGACCATGAACACGAAGTCGGTGATCGCGGGGGAGTACACCGCGCCGCCGGCGCACGGCCCCATGATGGCCGAGATCTGCGGGATGACGCCGGAGGCCAGCGTATTGCGGAGGAAGATGTCGGCGTAGCCGCCGAGGGACACCACGCCCTCCTGGATCCGCGCGCCGCCGGAGTCGTTGAGGCCCACGACGGGGGCGCCGACCTTCATCGCCGTGTCGAGGAGCTTCACGATCTTCATGGCGTGCGCGCCGGCCAGCGATCCGCCGAAGATCGTGAAGTCCTGCGAGAACACGAACACCCGACGGCCGTCCACGAGGCCGTGCCCGGTGACCACGCCGTCCGTGAGGTAGCGCCGCTTCTCCATGCCGAAGTCGCGGCACTGGTGCGCGGCGAAGGCGTCGGTCTCCACGAAGGAGCCGGGGTCGAGCAGGAGGTCGATCCGCTCCCGGGCCGTCAGTTTCCCCCGCTCGTGCTGGGCCTTCACCGCCTCGGGCCCACCGCCCGCGAGCGCCCGCTTGCGGAGGTCCGCCAGCCGACGGTAGGCCTCCTCGTTCGCCATGGCCACCCTCCCCCCGCGCGCCTAGTGCGCCGCGCCCGACTCCACGAGTTCCACGAGGACCCCGCCGAACGTCTCGGGGTGCACGAACGCGATCCGGTGCCCCTCGGCGCCCGTGCGCGGCGTCTCGTCGATGAGCCGCGCCCCCTCGGACTTGAGCCGTGCGAGCGCGGCCGCGACGTCCGGCACCGCCACCGCGAGGTGGTGGAGGCCCGGGCCGCGCTTCGCGAGGAACCTGCCCACCGGGGTGTCCGGACCGAGGGGCTCGGTGATCTCGATCTTCGCCTCGCCGGCGGCGAGGAGCAGGACCTTCACGCCCTGCTCCCGGACCACTGTCTCCCGGATGACCGGCAGCCCCAGCGCCCGGGTGAACTTCGCCGCGAGCGCCGCCGCGTCCGGGGCGGCGATGTTCAAGTGGTCGATGTGGGCGCTCATCGGCCCTCCCCGGAGAGCACCGTCTCGAGGCTCCGGCAGATCTCCCCGAGCGTGCAGTAGGACTCCACGCAGCGCAGCACGAGGTCCGGCAGGTCCACGTCGCCCCACGCCGCCGAGATCTCGAGCGCCGCGAGAGCCGCGTCGGCCCGCGCGTTGTCCCGCTTCCTCTTCAGCGCGGCGAGGTCGCCGAGCACCTGGCGCGCCTGCTCCTCGTCGATCTTGAGGACCGCGGGCTCGGCCGAGTCGTCCATCTCGAAACGGTTCACGCCGACGACGACCTGGTCGCCGCTCTCGATGGCCTTCTGTGCCTTGTAGGCCGCGGTCTCGATCTCCGCGGTGATGAAGCCGGTGCGGACCGCCGCCACCGCGCCGCCCATCTCGTCGATGCGGCGCAGGTAGTCCATGGCCTCGCGCTCCACGCGGTCGGTGAGCTCCTCCACGAGCGGGCAGCCGCCGAGCGGATCCACCACGTCGGCGACGCCCGACTCGAACGCGATGACCTGCTGCGTCCGGAGGGCCAGCAGCGCGGCCTCCTGCGTGGGCAGGCCGAGCGCCTCGTCGAAGGAGTTCGTGTGCAGCGACTGCGTGCCGCCGAGGACCCCGGCGAGCGCCTGCAGCGTCACGCGCACGACGTTCGTCAGCGGCTGCTTCGCGGTGAGCGTGCAGCCGGCGGTCTGCGTGTGGAAGCGGAGCATCATGGCCTTCGGGTCAGTGGCCTTGAAGCGCTCCTTCATGATCCGTGCCCACAGCCGGCGAGCCGCCCGGTACTTGCCGACCTCCTCGAACAGGTTGCTGTGCGCGTTGAAGAAGAACGAGAGGCGCCCGGCGAAGTCGTCCACCGGGAGCCCGGCATCGACGGCCATCTGCACGTAGGCGATCCCGTTGGCGAGCGTGAAGGCCACCTCCTGCGCCGCGGTGCAGCCCTTCTCCCGCATGTGGTAGCCGGAGACGGAGATGAGGTTCCACTCCGGCATCTTCTCCGAGGCGAACCTGAAGAGGTCGGTGGTGAGTCGCAGATGCGCGTCGAGGGAGAAGCGGTGCGTGTTCCGCGCCGCGAACTCCTTCAGCATGTCGTTCTGGACGGTGCCGCGGATCTTCGAGAGCGGCACGCCCTGCTTCTTCGCCACCGCCGCCACCATGAGGAGGAGGACGAGGGCCGAGGAGTTGATCGTCATCGAGAGGGAGACCTTGTCGAGCGGGATGCCCGCCAGCAGCGTCTCCATGTCGGCGAGGCTGTTGATCGGCACGCCGCACTTGCCCACCTCGCCCTCGGCGCGGGGGTCGTCGGAGTCGTAGCCGATCTGGGTCGGCAGGTCGAAGGCCACGGAGAGGCCCGTCTGGCCCTGCTCGAGCAGGTAGCGGAAGCGCTCGTTCGTCAGGCGTGCCGTGCCGAAGCCGGCGTACTGGCGCATCGTCCACAGGCGGCTCCGGTACATCGTGGGGTGCACGCCGCGCGTGAACGGGTGCTCGCCGGGGTAGCCGACGGCGTCGTCGAAGGCGCGCGCCGCGCGGATGGACGGGCCGTAGAGCGGGGCCAGCGGCTGGCCGGAGGACGTCGTGAACTCGGGCTTGCGCTCCGGGGACTTCTTCACCGCCTCGCCGTAGACCTCGCGCAGCCAGCGGTGCGACACGCCGGTGGCCGCTCCGGGGCCGTCCTCGCGCTTCTCCACGGGCGGCGGAGGCGGCGGCGGCTCGGGGGCGGGCGGGGTCGGGACCTCCATCGCGTCCGGTCCGATCTCGACCGTGTCCGGCTCGTCGGGCTCCGGCGCGGGCTCCGCGGGCTCGGGGGGCGGCGGAGGCGTCGCGGCCTTCTCCGGCTCGAAGATCCCCGCCGCGAAGTCGTCGGCGGGCGGGGGCGGGGGCGGCGGAGCCGGCCGGGGCGCGGGGGGCGCCGGCGCCCGGCGGCCCTG